>Ga0123519_10014926_pt1 | contig 10974 bp, 6 predicted proteins | sample YelNatPaOPRAMG02_FD_87396 | JGI IMG/M metagenome (GOLD analysis project Ga0123519, IMG submission 87396) | Hot spring microbial communities from Yellowstone National Park - Yellowstone National Park OP-RAMG-02 (version 2) | ecosystem: Environmental > Aquatic > Thermal springs > Hot (42-90C) ... | reverse complement strand
TACCTGTTGGCTTTCGTCTTTGGAGGCTTGTCTCTGCGGCTGCGTGTGCTTCTGGCTCCGGCTTTGCAGCACCCGGCGCTCTTGCTCGCCGGGTTCTTTCTGGTACTGTTTCTCGTCTATGAGTTAGTGTCACTGCCCCTTTCCGTCTATGGTGGCTACGTGCTTCCTCATCGCTACGACCTTTCTCTGCAGTCATTGTCTGATTGGGCCGCTGACGCCGCCAAGGGATCGGCTCTCAGCCTAGCGTTTGGACTTGTTGTGGTTGAAGCTGTCTACTGGCTAATGAACGCTCTTCCCGACTGGTGGTGGCTGGCAGCCGGGGCCATAATCGTTGCTCTCGACATCGTGTTGGCATTCGTAGGGCCAGTACTGTTGATGCCCTTGTTCTACCGATTGAAGCCTCTACACGATCAAGAACTGGCCTCTTCTCTGGAGGATATGGCGGCCAGAGCAGGAGCAAGGGTACGCGGGGTATATGTCATCGAGTTCTCGCGGAAGACTAGAGCTGCGAACGCAGCGCTGACCGGCCTCGGCCGCACGCGGCGAATCGTCCTCGGAGACACGCTGCTAGACAGCTTTACAAGAAGGGAGACCGAAGCCGTCTTTGCTCACGAGCTTGGGCACCACGTGCACGCGGATATCGTGCGTCTGTTGACTCTGCAGGCCGGCCTCGTACTGGCCAGTCTGTATCTGATCTGGCGGGTGCTGCCGATTGTTGGGCTGGAGCTGGGGCTGGCGCAGCCGGCCGATGTGGCTGGCCTGCCTTTGCTGGCCCTGATGCTGGCCGCTTTCGGCTTGGTGACGATGCCGCTGGCCAACGCGTTCTCGCGTTGGTTGGAAAACGCGGCTGACGAATACGCTCTTCGTGCCACTGACGATCCCGCTGCCTTTCGCTCGGCGATGGCAAAGCTAGCTGACCAGAATCTGGCTGAACGTGAGCCCCCAGCCTGGGTGGTCTACACGCTTTACGACCACCCAGCGATCGGCCAGCGGCTACGTCACGCCGAACGCTACAGCACGCTCCGCTCGCGGCGGTGAGGGCGCTTCAGCCGCTGGCCTCAGGAACGAGAACCACCCTGAGATCCTGGACGTTTGTGCCCCGTACGCCGGTGTAGATAGCGTCTCCAAGGCGCTGAAAGGTCGGGTGGGAGTTGTGCTGCCGCAACTCCTCGTGGACGTCTATCCCCAGCGCGGCAGCTCGCTCCATCGTCATCCCGTCAGCTATGGCACCGGCAGCGTTCGTGGGGCCATCCGACCCGTCCGAGTCCGCGGACGCGACCACGACGTTGGTTCCGGCGATACGTGGAGCAGTGGCGAGCACGAACTCTTGGTTTCGTCCCCCGATACCCTGGCCATTGCCGACAGTCACCACAAGCTCGCCGCCGCAGAGGAACGCACAGGGCGGCACCAAGGGCCGGCTGTACACCGCTGCTTCCTGGGCCATGTAGGCCAGGACTTCTCCCGCAGACCTAGCTTCGACATCGCTCAGACTAGATGCGATGATAGTCGCGTTGAGTCCAAGTTCCTCGGCCCGCTTCCGCGCGGCCGCGAGCATATACTCTGGGCCCATAACGCGGTAATAATGCACGCGGGCGGTTTCCTCTGGCGTCAGCGGGCCATATTGGGGATCGGCCGCCAGCAGGAACCGCCTGATGGACTCTGACACGCGGTCCCAGCAGCCATAGGAACGAAGAACTTCTATGCTCTGCCTAAAGGCTTCGGCCCCATATAGCTTCTCGTAGTTACGCTTAGTGGCTTGCACCCGTATCCGGGGCGGCCTTTCATCTGTAGAGATCTGGATGAAGGTAGCGTCTCCCACGTATCTGACCTCGCGGCCCCTCAGCACAACCAGGTTGTTACGCACGGCGTTGGTGTCCCACATGGAAGCACCACACTCGAAGTAAAGGACTCGGTTAAGGTGTTGCAGATCCTCCAAGGTGACTCCGGGTGCGGGCAAGGTCAGGAGAGCAGAGCCTCCACCCGACTCGGAGAAGAAGACGATGTCTCCACGACGAGCCCGCCGAGCCACCTCGATGATTCTGCGAGCGCCTTCCACGCTGTCCTCGTCGGGGATCGGGTGGCCAGCCAGGGTCACTCCGATGCGCTTCAGCCTCACCGTATCGCCCTTCTTGGCGTTCACATGCCCATCAGTAATGAGATCGCCAAGTACGTCTTCAAGGGCTTCTGCCTGACGCTGAGCCGCCTTGCCTCCGCCAATGACGTAGATGTGCCCGACTTTCGACAGATCGAAGACGAGAGGCTTTCGGCCCTCAGGGTCGACCCAGCCATCGCCGCCCACGATCAGCTTGCCATCTTCAATACGGACCAGTCGCCTGACGTTCTCATAAGGGTCAGAAGCCTCTAGGCCCGCCTCAAGAATGCTTAGCACAGCCTGCCTACCGACCGTATTGCCGTGAGAGAGCAGCTCTTCGCGATTCCGGATGATCATTCGACAGCCTCCCTAACTCTCCCGCTCAGACCAGCGGACTTTAAGGGCCTGGCGTCCGAGGAATTTCGCGCTGCTGCCCAACTCCGACTCGATCTCCAGGAAGCGATTGCCAAGGCTTCCTCCTACTCCCTCTCGAGTTTGGCCGGTGCCCAACCCCACGACATAATCAGCGAGGGCCTCTCCTTCGCCCCGGCTCATGCAGGGCATTACAGCGTAGCCTGCTCGGTAAGCCATCGCCACGGCGTCGAAGGCCTGTGTGATCGTCCCCACTTGGTTCACTTTGAGCAACATGCAGTTCGCTCCTCCGACCGCGATGCCTTGAGCCAACCGGGAAGGGTTCGTGGTGAACAGGTCATCGCCCACGATCTCTACCCCGAGTTCGCGAGTAAGCAGAGCGTGCCCCTCGTAGTCCTCTTCACCAAGCGGGTCCTCGATGATAACGAACGGGAAGTCACGCACCATTTCTCGGTAGGTCTCGATTAGCTGCTCCCTGGTCAGTTCCTTGGTGCAGAAAAGCCCCTTGAAGACTCCGCGTTTCTCATCGTAGTACGTCCCAGCGGCGACGTCGACCTGCATTCCTACACGCCCGGCGTAACCAGCGCTGGTAATGGCTTCGGCCATAAGGTTCCAGAGCTCACGGTCGTGGCTAACCATACCCGGGGAAATGCCCCAGTAGCCGGAAGCAGGGGATCCTGCCTTGAGTCGCGCCTGCAGAAGGCGATTGAAGGCGCGAGACACCTCCCACCCCGCGTAGCTGGCCTCCGAGAAGGTGTCGAAGCCATAGCAAACAAACGAGTAGCTAGGCTTGTCGCCGGTGGAGTTGCCCTCGGGCCCGCCTCCGTAGCGGCCGCTCCCCCCAAATGCCCCGGCGCACGGCACTGGCAACAAGCAGGCGTTAGCACCGCCGATATGCTGGTAGAGCGGGATACCGAGACTAGCCGCCCCGGCTTTGAGGACAGCCGCGGAGACGGCTGCGGTCGCATTCCCTCCCAACCGGGCCATATTGGACGTGCCGTCGAGCTCAATCATTGTGAGATCGATCTCTCGCTGCTGAATGGCGTCCTTCCCTTTGAGCGCTGGCGCTATTACCTCACGCACGTTAGCCACTGCTCTGAGCACGCCCTTGCCTTCCCAGCGAGTCCCCCCATCGTAGATGAACTGCACTTCGTGCTTGCCTATGGAAAGACCAGCGGTAGCCATTGCCACACCGCGCGAGCCATCTTCCGTAATGACGACAGCTTCCAGACCGGGATGGCCTCTGTCTGAAAAGACCTCTCGGGCAGTGATTGTCTTGATGCGTGAACCGGCTCGCATGCTGCGCACTCCTTCTGCTTGCTGCTGCCTGTCCGGAGCAACCGGGCCAGGCAGGCCTTGTTGCTGAACTGTTCGGGTGAGGCCCCGATCGGCCGCAGCGAGTCGAGGTGTGGACAGGCACCAAGCCAGCCGCAGTCCGACGGGCTTCACACGATACCATCGGCCGTACCAGGTGTCAACCGGGGTCGGATTCAGAACTGCTTGGCTTCAGTCGGTCTCGCCTTCGCCAATTGCCACCGCACACACGCCGCCATCCAGTCAACAAGCTTGCACCTGATATGATTATGGGGGATACTGACCGCAGACCAGCTTACTCTGTGCCGGCCACAGGCGGAGGAAGGATTGTTGACACACCAGACGGTGCTTCCGAACGGGTTGCGCGTGCTGGCGACCGAGATGTCGCAGGCTCGCTCTATTACTATTGCCCTATTTGTCGGAGTTGGTTCAAGACTCGAGAGCAGTGAGCAGAGCGGAGTCTCCCACTTCACAGAGCATATGCTGTTCAAGGGGACAGAGCGACGTCCGACGTCGCGGGAAGTCTCTGAAACTATCGAGGCAGTGGGAGGTGTCCTGAATGCCGAAACCTCGAAGGAGCTGACAGTGTACTGGGTGAAAGTCGCTCAAGCGCATTGGCAGCTGGCCATTGATCTATTGGCCGATCTGGTCCTGCACTCGCGGTTCTCGCCAGACGAGGTTGAGCGAGAACGAAAGGTCATATTGGAAGAGCTGAGCATGATTCAGGATGAGCCCGGCGACTGGGTGCACGTTCTGATCGATGAACTGCTTTGGGATGGAAGTCCCCTGGCCTGGGACGTTGCGGGACGACCGGAGACAGTGCGAGGGATTACACGCGAGGACCTTCTACGGCACGTTTCGCAGCACTACCGCCCAGACAATGCAGCAGTCAGTGTGGCCGGGCCGGTTCCTGAAACCGAGCTAGTAGCGGAGATTGAGCGACAGTTCGGGGGCTGGAATGGCACCGCGCTGGGAGCAAGAACGCCGACAAGCGGAAGCCCAGCCCAAGCAAGACTGCGCATCGAGGAGAAAAGGGGCACCCAAGAGCATATCTGCATTGCCGTCCCGGGGATCGCCCTAGCCGATCCCGACCGATACCCCCTTGACCTCTTCAGTATAGTACTTGGAGAAGGGATGAGTTCGCGTCTGTTCCTTGAGCTTCGAGATCGCCGAGGACTGGCCTATGACGTGCACTCGTACGTGAATTACTATCGAGACGCTGGCTCTGTGGTAGTCTATGTCGGCGTAGAGCCAGAGCAGGCCGAAACGGCAGTGGCCGCGATCGTGGAGCAGATCGCCAAGCTGAAGGCGGACTTGTCAGCCTCCGAGTTGAGCAAGGCGAAAGAGTACTGGAAAGGGCGCCTAGAACTCAGCATGGAGGACACTCACAGCGTGGCTACCTGGGCTGGTGCCCAACAGATGTTGCTGGGGCACGTCTACACGGTCGAAGAGGTGATGGATTGCGTGGATCGTGTGACGGTTGAGGATGTGCGTCGGGTTGCCGGCCGGCTGTTTACCCCCGAGTCGTTGCGCCTGGCGGCTGTAGGGCCGCTGCGCAAGGGTGAGCGCCTCAGCCGGTGGTTGAGGCTGTAGGCGTTTCTCGGCTCAGCCAACGATTCGTGGCTGACAGCGAGGGCAGAAATGGGTGCTTCGCCCCCCAATGACGAGTCGTTGGATCGGCTCACCGCATCGAGAACAAGGTAGCCCCGTACGGCGATACACCCGCAGAGCCTCAAGATGCTTGCCTCTGCGGCCGTGTCCATCTCGGTAGTCCGAAAAACTGGTGCCTCTGCCCTCGATTGCCTCCCGTAACACTGCTATAATGGCAGCGTGAAGCCTTACGGTTTCTGCCTTATTGAGACTGTTGGCAGGTCGCTGCGGGTTGATCATAGCTCGGAACAGGGCTTCGTCGGCGTAGATGTTGCCCAGCCCGGCCAGGAGTGCTTGATTGAGCAAGGCCGCTTTGACGGGTAAGCGCCGAATCGCCAGACGAGCATGCAATTCGGCCCAAGTGAACTGCGCATCCAGCGGCTCCGGCCCCAAGCGCTCGTCCAAACTCCTCACGCCCTCCGCGCCAAGCAAGCGCAGGCGGCCGAAGCGGCGTAGATCTCGAAAAAGCAGCCACTTCCCATCGTCGAGCCGAAAAGCGATCCGCAGGTGACGATCGTTGGGATCAAGCTCCGTTCGAACCATTAGGCCGCCCGTCATTGCCAAGTGAACCACCAGATACTCCCCGTTTTCAAAGTGAACCAGGATGTATTTGGCGCGGCGCCGCACTTCGCCAATGCGCTGCCCAAGGACGCCACGAGCGAATTCCTCTGCCGTGTGACCGGCCAGGGAGCGCTCGGAGCGCACATCCGCTGCAACGATAGTTCGGCCCTGCAATTCGGGCTCCAGGTCACGGACGATAGTCTCTACCTCTGGCAGTTCTGGCATCCGATGTTCCCTCGATGATCGGCTGACGCAACTATTGGTCGAAAAGGAGACGGGAAAGGCCAAGAGCGAACTGAGCAAGCCGCCACTGGCAAAGTGAGAAACTAGATAGGGCGCAAATCACGCCAGTTTTGGCCAGCCTCGATGCCAACCTTGAGTGGCACAGACATAGGCATGGCACTTTCCATCGTCTCGCGGACTAGGGCTTTCACGTCTTCGATCTCTGCTTCCGGGACTTCGAGGACTAGCTCATCGTGCACCTGGAGAATGAGTTGAGACGAGGAGGAAAGCTCTCTTAACTTGCGATGCAGGCGGATCATGGCCAGCTTGATGATGTCAGCGGCTGTGCCCTGAATGGGCATATTGATGGCCATGCGCTCGGCCGCCATCTTCACCTGCCGGTTGGGGGAGTTGATCTCAGGCAGCCGCCGTCGTCGCCCCAATAGAGTTGAAACGAAGCCATGCTCCGCCGCTTGGCGTTTCGTCTGTTCCAAATACTCCCAGACCCGCGGGTATTTTTGCCTGTATCTGGCGATATACTCACTAGCTTCCTGCCGGCTCAGACCAGCCCGCGAGGACAGACCGTAATCGCTCATGCCGTAGATTATGCCAAAGTTCACAGTCTTGGCGAAGCGCCGCATCTCGGGCGTAACCGTGTCCATCGGCACTGCGAAGATCTCGGAAGCGGTTGCGGAGTGAATGTCCTCGTCCGCTTGAAATGCCTCCACGAGCTTGGGGTCGTGAGTTATGTGAGCCAAGATACGTAGCTCGATCTGGGAGTAATCTGCCGCCAACAGGAGCGTGTGCGGCCGACCAGTGATGAAAGCTCGCCTAACATCTCGGCCCAACTCGGTGCGGGTGGGGATGTTCTGAAGATTAGGCTCGCTTGAACTCAGCCTTCCCGTCTCTGTGCCAGTCTGGTTGAAGGAAGTGTGCACGCGACCAGTACGTGGGTTCACCAATTGCGGCAGGGCATCTACATATGTAGATTTCAGCTTGGATATCTGCCGGTAGTCCAGGATCATCTGGATAATGGGGTGAGCACCTCGAAGCCCCTCCATCACCTCGACGTCCGTGCTGTAGCCTGTCTTGGTGCGCTTCGCTGCCGGCAGGCGCAACTCTTCGAACAGGATGGCCCCTAACTGCTGCGTACTATTGATATTGAACCGATGCCCAGCCGCCTTCCAGATCTGTTGTTCCAGCTCGTCGAGGCGGCGGCGAAAGTCCCGTGACATTGATAATAGGTAGTCCACGTCTACCGCCACACCCGCGATCTCCATATCCGCCAGCACTGGCACCAGTGGCATCTCTACGTCCGCGAAAAGGTGCCACAACTGGTCTTGCCTGAGCTCCGGCTCGAGCAAGCGGGCCAGACGCAGCGTCATGTCTGCGTCGGCTCCCGCGTAAGCCGCTGCCTGGCTTACAGGCACCTCTGCCATCGTAATCTGGGCTTTGCCTTTACCGATGAGGTCCGTGATGGGAGTCATCTCAACTCCCAATCGTGCCCAAGCCAGATCTTTTAGGTTATGGGCTCGCTGGCCAGACTCGAGGACATACGAAGCCAGCATCGTATCAAAGGTGAGCCCGTCCAGACGCACACCGTAGTGGCGCAGAACCGTCATATCGTATTTCGCATTGTGAGCGTACTTGGCAACAGTTTCCCCTTCCAGCACCGGCCGCAACCGCCCGATTACCTGCCTTATCGGGAGCTGGCCATCCGCGGCCTCGTGACCTACAGGAACATACCAAGCACTACCGGGCTGCGTAGCAAACGAGAAGCCGACCAGGTCGGCCTTCATCGCGTCTTTACTCGTTGTTTCCAGGTCGATCGCAAATCCGTTAGAAAGGGAAAGTTCGCTCACGAGCGCGTCCAATTCATCCGCGGTGGTGACCACGTCGTAAGCGCCGCGGATCGCACCAGCTGTAGGGCGTACACGCAGGCCGAGCTTAGCTGCTGCCGGCGTGGCCTCTTCGGTCGGTTCGGCTACGGCTTCGTCAGTCGGAAAGAGGGGCATCTGCGAAGCAGAAGTAACAGCGATGAGCTCTGGCGCAGAGAAGTTGGTTGGTGTGACCGGGTCGCTGGTTGCAGGTAGTTTTCCCACCAGGCTCCTGAACTCCAGTTCTCTCAGTAGCGACATCGCGCGACTGCGGTCGTAGGCGCCAAACCGACACGTCTCCAGATCGAGCTGAATGGGCACGTCGCGAACAATAGTCACCAGGTGGAGGCTGTGGAATGCCTGCTCTCGCTGCCCTTCCAGACGGGCCCGAAGCTTCGGATCGAGCTCGTCCAGATGCACAAACAGCCCTTCCAGGGAGCCGAACTGACTGATCAGCTTCTGCGCCGTCTTCTCGCCGATACCCGACACCCCTGGGATATTGTCCGATTGGTCTCCCACAAGAGCCTTGAAGTCGGGAAGCTGCGACGGAGAGAGTCCAAAACGCTCTCGCACTGCCTGCTCGTCGTAAGTGAGCGTTTCGGAGAACCCGCGGCGCGGTGTGATGACCGTCACAAGAGGCCCCACTAGCTGCAGAGCGTCGTTATCACCGGTGACTATGATCGCGGGCAGAGATATCTCTGCTGCCTGTCGGGAGAGAGTGCCCAGCACGTCGTCCGCTTCGTAACCATCCATCTCGAACGCTGGAATGCCAAGCACATCCACAAGCTGGTGTACTCGAGCGAACTGAGGGTAGAGCCCTTCATCTGTACGCACGCGCTGTGCTTTGTACTGCTCGTACTCTTGGTGGCGGAAGGTGGGGGCGGCCCTGTCGAAGGCGACGGCCGCGTACTGCGGACGTACCTCCGCTGCCACCTTCAGCAGCATCGAGGCGAAGCCGTAAACAGCATTCACCAGCTCTCCCTTGGAGGTGGTGAGAGGAGGGACTGCGTGAAATGCACGATGAACCAAGGCGTTTCCGTCCACCAGCATGATCGCTTTCGTCATTACACTTAGCACCTCTATCCTCACGCCTGGCTCAGCCGGCGTAGCTCGGCATCACTCAATCCAAAATGATGCGCCACCTCGTGCACCACAACCTTTCGAACGAGATGCATAATCGTCGTATCGGACCTGCTTGCTCCCTCGATAGCTTTCTGATAGAGCACGATACGGTCAGGCAGCTCCATGCCATAGCTGCTTCCCCGCTCCGTGAGCGGGACACCCAAATAGAGACCGTACACCACTTCGCCTGGCTGGAGCCCTAGGCCTCTCCTCGTCTCCTCGTCCGGCTCAGCTGCCACCAAAACGGCCACGTTCTCGATACGATCCCGATACTGCCTCGGCAGCGAAGCCAGCGCTCTCACTACTAATCTCTCGAAGCGGTGTCTACGCATCGCAAGCGTTCACCTACCTTGCGAGGCATCGTGCCTTCTGCAAGCCGACTCGGGCAGACTCTCCACGACCGCCAACAGAATTGTAGAGGCCAGGAGGGAAGCAGTCAAGAAGCCTACAGGACAAGCACTGCCCAACTTGGCGTGAAAGGGAAGCCAGACATGAACGAGCCAAAGCTGGCCTCCAATCGGCCTTGACATCGGGTGGGCCCGATGTATTATTGCTGTCAGAGCCTCTCAGTTCTCCAAGCGCACCGAGGTGGTAGTACGAGCAACAGACCCTTCGATCCGCTGGAAGTGCTTAGGGCTGTACAGCAGGGACGCCGTTCGACAGACATCCTGCATCTGGTGGTCGAGCAGGCTACCAGAGCGGTAGATGCTGACCGAGGCAGCCTTTGGCTGGAGAGCAAGCCAGCAGGAGAGTTCCACCTTGCTGCTTCCTTCGGCTTGAAGGCGGAAACCTCCGCACGCTGGAAGCGCGAACTTCTGGCCACACGTTATGGTACTCTTAGCCGCCGTGTGGCCGCGGATTTGCAGCCGCTTCTGGTTCCCGATGCGGAGACGGCTACTCTAGGGCCAGGGCACCCGGTCGGTTGCTTCGGCGACCAGGCACTGTTGGCAGTGCCGGTAGTAGCCGGTGGCCGCTGTCTTGGGGCCTTGGTGCTGAGCCGGCTAACTCCCGGCCGCGCTTTTTCTCAGGACGATGGTATGTTCGTCGCCATTCTTGCTGCGCAAGCTGGGTTGGTCTGCTACCTGCCAGGTGGGGCAGCCGCCACGACTACCGAGGCCCAGGCTTTTTCCCCTCCCGAACAGTCCAATGAGCTTGCGGAGCGCTTCGCCGAGGTGGTGCGAGATTCCGAGTCCCTCGATCTTCTCATCGAGGGATTGGTCATCTCGCTCGCAGATGTGGCAGCCGCAGAGGGCTATTGGCTGCTGTCCTGGGATCCCGGAGAGCAGCAGTATACGGTGCTTTCGGCAGCCACTCGTGGCAAGTGGAAGCTGAGGGCCCCAGCAGGCACAATCATTAAGCCAGCAACGCCCGCTGAAGAGTTGCTTGGAAAAGGAGAAGCCTTCACACCAGCGTTCGTGGAACAGGTCAAAGCGGCTCTTTTTCCTCACGGTGCGGCGGACGTGCTAGGAGCAGAGCTTACCGATGCCGCTTTGCTCTTGTTCGCGCGACAGCCGGTTGGCCTGGTATTGCTTGCTCGCTCCGAAAAGGAAGGAGCAAGGCCTTTGGCCGTTTCATCGGCACTTCTTGCCGCCCTGGCGGAGGCCATCTGGGGACGCCAAGAGTTGGAGAGGAATCGTCGGCAGCACACTCAACTGTTCGCTCTTCTCGATGGCCTCCCAGATGGGGTTCTTGCTGTAGACTCCCAAGACAGAGTTGTTATCTACAATGCTAGAGCCCAGGCTCTCTTGGGGCGTCGGGCAGCTG
>Ga0123519_10014924_pt1 | contig 10976 bp, 8 predicted proteins | sample YelNatPaOPRAMG02_FD_87396 | JGI IMG/M metagenome (GOLD analysis project Ga0123519, IMG submission 87396) | Hot spring microbial communities from Yellowstone National Park - Yellowstone National Park OP-RAMG-02 (version 2) | ecosystem: Environmental > Aquatic > Thermal springs > Hot (42-90C) ... | reverse complement strand
GCCGGCGCCGATGGCCGTGCAGGCAATGGCGTTCTCCGCCACATAACAGGGCACGCCGGTCACCTTCGTCAGCAGGCGGTCAATATTGCGCAGTAAGGCCCCGCCGCCGGTCAGCATCATCCCCCGGTCAATGATATCAGCCGCCAGCTCCGGCGGCGTCTTCTCCAGCACGTTGCGCACCACCCCCACGATCTGGCCCAGCGGCTCGGCGATGGCTTCGGTCACCTCGCCGGAGGTGATGGTAATCGTCTTGGGGAGGCCGGCGACCTGGTCGCGGCCTCGCACCTCCATCTTCAGCTCCTCCTCCAGCGGCAGGGCACTGCCAATGGCGATCTTGATCTCCTCGGCGGTCTGCTCGCCGATCAGCAGGTTGTACTTCTTGCGGATATAGCTGATGATGGCCTCGTCAATCTTGATGCCGCCCACCCGCACCGACGACGCCACCACAATGTCGTTCATAGAGATAACCGCCGCCTCGCTGGTTCCGCCGCCGATGTCCACCACCATGTTGCCGGTGGGCGTGCCGATAGGCATATTGGCGCCCAGTGCGGCCGCCAGCGGCTCCGGGATGAGATAGGCCTCGCGGCCGCCGGCCTGGATGGCGGCATCATGCACCGCCCGGCTCTCCACGCTGGTGACCCCCACCGGCACGCTGATCATGATGCGGGGGCGGAAGATGCGCAGGCGGCCGCAAATGCGTTGGATGAAATAGCGCAGCATCGCCTCGGTCACCTGGTAATCGGCGATAACGCCGTCCTTCACCGGCCGGGCCACTTCGATGCTTTCCGGCGTGCGGCCCAGCATGGCGCGCGCCTCTTCGCCCACTGCGACGATCTTATTGTCGTTGATGGAGATCGCCACGACGGAAGGTTCCTGCAGGACGATGCCCTTTCCCTTGACCCACACCAGCACATTGACCGTGCCCAGGTCTATCCCGATATCGCGTCCGAACATAGGGGGTATCCCGCTCCTCGTTTTCTTAGGTCGGCTTCCCGGCACTGCCAGGAGCGTATAACAAGATGGCCGGCGTACCGCCGGCGGCATCCTCGCCCCCGTCATTATATGCGATTTCGGCAAAGTTTCAAATTGACAAACCCACAGCCGCGCTTATAATACCCCCCGCATGGGGAGTAGCCATCCTGCGCAAGCAGGGCGGGCAGTCGTCAGGACGGAGGTATCTCCCGGCTGTCCGGTAAAGCGGCGAGACCATTGCTCGTAGAGAGCGGTGGTCTCGTTTTTGTTTGGCCGCAAGTGTGTCAAAATTGGCGGTGGATGTATAATAGCCGGCAGATGGCGGAATGCCATCGCCCTGCGTCGTACTCGTACACATCACGGCAGTGTGGAACAGGGAGAACTATGTCAGAAACGCGGAATGAACCACAGGAGATGTTGGGACACGCCTGGCATACTATGTCGCCAGAGGAGGTCGCGCGCCGGCTGGGGACGGACCTCCAGCGCGGCCTCAGCCAGGAGGAGGCGGCGCGCCGGCTCGAGCAGTTCGGCCCCAATGAGCTGGCCGAAAAGCCCCGCCCCAGCATGTGGGCGCTCCTGTTGAGCCAGTTCAACAATTTCCTCATCATCATCCTGCTGGTCGCCAGCGTCATCTCGATCCTGCTGGGCGAGTTCATTGACGCCGGCGCCATCATCGCCATTGTCATCCTGAACGCCGTGCTGGGCGTGATCCAGGAATCGAAGGCGGAAGAGGCGCTGGCGGCGCTGAAAAAGATGGCCGCGCCGGAGGCGCACGTCATCCGCGACGGGCATCTGATCTCCATCCCGGCGCGCGAGGTAGTGCCCGGGGACCTGGTGGTGCTGGAGACCGGCAACTATGTGCCGGCGGACGTGCGCCTGGTGGAGAGCGCCAACCTGCGCATCGAGGAAGCCTCGTTGACCGGCGAATCGGTGCCGGCGAAGAAAGACGCCCGTGCGATCCTGCCGGCGGATGCCCCCCTGGGCGACCGCCAGAATATGGCGTTTATGGGCACCCTGGTCACCTACGGCCGTGGGCGCGGGATCGTGGTAGCCACGGGCATGCAGACCCAGATCGGGCGCATCGCCGCCATGATCCAGGAGGTCGAGGAAGAAGCCACACCCCTACAACAGAAGCTGGACCAGTTGGGGCGCTGGCTGGGCATCGCCGCCCTGGTCATCTGCGGCGTCATCTTCCTGGCGGGCGTCCTGCGCGGCATCTCCGTGCTGGAGATGTTCATGACGGCGGTGAGCCTGGCTATTGCGGCGGTGCCGGAGGGCCTGCCGGCGGTGGTGACCATCTGTTTGGCGCTGGGCATGCAGCGCATGATCCAGCGACATGCCCTCATCCGCCGCCTGCCGGCGGTGGAAACCCTGGGCAGTGCCACCGTCATCTGCTCCGATAAAACCGGCACCCTGACCCAGAACGAGATGACCGTGGTACAGGTCTGGGCGGACAACACCCTGCTGAACGTCACCGGCGAGGGCTACCGGCCCGAAGGCGAATTCATGGACCGCAGTGAAGTGGTGGACCCGCGGGGGTATCCGGCGGTGGACCTGCTACTGCGGGGCATGCTGTTGTGCAACGACGCCCGGCTGGAGGCGGTGGAGGCCAGCGACAACGGCGGCCGGCCGAGCTGGCGCATCGCCGGCGACCCCACCGAAGGCGCGCTGGTGGTGCTGGCGGCCAAGGCCGGCTACTGGAAGGACGAGATGGAGCGCCTCCAGCCGCGCCTGGCGGAGATCCCCTTCGACTCCGGCCGCAAGCGCATGACCACCATCCATCCCAACGAGCGCGGCAAGTACATCGCCTTCGTCAAGGGCGCGCCCGATATCGTTCTCCAGCACGCCACGCACATTTACGTGGACGGCACGGTGCGGGAGCTGACCGATTTCGACCGGGAGCGCATCCTGGAAGTCAACGCTTCCCTGGCCAGCAACGCCCTGCGCGTGCTGGCGCTGGCCTACCGGGAGCTGGATGAACTGCCGGCGGAACCGACGCCGGAGCTGGTGGAGAAAGACCTGGTTTTCGTTGGCCTGGTGGGCATGATTGACCCAGCGCGCGCCGAGGTGCGGGATGCGATCCGCGTTGCCCGGCAGGCCGGCATCCGCCCGGTGATGATCACCGGCGATTATCCCAACACCGCCGTAGCCATCGCCAAAGATCTCAACCTGCTCCGCCCCCAGGGCAAGGTGCTCACCGGCGCGGAGCTGGACCGCATATCGGACGAGGAACTCGTGCGGATCGTGGAGGACGTGGATGTCTTCGCCCGCGTCTCGCCGGAACATAAGATGCGCATCGTCGAGGCACTGCGCCAGCGCGGTCATATCGTCTCCATGACCGGCGACGGTGTGAACGACGCGCCGGCGCTGAAGCGCGCCGATATCGGCGTCGCCATGGGCATCACCGGTACCGACGTCTCCAAGCAGACGGCGGATATGGTGCTGACCGATGACAACTTCGCCAGCATTGTGGCGGCGGTGGAAGAGGGCCGCATCATCTACTCCAACATCCGCAAGTTCGTCTTCTTCCTGCTGTCCTGCAACGTGGGGGAAATCCTGGTCATCTTCCTGGCCACCATCGCCGGCCTGCCCCTGCCGCTGACCGCCATCCAACTGCTGATGCTCAACCTGCTGACCGACGGGGCGCCGGCGCTGGCCCTGGGCGTGGAGCGGGGCGACCCAGACACCATGGAGCGGCCGCCGCGCCCGGTAAACGAGCCAGTCATCAACAAAGAGATGCTGATCGGCATCGCGGTACAGGCTGTCGCCATTACCGCCGCCACCCTGACAGCCTTCCTCATCGGCCTGCGGGCCTTCCCGGACAATCTGGCCGGCGCGCAGACCATGGCCTTCGCCACCCTATCCCTGTCGGAGCTGTTCCGGGCCTATACGTCGCGCTCGGAGCGCTATTCGGTCTTCGCCATCGGCATCTTCAGCAACAAGTACATGCAGTACGCCTTCCTGACATCGCTGGCGATCCTGCTGGCCATCATCTACGTGCCGGTGCTCGACCCTATTTTCGACACGGCCTTCTTGGGATGGGAGCATTGGGCGGAGATCCTCCCGCTGGTGCTCATCCCCGCGGTAGCGGCAGAGATCACCAAGTGGTTCCTGCGGCAGGGGGATCGCCGCCGGCGCCAGCCGGCGCAGGCCTAACGCCAGCGGCAATAAGCCGCTGGAAAGGCCCGGGAGGTAGGGGAATATGCCTGCCGGCTGGGGTACACAGCCGGACAGTCTGAAATTTGACAACGCTGCGCCGGCCGTGTACTATCCCTGGCAAGGCAGGCATATTCCCAGCGAGGAGAGGCCGTGGACCATGTACCCACGCAGTCAGATTCTGTTCCCCCATTCCTGTGTGCGGGGGCTTCGCAATCTCCTGGACGAGCGCTGGAAGGCCCTGGTGGATGATGTGCTGGCCCAGGGCGAGGCTAGTCCTGCCGGCCTGGCATTCTCCCTGATGATGATCCGCCTCTGCGGCTGTCTGCAGTGCGACATGAGCAGTTACAAGGCGACGCTCGGTTGCGACGTGTGCTCTCAACGTGCTGTGCTCGGCCTGCGGGAAGGCAGTAAAGGGCTCCTGCGCCGCTACGAGCGCGCCCTCCAGGAACTGCAGGACAGCCGTTCCACCCTTTGCCTGGCCGGGGAAGCCGATGAGGAGGGCGTTACGGCGCCCGCCGGCGAGTCCGGCCCCTGACGATCACCAACCCGTTGTTTCCCGCCTTCGTTCCCCCACATCCCATACCGAATACGCGTGCCAATGGGGACGTCTAATTAATGAGAGGACGGAATGGCCCAGGACACGCATCCGGACCCGAACGGCGAAGCTATACTGCTGGCCCGCAGTCGCGCCGGCGACAAGGAGGCCTTCGGCATGCTGGCCCAGCGCTACTGCTCCTTCGCCGTGGGCGTGGCATACCGCATGACGGGCAACTCACAATTGGCGGAAGACCTGGCGCAGGAGGCATTCATCAAGGCCTGGCGGAAGCTCCCGCAGTTTCGCGGCGACTGCAGTTTCCGGGTCTGGCTGGGTCGTATCGTCACCAATACCACCCTGGATTATCTGCGCCGGCAGAACCCTGAACAGCCGCTGGACGAGACGCTACTGCCGGCGGGGCCGGCAGAGGAGGCCCCCCTGCGTCATCTGGAGCGGGAGGAGATGCGCCAGCTCGTGCGCCAGGCGGTGCTGTCCCTGCCGGCGCAGTGTCGGGTGGCGCTGATCCTGCGGGAATACGAGGGCCTGTCCTATCGAGAGATCGCCGAGACGCTGGACATTCCCATGGGCACGGTGATGTCGCGTCTGCATTACGCGCGCCAGCTCCTGCGGGAAAGGCTGGCGCCTCTGCTGGAACTGCCGGAGCACTCTGCCGGCGGATGGAGGGAGGATGCAAGTGACGCACGATGAGCTGGTTTCCCTGCTGGCGGCCTTCGCCGATGGAGAGCTGGAACCCCGCCGGCGCATGCTGATGGAGGAGCATGTGCGCCAGTGTGCGGAATGCGCCCGTCGGCTGGAGGAACTGCGCCGGCTGTCCCGCGCTCTCCATATCTGGGAAGTGCCTGGCGCGACGGCCGAACGGGCGCGGGCGCTGTCCTCCGCCCTTGTCCAGATGCTTCCGCACCGGCCGGCCGTATCCCATTTCCGCCGGCCCTCCTGGATAACATGGGCGTTCCCGGCGGGGTTGGTGGTATGGGGCGCGCTGGTGGAGGCCGCCGCTGTCCTGACCATGGCCTTCGGGCTGGCGGTCATGGCGGCCGGCCTGTTTGCGCCGGCCAACGCCTGGCTGAGCTGGCTGGCCGGCATCTTCCCCTCCCTGAACGCGCCCGGCTGGCTCGAGACCATCCAGGGGCTGAGGGACCTAGGCTGTCAGGTGCTGGGCATATCCAGCACTCTGCCGGCCTCGCTCTGGGACTGGCTGATGAGCTTCCTGATGCCCACGATCGTGTTCGTCTCGCTGTTGGCGGTGGTCTGTCTGGGAATGTGGGGCTGGTTCGGCGTGCAGATGGCACGCCGGCAGTTATAACATGAAATAGGGAGGATACCCACATGAACTACACCGAGATATTGAAGCGCGCGCTCAAGATCACATGGACACGCCGCGCGCTGTGGCTCTTCGGCATTCTGCTGGCGCTGGTGTCGGGGAATCCGGCGGGCGGCTTTCGCGGCTACAGCTTCAGCGGCCGGCAGTTGGACTTTCGCGGCTGGGACCCTTCGGCCCAGGATTCCTTCACCCGCTGGCTCCAGTACCTGTGGGACACCTTCTCCGGCGACCTGGGCATCTCGCTGAACGCCCTGGGCAAAGTGCTCATCATCGTGGCCGTCCTGCTGTTCCTCTGGCTCCTGGTCAGCATCGTGGTGCGCTACTTCGCCCAGAACGCGCTGATCCGCATGGTGGCGCATGTGGAGGAGACGCAGGGGACGGTCACCGTGGGCGAGGGGTTCCGATTGGGATGGACCCGGCCGGCGTGGTACATGTTCCTGATTGACCTGGTCCTGGGAATACCGTTCGCGCTGGTGGCCATCCTGCTCATCGCGATCGGGCTGTCCCCCCTGCTGTTACTGCTGGTGGATACCGTCAGCGCCAAAGTAGTGGGCATTGGGCTGACGGTGCTGTTGATGCTCTTCTTCGTGGCGGTGCTGATTGTGGCCGGCGTCGCCCTCGGCGTCATCGCCCAACTCGCCTACCGGCAGGCGGCGCTCAGCGGCAAGGGCACGCTGGAATCCATCGCCGAAGCGTATCGGATGCTGAGGGAGCACTTCTCCAACGTGGCGGTCATCTGGCTCCTGCTCCTGGCCATCGGCATCGGTTGGGGATTGGTGCTCCTGCCGATTTTCATCGTCCTGTTCGTGCTGGCGGCGGTCATGGGCGGCGCGCCGGCCTTCCTGATATATCAGGCCACCCGCACGGTGTGGCCTTCCCTGCTCATCGGGGTGCCCGTGGGCATGGTGATCATCGGCCTGCCCCTCCTCTTCCTCACCGGCCTGTACCAGACCTTTGTCTCCGCGGTCTGGACCCTGACCTATCGCGAGCTGTGGCTCAAGGAGGTGGGGCTGGGAGGCGAGGGCCTGCCGGCGGAGGGCAGTGCGCTGGAAGGGCCGGAGCTGGCCGAGCTGTGAGGAAAGCGACAGCCTCCCGCATGATCCTGCGGGAGGCTGTTTTGTCAGTCCACCAAGCCTTTTGCGACCAGGAGCTCGGCCAACACGAGGGAACCGCCGGCCGCTCCCCGCACCGTGTTATGGCCGAGGACCACAAACTTCTTCCCCAGCACCGGGCAGTTCTGCAGGCGTCCCACCGTCACAGCCATGCCGGCGCCGGCGTCGCGGTCCCGGCGCGGCTGAGGACGGTCCGGCTCCGGCCGATAGATGATGGGCTGGGCCGGCGCGCTGGGCAGTCCCAGCTCCTGCGGCTCCCCGCGGAACGACTCCCATGCCTGGCGGATTTCCTCCATCGAGGCATCCCGCTCCAGCTCCAGCGAGACGCAGACCATGTGTCCCTCCAGCACCGGCACGCGGTTGCACTGCGCGCTGACCACAAAGGCCGCCGGCCGCACCGCATCCCCCTCCAGCGTCCCCAGCAGTTTCAGCGGCTCGCTCTGCACCTTATCCTCCTCGCCGCCGATGTAGGGGAGCGCGTTGTCCACAATGTCCAGCGACGGGACGCCCGGATAGCCGGCGCCGGAGAGCGCCTGCAGGGACACCGCATGCACCCGCCGCAGTCCAAAGCGTCGGGCCAGCGGCGCCAGCGCCATGACCATAATGGTGGTGGTGCAGTTGGGATTAGTGGCGATACATCCCTTCCAGCCGCGCCGCCGGCGCTGTACCGTGAGCAGGCCGATGTGGTCCGGATTGACCTCCGGGATGACCAGCGGCACGTCGGGGTCCATGCGGTGGGCCGAGGCGTTGGAGCAGACGATGTAGCCGGCGCGCGCCATCTCCTCCTCGACCGGGCCGGCCAGCTCGCCCGGCAGGGCGGAGAAGAGGATGCGGCCGGGCAGGTTGGTGTCAATAGGGCGCACCGGCATATCGCGCACCCCCGCCGGCATCGGCGCGTCCAGCGTCCACCGGCACACCTCCCCATAGCGCTGGCCGGCGGAGCGCTCCGACGCGGCCAGCCCGACCAGCTCGAACCACGGATGTTGGGCCAGCAGGGAGACGAAGCGCTGGCCCACAGCGCCTGTGGCGCCCAGAACGGTGACGGGAACCTTCTCCTTCATCTTCTTTCCCCCATGAATGTGAAGATATCATCCTCCCGGATGGGAGCAGGGTTCACGGCATGCAGAGGGCCAGGTCCACCATATCGGCCAGGATGCCGCCGGCGGTGACCTCGCGGCCGGCGCCCGGCCCCTGGATGACCATCGGCGCACTGCGGTAGCGGGTGGTGTGGAACACCACGATGTTGTCCGTGCCGGACAGCCGGCCGATGGGGCTGTCCGGGAGCACCTCATGCAGTCCCACCACCGGCACCTCCCCGCCGATATTGGCGACGTAGCTCAGCCGCACGCCGCGCGAGGCCGCCTCCCGCACGATTTCCTCCACTTCCGCATCGCCCTCTGGCAGGCGCTCCAGGAAGGCCGGCAGGTCCAGGCCCTCCAGCGCGCTGGGGATCATGGAGGTGACGTGCACATCGCGCAGTTCGATGGAGTGGCCCATCATGCGGCAGAGGATGAGCGCCTTGCGCGCCACGTCAATGCCGCCCAGGTCGTCGCGGGGGTCCGGCTCGGTATAGCCGGCCTGCATGGCGGAACGCACGGCCTCGGAGTAGCGCTCCCCCCGGTTCAGCGCCGTGCAAATATAGGCCAGCGTCCCGCTGAAGACCCCCTGGATGGAGAGCACGCGGTCGCCGGTGTCCAGCAGGGATTGGAGCGTGCGGATGATGGGCAGGCCGGCGCCAACGGTAGCCTCGAAGCGACAGCGCCGGCTGGCGGTGAGCTGCAGGAAATCGCCCCATTCACCGGTGAGCGGGCGCTTATTGGCCAGCACCACACAGCCGCCGGCGTCCAGGACGCGCAGGAGCAGGGGCACCGTATCGTCGCTGGCCGTGGCGTCCACCAGGATGAACCGCTCCAGACCACCCAGGTCGCGCAGGGCGGCCCAGACATCGTCCAGGGAGGCGGCCGGCGCCCCGCCGGGGACCTCGCCCACGGAACCGCCGGCGGCCTTGGCCTCCAGGGCATGGCGGACCTGCTCCTCGCCCAGGCCCTGTGCCGCGGCCAGGATGCCGCGCCGATCCGCCAGCAGATGCGGCCGGAAGAGGACCTCGGCGCGCGCCGCCATCTCGGTCCGGACAATCTCGTCGTTCAGGAGGTTCAGCAGGGTGGAGCCGACGCCGCCCACACCCAGCAGGCCGAAAGCGATGTTGCGCATGTTTCCCTCTCCTCGCCATGATACAATGTGACCGGCGCGCCGGCCGTGCCTCGCCGGAGGCGCGCTGAACCGCGCCGGGATATCATTGGGGAAGACCAGAGCTGGTACGCCGGAGGGCACTCTCGCGAAGCCGGGCGCCACACGGCCCGGTGGCGGCGACCGCACCGCCGGCTATTGTACCACAAAAACGGGGAAAGCTGAAACAGGCGCCGGCGCGGGCGCGGATGAAAGGAACCGCCGCCCCTTCGACATAGCAACAAGATAACTTACAGAAAGATAACGCTTACAAGGAAATAGGTCCCTACTCTTCTTCGGGCACCAACACCCATATCTGTTTCAAGGGAAGTTCTGCCTGGATTGCCGCGGGTAACCGTTCATAGGTAGACAACAGAGCCTTGATTAAATCGTCAGAATCCCAAAGCCTGACCTCAAAGAAATGCTGGTTGGCCTCTTTGGGCACAGAGCCCTTATAACCACTCCAGGAAATAAGTAGTCCATGATCCGCCCCAAAGTTCTTCATTACCCCCTGTAGCTCGCGAATCAGCTTCACGTCGACCGGCTCATTCCCCGATTTCACTTGAACGACGATCCGAGGATGGTCAAAACCCAATGGCCCATAGCCGGCAAAAATGTCCACTCCTCTGTCTGGCCCTTCGGGTGAGATTTGCACTTTATACCCTAATGCCTCTATAACCGCGGCGGCAAGCCGCTCGAGGTTATGGCCTTTGAACTTTTGCGCGATGTATTCGCGTATTCGATCAAGGGCGTACTGTTCCAAATCATCTATGGGCGGCTCTCCTCCATCAGGCCCCGTACCGTTAATCAGAGCGCGAACTCGCTCTTCCGCATTGTTGCGCTGGACTCGGCATATGGTCATAGATGCGCCCAGCGAATAGAGAATGTCTGGGTCGAAATCGCTCCTGGGTTTCTCCTTGAGCCATTTCACAGGGCGTGTATGCCTGGAAACCTCCGGAAAATCCGGGCGGTATTGATAGGGGCCCGCTACCTCGCCGATAGCGATAACCGGCTGGTGTTTGCGGGGCAATGCGACCAAATCTCCCGGCTGCATCTCCTTCACAAATGACCAGAGTTGGCTTTCCCAGTTTACAAGCTTCCCGGGACTTTCATCAGGATAGGTTTTCGCCAGCAGAGCTTTCAGTTCCTCTCGCGTTTTGATACCCGAGAGATCGGCCAATTCCGGCCACGAGATGACGACCAAGTTGTTCTCGAACGCCAAATCCTCGTACTCGCCGCTTCTGCCTGCACGCACCAACCAGAGAGCCATTCTCCCCCTCCTTTATCTGGGAAAACCACGGGCAAGTCCCAGTCTTCAGGGATATTCCGCCATGCAAGCGCCTTTACCCTCCCAATATTTATAGCAGTGAATGGGTAACCCGTCAACCAGCTGGGTCTTACCCCAGGGCCTTTCAAAATTCTTCTAATAGAGAGGTAAGGTGAGCAAGCTCAGGCCGTAATCTGGCATGGCGGCCACCTTGCGTCGGGCACTCGGGATCGAGGGGGGCACGACCAAGCGGCGCAGGAGATTGAGAGCTGCATTCCGAATCCCGCTCAATCCGGCCCCGATCTTTCGCCCATGCAGGCGGTCTTCATCCATCGTCACATCTCGCACGTAGAAAACCCCATT
>Ga0123519_10014923_pt1 | contig 10977 bp, 3 predicted proteins | sample YelNatPaOPRAMG02_FD_87396 | JGI IMG/M metagenome (GOLD analysis project Ga0123519, IMG submission 87396) | Hot spring microbial communities from Yellowstone National Park - Yellowstone National Park OP-RAMG-02 (version 2) | ecosystem: Environmental > Aquatic > Thermal springs > Hot (42-90C) ... | reverse complement strand
TAATTCTGATGGCACTGTAGACGCTATTAAACCTAGTAAAAGTGGCGACGGAACAGCAGAAATTTATCTGTCTAAAAAACTTGAGCCGGATGTGAATTATATACCAGAAAAATGGTCTAAAGATAAAACACGACTGTATGCAAAATGGACTCAGGTTCCTAAAACCAAAGAGTATTTCTCCGGTATCGGAGCAACTCCCAATGATAATAATTATACCGCTGGTGTGACACCAACAGGATGGCTATCCGCTGAATCATATAATTTTAAAGAGATTGGTAATCTCGCACTGGAAACTGCTTTTACAACTAAGTTAACTAAAGATGTAAATAAACTTGATGTACCTCCATTCGATTTACTTGTCCAATCCATAAGCGGATTTGATTATTCAGGTGGTGTAGTGTATGTCGGTCCTGAACGAATGAGATATAGCGCCGTCAGTTCAACTGTGTCTCTACATATTATTGAACGTGCTCTGGATGGCACTATCGCTATTAATCATCCTGTTGGAACTAAAGTAAGTAATATCGGCTATTACTATAACGCAAAACCAAGAACAGAACCTGTCATAGGAATGACTGTTGAAGGTGTCCCAACTACTCTTATGATTTATAGAGTTGATATAACTCCACCAACTAAACCAGGAACACCTAAATCAGACCAGGAACAATCAGGTAAACCAGCAGAAGGCGGTATTTTCGCTGTAAGTTGGGATGCTTCTTATGACTTGGAATCCGGAGTAAAATTATATGAAATACAAGAAAAAACTGATACTAATCCTGTATGGAAAACTATTAGAATATTACCTTCTTTCAAAACTTCTATACAAATCGGTGCACGAGATATACCAAGTAATGTCCCAAGAACAAAAGAATATCAACATATACTCGGTTATTCAGGCGATATGCCTAAATTCTATTATTACCGCGTCCGCGCTATGAATTATGCCGGTGCTTATAGCGAATGGTCAGAAATATCAAAACCAGCACCAGTCGTTATTCCATCAGAAATTATTTCAAAGGTCTCTAATTATCCTAATCCCGTGGATTTGAGAAAAGGAGAAAAAACAACTATTACTTATCTACTTAATGAAGATGTCGACGGCGTCGTTATTACTCTCTATGATTTACTCGGATATAAAGTATATGAATGGAGACCACAAAAAGGCGAAACTTATTCTTCCGCTGATAATGTCCCATCTTGGGCTTACGGTATGGGTAAAGGTGCAGCAAAGGGAACTAATGTTATACTATGGGATGGGAAAAACGAAACAGGAAACTTTGTCTCAAAAGGTGGTTATATCGCTTATATTAAAATCGGACAACAACAGTTAAACGTAAAATCGGTGTAATTAGATAAAAAAAGGAACGCAAGTTAGTATAGTCTTCAGTTCCAACTCATAATCATCAGATGAATTTTAAAAATTGTAAAATTGTTGTTTTTACATTATTTTTTTTGGTTTAAGAAGTGTAACAAAAAAGTAAATTTAAAAATTTTTTAAAAAAAACCTTGACAAATCCAAAAATTTATGTTATATATAATTGGGTAAAAAAGGGGGCTGACTTGAGTTGAAGTTATTTAAATTGTGTTTATCACGGTAAAAACAATAAAATTTGCTTGATTTACCTGAGTTTGTTTGTGCTTTGATATTTTTGATTATTTCAATTTATTGTTATGAAAAATTTTAATCAATTTTATTTTTTAATTAATTTTTTTTGTAAATTTTATGTAAACAATATGTTAACAAATATTTTGGCGTGGTATTTAAATGAATTATGAAACAACAAAATATTAAAACCAGTTTTGGTAATATGTTGAATTTGATTAAAATAAAAGTGAATATTATTTACCAAAATATTTTGTTGTTGATTACTATTTCTGTTCTGTTTACTATTGTAAATATAGTTTATGCACAGAATATAGGTGGACAACCTGCTCAATTCTTACAATGGGGAGCAGGCGCACGCGCATTCGGATTAGGTGGCGCTTTCTTCAGTGTGTGCGATGATGCATCTGCTACTTACTGGAACCCTGCAGGTATGACTCAACTTGAACGTAAAGAATTTATGGCTTTACACGCTGAACTTTTCCCCGGAACTGATACTACTTACGATTTCTTGTCTTTCGTTTATCCAACAGCAAGATATGGTGTCCTCGGAACTAATTATACAAGATTGTATTCAGGAGGATTCCAGAAAATAAAAATCGTTCAAACACCAGAAGGTATCGTCGATTTCCAAGACGAAGGAACTTTCGATAATATTAATTCCGCAATAACTGTTTCATACGGCAAAAAAGTTGTAAGTAATACTTCTGTGGGCATAGCAGCAAAAATTGTTACAAGAAAACTTGACACTGAACAGGATACAATGATTACCGGTGATTTGTCGCTACTTATGACAGGCGTAAAACAAAATTTACCTAATCTTAATTTAGCATTCGGTATTAGAAATCTGGTTCATATGGAGTTTAATACTGATGATAAACTACCTTTGATATTGAAATTTGGAGTTTCTAATAAATTCTTGAAAAATAGATTAAATTGTGCTTTCGATTTTGAAAAAAATTTGAGTGCTTATGGTGGCGATTTCGGTAAAAATTTGGCAGCTACTCCTAACTGGGCTATCGGACTTGAATACTGGGTTGTAAATTTCGCTGCATTACGCGTCGGATTTAATGGCGAAAAAGAAATTAGAGAATCAAATATAGGTATCGGACTTAAAACTACAGTAGAAGAATGGGGCGATTATGGACTAGATTTAGCATTCGCTATGCATGAACTCGGACAATCTTTCAGATTAAGTGGAACTTGGAGATTCGGAAAATCATATATACAGAACCGTGATGCAACTGTTAAACGACTTATGCAGGAAGCAATCGAAATAGTTCGTAGAGGTAATTTCCTCCTCGCATATTCTAAATTTGAACAGGCATTTAATGTTGACCCAACAAATAAAGATATTAGTAATTCTATGACAAGATTACAAGAAATAATATCATTTATAAATCGCGCAACTGCTAATACCGAAGAAGAAAATGCTATACGTAAAGGCGCTTCTTCGTATGTTGAAGCTGATATCCAAAATGCTATCAATTCATTCAGATATGCTTATTATAAAAATCCACAAAATACAAAATTGTTGAATTTACTTAATCAACTCGAAAAGAAAGCTGGATTACCTGTTACAGAAGCATATCGTGAAGAAATTGTAGGATTTACTATGATTGATAAGAAAATATATGATGCACGACAGGCAGTAATGCAGGGTAAATACGATGAAGCATTAATACGATGCCAGGAAATTCTTAATCTCGAACCTAAAAATACTACTGCTATGGAAATAATGGGTAGCGTGTTCTTTATGATGAATAGACCTGATAAAGCAAGAGAAGTTTGGATGAAAGTATTAGAAATTGACCCAACAAATAAAATTGTTCAACAGTTCCTAAACGAGTTAAAATAATGTATAATATAATTATGAAAAATAAAGGAGGTCTTACTAAATATGAATAGTAATAAATACTTGCTACCTGTTTTCTTTTTATTTTATCTATTGATGTCTCTATCTGTAACTGCTTTTTCACAACAATCTAATCAACCACCAAAAGAAGTCCAAACTGCTATGTTCTTAATTGAACAGGAACGTAAATACGAAAAACAAATGACAGATTATCTACAAAACGATATCCTTGATAAAATTTTCGGAAAAGGGAAATCTACTATCCTTTATGACGTAGAATTTGAACTTAATTCCCAGGCAACTAGAACTGAAGCAAAAGAAAAAGCACTTGAACGAAAACGGAATATAGGAGATATAGAATATATCCTACCAGGTATACCTAAACCAAGCGCTATTTCACAACAGGAATTACCAGGCGATTCAAAAGAAGAAGCAGGTCAACAGGAAATAGCTAAAATAAGTACGAAAATTGATATTAAAAAACAATCCGCTACTGTTATATATGATGAAACAATTAAAGATGATAAAGTAAATATCGTCAGAGAAATAATTATATCTGCTCTCGGTATTGATACTAAAAGAGGTGATAAACTTGAATTCAGAAAAGCTAAATTTACTGTCCCAGTTATTACACCTACTTCATTTGAGGAATTCCTTAAACCTAATTATGTCATTCCTCTAATTATCGTGATGTTGTTACTACTGTTCCTATTCGGTCCTGTCTCAAGTTTCTTGAAAAATTATATTCAGACAATGCGCGAACGTGGCGGTCAGGAAATTATTCTAGATTCTAATGCAAGAATGGAAAATACTGGTACTGCTAATCCTGCAGGACAACCCGGATTAGAAACTGCTACCGGCGAATCCGCTACATTATCAGAAGAAGAAAAAAAGAAAAAAGAACAAGAGGAGTTAGAAAAAAAGAAAAAAGAAGAAGAAAAATATATACCCTTTGATTATGTTAATGAAGAAAATTTAAGACGATTAATTTATCTATTGTCTAAAGAAAAACCAGAAATAATTGTGCTCGTTTTGAGTTATCTTAAACCAGAATTCGTCCGCGAAATATTAACTAATCTACCACCAGAACTACAAGCAGAAGTGGCTCTTAACCTTATTACTCCTAAAGAAATGTCAAAAGAAGAAGTAATGACAATTGATAACCAAATTAAGGAAAAAATTAATTATCTCGTGGGCGGTTTCGACCAGTTATTGAAAATTATTGACCAGGTCGACCTCGATACTGTCACTAATATACTTGAATATTTACAGAAAGAAAAACCTGAACTTTACGATAAAGTAAGAAAATATGTGTTCTTGTTTGAAGATATTCCTAATATACCAGATATCGCTTTTCAAACTGTTATCAGAGAACTTAAAATAGAAAATATTGCAAAAGCACTACAAAATGCTGATAAGAAAATTGTTGATAAGTTTTTTAATAATATGTCTGCTGGTGCTGTGAGTTTGTTACAGGAAGAAATGAATTATGCTGGATCACTGAAAAAAGAACAAATTGAAGAAGAAAGAAAAAAAATTGTTAATAAAATACTTCAACTTGAAAAAGAAGGAAAAATATATATTCGTGAACGCGGAAAATCATTATTAACAGAAGCATTGTCTTTTAAACAGGAACCAGGCGAAAGAACTAAATCTGTCCAAGTATCAGCAGATGAATATTATTCTTACGGTGTCTCCCTGTTTGAAGAAGGAAAGTATGAGGAAGCAATACCTTATTTTGAATACAGTTTGCAGATTAATCCAGATAACTGGCTATCATACCAGTATCTCGGTAATGCATATTATCAACTCGGAAAATATAATGAAGCAGTATCATATTTTGAAAAAGTACTAGAATTTAATCCCCCTGACGCAGAATCATTAAGAAAATGGGTCGATGAGTTTAAAAAAACAACTATTTCAACTTAATTAATAGATGATGGAGGTCTATTTCTATGGGACTACTAAATAAATTTGGTGTAATTAGAAAAATAAATAATAATAAAATTAAAGAAAACGATACTAAAAAAGAATTAGCAGAAGATTTTCATCAAAATGAACTATATGATATCTATAATAAAGCTGTAATCGAATTGAAATCTGTTGAACAAAAGATTATTGAACAACGAGAAAATATGTCAAATATACTTAACGAAAAAAATAAACAAAGTGTTGCTTTGAATATACAAATTGAATCAATAAATAAAAAACTTAATGATGAAAATAATAAAAGAAAACTTGAACTTGAAAATCTGAAAATACAATTCAATAAAGAATTAGAACAATTAAAAAAATTATATGACGAAAAAATAAATGAATGGCAGAAAAAAATTGTTGATAAAGAAAATGAACTACAACAGATAAAAAATAAAACTGTATTTGATGAAGCTCAAATTAAATTAATTAATCAGGAAAAAGAAAAAGAAATTAAAACACAAATTGATGAGTTAAATAACCAAATACAGAAACTAAATAATAGATTAGTAGAAGAATATAATACTTACTCGTTAATGATAAAAAATAAAGAAGATGAATTAACAAAAGTTAAAACCGAAATTTTACTTAAAGAATCTATACTACAATCAGAACAACAGAAATTCCAATTACTGTTGAAAGATACAAAAGAAAAATATGAAAACCAGATTAAAAATGCTAAATTAGAGTATGAACAGAAACTTGATGAATTGAAAAAAGAATATAAAATAAAAGAAAATGAAATTATTGCACTAAATGTAACTGTCCAACAACATATCGCTGATATCGTTGAAGAAAATGAAGAAAAAATAAAAGATTTAATATCTATTCAAAATAATCTAAAAGAAAAAATAAAAGAACTGGAATCAAAAATAAAATCTAAAAATGAACAATATCAGAATATTTTAAAAACAATAGATGAAGAATATGCTCAACTTAAAGTACAACTTATGTTAAAGGAAAGCGTAATAAAAAATGAATACGGAAAAATGAAACAAAATTTATCCGAATATGAGAAATCTGCTGAATCTCAAACTAAAGAAATTTTAAATAAAATTAATGAAACAAGACAAAATTATCAACAAATAATAGCCGCTAAAGAACAAGAATACGAAACTTTAAAAATACAGTCCGAACTAAAAATTAAAGAACTTAAAGAAAAATATAAACAAAAACAAAATGAATTGATTGAAGAAAGAAATAGTTTGTTGGAACAAATAAGTAAACTGGAATTAGAATTGAAAAAAAATGAAGAAGATATCGCTTTGGAATTAAAGAAAAAAAATGATGAAATAGAAAAACTCAATAAAGAAAGTCAGTTAAAAATAGAAAATATTAAGTCAAATTTAGAACAAAATCTAAATGAATTGAATTTGAGAAAATTACAATATGAAAATGAGTTAAAAGTATTACAGAAAAAATATAATGACGAAAAATTATCATTACAAAAAATTGTTATTGAAAAAGAAACTGAATTGGAAAATTATAAAAAACAATTAGAAGTATATAACCAAAATATGTTAAATGAAATCAAAAAATTAGAACACGATTTTGAACAATCATCTATACCCATTAATAATAAATTGAACTTGTTAAAACAGGAAATTGAAAATAAAAAAACTATTAAACAGAATATAATAGAAGAAAAACAAAAATTATTGGACTCAATAATTAGAAAAAATCAAGAAATAGAAAAACAATTACAGGAAAAATTTGAATCAAGAAAAAATGAAATAGAAAATGAAAAATTATCCGTGATTAATAAAATAGAAAATATTAAATCGGAATTAAATAAAATAGATAACGATAAAAATATGTTAGTTGCTCAAAAAGATAAACAAATAAATGAACTAAAATCTAATATGGAAAAATTAAAAGAAGAATATAAGATAAACTTGGAAACGAAATCAAAGGAATTGGAAAATAAAAAATTATTACTAGAAAAACAAATAAATGAACTGAATAAAATTAATGAAATGCAACAAATTGAAAACGAAAACTTAATTAAAGAAAAATCAGAACAGGTTAATATCTTAGAAAAGAAATTAAAAGATATTGAATATTTATGGTCAGAAAAAATAAATAATATTGAACAGAATTGGCAACAGGAAAAAATATCTCTGGTTAATGAACAGGAAATTTTAAATCAAGAACTACAAAAACAAAAAAATATATTAGAAAAAGAAATTACTGAAAAAGAAAATATTATAAATAAATTGAAAGAAGAGTATCTTAATAAAGAAGAATATTACAAAAATGAATTATTGAAACAAGAAGAAAAATTTAATGAAGAAATATTAAATTTACAAAATATTAAAGACCAGTTAAGTAAGAATATTGAAGAATCAAAATTAACACTGAATAAAAAAATTGAGGATTACAATAACGAAATAAATAAATTAAAAAATATTATTGTTATGAAATCAGATGAACTAAATAATATTTTGGAACAAAAAAAGAATGTTATCGCTAATGAGAAATCTAAATATGTGGAAATATTCAATAATATGTATAGCGAAATAAAAAATATTGAAAATAAAACAAAAGAAGTATTACAGACAAAAGAAAAGGAAAAATATACACTTAAATTAGAACATGAAAAAAATATTGTTGAATTGAATAAGAAAAAAGATGATTTATATAAACAATATACATTAACAAAAAATAAATTGGAAACAGAAATTGCTAATTTGAAAATTGAATTACAGAAAATTGAAAAAAATAAAAATGATATTCTTAAATATCACGAAGATGAAAAATTAGAACTGGAATCAAAAATAAAATATTTTGATACTGAAATACAAAATAAAAAGTTATATATTGAACAAATAAAAAATAAATATGTTAATAGAGTTAACCGTAAAATCCAACTGTTAAATAAAAGTATTTCTGAATTGAATTCAAAATCAGATGAAGAAATAAAAAATAAAGAAATTGAATTAGGTAAATATATTGAAGAAATACATTTAAAAGAAGAAGAATTAAAATCAAAATATGAAATAGAAGAGAAAGAATTAATTGAGAAAATAAATACACTTGAAAAAGAAAAGAATGAACTGGAAAAGAAAATTGCTGACTTAGAAATAGCAAAAAGAGAACAATTATATAATTTAAATAAGGAAATTCTTGGTTTAAAACAAATGTTAACGGAAAAACAGCTATCTTGGGAAAAGGAATATAAGAAAATTGTATCAGAATTCAGTAAGGAAAGAAATAATATTCTGACTCAATTAAGGAATTTAGAAAGTAAATTTATTGCAGAAAAAGATATTTGTAATAAAAATATTGAAGAAAAAAATAAACAAATAAATAGTATGAAAGAGAAAATAGAGGACGATTATAGGAAAACTGTTGATGAATACAAGAAGAAAACTGATAATCTGTATAATATAATAAATAATCTAAAAATGAAACTAGAACATAATAAAGAAACTTACAATAATACTGAAAAAGATTGGAATAATATTATAAAATCAAAACAGAACGAACTCGAATCAGTCAAACAAAAATTAGTTGAATTTGAAAATAATATAAATTTAGAAAAAGAAAAACTATATACTGAACATTACAAAATTTGTGCTGATTACCAAACTAAAATAAATGAATTAACAGAGAAAATAAATGATAACCAGAATAAATATATAAAAATAATTCAAGAGAAAGAAAATGAGTTAAAAAATTACGAAAATGAGATGAGATTGAAAGAAGAAAATGTTATTAAAGAATACAAAGAATTTGAAAATAATATGTTAGAAAATAAAGAGAATTTATGTAGACAAATTGATGAAATAGAAAATAAAATTAAAAATAGTATTTATTTGTGGGATAAGGAGAAAAAGAAATATGAAAAACAAATTGATAAACTTACACTTGAGCTAAATTTGAGAAAAACAAATATTGAATCAGAGAAAAATAAAATCAAATTCCAGTTAAATAAAATAGAAAAAGACCTGGAATCTAAAATCAACGAACTTAAAGAGAAATATGAAGAAGAAAAAAATAATTGGGAATTGAAAATAAAATATAAAGATGATGAAATAAATAGTTTGAAATTGCGTATTTCTGCAAGAAATTCAATATTACAGAATGAAAAAGATAAGAGAAAGAATGAATTAAGTTATGCTGTAAATGTGTTGGAAACAGAACTTAATGAATTGAAAAAGAAATATAGTGATATTGATCCAAATATGAAACAGGAAATAAATATGTTACAAAATAAATTGGAAATATTACAGAGTGATATCGCTAAACAGATAAAAGAATGGGATGAACAACAAAAGAATATAATAAATAAAAAACAGGAATTATTAAGTAATCTTGAATCAGAAATAGATAAATTGGAAAAACAATCAACAGATACTATCAATATGTTGACCCAACTTTATAATAATAAATTACAACAAGTTCAGTTATTATCAGAAAATATTTTATTCAATGATGAACTGATTAAATCTGAAAAAGATAAGTCAAATGAAATTATCAGTAATATTAAAAAAATTGTTAAAAAAGAACATAAAGAAAAATAATGAAAATTAAAAATATTATTGTAGATTTGGGAGGAATAAAATATGGATAAAAACAAAAAAATTGTACCACCACCATTACCACAATTACCAAAACAACAAAATATAACTTCTTCTCCAGGAAGTTCTAGAATTGTTCAACCACCTGTTCCTAATATTGAAAAACAGAACTTAAAAAAAGTAGAACCTGTGTATAAAGAAGAACCTGATATTTCAAAAATACAACTTGAAAAACAGGTCCAGGAATTACAAAGACAACTTATGGAAGAACGAGAAAAACTTATTTTAAATACAATGAGGTCAAAAGAAGAAGAAATTATGGCAACAAAAGTAGAAGAATCAATAAAAGATATACAGGAAAAATTAAGGAAAGAAAAATATATACAAGAATTACAGGAGAAATTAACTAAAACTGAAGAACAGGTAAAGGAATTACAACAACAAATTGTTCAGGAACGCGAAACATGGCTGCAAACATTAAAATCACAACTTAGTCAAAGAGATTTACAGGATAAAGAAATTGAACAATCGTTTGAACTGAAAATTCGTGATCTTGAACGAAAATGGATGGATGAAAAAAATAAATGGATACGAAATATTCAGTTAAAAGAAGAAGAATTAAATAAACTTAAAACACAATTATCCGCAAAAGAAGATGAGTTTAATAGAATATTAGAAAGAAAAAATGAATTAATCGAATCACAGAAATTGAGATCAGAAGATGAAATTAAAATGCTGAAAACAGAACTACAGAATAAAGAAAAAGAGTTGTTAATGCTAAAAAATCAAATATCAGCAGTTTCTATGCAAATTAAACAAGATAAAGAACAATTAGAAAAACTAAGAGAAATAATTACTAAATTGAAAAACGAAAACGAATCTTTGATACAGAAAATAAATTCTAAAGAAAAAGAGTATTATGTGATTAAAACACAAATGGGGTTATTAACAGTAAAAAATAAATCAGAACAGGAAAAATTTATTAAAGAAATAGAATCATTAAAAGAACAAATAAACAAATT
>Ga0123519_10014919_pt1 | contig 10979 bp, 11 predicted proteins | sample YelNatPaOPRAMG02_FD_87396 | JGI IMG/M metagenome (GOLD analysis project Ga0123519, IMG submission 87396) | Hot spring microbial communities from Yellowstone National Park - Yellowstone National Park OP-RAMG-02 (version 2) | ecosystem: Environmental > Aquatic > Thermal springs > Hot (42-90C) ... | reverse complement strand
CTTCTGGTGTTGTTTTTACAGATGTATTTGATAGGGTGGGACGTAATGTATATGAAATTGAAGTTGAGTAATCTATTATTTTCTCTTATCCTTTGTTTGATATTATTCAAAATAGATGTTCATGCCTTAGATGTTCAAAAAGTGAATGATACATACGTAAATGATTTGAATCTTGTAAGAAATCCAAGTTTTGAAAGACAAAATCTGTTTGATAAACCAGATTTACAACATGACATTGATGAACCTGTTCCTGAATGGGATGGTTTGGGTGGATGGTATGGAACTATTTTTCCCGGTACAATTAGTGTTAATGGTAATTTGAGTGTTCTTTTTTCTGCTGGCTATGGAGCAAGGGCATGGCTTGAGCAACGTGGAATACCAGTACAACCAGGCAAATATTATTTAATCCAAACATGGTTTAGAACTGTTTTACCCTTTGTACCACAGGGTGTAAAATTAGGAGCATATATAAAAGTTTGGGGGCAATCAAAAGAAAAACCTCTCTTTGAAAAATGGCTTTCAGGTGTAGAGGACTGGCACCAAGTAAATGGAGTATTTTTATCTCCGGAAGGTACTCAATAGGTCACTATTGACCTTGGCTCAGAAGGCCTTGGAGGACATTTATGGGTGGATGATGTTTGTCTATTTGAAATAGTGTTTCAAGATAAATAGTTGTAAAGTAGGGGAAAAATTAAAATGGAGTATTAAGTAAAAAATAAAGGTTTGACCACAAAAACTGTTTCATCGCTGGGTAGTATTTTGTTGGTTTGCTTCTGTTTTAAGTTTTTTTATTTCTTTTTGGTAAGAAAATTTTTCTATAACAAACATAAGACCCATAGCAAGGAAAATTAGTACGGGAAATGGCCAAATAACTTTCCAGATCATTCCTACCGGTGTTTGTGCTGATGAAAAAATTTTCTCCAATACTCTACCGAAAGAGAAAAATCCGACAGCTATTGCTATCCCTACTGCTGTTCCTGGTCCAGGTAGGTTAATATTTGGGTGGTTCATAAATTGCCTCCTTATAGTTTTTTATTATATTATGGAGATAGTTTTAAAATTCTTCCTTGGTATTTTATCTCCGCTTCTATTTTTTCTTCTTCTCTCATGGTTTTATTTTAGCATTTTTATCTGAATCTTTCAATAATTGGTGTCTGTCCCTATTTTAAATTCCGATGCTTCAAGATTGATTTCACCAACAATTTGTCTGATACGGTCAATATTGAACTTATCCACTTAATACCTCTTTCAAATATAATTTAGCAACTGGAAGAAAATCAAAATATTCGCTCCATGTTTGACAAAGGAAATTTTCTCTTTTCAACTCATCATGGCTAAATAAAAGAATACCACAACTTACTTGATATTTAAAACTAATAGGAGCAGAATTTAGAATTTTTATATCTATGTTAGAGTTTACAATTTTCCCTATTTTTAGCCCTAAAGAAATTTCAAAATCAATAATATCAATTTCCTCTACAAACTTTTCATTAAGGTATACTGCAATATCAATATCATTAAAAATTTCTCCTTCTAAAATAGAACCATAAATATAAGCAAAAATAATTTTTTCCTCTTTTAGAAGAGCATTTTTAATTTTGTTTATTATTTCGTTTTTTTCCATAGTTTAATTTTATCAGTTTATTTTTCCGAAGTCAAATTTGAATTTTTGGATAATTTGCCAAACCAACCTACGAAGTTTGTAAATTTTAAAGGTTTGACTCCATTTTACAAAAACTTTTTTACTACATATTCTGCAATTGAAAGACAACTTGTAAGTCCAGGAGATTCAATGCCAATAAGGTTTATAAAGGATGGACAACTATTTTCTCTTTCATCTTTTATAATAAAGTCCTTAAATAAATCTTTTTCTCCTTGTAATTTTGGTCTTATTCCATACATTTCAGGTTGCATATCCTCTATTTTTAAATTTGGCAAGTATTTTACTACATCATAATAAAACTTTTCTTTTTTCCCTTCATCTACTTTAAAATCACTTATTTCTTTTGCTATAGGATATGGTTTTTCCTTTTTTTCTACATATTCAATATCAGGTCCTATTCTATATCCACCACCTATTTTAGGGGTTAGATGAATTCCTAATGAGGTTTTTGTAGGAACTGGGTAGATAAGTGATGAAACTGAAAATTTTAATGGAAGTGAGAAATAATCTCCTTTTGCCCAGTATAATTTATATTTAATCTTTAACATCTTTGAAATTTCATCAGACCAAAGTCCAGCACAGTTTATAACAATATCTGTTTTATACTTATTTATTCCTTCACTACTTTTAGAAATTACTTTATAACCAGTTGTTAATTTTTCTATACCTATAACTTTTTCTCCAGTTGCAAGAAAACCACCTTGGTCTTTGAATTTATTTGCAAGATAATCCATAAGTTGATGAACATTTATTATGCCTGAAGTAGGTGTAACCAGCCCTACTTCTGCATTAATATCTGGTTCAATTTCTTCTATCTTTTTTTTATCAATAATATAGATGTCTTTAACTCCATTTTCCTTACCTTGAAGATATAACTTTTCTATTAAAGAGATTTCCTGTTTTGTAGTTGCTACAGTTATTTTCCCTGTTTTTTTATAAGTAAGGTTATTTTTTTCTGCTACTTTATAAAGAAGATAATTCCCTTCTACACAGAGTTTTGCTTTAAGAGAATTTTTTGGATAATGGATACCACTATGGATAACTTCACTGTTTCTTGAACTTGTTTCTAATCCATATTTAAAATTCTTTTCAACAATTGCAACTTGTTTACCTTTTTCTGTAATTTTTTCACCAAGAGCAAGTCCTATTACACCTGCACCAATTATAAGAACTTCTATATCACTGGCCATTTATTTTCCTATACAGAATTGAGAAAATATCTCTTCAAGAATATGCTGGCTTATATTTTTTCCAGTAATGCTATCTATCATTTTTATTATTTCTCTTAGATTTTGGGCAATAAGTTCTATACCTTGTTTTTCTTTACATAATTTCAATGTATTTTTTATAATTGAATAAGATTTTTTCAATAAATTTTCCTGTCTTATATTCAAATAAAATTCTGTTTCTTTTATATTTCCATATCCTTTTAAAATAAGATTATAAATTTTCTCTTCTAATTTTTCAATTCCATAACCTGTTTTTGCAGAAATATAAGATATGTTTTCTTCTGGGAAATTTTTTAGTTCTTCTTTATTGATTTTCATTGGTAAATCAATTTTATTTATAACAATTAAATATGTTTTGTTTTTAATTTTTTGTAAAAGTTTCCTATCATTTTGATTCAATGCCTGACTTCCATCAAGGACTAAAAGATTTATTTCTGCTTTCTCCATCCAGTAAAGTGCTTTTTTAACTCCCATTTTTTCTATTTTACCTTTTGTTTTTCTTATACCAGCAGTATCAATTATTTTAACAGGGATTCCTTTTATATTTATTGTTTCCTGTAAAATATCTCTTGTAGTTCCTGGTATTTCAGTAACAATTGCTCTTTCTTCTTTTAATAATTTATTCAACAAACTTGATTTACCAACATTTGTTCTTCCTATAATTGCTGCTTTAATTCCTTCAAAAACTATTTTTCCATTTTTTGATTTTGAAAGTATTTCTTTTATTTGAGTTTTTATTTTTTTAATTTCTTCTTCAACATTTAAGTTTATTTCAGATATATCTTCTTCTTCTGGAAAATCAATTTTACCTTCAATTTGAACCAGTAAAGAAAAAATTTTTTCATATAATTTATTTATTTCATTAGATAAACTGCCTTTTAGTTTTTTTATAGAGATTTCTAATGATTTTTCTGTTTGACTGTTTATTATTTCTAAAACACTTTCTGCTTGTGAAAGGTCAATTCTTCCATTTAAAAATGCTCTTTTTGTAAATTCTCCTGGACTGGCAAGTTTAGCACCTTTTTTAATACATAAATTTAAAACTTCTTTTAATGCAGAAAGACCACCATGACAACCTATTTCAGCCATATCTTCTCTTGTATAACTTTTTGGTGCTCGCATAATAGTAACAAGAACTTCATCTATAATTCTTTCTCCATCAACAATATATCCATAATGAACAGTATGTGTAGGCCAATTTTTTACTTTTGTTTTTCTCTTAGGCAAAAAAATTTCTTCAATTATTTTATATGTCTTTTCTCCACTTAACCTTATTATCCCAATTCCACTTATACCTAATGGGGTTGAAATAGCACAAATTGTTTCCATACTATTTATTTTACCTTTTAATTGAAAATTAATAAATGGTAAAATTAATAAGATATCAGGGAAGCAGGGTATGGTAGTACATAGGGGTTAGTACATAGTTGATAGTACATAGTGGGTAGTACATAGTACATAGTTTAAAGAGTAGTAAATCAAAATTCAAATATCAAAAATCAAAATGGAAAATTCTAAATCCGAAATCCGAAGCACGAAACAAAATCACAAATCATCAAGGAAGCTGGGTGGGTCAGTACATAGGGGTTAGTACATAGTACATAGTTTATAGTTTGCTGTAAACTGTACACTGTTCACTGTAAACTGTAAATACGAACGAAGTGAGTATTTACTAAAGTTGTGAAATGTTTAATGTTAACATAACACATAACACATTACACACTGAATACGGCCGATTCAGTGAAGATTTACTATGGGAGAAATAAAAAAGGTAATTCCTGTAAAAATTTTTTGTGGTTTAATTTATAGTGAAGAAAAATTGGTTGAGAAAGTTAAAAAATTGTTATGTAAAAAGTTTGGTGAAATAGATTTTGTAATAGGCCCATTTCTTTTTAACTTTACAGATTATTATGAAAAAGAAATGGGCAAAAACTTAAAAAGGATGTTTTTTTCTTTTAAAAGGCCTGTTATTCCTGAAAAAATTTATAGATGGAAAATATATACAAACAAAATTGAGCAAAAGTTTTATGAAGAAAATTTAAGAAAAGTAAATATTGACCCTGGTTATATTGATTTATCAAAAGTGGTACTTCTTTCTACAAAAGATTTTTCACATAGATTACATTTAGGGAAAGGAATTTATGGAGAGATTACTTTAAAATTTGAAAAAGGGAGTTTTGTTTTCCTACCATGGACATACCCTGATTATAAAACAGAAAATTATTTAAATTTTTTCAGGAAAATAAGAGAAATTTATAAAACTTTTTTAAATGAAAAAAAAGATGTTTGTTAGAATCTTAATTGATATAATAGTTATAATTTTTGTTTTGACGATAATTTTTGGAATAAGGGCTTTAAAACCTCCAAGAATACCTATTACAATTAATCCAGGTGATTTAGGATTGCCTTATGAAAAAATTTTTCTTAAGACATCTGATGGCAAAAAACTTTCAGGTTGGCTTATTCTATCAGAAAAATCAGATGCTATAATTATATGTCTTCATGGCTACCCTGCAAACAAATCAGATATTTTACCTGTGGTTTCTTTTTTATATCCAGATTTTTCTTTATTACTTTTTGATTTCCGGGCACATGGAGAAAGTGAAGGAAAAATAACATACTTTGGGTTAAAGGAATATATGGATGTTGAATCTGGAATAAAATTTATAAAAGAGAATGAAAAAACTAAAAAAATGAAAATAGGAATATGGGGATATTCTTTTGGTGCTGCAGTAGGTATTTTATCAGCAACTTATAATGAAATAGGTGCATTAGTATCAGATTCTTCTTTTGCAAACTTTCCTGAAATGATAACACATTATTATAAAAATTTTGGTCCTTTGAAATATATATTCAGTTTCTTTTCAAAAATACTTGGGAAATATATAATAGGTATTGATTTTACTCTTAACAGTCCTGAATATACAATAGATAAAATTAAATGTCCAATTTTAATTATCCATTCTGAAGAAGATGAGTTTGTACCTGTAGAACATGCAAAAAGATTATTTGAAAAAGCAAAAAGTGAAAAGGAGTTATATTTAGTAAAAGGGCCACATACAGGACTTGATAGAGCATATACTACCCAGTATCAACAAAAAGTAAAAGGGTTTTTTAAAAAATATCTTACAAAGTGAGGATATATGTGTTTAGCAGTTCCTATGAAAGTAATAAAAATAGAAGGGACAGAAGGAATAGTGCAACTTGGTAAAGTTAAAAGAAGAGTAAATTTTCAATTACTGGAAGAAGTGAAAGTAGGTGATTATGTTATTGTCCATGCAGGTTTTGCAATACAGAAATTTGATGAAGAAGAAGCAAAAAAAACATTAGATTTATTCCGTGAAATGGGAAAACTGTAAACAATAAACTGTTCACTGTAAACTATTAGCAATGAAATACTTAGACCAATTTAGAAATCCAGATATTATAAAAAAATTTTTAGAAATAATAAGTTATGAATTAAAAACTTATAATAAAAAAATCAAACTTATGGAAGTATGCGGTACCCATACAATGGCTATTGGAAAAGCAGGTTTAAGAAAAATTTTACCACAAAATATTTTTCTTATTTCAGGGCCTGGATGTCCTGTATGCGTAAGCCCAAATGAATACATAGATAAAGCAATAGAATATTCTAAGATGAAAAATACAATAATTTCTACTTTTGGAGATATGATGAAAGTACCTGGTTCATATTCAAGTTTAGAGAAAGAAAAAGGGAATGGAGCAGATATTAGAGTTGTTTATTCTCCAATGGATGCTTTAAAAATAGCAGAAGAAAATAAAAGAAAAAATGTTATTTTTCTTGGAATTGGATTTGAAACAACAGCACCAACAGTTGCTTTAACAATAAAAACTTCTTTTGAAAAAAATATAAAGAATTTTTTTGTTTATTCAGGTCATAAACTTATTCCTCCTGCAATGGAAGTTCTTGTTCAGGATAAAAAAATAGAAATAGATGGTTTTATATGCCCGGGACATGTAAGTACAATAATTGGAGGGATGCCATATAAATTTATTCCCCAAAAGTATGGTATTTCCTGTGTTATTACTGGATTTGAGCCAGTTGATATTCTTCAAGCGATATATACTTTAGTAAAAAAAATAACGAAAAAACAAAAACCATCAGTTGAAATCCAATATAAAAGAAGTGTAAAAAAACAAGGGAATGAAAAAGCAAAACAAATTATAGAAGATGTTTTTGAAATTACTGATTCAAAATGGCGTGGATTGGGTAACATAAAGAAAAGTGGTTTAAAAATAAAAGATAAATATAAAGAGATTGATGCAGAAGAAAATTTTGAAGTAAAAGTAAAAGAAGTAAAAGAAAATCCTAATTGTATATGTGGAGACATTTTAAAAGGAGTTAAAAATCCAAAACAATGTCCACTTTTTTTGAAAAAATGTAACCCTGAAAATCCAGTTGGTCCATGTATGGTTTCTTCAGAGGGAACATGTGCTTCCTATTTTAAATATGAAATATGAAAACTACCAATCCCACTAAAAAAAGAATAAAAATTGAAATTTCAGGAATAGTACAGGGAGTTGGTTTTAGGCCAACTGTGTATAGATATGCAGTTGAAAGGAATTTATCTGGATATGTTAGGAATACAAGTTCTGGAGTTGTTATTGAAGTAGAAGGTGATTATAATATGATTTGTGATTTCCTTTCTGCTATTGAAAAAAAACCACCTTTTCGTGCAAAAATACAGAATATTCAAATTTCCACAATACCCTTAAAAAATAAAAGTGGATTTTATATATATAAAAGTAAAGAGGACTCTAATGTAAAATTAGAAATATGTCCTGATATAGCAACCTGCACTGATTGTTTAAAAGAGATGTTTGACCCATTAAATAGACGGTATCTTTATCCTTTTATTAACTGTATCAATTGTGGTCCCCGCTTTACAATTATAAAAAATATACCTTATGATAGAAAAAATACAACAATGAAAAAGTTTAAAATGTGTAAAACCTGTGGAAAAGAATATGAAAATCCAATAGATAGAAGGTTCCATACACAACCAAACTGCTGTTTTGATTGTGGTCCTTTTATAAAACTTATTGATAGATATGGGAAAATAATAGAAACTAATACTATCCAATCTTTAACAACAGCAGCAAAATTGCTTGAAAATGGCTATATACTTGCCATTAAAGGACTTGGCGGATTCCATCTTGCATGTGATGGAACAAATTTTTATGCTGTAGAGAAACTAAGGGAAGGAAAAAAAAGGATAGAAAAACCATTTGCTCTTATGGCAAAAAACATAAACATTATTAAAGAATATTGCAAAGTCATAAAAGAAGAAGAAAAACTTCTTTTATCACCCCAATCTCCTATTCTCCTTCTGAAAAATAAAAAACAATCTGATGTGGCTAAAAATATTGCTCCAGGGAACAATTATTTAGGCATTATGCTTCCTTATACTCCTTTACACCATCTACTTTTTGCTAAAAGTGAAAAACTAAAGATTCTTGTAATGACAAGTGGAAATATTTCTGATGAGCCAATTGTATATGAAAACAAAACTGCTTTTGAAAAATTAAAAGATATTGCTGACTATTTTCTTATTCATAACAGGGATATCCAAATTGGTTGTGATGATTCTGTAACAAGAATAATCCCATTTACAAAGAAAGAGTTTATTATAAGACGTTCAAGAGGTTACACTCCTTTACCTATTAAAATGCCATTTTCTTCTGTTTCAGTTTTTGCATCTGGAGCGGACTTAAAAAATACATTTGCTTTCACAAGAAAAGATAAAGTTTTTATAAGCCAGCATATAGGAGATATGGAGAATTTAGAAACACTTGATTTTTTTAGGAAAAGTATAAAACACTTTAAAAAAATTTTAAAAGTTGAGCCAGAAGTAATTGCTTATGATATGCACCCATATTATTTTTCCTCTGGATATGCAAAAGAATTGATAAAAGAAAGGCCACTTAAAGGGATTCCTATTCAACATCATCATGCACATATTTGCTCCTGTATGATTGATAACTTTCTTCCAAATAAAAAGGTTATAGGAGTAGCATTTGATGGAACTGGATATGGAGAAGATGGTAATATCTGGGGAGCAGAATTTTTAGTAGTTGATTATAAAAAATACGAAAGAGTTGGACATTTAAAATATATACCTCTTCCTGGTGGAGAAAAAGCAATAAATCAGGTATGGAGGGTAGGAGTCTCTTATCTATACGATACATTTGGGAAAGATTTTCTTAACCTTGATATTAAGTTTGTCCATAATCTTGATAAGGGGAAATTATTAATTTTAGAAAAAATGTTGAATGAAAAAATAAATTCTCCTTTTGCTTCAAGTATTGGAAGATTTTTTGATGCTGTCTCATCTATTTGTGGAATTAGAGATAAAATAACTTATGAAGGACAGGCAGCAATTGAACTTGAAATGGCAATAGGAAATCAAATACCAAATACCAAATGGCAAATGGCAAGTTATGGATACAAAATAAAGAAAGAAAAAGGCATATTTATTATTGAACCAGCAGAAATAATTATAGGTATAGTAGATGATTTAAAAAATAAAGTGCCTATAAGTCATATCTCCTATAAATTCCATATTTCAATTATAAAAATAATTATAGAAATGTGTAAAAAAATAAATACAGAAACAAATATATCTGATGTTGTTTTAAGTGGAGGTGTTTTCCAGAACCTTTTTTTACTTGAATGGACAATAAAATCTCTTGAAAAAGAAGGATTTAAAGTGTATATCCATAAAAATGTACCAACAAATGATTCAGGGATATCTTTAGGGCAAGCAGTAATTGGGGCTTTTACCTCTTGTTAACCTCCGCAGTTAACAGTTCCACTTTTCTACCCTATTTTTTTCTGCATTTACACTTTTTCTTAAGTGAAAAATAAAGGTTTGACCCCAAAAATGTTAATTTGTTTCGGATTTCGTGCTTCGTATTTCCCTTTTTGGATTTTGATTTTATTTCGTGCTTCGTATTTTGTATTTTTCATTTTGGATTTTGCATTGTCATTTTGAATTTTGATTTTTGATTTTTGCATTTTGAATTTTGATTTCCCCCTCTTGCTCCAACTTATCAACTGTAAACTGTACACTGTTAACTGTACACTTAACTTTCATACCCTGCTTCCCTGATGACTTATAGAAGTTTTAAAATCACATCCCTTTCCAATAATTTAAGTTCATTCTTGTCTTCTATAAATCTCTCTACATCTTTTCTTACTTTTGCAAAATCAATTTTTGATAATCTTTCTTTTAAAAAATCATAAAAATTTTCCGCATTTAAGTCAATTCTCTTTTTCTCTGTCTGCTCTATTGCATTATTGAGAAGTTCAAAATTAGGAAAAATATTTTTCCCAACATACCAGATGAGGTCATAAAAGTCTCTTCCTTTAATGTATTTTCTAAAAAAGCAGGCATGAATTTTTGTAGCATAAAGAGAAGGAATATCAAAATGCAGTATTGTAAAAACAAAATGTTTGCTCACTAAAGAAGTTTCTGTATTCCAGTATTTAGGTGGATTTGCGTCTATTTCAATGTTAATAGAAAGTTTTTGGTCTTTTTGTCTGGATAAACCTAAAAGATACAGAACATCTTTAAATTTAAACATGGCTGATTGAATAGGTTCTTTTAAGTTTTTTTTAATCTCTACAGAAAAACCATATTTTCTCAATTCATAAGTAATTTTTCCCAAAAAACTATCAAATTTATAACCTTGTTTATTAATCAGTGAAAAGTCAAGGTCTTCTGAAAATCTCCTTAACCCATAAAGAACTCTCAATGCTGTACCACCAACAAAGGCAAGATTTTTAAAATAATTCTTATCATAAATAATTTTTAAAATAAGTAATTGCAGAAATTCTCTTGTTATATGAATTTTTGTTTCTCTATCTGGAATACCTGTAATACTTTTTTTTATTAAATCTATCATAAATTATTTCTCTCTTTTTATGAAACTTAATAAATTTCCAACTACTTCAAATAATTCCTTATTTTCAAATTTTTCTGCAAAATCAATAAGTTTTCTTTCCTTCAATATATCCAGATTTTGAAATCTATAGGAGAGACCGAAAACATCTTCATCTT
>Ga0123519_10014918_pt1 | contig 10979 bp, 9 predicted proteins | sample YelNatPaOPRAMG02_FD_87396 | JGI IMG/M metagenome (GOLD analysis project Ga0123519, IMG submission 87396) | Hot spring microbial communities from Yellowstone National Park - Yellowstone National Park OP-RAMG-02 (version 2) | ecosystem: Environmental > Aquatic > Thermal springs > Hot (42-90C) ... | reverse complement strand
GAACGGGCTGGTCTTGAAAACCAGTAGGCCCGCAAGGGTCTCAGAGGTTCGAATCCTCTCGCTTCCGCAGAACAATTAATAATTTAATCTATGACCGCAAAAATTATTAAAACCGAAACAAAAATTAATGATATTCTCTTTTGGCTTTGCGCCCTAATCACCTTTCTCACCATAGCCATGACGCTTTTGGAATTTTTCAGCCGCGGAGAATATCCTTCTCCAAATATCTCCTTATTTTATATCGGGGTGTTGGCAATTTATTCTCTGCACAAAGAGGCAATCCGCTTTTTAGAGCACGCAATCCCCGAAAGAACGCGCAAACCAAAAAGAGGCGAGCTTTTTGTTTATCTTTGGATTATTTTAACCGGGATTCTTTATACCATTAATTTTTTAAGCAAAAACCATTATTCTTATTCGGACCTGGGAGAACCAACTCCGGGACTAATGACTGCCACCTATATCACCCTGGAAGTAGGAATTGTATTTATTTTGGCAAGAATCCTTAAATTGCTAATGATTAATTATTTTTATAAACCTTTAGAAAAAAACAATGAACAACAAGGATAAAAATATCAAAGAAGAATTAGGAGAGTTTGAATGGGAGGCACCGGAATTTGAAAAAACCGAAAAAGAAAAATCGTGGTTTATTATGCCGCTCATCATTGCGATTATTTTAGGCGTTTTTGCCCTTTTGACCGACAATTATCTTTTTCTGGTTCTTATTATTGTTGGTTTTATTGCTTTTTATCTGTATGCGCAAAAAGCGCCGCGCATCATTAAATTCAAAATTGATGAAAAGGGCATAGAGGTTGACGGAAGAATCTACGAATATCAGGATTTGCGTTCTTTCTGGATTTTTTACGACCCGCCGCTGGAAAAAACATTAAGCATCCGCAGCAAAAAAACGCTTTTCCCGTACATCAGAATTCCGCTGGATAAAGAAAATCCCGTTGAAATTAGAAAATATCTCTTAAAATTCATTCCGGAAAAACGCCACAAGGAATCGCTTACCGACATTTGGATGAAAAAAATTGGATTTTAAGGTCCCCGTAGTTTAATGGATAAAACGTGAGATTGCGGATCTCAAGACTAGAGGTTCGATTCCTCTCGGGGGCACATTTTGGTAAAAGTCAATCCTTTTGGGGCCGCCGAGGGCGGCGAAATTCGTTCGAACTATTTTCAATATGGTGCATTTTGTTTAACAGCACATAACTTGACAAATTTAAGATAATTTTTTATAATCTGTTTAGGAGGTGTGTGATGCGCGGAACTATTCCCATGACGGCAGTGAAATTCCGCCGGCCGGCCAGAAGCCGGATTGGCTTCTGGGCGCGCCTGAGAAAAGCGCTAAAAGCGCTTTTTGCAGGCGAATGACACACGCCCCGCGCTCTGCGCGGGGTTCTTTTTTTATCTATGAAAAAATGATAATCTAAAATTAATGATGAAATATACATTGGATACGCCAATTTCTCAGCTTCCGCGAATTAATGAAAAATACCTGAAAAAATTCCATAAACTCGGACTCTTAATGGTTCGGGATTTACTTTATCATTTTCCCCATCGCTATGATGACTATTCAAAAATTATCCCCATTGCCAAATTAAAACTCAATGAAGTTGCCACAATTCAAGGCAGGGTAGAAAAAATTGAAAATACCCGCACATTTAAAAAAAGAATGTCTTTAACCGAAGCAGTGGTTTCGGACAATACCGGTTCAATAAAGGTGATTTGGTTTAACCAGCCCTATCTGATTAAAAATATTTTGCCCGGAAAAAAAATCAGCCTTTCGGGAAAATACTTAAGCGGCCCGAACGGACCATATCTTTCCAATCCCAGTTACGAGATCATGGTTCCGGGAAAGTTTCTCGCCCACACTGCCGGTCTTGTTCCTGTATATCCGGAAACAATAGGTTTAAGCTCAAGATTTTTAAGATATTACATTAAACTTGCCTTAATTGCCCGAGAAGAAGTTAAAGAATTCATCCCCCTTGAAATTTTAATCAAACAAAAGCTGCCGGAGATTAAAACCGCGTTAAAAAACATCCATTTCCCAAAAACTTTAAAACAGGCGGAATTGGCGAAAAAAAGGTTTATTTTTGAAGAAATGTTTTTGCTGCAACTTTTTGTCTTAAAACAAAAAATCTCCCTGCAAAAAGAAAAAGCGTTAAAAATTGATTTTGATAAAAATCTCATCCAAAAATTCGTAAAAAAATTGCCGTTTAAACTAACCAATGCCCAAAGAAAAGCTGCGTGGGAAATCTTGCAAGATTTGGCAAAAAACAAACCAATGAACCGTTTGCTTCAAGGAGACGTGGGGTCGGGAAAAACGGTTGTGGCGGCAATGGCAGCGCTAGAAACCGCAAAGGCAGGATTTCAGGTTGCTTTTATGGCGCCGACGGAAATTCTTGCCCAACAACATTTTAAAGAACTAAATAAATTGCTTTCTGGTTTTAATCTGCATATCGGCTTAATTACATCCGGAGATAATAAAATTGAAGACAAAACCGTTAAAAGAAACGTCTTTTTAAAAAAGATTTGCGAGGGAAAACTTGATGTTCTTATTGGCACCCATGCCTTAATCCAAAAAAATGTAAAATTTAAAAATCTGGCTTTGGTGATTGTGGACGAACAGCATCGCTTTGGGGTAGAACAACGCGCAGCCCTTCTCAAGGAAAAACAAACCGTACCGCACCTTCTTTCAATGACCGCAACTCCCATTCCCCGAACCCTGGCCCTAACCATTTACGGCGACTTAGACATTTCAATTTTAGACGAAATGCCAAAGGGCAGACAAAAAATTATCACCAAAATTATATTGCCCGAACAAAGAAAAGAGGCCTATGAATTTATTCGTCAAGAAGTAAAAAAAGGCAGACAGGTTTTTGTAATCTGTCCGCGCATTGAACCGCAAAACAAAACCGAACAAACTTTTGAAAACGGCCAAATGAAAATTGATATACGAAAAATAATCTGGGCAGAAGTAAAAGCCGTAAAAGACGAATATGAAAAATTAACCAAAGAGATTTTTCCGGACCTAAGAACGGCCATGCTTCACGGAAGAATGAAAACCAAAGAAAAAGAAAAAATTATGGCCGATTTTAAGGATAAAAAGTTTGACATCTTGGTTTCTACATCGGTAATTGAAGTGGGAATTGATATCCCCAATGCTACGGTAATGATGGTAGAAGGAGCAGACAGATTTGGCTTGGCACAACTGCATCAATTTCGCGGCAGGGTCGGCAGGGGTGAACATCAGTCTTATTGCTTTTTACTTAGCACTTCGGGAGAAACCACCCAGCGCCTTCGCGCTCTAATCAAATGTGAAAATGGATTTGAGCTTGCGGAAAAAGATTTAGAAATCAGGGGGCCGGGCCAATTTTACGGAGTCAGACAATCGGGAATGCCGGATTTGGCAATGAACGGTTTAAAAGATTTAAATTTTGTCAAAGCCGTACGCCAAGAAGCAATTGAATTATTAAAAAAAGATTTTGAATTAAAAAAATTTCCTCTTCTTTTAGAAAAATTGGCTCAGTTTAAACAAAGAATACACTTAGAATAAAAAATGCGGCGCCTTACCGGGCGCCGATTTATTTATTTTTGAAATAAATTTTGAGCGTCTTACTTTCTCTGTTTATGGGTTACCCAAAATCCCATATATTTTCCCAACATTAACCGCGTTTGGGAAATCATTGCCGGAATTGCGCCAAAAACTATCATCACTATCGGTACCAAAACCCATTGTATAATCATCCAGAAATATTTTCTGGATTTATATTTTTCCGGCCGCGGCGGAAGAAGTTTTAAGGTGTAAAAGGCCGAACCAACCAATCCGATCATTGCCAGCGTCATTAAAAATCTGGTCATGCGCGGCAAATTATAGGAAAGCACCGTGCTGTTGAAATCGTTCCCGCCCAAAATTAAAGGCAACCATCCAAGCATAAAAATTAAAAGCGAATTTGTTGCCCATGACCAAAAAGCTTCCCAGTGGTGAAAAAGGTGATAAATTTTTTTTCTCATTGCCATTGCTTTATTTTGGATACAGCCAAAAGTAAAATAAGGCACATTTTCCACTCCCCAACTCCACCGCGTTTGCTGCTTAAAAACATTAATTGTTGTTTTCCAAAAATTATCCGCCAAATTGGCGTCCATTGAAACCGGATAATAGAGCGGAACATTTTGATAATTGCCATCGTAAAATAAAAGCGCCTGCCAAAAAATCCGCGAATCCTCGGAAACATTTTTTATGGGCCAAAAATCCATTTCTACAATTGCCTTAAAAGCCATAGAATGCGAAGAAAAAGTAGACATCCTCTCCGGTCTCTCCTGCTGAATCATATGCCAAAAAGTGGCTCCAATGGCGACCACGCGGGAAATTGCCGGCGCGTCCCAAATATTATTGTTGTAAATTGGTATGGGCTGAAAACTAGAGTGAAAAGGATCTTTGGCAGTCAGATAGTGATAGGTCAAACAGGCAAAATAATCGGGAAAAATTTGAGTATCAATGTCAAAAGAAGAGACAACGATATTTTCGTAGGGAATTTTTAATTCATCAATCAATTCTTTTGCCCTTCTTCCTGCCCAGGTTTCGTTTGCGCCCTTTCCGGCCAATTCGCCTTCAATATTCTGCGGATGAACGGTAATTAAGAAACGAAAAAAGTCTTGGCCGAATTCTCCTTTTATTGCTTGGGCAATTTTTTGCGCTTCTTCGCCCGCTCTTTCCTCCGTTGCCAAAACCGCAATAATTTTATTTAAAGGATATCTGGATTTTTTCAGGGCTAAAAATGTAGAACGCACCACCTCCATCTTTTCTTTGTAAAATGGCAAAATTAACAAATGGTAAATATCCGAATAATTTTCAATTTGCAATTTACGGTTTTCAACTTTTAATTCTTTTAATTTTTGCATCCAATCCGTGTTTAGGGCGGCCTGCATTTTTTTATAAGAAAACTGCTGATGAAAAGAAAGAAAAATTGTTTTTAAAAGCCAGTAAATGTCAAAGGCGATAATAAAAAACGCCGCCCAAACCGGATGACGAAATGAAAGAAAAATCATCAATAAAATTGTGCCCCAGCTTAAAATCCCGGGCATTATTTCCAAAAAGCGGAAGAATATTCTCTCTTTGGAATCTGAAATATCTCTGGCAAAACCGATTTTAATGTAATCCATTTTTGTCATATTCTATTTTCCAAAAAAATACTTCCACCATTTATAGGGATTGGGCGGATTTTCTTGTTTTTGCGATTGAGATGTTGTCGCTACGCTGTTTTCGGTCTCGTCTTTAATAATAATTACCTTCTCTCCTTCGCGAATTAGATTTAATTTTAACCTGCCTTCTTTTTCCAGAAATTCTTCCGATTGAAGGTATTTTTCCATTTCTGCGAGTTCCGCGTTATCTTTCTTTAATTCTTCTATCTTTTTTTCCAGTTCTTTTATTTCTTGGGCGGTTTTAAAATTAAAATAACCCTCTCTGCCCAAGGCAAAAATTAAAAGGAGAAAAATTGCCAATAAAACAAAAAGCGAATATTTTGAATACAAAAATTTCTCCGGCATTTTAACGAAACAATCTCAATAAGGGAATTAACAAAAATGCAATCATGCTTAAGGCAACAATAACCACCGCAATATACCAAAATATTCTGGCTATTTTTTTGAATTTTTTTTCTTTCATCTTTGTTTTAGTGCCTTTAAAAACACCTCGGGAGGGATGGTGATTTTTCCAATTTGCGCCATTTTTTTCTTCCCCCTCTTTTGTTTCTCCAATAATTTTTTCTTTCTGGTGACATCCCCGCCGTAAAGATAACCGGTAACGTCTTTTCGCGATGCCTTCTTTGTTTCTCTGGCAATAATTCTTCCTCCAACGCTGGCCTGAATGGGAACTGCGAACTGATACATCGGCAAAATTTCTTTAAGTAACTCCACGATTCTTTTGCCTTCCTGATAAGCCTCGTTTTTTCTTACCATTTTTGAAAATGCCTCAATTTTTTCGTGATTAATTAAAATCTCTAACTCTACCAAATCAGCTTCGCGATAACCAATTAAGGTATAAAACATTGATGCGTATCCGGAGCTAACGTTTTTAAGTTTATCATAAAAACCGCGCAAAATGACCTCTAACGGACATTCGTAGACGATTGCCACCTTGTCTTCGGTCAGCCAGACGGTATCTTTAAATGCGCCGGGGAAATTTTTTAATAGACCATTAATCTGTCCCACATACTTTCCTGGACTGATAATTTCTATTTCTATCCAGGGTTCTTCGATTTTTTCTCCTGTTCTTTTATAGATTACGCTGGGAGCGGTAATGATCAATTCCAGCCGATAATCTCTTTTTAGGCGCTCGCTCACTATTTCCAAGTGCAACATCCCCAAAAACCCGCAACGAAAACCCCTTCCCAAGGCATTAGATGATTCGGGAACAAAATTTAACGAAGCATCATTTAATTTTAATTTTGCCAAACCCTCTTTCAACAAATCATAATCATCGCTATTTACGGGATAAAAGCTGGCAAAAACAACCGGCTGAGGCTCTGCATAACCCTTTAAGCTCTGCACCTTAAAACGGCAAGAATCCAAAGTAATGGTATCGCCTACCCGACATTTTTCAATCTCTTTGAGTCCCGTAGCAATATATCCGATTTCCCCTGCGTTTAATTCTTGAGCCTTTGTAGGCTCCGGTTTAAAAAATCCAACTTCCAAAACTTCGGCTTTTGTTTTTGCCTGCATTAAAAAAATATTGTCTCCGGCCTTCACCCTGCCGCTAAAAATGCGAACATAGGCAATAACGCCTTTATAGGGATCGTATTCGGAATCAAAAATAATCGCGCGCAAATTGCCGTCTTGAAATTCTTTGGCAGAAGGAATGTCTTCTATTACTCTTTTAAGCAATTTTTCAACATTTTCTCCGGTTTTTGCCGAAACCAAAACAATTTTTTCCTTGGTAATACCCAAAATATTTTCTATTTCTTTCTGCGTTTGCTGAATTTGGGCAGTGGGTAAATCAATTTTATTGATTGCGGGAATGATTATTAGATTTTCCTTGCGCGCCATTTCTAAATTGGTTAATGTTTGCGCTTGAACTCCCTGCGTTGCATCAACTAAAAGAATAGCGCCCTCTACTGCGGCTAAACTGCGCGAAACCTCGTAGGAAAAATCAACATGTCCCGGCGTATCAATCAGATTCAGTATATAATTATCCCATTCCATCCTCACCGGTTGCATTTTAATGGTAATCCCCCTTTCTCTTTCAATTGCCATCCTGTCCAGATACTGAGGTCGCATTTTTCGCACATCAACGGTCTTGGTAATCTCTAAAAACCGGTCAGCCAGCGTTGATTTCCCGTGGTCAATATGGGCAAAAATAACAAAATTACGAATTTTTTTCTCGTTCATTTAAAAATTTTGCGTAAAAAATTTATTGCTTCTTTCAACTGCAAAACCAGGGCAGAAACAAAATAGGCCGCAACCCCAACCAAAGCAGAAATTGCTGCCTGAAAAAAGATGCCCCAAAAGGTGCGCGTATTTAAAAATAAAGAAGAAATATTCAAAAGGGCATAGATGGTAATTGCCATTACAATCAAAGAAAGAGTTGTTTTATATAGAAATTCCAAAATAAATTTCTTTGGCCAAAAACTTATTTTTTGAGAAAATGACCTCATTAGCCAAAAAAAGGTAATCATACTTGATAAAGAAAAAGCAATCGGGAGGCCCAAAACAGAGAAATCGTTAATTCCGCCAAGCTTTAATGCCTTTGAAATAAAATGAAAAAAGAGGTTGTCTTGGCGCAAAATCCAAACAAAAAAGAAACTAAAAATAATGTTTATCAGCACGCCGATTAAATTGATTAAAACCGGAGTTTGCGTATCTTGCAGAGAATAAAATGCTCGCGAGACCAAGGGAATCAAACTTTGGGCAAAAATGCTAACGGCAAAAATACCCAGCGCTGCAGCGGTTAATCTCGTATCCAACCAGCCGAATTGCCCGGTGCCCAAAACCACCCTTACGATTTGCGCACGCAAAAGAAAGAAAATGACAGTAATCGGCAAAACCCAAAAAAGAATTTGATTAAAAGCGGAAAAAAAACTGCGAGCAAATTTATTTTTGTCTTTCTGGGCAAATGACCTTGTCAATCTCGGAAAGGTGGCCATGGCAAAAGAAATACCAATAATCCCAATGGGAATATATTGAAGATTATTGGACAAATTAAAAACCGCAATGCTTCCTGCGGCCAAGGTAGAGGCAATCGCGGTAATGACCCAAAAATTAATCTGCGTTCCTGCCAATCCTACGGTCCTGGGAACCATTAGCTTAATAATTTTCTTTATTCCTTCGTGATATACGGTTAAAATTTTCTGCCAATGAAATCCCGAATAAATTGCGCTGGGTAATTGTATAAAAAAATGTAGGACTGCGCCCAAAACCACTCCCCAGGCCAACCCGATCAATCCCCATCTCGGCACAAAAAAAACAATTCCGCAAATAATCCCCACGTTATACATTATCGGCGCCAGCGAAGAAATAAAAAAGCGGTTAAAATATTGCAAAACCCCGCTTAAAATACTGCTCATGCCCAAAAAAATCGGGCTCAAAAACATTATCCGCGTTAAAATAATTGCCATTTCCCTTTTTTCTCCGGAAAACCCGGGAGCAATAAAGGTAATTAACCATGGGGCGAAGAAAATAAAAATTAATGCCAAAGCAATCAAAATCAGGGTAATCAAGTTAAATACTCCGCTGGTCAGATACCATGCTTCTTTTTTGTCTTTATGCCAATACTCGGCAAAAACCGGCATAAATGCCGAAGAAATTGCGCCCATAACCACGATACTGTAAATTAAATCCGGCAAACGAAAAGCGGCAAAATAAATATCCAGCTCGTTTCCGGCGCCGAATTTTCCCGCCAAAAGCCTGTCGCGAAAAAGCCCCAAAATCTTGCTAATTAAAGTGGTAATGGCTAAAATAACCGCGGCAGAAAAAATGGTTTTTGCACTATGATTGATTAATTTTCTTACCATTGTGATTTTATTTATTATAGCAAATTTTAATTATTTTCAGAAATAAGGTATGATAATATGAAAGCATAAAAATATGAAAATTGAAACACCCAAAAAACAAATTGAACATTTGCTGCGCATAAGAAACATCTTGGTTGCCACCATGATCTTTTTAATTATTGGGATATTTTTCACGATTCTCAATATTGTCAATGCCGAAAAGACAAATTACGGATTAACGAGCGCCGGAATAAATATCGGCGGGCTAAATAAAATAGAACTTGAACAAAGGTTAAAAGAATTAAATGTTAATTTGTCAAAACAAGAAATATCTCTTGTTTATCAAGACAAAGCATGGCAAACCAATCCGGAAAAACTGGGCATAGCAATTGATGTTGAAAAAAGCGCCCTATTTGCTCTTGCCTACGGACACAACCAAAATCTTTTTATAAACTGCTGGCAACAATTAAAATCCCTTTTAGGCAAAAACTTAGAATTGGCCTGGCAAATTGATGAAGAAAAATTAGAAAAATTTCTTATTAACAATTTAAATCAAATCCATCGACCGGCGCAAAACGCTACGCTGGTTTATGATCCGCGAAAGCAAACCTTTACGGCTGTTGAGGAAAAAAACGGCATTATAATTGATAAGCAAAAATTAAAAAATGATCTTACCCAAAATATTGCTAAAAATCATCGCGTAATCAAATTGTCTTTAAGCGATGATTTTGCCGAGGTAAAAATAACAGAAACCCAACAGGCACAGCAAAAGATAAAAGAAATTATAAGCCTTGTTCCCATTCCGATTTATATTTCTGAAAAAGAAAGCGGAGAAAAAACGGAGGTTGCCAAAATAGAAAAAGACGATTTATTAAATTTAATTTCCTTTGAACCGGTTATTGATCCGAATAATCCGATAAACAAAATCTTGGGCATTAATATAAATCAAGAGATGGCAAAACAATACTTAATCTCTTTGGCGCCGTTGATTAATCGCGAACCAGTGGATGCCAAACTCACATTTAAAAACGGCAGGGTGATGGTTTTTGCCCTTTCCCAAGAAGGAATAAGGCTGGAGATAGAAAAAAATATTCCCGTAATCGCAGACGGCATTTTAAAAAATCAGGAAATCATTTTAAAAATTACCAAAATAAAACCAAATATCGGCACGGAAGAAATTGATAATTTGGGAATTACCTCCCTTTTGGGCAGAGGGGTTTCTAACTTTGCAGGCTCCCCGAGTAGCCGCGTCCACAATATCAAAATCTCTGCGGCAAAATTTAATGGAATTTTAATCAAGCCGGGTGAAGAATTTTCTTTTAATACGGTTTTGGGCGAAGTGGGCCCGGAACAAGGATACGAACCGGAGCTGGTCATTAAAAGAGATAAAACCATACCCGAATACGGCGGGGGAATTTGTCAGGTCTCTACAACCATTTTCCGCGCAGCGGTAAATTCCGGGCTCTTTATAACCGAAAGATTTGCCCACGCCTTTCCGGTAAAATACTACAATCCCCAAGGTTTTGACGCTACAATTTATCCTCCATCTCCTGATTTAAAATTTATTAATAATACGCCTTCAAATATTCTCATCCAATCAAAAATTACGGGCACTGAATTAACTTTTGAATTTTACGGCACGGAGGACTTCAGAACCGTAAAAATTATTGGACCAAAACAATACGATATTAAACCCGATGGCTCAATGAAGGCAATGCTTACACAGGAAGTTTATGACAAAGACGGAAATTTAATGTTTAAAAAGACATTTTATTCAAACTATAAATCTCCTGATCTATACCCCGTTGAAAGAAATCCCCTTGAATAAAATTAAAACTCCCAATGGGAGTTTTAGATAATGGGCAAGGTGGGATTCGAACCCACAACCCAAAAGGGATATGGTCCTAAGCCATACGCGTATACCAGATTCCGCCACTTGCCCAACCCGTTAATCCTTTCAGATTAAGGCATTCTAAATTGAACTAATTT
>Ga0123519_10014903_pt1 | contig 10984 bp, 11 predicted proteins | sample YelNatPaOPRAMG02_FD_87396 | JGI IMG/M metagenome (GOLD analysis project Ga0123519, IMG submission 87396) | Hot spring microbial communities from Yellowstone National Park - Yellowstone National Park OP-RAMG-02 (version 2) | ecosystem: Environmental > Aquatic > Thermal springs > Hot (42-90C) ... | reverse complement strand
TTGGCATCCGCGTGACGATAAACAACAGCAACACCGGTGGGGTGACGGGTGGCACCGGTTTGGGCAACGGTGCGGATGTGATGACGGGTGTGGAGCTGGCGATACCGCTCAACGCGATTGGCAGTCCGGGCAGCGGGTACATCAAGGTCTCTGCCTTCATCAACGGTGTCGGGCATGACTACCTGTCCAATCAGGTGCTGGCGGGGATAGGTGGTGGAGGCAATCTGGGTGAGCCGCGTCTGGTCAACTTCGGCAACATCCCGGGCGACCAGTACTTCCTGGTACCCGTGCCTGAACCGTCCAGCCTGAGCGTTTTGCTGCTGGGGCTAGGCGCATGGGCACTGAGGAAGCGAAGAGGATAACAGGCTGCCAGGTCTGTGGGTAAACTACCGGGCGACCCCCAAAGGGGTCGCCCGATTGCCATCTGCCGTGTGAGAGGTGTAACTTCTAAAGGGAAAAAGAGACGGAGCCGGGAATAGATAGGCGAGGAGCAGGTCCTTTTTGAGACAACCCTTCTGTTTTACCGCCGTGTTTCACTGAGGGCTCGCCCCCCAATTAACCGACGGAGGTTCATTTTCCATGAAACGCCTGCTTGGTCTCCCTTTGACGGTAGCTGCCGTGCTGCTCAGTGTGGCTTTGGGGTTCATGAACGCTGGTTGCTGGGCACAGGTCGCTCCCTCTCTGCAAAAACCCCCTGTAACGCAGGCAACCAAGAAGAAGGGGCTGGTTCCTGCCAGGCGCCTTGAGATGGCTTTACAAAAATCGCAGGAGCCGGATACGCTGCTACCAGTGCTGATGCATACCATCGAACGTGGCTTGCGAGGCTCCCGGCGCAGTGGTTCCTCCGAGCTGGACCGGATTTTCGACCGTGTCATTCAACGCCACCCCGAAGTGGACCGCCGGCTGTTGCAGAACCTGGTGACCGACTATCGTGCGTTACCGGCATCAGTGCGCGCCCGGGGGCTACCTGCCGCTATAGCAAACCTCGACCCTGCGCGCCCCATAGATCCTTCCACCATTCAGACGTTGGGCAGGCTGGTGCTGGAAACACGCAGAACCGTTCCTTTCCGCCTGCAGATGCCGCCCGGTAAGGAAGTAAGCACCAGCGAGTATATTGCCGCCAACATCGGCGAGGCAAAGCTGCCGTCCGGCATCGTTATGACCAGACCGCACATTGTGCGCATCTCTCCCGCGACTACCGCTGGCTACGAGGCGGGGCAGAAGCTTACCCTGATAGGCTGGGGCTTCTCGGCGAACAAGGCAGATAACACCATCCGTATCTTCAAAACGCTGGCAGGTGGCTCACAAGGCGAGCTGACTACCCTGCATCCTTTGGTGTGTAGCACCAGCGCGATGGAGTTCAACCTGCCCGCGCCGATGGACCCTGGGCAGTATGCGGTGCAGGTTTCGGTAAAGACCAGCCTCGGTATTCAGGACACCAACAAAGTGGATTTTCGCATCAAGACGCCGCCACTTCCCGCTCCGGAAATCTCCGCCATCACTCCCTCGCAGTATCCGGGCAGAACCGCGCTCATTACCGGACGTCACTTTGGCGGGGTACCGGGCGTCTATTTCCTGCCCATGGACGAGCAACCGATGGCGTCTTATGTGACCTTCGAAGGGCAGAAGGCGGGCTTTACGCTGGGCAAGGTGCTGAGCGACACTCAGATGGAGATTACCATCCCGAATAGCCTGCTGCCCGGTAACTATCAGGTGGTGGTGGCTATCGGCAGCGGCATCAGCAACCGCGTTGTCTATTCGGTGCGCGCATACCGCTATCAGGTGAACTTCCTGAAGATTCACTGCATCGATGAGTCAAACCCCGAGTGGGCAGGCAGTGATGAAATCGTAACCACCTGGGTAGTAGCGCGCGATACGGAGGTGTGGGCGAAAAACACGGGCGAATACGGAGGCTTTGACGATGGCGACGAGCAGAGCTACAGGACCGGCGACCGCACCGTGTTCATGCCCGGTGGAGGACCCGGGGAAGTCAAAAGCGTTCTGGCTGTTAGCGTCTCGCTTTACGAATGGGATGCCGGAGATGCCAAGGCAGCAAGCGAGGTCGTTGGCTTCATCGGCGATCTGGCGAAAGAGGTACTGAACGCGATGGGAGAGGTGGAGTGGGCCAAATTGGTCGCCGCTCTGACGCCGGTGATACAGAAGTTGATTACATGGCTGGGCGGAGACCCCGACTTTCTGGGCACTCGCAACATAGGCTGGTCTGCGCTGGAACTGTTGCAGGCAACCGACAACCCGCAAAAGCGATTCTCGGGGAAACTGGAGTTCCGCAACAGCAGCGACACCGGCAGTTACGACGTCACCTATGAGGTCATACGTGTCGAGTGAGGGTTCAGGCAGTCTGTCGATAGATGGGTTCGGTATACAGTGCCTTTCGATAAGGCGGTGAACAGCATGTTCCTTTTGGAGGGCGAGGCTCCTGCCGAGCCGTAAACCCCTCCCCGTCCGCGGGGAGGTCGGGTAGGGGCGGCTCACCAGGAGGTTCGCCCTCCAGATGTCAGTTGCGACGGGCAAAAGGGTTCACACCCGGCAAGCGACTAACGGTACTCAGGCACCTGCCAGCAGTGCTGCTGCCACACACGCAGTACGTTCGGGTCGACGCCCTGCCACCATTCCCACAGGTAGTCATCGGGCGGGGTATCTCCCGGGTTCCATTGCAGCGCGCCAAAGGTCGCGCAGACCTTAATCGCCTTCGCGTGCCCGTCGTGGAACGTCCAGTTGCTCACGCCGTTATGGCTGGTAAACCACCCCTTATTGCCGTCGAACCAGATGCGCCATCCGTCCACACACCACGTACCGAGGTCATGGAAGTACTCGCGCGACTCCAGCACCTGGATAATCGTGGCAGGACGCGGGATAGACGACATCTTCACGGGGTTGGAGAGCCAGCCTGGAACAATCCAGCCGTTCCACCAGCCGACGGTACCCCGGTGCGCCCAGTTGTTCGCGCCCGCATACGAACGCCGCCAGCCGTGGTAATGCTCCAGCGTGGTCTCCTCTGGAGGAGGCAGAGGCTTTGTGCCGTCGTGCAAACCACTGTTGGCATCATCTCCCCAACGCGAGCATTGCCAGTTCCAGATGGGTTCGTTCGGACGCTCGTAGGAAGGACACAGAGAGATGCCCGTGTTCTTGATGTAGGGCTGGATTGCCCAACGCCATGAGTAACAGGAGGTCCTTCCGTTGGGCGCAATCGCGGGTTGCCAGCCCGGGTAGGGCAGGGTCTCATCGTAGTCCTGATTGTACTGCAGAATGCCCAGAGCAATCTGCTTCATGTTGGACAGACAGGCTGTCTTGTTCGCCTGTTCCCGAGCGCGCTCGAACACCGGGAACAGGATTGCTGCCAGTATCGCGATAATCGCGATAACGACCAGCAGCTCAATGAGCGTAAATGCACGAAGACGTTTCATTTTTGCACCCTCCTTCATCTGTTGTTTCAGGTTAGCGTCCTGTCGTTGGCGGGGAAGTCACTCCTGTGACGGGTGCTCCACCGCCTCCACCGCTCAGCTGCGCTTGCAACCCCGGCGGCAAGGGATAGCCCTGCTTCATGGCTTTGTCCAGTACAGCGCGCTCTTGCGGGGTGAGCTTGCTGATGTCGCCACCATACTCCCGGGACAGCTTCTGGATGACGGTGTTCACCTCGGTGCCGATGTCGCTGACCTGAGTGCTCTTGCCGCCGCTCCATGCACGCCACAGGTAGAAACCTGCAATCACCACAGCGATAATGATGACCACTATCGCCACAACCGGTGAGACTTCCTTTTTCATGCCCTGTCCTCCTGAGTGTCTGGTCATCGTGGTGCGGCTGGAGCGCCATACGGCACCGGTGCGCCGTAATTAGCTGGAGGCGTCCACTTAGGCTTTTTGGGCTCCAGGAATATCTTGTATCCTGCGAAGCCCAGTATTGCCACCACCACGATGATGATGATCGCTACTACGGGACTTATCTCCTTCTTCATGCGATGCCTCCCCTACTGCTGGCGACGCCAGTCCCACTTCTCTACGTTGTAGTAAATCCACATCTGAGTATCTTTGAACCACCTGGCGTGCCCGTCGCAGAAGACGTAATTGCGCCCGTCCGAGTGCTGAGGCTCCCAGTCTGGCCAGCACTTGGGGCAGGTGTAGTTGGGGTCAAATCCACCCCAGCCGGGATAGCCATTCCAGCCCTGCATCTCTATCGCCCAGTTGGATTTGCCGCTATCCCAGAACAGCACCGTTTCCGCCGGACGAGGGATGTAAGAGCGTTTCGCAGCGGGTCCTTTGTACTCACCGGAGTCGCCGATCCAGTTACTGTAGATGTATCCCACGTCATCGGTGGATGTGGACGGTCGCCACGCCGTCTGCACACCGGCAGGGCAGGCGAAGATGCCCACGTTCTTAATGTAAGGGATCAGAAGTGTTCCCCAGTTCGGCGAGAAATCTTGCGGACGCTGGGTTGGACCGGTATACCAGCCATAAACTTCGCCGTTCGGTTTGCGCAGGTCCTCGCGGCACGGCCACACCGACCAGCCATCACACCAGGCTGGTTCGTTCGGATGACTGCGGTATAGCTCCATGTACTGGTTATCGTAGTCTTGGCAGTACATGGTTGCCGCGAGCCCCAGCTGTCTGGTGTTGGACAGGCAGCTGGATTGCCGGGCTTTGGCACGGGCTTGTGCAAAAACGGGGAATAGAATCGCTGCCAGTATCGCGATAATCGCGATAACGACAAGCAGCTCAATCAGGGTAAAAGCCTTTACGCTTCGTCGCATATCTTGCACCCTCCCTTTTGATGTTTGTGTATAGCGATTCAATGAACCAACGGGATACAGGCACCTATGTTATTCTCCCTGTCTTCGCATCACCTCCTCTCAGACTCCGGGAGATTTTCTTCTGATAGCGAGCTGACTTCCCACAGTCATAAAGACTAACACATTTCAGATGGGCCGTCGTTTGGAACTGCAACCCTAGCACCCGGCCGTCATATTCAAAAGCCTGGTTGAGACACGCTTGGCTTTCGGCCACCCTTAAACCGCCCGGTGGGATGCTGAAGGTATCTCCATGCCAGTGAAAGGCATTAAAATAGGGCGGCAGGTTACGGAAAAACCTTGAATTTTTGGCATCTGCGGTCAGGGTAACCGGATGCCAGCCTATTTCTTTATCTTGGTTCCGGGTAACTTGCCCCCCGAGGACATCGGCCAGAAGCTGCGCCCCCAGGCAAACCCCGAGAACGAGTTTGCCGGCCTCAATTGCCTCTTTGATAAACTTTTCTTCCTCATAGACGTTCATTGGTCCGCCCATGATCACCAGCAAGTCAAACTGATCAAGAGCCGGCAATTGTCCGCCTTGAAAAAGCAGACTCCCCGCAACCGGATGGCCCTTTTCCCCGGCCCAGGTTTCAATATAAGCCGGGCCTTCAAAAGGAACATGCTGTAAATAATGAATCCGCACTTTTTCCAACTCCTCTCCCGATCGGCTCGGACGCAATTTTCTCAGGCGGCAATTTATTTGTTAAAAATCATCTTCAGTGAGATAATCAGTAACACCGCCCCAAATATTTTCTGCAACACATTATTCGGCAAGTTGGTGGCAATTTTGGCTCCAAAAAGCCCCCCGATAAAAAAACCCAGACCGATTAACAAGGCGACTTTCAGGTCGGCATAGCCCTGCTGGTAATAAGTCCAGGCCGCTAAAATGCCAATCGGGGGAACCATCATGGCCAGAGTAGTCCCCTGGGCCAGGTGCTGGGAAAAGCCGAACCAGAAGACCAGGGCCGGAATAATAATAATTCCGCCGCCAAGTCCGATCATCCCGCTTAAAACTCCGGCGACTACTCCCAGTAAAATGTACAAAAGGATACCGGACATAAAACTCGTCTCCTTAGAACTTTTCTCCATTATTTTACCGTATTTTCATCTACAATTCCATCATAGCACTTCGCGCAAAAAAAAGCAATACGCAAGATATTCTCCTCAGATATTCCTTCGTGCCCTAACTATTGAACAAGGTGCTCAAGAACAGGTCAGGAGTTACGCGGTAGTGAGGAACACGTTGCAAGCCATGCTTTTTCATCGATTCCAGAGACATGTTCCTGTCATGCTGAGCGTCAGCGAAGCATCTCAGCGCGTAAACAGAGATTCTTCGCTTCGCTCAGAATGACACTTCTTGTCATGCTGAACGCAGTGAAGCATCTATGTTGACGAGTTCCCGTGCGGATGTATCATCACCTTCATGCCCTCGCGGTTCTGCATCACCTCGAAGGCACGGTGAATCTGCGACAAGGGGAAGCGATGGGTAATCAGCGGAGCGACGCGCACCTTTCCCTGCGCCAGCAGCTGCACTGCCAGCTCATGATGCCTCGGTACAGAGCCATGTGAGCCTGTCACGAAGCACTCCTTGTAATGAATCGTGTTGGAGTACACGCTCATCGGGCGGGTGCCCTTCGGCAGTCCACCGAACAGATTCACGTAGCCTCGATGCGCCACCATCTCAATCGCCTGCTCGTGTGCTTCCACCGACGCGCTAGCGGTAATCACGATGTCGGGACCCTCACCGCCTGTCTCCTCAATGCAACGCGCGACCACGTCTTCTTCCTCCGCAGCAATATACACGTCCGCTTCGTAAAAGCGAGCCAGCTCCAGCCTCGCCTTACTGCGCTGTACGGCGATAATCTTCGTCGCGCCCATCGCACGCGCAAGGTCAATCAGCATACAACCGATGGGTCCCAGCCCGATAATGACCACGCTTTTACCCAATCCCATGTTCACCAGTTCCATGCCGTTGATGGCACAGGCGAGCGGCTCCGCCAACGCAGCAGTTTCGAAGTCCATGCTATCGGGGATGGGCGTCACGGGCCCCTCGTCCAGCAGCAGTTTGGGCAGTTTCATGTACTGAGCGAACGCGCCAGGTATCTGGTAGCCCACCGCGTAGTTGATGGCGCAGTTATTGCCCAGCCCGTTGCGACACCAGCGGCACTGTCCGCAGGGCACGTCCGCGCCTATCGCCACGCGGTCGCCCTCTTTCACCCGCGTCACATTCTTGCCCGCCTTCACCACCACACCCGCTGCCTCGTGCCCGATGATAGCAGGGGGCTTCACGCGCGGGTTACCGTGATGCAGGATGCGCACATCCGAGCCGCAGATGCTCACTGCCTCTACTCTCAGCAGGGCGGAATCGTCGTCGATCTCCGGCTCCGGCACTTCCTGAAGCACCAGTTTGCCCAGATCCTCCAGAACCGCAGCCAGCATCAGTCTTCCTCCTGTCCGTCGGGGTGTATCAACACTTTGCAGAAAAAGCCTTTCCTGTCGTGCATGGCATTTAGCGTGTCGACGGCGCGGCTTAACGGCACGCGATGGGTGACCAGCGGTCGAAGCTTCAACGAACCCGATGCCATCGCCCGCAGGGTCGTGTGCCAGTCGTCATCCGCGCTGTACACCGCGTAGTCCGAGTTCCAGGTGCCGTACAGGTTCACCTCGCGCCGCATCAGCTGCGACAGCAGGCTGGGGGAGAGGGTCACCTCCGCCGAGGGGTTGCCCAGAATGACCACACGTCCGCCCCGTCGGGCGCAGGCGCAGGCTTGCAGCAACGTCTGCGGCACGCCCACTGCCTCGATGCACAGGTGCGCCCCCTGTCCCTCCGTGAGGGACGCGACCACCTCTTCGGCAACGTTCTGTGCGGAATGGTAAGCGTGCGCTAAGCCCAGCTCGCGTGCCAGGACAAGCTTCTCCTCCACGATGTCAAACAGTAGCACCGATGATGCGCCCATGATACGTGCCCACTGCGCTACCATCAGACCGATGGGGCCCGCGCCGAAGACAGCGACCGTTTCGCCCGGCTGGCATCCCCCCGCGCGGCGTAAGGCGTGCAATGCCACCGCTGCCGGTTCGGTCATCGCCGCTTCTTGCAGGCTTACCCCCTGTGGCACGCGCAGCAGGTTCCTCGCCGGGGCAACCGCATACTCCGCGAACGCCCCATCCCGTCGTGAGCCGAGGTAGTCGTACGACTCGCACTGCGCGTACCTGCCCTTCTCGCAGGGTGAGCACCGTCCACACCATATCAGGGGAAACACCGCCACGCGGTCACCCGGCGCGAACTGCGTCACTCCCTCGCCGCACTGTTCGACGACACCGGCGAACTCATGTCCGCATATCAGGGGGAAGCGGTAGGTGCCTTTGGAGAAGATACGCGGGATGTCGGAGCCGCACACCCCGCAATAAGCCACTCGAACCAGCACTTCACCCGCCTTCGGCTCGGGCGTGGGCACGTCCTCATAGCGCAAATCGCCGACCGCGTGAAGCACCAGCGCTTTCATCTATGCATTGCCTCCCGCACGGCGTTGAAGCCCCTCACGCACCGCCTGCACGACCCGCCGATGGTTCTGCCACAACGTGCCCTGCGGGTGATACAGACTGCTGGAGCCGAGTACCAGAATATCTGCGCCCGCCGCCACCATCTTCGGGATGTTCTCGAAGCTCACGTTGCCGTCCACCTGAATGGGTATGTGCGCAAAGCCGCGCTCGTCCAGAAAGCGGCGGCAATCGGCGATTTTGCGCAAGGTAATCGGAACGAGCCGCTGCCCGGCGAAGCCGGGGTTAACAGCCATCAGCAACACGAAATCCACCTTCTCCAGCACGTAGTCCAGCATATTGAGCGGTGTAGCGGGGTTGAGTGCCACCCCTGCCAGCGCACCTCCCTCACGAATCATGCTGAGCGTGCGGTCAAGGTGCCGGGCAGACTCCGCGTGTACGGAAATGACCTGCACTCCCAGCGGCAGCAGCTTGCGGATGAAGAAGTCGTTATCTTCTACCATCAGGTGCACGTCGAAGGGCAGATGGGTGCGTTCGCGAAGCTGCTCGAGAACCACCAGCCCGAGCGGCATGTTGGGCGTGAAGTGCGCGTCCATCAGGTCGACGTGCAGGTAATGAACGCCTATTGCCTCCAGCTGCCGGATGTGCGCTTCCAGATTCAGCTGGTCGGCGCACATCAACGATGCCGAGAAACGAACCGGCTCGATGTTCACAGGCGGGAGACTGGTGGGCTTACTGCACGGTTCTGCAGGGGCGCACCAGGCCTCGCGCAGGTATCGCAGCGATTCGCGCAGAGACTTTTCCAGATGGATGTCGCTGTAGTCCCTCCCCAGCTTCGGTCCCGAAATCTCCAGATAGCCCACCACCTGCCGTGCAGGTAGCCGATGGGCGTTGGCGTGCAACAGGTCGCGAAACCGATCCACCTGCACCACGCCTTTTGCTCGTTCCTCCTCGCCAAATCCGAAGGTGGAGTGGAAGAGGGCATCGGTGTTTTTCAGATGCACCTCATACAGATAGGGCAGGGTGGCTTCGAAGGTCTGCAGGTTGTCCCATACCACATGCCCCTGCGCGTCGGCGTAGCCATGCGAGACATCCGCGCAGAAGCCCATGCGCGCGGTGCTGTCGGGATGCTGACGGTGGTAGGCGGTCAGCTCCTCGCCCATCTGCCGAATCTCCTCCGGCAGGGTAGGGGGTTCCGCCAAGCACGACATCGGCTCGATGGTCAACCAGGCCACGCCCTGCTCGTACGCGAAGTGCATCAGATCCTTGAAGTGCTTCAGGTAGCGGGCAATGCCCTGTGGTTTGGTGTGCATCTCGTCCCGCAGCACCGCGCCCGGATTGTGCCCCACCGAGCGCGCGCCCAGGATGCCACCAATCTGGATGTATCGCTCGAACATGCGCCGCGCGATCGCTTCCCAGCCCGGCTCGTTGCGGAAGAAGCCGCCCAGCTCGCGATGCGCCGTGAACAGGCTGTGGATGCGCACGCCTGCCTTCTCCGCCTGCTCGCGCAACCAGTGGAAAAACTCGTCGGGCAGAAGGTAGAACTCGAACGTGCTGCCCAGCTGGATGTGTTCGACACCTTCCTCTGCCGCCAGACGGAATAACCAGGGGTACGAATAACGGTATTCTATCGGGTCGGTTTTGATGCCAAGCAGGAGTTGCAGGGGAATGCTCATACCGTGTGCCTCTTTCGTTCCACTGCTCGTGCGATTCGATTCAAAATCGGTTGCGACTCGTGGCGCTTTCGGCGTGCGAGCGCGACGCACAATGCGTCAAACAGAGCCAGCTGTACCAGCCGTGCGGTGATGGTTTCGTCCAGCCATTGCGTGCGCCCCGCAGAGGTAATCAGGCAGATGTCGCACAGCTTTGCGAGGGGGGAGCGGCGGAAGCTGGTCACGCAGATGGTGTGCGCCCCAGCCTCTTTCGCCAGTTCCACCGACTCGATGGTTTCCCTGCTCGTTCCCGAGTAGGATACCGCCAGCCCCACATCCCCAAGCTCCAGCAGCGCGGCGTTAATGGCTTGCATGTGGTCATCCACCGAAAAGAGGCTGTTCACTCCGCACCGTTGCAGGCGATACTGCAGGTCCATACAGACCGGTAGCGAACTGCCCACTCCGAATATCGCCACCCGCCGCGCGCTGGCGAGTGCCTCCACCGCCCGCTCGAACTGTGCCATATCCAGCAGCTCCATCGTGCTGGCGACCGCCTGCACGTCCATGTTCAGCACCTTTTGCACCAGCCGGGGAAGGTCGTCTTCGGGCGAGACGTCGCCATGCAAGTCGGGCACCGGCTCGCGGTGGGGAGCCAAATCCGCCACGAGAGCCAGTTTGAAGTCCGCATAGCCCTTGAAACCGATGGAGCGGCAGAACCGCACCACGGTGGTTTCGCTGACGCCGCTGCGGTCGCTCAGGTGGATGACGCTGCAGCCGCGCGCCTCCTCGGGGTGGTTCAGCACGAAGTCAGCGACCTTCCGCTCCGCCTCGTTCAGCGACGTGTACAGCGCGGAAACTTTTTCCAGTACTGAAGCCACATCTATCGCCTCCAAATCCCATTATAGAGGAGCAGAAAAAAATTGTCAACAGGAAAGGTAAGAAAAGAAAATATTATGTGACCTGCGATCACACTCCCCTCTCCCACAGCGTGGGAGAGGGGACAGGGGTGAGGGCTACTCATCCCCAATCGCG
>Ga0123519_10014901_pt1 | contig 10984 bp, 9 predicted proteins | sample YelNatPaOPRAMG02_FD_87396 | JGI IMG/M metagenome (GOLD analysis project Ga0123519, IMG submission 87396) | Hot spring microbial communities from Yellowstone National Park - Yellowstone National Park OP-RAMG-02 (version 2) | ecosystem: Environmental > Aquatic > Thermal springs > Hot (42-90C) ... | reverse complement strand
GATTCCGCCTGCTGCACCTGCGAGCCCTGGCTGGATGCAACTAGGCTGTTGCCGGCGTCTGGCAGTCTCGGCGCAGAGCTTGGTCGAGCTGTGCCGGCCTGATCGCTCGACCGTGAGCCTGCCGATCTGGGGCCTCCTGACCCATTCCGCGGCGATATCGTGAGGAAAGATGGCAGAACGGGCTTGGCGGGCGGGTTGGGCGCGCCCGCGGTGCCGTTGGGTTTGCTCTCCATCAGAGAGCTTAGCAGACCGAGGTCACCTGGCCTGACCCCTCCATGTGAGCCGGAGCCGCCAGCATGCACCGCCAGCTTCGGCGCGCCAGTGGAGGCCGCTTTTGCAACCGCGGTCCTTGCAAACGGGTCCACAACCCGTATCACCAGCTTGGTTCCCGGCTTAAGTGCGGATGAGGGCGGGCCAACCGCAGAGCTGGACGCAGGCGCTGCAGCGGTGGTGTTCGCGCTTGACCCCGCGGCGGATGACTGCGCCGCAGTGGACGACTCGCTCCGCTTGCTGGCGCTCGGTTGGGCGGCTGCCGTGGCGGGGGGAGACGCTGGCTCGGAGGACGCTGACCTCTTCCGGATGGCCACTACCAGGTAAACCAAGCTCAGCAGGATCAGGACGCCTGCAACGATCGCCTTTGGCATATCACCCTCTTGCAGCTTCACCCTTCTTGTCCTCCGCGTAGATCATATAGCAAAGCAGCTCGAGCGATACGCCCAGGGAGGGAGCTGTTCCACTGCCGCGGTTGACCGTTGGCCGCAGTTGAACGTTGCTTATCTCCACCGGTTTGGGGAAGCCCACAAGCCCCTCCAGGAACGCATGCACCTGGGCGAAGGTGCCCTGCATATCGAGCGACACCCTGCGAGTCTCGTACTTGGTGGCGCCTTGCGAGCTGCCGGCTCCGCCGCTGGGCTGCGTAGCTGGCGCCTTGGCCTCGTCGGGGCGAAGAGCCGTGAGGGTGACGCCCGTCTTCGCCGCCAGCTCAGACATCTCGATCATTATGCTCGGCACCATCCTGTCGCCTTTGTTCGGTGCCATGGGCGGCTCCAGCCGCTTCAGCAGCTGCCGCGACTGTAGATACTGCAGCCTAAGATCCGTGAGCTGGTTCGCCTCGTTTCGCAGCATGCTTAGGTTCTGATGAGCGCTGGCCAGCTCAGCGGCTCTGGCGGAGCGGCCGCGTTGGGCGGCGATCAGCACGGCTGCGCAGGCAACTAGCTCCAGCGCAAGCGCCACCGTTAGAACAAGAATCGTCTTCTTTGTAATCGATAGCCGCGCCTTCACTTGGCAGCTCCCTGCATGGCCTGCCCAGGCGGCTGGATCAGGGTGATAGTGATCTGGAACGCCACTTGGTTCCCCTGCCAGTTTCCGCCGTGCATCTGCACGGAGGCCACGTCTGGCTCCGCCTCAAGCCGGGCGTAGAACCTCGCCGCCGTGTACACATCCACCGCGCGGCAGGTGAGATCGAACGACTGCGCGCTGCCGTTGGCCGCCTTCACCGCGAACGAATCGATCTGCACGCCGGGCGGGACCGCGTCTGCCACCTGAGCCAAGAGGTACCGCCATCTGTTGATGTTCAGCTCCGTGCGCTCGATCAGCTGGACGCGGGGCTTCATCGCCTCTTCAGCTGCCCGCAGCGAGCGGACCTCCTGTGCCTGGGCCTCGTAGGCAGTGGCCTGGGCCTCAACCTTCGCCGCCTCCACCGCCAGAGTTCGGCTGCTGTGCGCCAGCGCCGTCACTGCCAAGATGGTCACGATGGCAGCAGCGTACTGGACTCGTATGATGGTGTCTGCAACCGCCCTTAGCTTCCGCTTCTCGGCGCGCCTGGCGGATATGAGGTTGATCAGCATCGGTCAGCCTCCCGCAAGCCCCAGCCCAGACGCCTCGGCCTCCCACAAAGCCAAACCCGTGGCCTGCACCAGCGACGGAGCATCTCGCTCCAGTGCCGCCTGCACGTCCGCCCCCGCGGAGGCAACGGACGCGCGGTACGGCACCCCAACCTCCGTGGGAAGCTCAAGGCCGCGCGCAAAGTAGTCCGCCAGGCCGGATAGCTTGGCGGTGCCTCCCGCCAGGACCATCTTGTCGATCACGCCCTCCGACGTCCCCTCTGGAAACTGGGAGATGTAAAAGTCCAGCGTTCGGCGCACCTCTCGAACTAGGTCGTCCAGCACCTGTCGCGCAACCGACGCCGGTTCCCTAGAGCCTGGCTTGGCCTCGACAATCTGGTCGAAGGTCAGGCTCTCTTTGGCAAGCACGGCCTGCTGGGGCGTGAGGTTCAGCGCGCTGCACAGGGCCTGTGTAATGGTGGCGCCGCCAACCTGGATTGTGCGCTGGAAGGCGTGCACGCCCTTCCTGGCGATGATCACCTCCGTAAAGGCGCCCCCAATATCGGCAACTGCTAGGTTGCGCGTGCCATCGCCGTCCAGGGGGACCAGCGCCCTCAGCGTTGCGAGGGAAGCCACGTCCATCGCCACCGGATCTAGCCCCGCCGCCTCCAGCGCCGTCACGCGGGACTCAACAAGCAGCTTGGGCGCCGCCACTAACAGCACGTCCATCTCGGGAGGTGCCGACTTGTCCTGCGCCCCGGGCACAACCGCGCACTCCAGTATGGTGTCTTCCGGGTTGAAGTTGATGTATTTGCGGGCCTCAAACGGCAAAGTGCGCCGCAGGTTCGTCTCGTTCATGCGGGGCAGCTTCATCTGGCGCACATACACAGACAGGCCAGAGACACCCGCAACCGCCTGGCTGGCGCGAACCCCACAGTTCTGCAGCAGGTTCCTTAGGGCCCCGCTCACCTGATCCAGAGCGACCACCTGCCCCTCCACAACCCCCTGCTGCGGAGTGGGCACCGCGCCGGCCGCCGTAACCGCAACGCTGTGCTTGTGCAGCTCCAGCTCCACCACCTTTATGAACTGGTGGCCAATGTCCACCCCCACTATGCGCGGATGCTTCCGCTCAGGCAGCCTGAAGCCCATGGTCTCCTGTACCTACACGGCGCGCCCGTCTCCAAGGCACACCCCTGCGCCACGCAAGCTGCAACTTGGCCGCTTTGCCTCACACTAATATACCATACTCCAGCACAAGTCAGCTGAATCGCTACAATCAAGTGTATGGTTGTATGGCGGTTGGCATTGGCCGGCCAGATCCAGCGGCAGGCTCGAGGCAGGCGAACCTCCCACATGCTTATGATTGGCATACTCGCTGAGATCCAGTATGGGCTCCGTACTCCATCAACCGCCAGACCGCAACAGCGGCGGGTCGCCGCTCTACTGGCCACGTGGTCTCACTGCTGCCGGATACACGTCCGCCAGTTCGCCGGAAGGACTAGCGCACGCCTCCGCGAAACAAGAATATAGGCAGCACCGGCCGCCCGGACTTGGCCGGGGATTCGCGCTGGTGCGGCACGGAGTGCCCTCCGCCAAAGCCCCCTGGCAGGAATGGGACCGAGAACGGCGGCGCGCTCCGGACGATGCTGTTGGGCGTGAGGGGGGTCTATGCTAAAGGCGATGCTTTTCATCGATGGCACTTGGTTCTACTCCAACGTGCCCAAGCTCTGCGAGTCGACAGGCAGAGACGATCTCCAACTGGATTTCGGAAAGCTGCCCCCGGTGATCGGCGAGGAGGTGGCGCGTCGCTTGGGAGTGCCCGAGCTAGACGTCGCCCGAACCAGCCTGTTCGGCAGCTTTGCATACAACCACGACGCCAGGGACGACGATGCCGTCCAGCGCCGCCTGGGCTTCTTCGCTATGCTCAGGCAGGAGCACCACTATGACGTGGAGGCGCTGCCCGTCGATTTCCGTGGCAAGCGCGTAAGACGAACGGAGCGCGATCCCCAATCGGCGTACGAGCCCAAGGACAGATGCGTTGACATTGCCCTCGCCGCATCCATGGTCTACTTGGCCACCATCCCCGGCGCTTACGACGTGGCCGTGCCGGTCATCGGAGACTACGATTTCGCGCCAGCAATGCGCCAAGTCCGCCAGCTTGGCAAGCGCGTGGTAGTCGTCAGCATACGCGGCTCCTGCGCACCAGAACTGGCCGATTCGCGCGACGACGCCGGAACCCGAGACGCCGATACGGTGTGGTTGAACGACCTGCTAGACAGGCTGGAGCTCAGGTACGAGCGCCACTTGATGGAGTGCGAGTCGCCGATCCACAAGGGCGATCGCAGGGTGTGGACCACTTACCACCCGCGCAAGGGCCGTCAGTTCTTCTGCGACGACTGCAAGCTGGAGTTCGCAAGGCAAAAGCAGGCCGCAGTGCAAGGCCTCGCCTCTTGGTCGGGCGCGCCTGCCCCACAGGATGTTGCAATCCCGGGCCAGAAGCTCACCGGCATCATCGTCAAGAAGATCCCCGACCGCGGTTACGGCTTCGTGCGCGCCACCGACGGAAGGGAGTACTTCTTCCACCTCACCGACCTCCTGCCGGGCCTTGAGTTCGATTGCTTGGTGGAGGGGATTCCAGTGGATTTCGAGGTGAAGCGCACCGCGGAAGGCGGGAAAGCCGGCGCGGCTCAGAACATCCGCTGGCACGAGGCGCTGGACGAGCCCGTCCATCCGCTAAGCGGCGTGGCGACGGAGGGGGGCAGCAACGGCGAGGCGTATCCGCTGACCCTGGCTGCGGGTTCCTAGACTCACTTGCCCACGGCCTCCCACAGGCCGAGCTTTTCGACCCAGCTCAGGTCGAACACCATTAGGCCGGAGGTGGCGCGCGCCATCAGCTCCGCAGCCCTGGCCAAGCCCTCGGGGTTGCCGGCGAACTGGCGCGCGTACACCCCGCCGTATATCGGCTTGGCGTCTGCCACCACCCGTCGCGCCTGCAGAACCCCGGTGGCTGCCGCTTTGAGGTCTGGCGTGTAGAATCCAAGCACCAACAGATCCAGCATGTCGGCCAAGGCGGTGCTCGGGTCAGCGCCGGGGCCTCTGTAGGTGCGGCTTGCCCAGTTGGTGCCCACACTCAGATGGCGGTCGTACCAGCCGCCGAAGTAGGCCCCAACGCGCGTGCTCGGCCGCACCCCCCTCACCTCTCGCACGGCATCCCGAACGAACGCCTTGATTGAGCTGCACCGCCACTGCAGCCACTTGGCCCGCAGCTGCGGCCGGCGTGACAGGTCCGCGGGCCAGTTGGTTACCTTGTGACCTAGGTACGCCTCAAACCGCGCCCGGCAGAACGGCGACACGTCCGTCGACGGGCCTGCGTAGCGGCAGTAGTCCAAGATGAGGCCGTCAAGCGGATAGGTGGCCACCAGTTCCCGAAGCACGGACAGCTCGTAGCGCACAACCTGGGGGTTGCACGGACTCACCGACACGAATTGCCGGAACCGCGACACCGGCACCACGCGCCCGCCAACGCAAGACATCTGCTGCCAGTCGGGATGCTGGAACGCCCGGCCCAGCCTTATGTGGTTCAGCCGAGTTCCCTCCATGAAAACCGGGAAGCCGGCGTACACCTTCATTCCCCTGGCGTGCGCCTCGCGAATGGCGGCCGCCACCAGATCGTAGCCGGGCGGGAACTCCCGGAAATGCGTTGTTCCCCTGGTGGCCTTGCTCCACTCGCTGAAGTGCGGGGCTATCCTGCTGGGGTATACCACCAACCCGCTGGCGTCCTTAACGCCAAGGACGATCGTATCGAACCCATCGGATTTCGCCACATCGAGGACGTGGGATAGGCGGCCGGGCTTGACGAGTCTGGCTGCGTTTTCCAGAGCGTCCACCCACAACATGCGTTGCGGCAGCGGCGAGAGGGCGGCTTCTTGGCCAGAAGCTGGTGGCTCCAGTCGGCCGCACCCAGACGCGATGCTGGCCACAGCAATGGCTACGGCCAAGAGGATGAGAGCCCCTCCGCGGAGGCCAGGACGCCAGCTCCCCCTGGGCGCGCGCGATCCAGCGGCCGAGGTGGGATGGGCCGCGATGCACCTTGGCGTTCGCGCCTGCGTCAGTCGTTGTAGTCGCGGATGGTCCAGTGGTGGCTGGCCCAGTAAGCCTTGTTTCGCACCCACAGGTTCACAGGGATGAGCGTTTGCGAGAACTTCATCCATCGGGCATGGCCATCCGCGAAGATGTAGTTGGCCCCACCGTTGTGGCGCGTCTTTTCAAGAGAATGCTCCCCGGTGAACGGAGGCAGCAGATCTCCGGGCCAATCCAGATGCCAGTCGGGCACACCCGTGCGCTTCTCCGCTATAGCAATGGTTGCCGCTGGCTCCTTGATGCCCGATATATCCTGCACCCCACCAGTTGAATCTGCATCTTGAATGGCGTTACCGTCACCGGGGCCAATAACCTGCGTGTTCGGGATGTAGCTGCGTTGCTCCGGCTTGCCTCCAGGCAGGTTGTACGTCCCCACGGGATCCGAGTCGCTGGGGCACACCCACACGCCGTCGTCCTTGAGGTAGCTGGTGAGCACCACGCGCAGGTACGCTCCCATCGAGTTGTTGTGGCCGTAGCCTGGAATGCCGCCGTCCCAATCGTCGACGTACAGGCTGAAGGCAGTTCCGATCTGCTTCTCATTGTTGAGGCAGGCGGCCTGACGGGCCTTCTCCCTGGCGCGCGCAAAGACCGGAAAGAGGATGCCAGCGAGAATGGCGATGATCGCGATCACAACCAACAGCTCGATAAGCGTGAAACCGAGTGCCTTCGCCTTCACCTCTCCCTCCATTCCGGCCGGCTCCGCCCCACCACGGCCGCAAACGCACGCGCGCTACAGCTGGATCGTGACCCTCACACCCTCTGTGCTATTGGCGTAGCGCAGGCCCAGCACCCCGGCCGCGGCATTCCACTCCGTTGTCACTTCCGCGGGGCTTCCGTCCGCCCTGCGCGCAACCACCAACCGCGGCTCCTTTGCCAGCCTTACGCGCGTAACGCACTCCACTCCCTGTGGGCCCACCGACACGAAGCTGTACGAGTGGGCCGACCTCCGCTCCGAGTAGATGCGGGAAGCCGAAGCAAGCACCCGCGGTCCGCTCCCACCCACGCGAGACAGGTCGATCATGAGCGAGGACTCGCCCGACCTTACTTCCCTCTGACGCACAACAGAAAGGTTGCCATCGAAGAGATCGATGAACTGGCCGTGCAGCGTAAGGGGCGCGTCGGCCGCAGATTCGTCGAAAACGTGGACGATCGTGTAAGGGCCGCGCTGAAGCAGGACGTAAGGCTGCTCCTTCCAGCGCGCCTTGCCACCGGGGGTTAGGGCGTAGGCGGACCGCACGGTATCCAGCACGCGTTGCGCGCCGCCGGCCTGCGCGTACTCTTTGGGGTTGGCGTGCACCAGCACCACGCGCCCCCGCCCAAACCGATAGGTGCCGCTCTGCGCGCCCTCCGGCACCCCAAGCAGGTGCATTAGGTGCTCCGCTGGCGTGGGGTACGACATGCCGTTCGTGTTCCACCACTCACGGATCTTGTGGTACGGATCCGTGCCGTCGCCTACGTACAGGAGCACGCCGCCGGACTGGACCCACTGCTGCAGTGCCTGGTGGAGCTCGCCAGAGGGGGGCTTCATGAATTCGTAGCTGAGGATGAGCAGGCGATACGGCTTCAGGTAGCCCTGAAGCTTGGCGTTCTCAAGCTGAACCGGAGTGACCGGAATGCCACGCTTCAGCAGGGGCAGCGCCAGTCCGTAGAAGCCCTCCAGCCTGGCGTTGGTATCTGCGGGCTCGCCTCGCTCAAACATCATGGTGTCCGATACCAGCACACCGACGTCGCTTGGGCCGGCCTCCCACTTAGTGCTGGTCTGGCGCATGTCGTTCAGCACGTTGATGTCCGCCAGCAGCTGCGTGGCATAGGCAGGCGGAATCCCTTCCTTGCCGGTTCCGTTCTCCTTGGGATAAGTGCCACGGAAGATGCGTCCGGGCCACGGCATCACTTCAAAGCGCCACACATCCGGGAAGAGCAGCGAGGCGGCGAGGGTGTGCTGGTAGTTCACGCGGTAATCGGCCCACGTGTGGTCCGGGCTGTCCTCTATCGGATCGGCAAGGTACCATACTCGGCGCCCGGTGGCGCGCACAAGGTTGTGAAGAACGCCGTACTCCAGGAAGGCGGTCTCAAAGGTTCGCTCGCGGGTCACGCCGTTGTAGACGTTGGGAGTGCGGGCGGTTCCGGTCCACACCTGGCCGATGTAGCCATCGCAACCCGGCAGGTCAACCAAGCTGGACTCGGGGCTAACGATGCCCCAGTTGGCGTAGTTGAGCATGCTGTGGGTGGGCACATAGGTACGCACCGGGCGACCGATCTTCTGAGAGTAGTCGCGGACGAACTGGAACACCTGGCCCAGCGCCCGCCGATATAGGTAATACTTGAGCTGGCCGGACCTGTAGCGCGCCTCTGGAGACGAGTCGGGGGGCTGCCACGGCTCGTGGAAGTAGCTTTGCCACTCGCGCTTGAACGCGTCGCTGTAGCCAGCCGCCACCCAGAACTCGGGCTCCTCCAGGTGGATGGCCTCCGCACCGGCGTCTATGGCCCGCTTCACCCCTACCTTGAGGTACTCGCCGAAGCTAACCGCGGGCACCATATAATACACGTCGCCGCCGTGCGAGATGCGCGTGCCGTCCTTGCGGGTTTGCGCCTCATCCAGGTGCTCCTTGCCGTCGAAGCGGCCGTACAGGTAGTCCTGGTATGAGCCCCATGACACCCCGGTCATCACATGGGTTATGTAACCACGTTCACGCCAGGTGGTCAGCCGTTGGGGCAGCGATGGGTCCACGCCGTACACAATCGCCACGTCCGAACGGACGTCTATGTCTGGACCGTATGGGTCGTACGATTGGAAGCAGGTGCGCTCTTCGCGCTGGCGGCGAGCCATGCGTGGAGTGGATACAGGTGTAACTGCCAGGGCGACGGGGCTCAAGAGGAACAACAGGCTGGCGGAGATCATCATTCGTGGGTTTCTGGCTCCTTCGGCGGGTTAGCTGCGTCCTTCCCGGTGCGGGATCGGTAGTCGGCGATGGCCTTCCTAAGTCCGTCGGCCGCCAAGACGGAGCAGTGGATCTTGTTGGGCGGGAGGCCGCCGAGCGCGTCGGCAATCGCTTGCTTGTCTATTGTGAGGGCCTCGTCCAGCGTCTTGCCCTTGGCCATCTCCGTAAGGATGCTGGATGTGGCGATCGCCGCGCCGCAGCCCAGCGTCTGGAACTTAATGTCCTCCAGCCGGTCGTCTTTGACCCTGATGGTAATGCGCATCATATCGCCGCAGACGGGGTTGCCCACCTCCCCCACGCCGTCGGGATCGGGGATCTCGCCCACGTTCCTGGGGTTGCGGAAATGGTCCATTACAAGCTGAGTGTACAACTCTGGGTCCTCCGTCCGCCGAAACTGTGCGACGGATGGTGCGGCGCGCGGCGGTCCCGGCGGGTAGCTAGCGCTGGGCGATGCCGGGGGCTAGGCAGTTTGGGCTTCGGGGCTGCGTCTGGCTTTGCGCTGCCTGGCGTACCACGGATTCATGGCGCGGAACCGCTCCACCACGTCGGGAAGCACGGAGAGCAGCTTGTCCACGTCTTCCTGCGTGTTTCCGCGGCCCAATGTGATTCGGAGGCTGCCGTGGGCCACCTCCACGGGCACGCCCATAGCCAGCAGCACATGGGATGGATCAAGCGTGCCGGATGTGCACGCCGAACCGGAGGAGACGCAGATGCCCTCCTGATCCAGGCCGAGCAGCATGGCCTCGCCCTCGGCGCCTTCTATGCAAACGCTCACGTTGTTTGGAAGGCGCTGGGTGCGGTGTCCGTTCAGCCTGGTGTCCGGCATCTGGAGGATTCCCTCAATTATACGGTCCCTCAGTGGTATCTGGTGGCGGGCGTCGGCCTCCATCTGCTGCGCCCCAAGGCGGAAGGCGGCTCCCATCCCCACTATGCCTGGCACGTTGGATGTGCCTGCGCGCCTTCGGTTCTCCTGGCCGCCCCCTTCAATCAGCGGGGCGATGCGAGCGCCCTTGCGCAGGTACAGCGCGCCAACGCCCTTGGGGCCGTAAAGCTTGTGCGCGGACAAAGACATCATGTCGCAATGCAGCTCCCTGACGTCCAAGGGCACCTTGCCCGCGCTCTGGACCGCGTCGGTGTGGAACAGGATCTTCCTCTCCGCGGCGATCTGTCCTATCTCCGCGATCGGCTGGATGGTGCCGACCTCGTTGTTGGAGTGCATGATGCTGATGAGGATTGTGTCCGGCCTGATCGCCTTGGCAACGTCACCCGGGTCCACTATGCCGTCCGAGCCTACCCCAACGAAGGTGACCTCCCAGCCGTGCTTCTGGAGGAAGTGGCAGGGCTCCAACACGGCGTGGTGCTCAATCGCCGAGGTGATGATGTGCCTGCCTCGCGACTCGTGCGCCCACGCCGCCCCCTTGATGGCCCAGTTATCCGACTCCGTGGCCCCCGCGGTGAAGTAGATCTCCTCCGGTTGCGCGCCGATCAGCGCGGCCACGCTCTCCCTAGCGTGCTCCACGGCCGCTCGCGCCTCGCTGCCGACGGAGTAGAGGCTTGATGGGTTCCCGTATCGCTCCGAGAAGTATGGCAGCATGGCCTCCAGCACTTCCGGAGCGGTTGGGGTGGTGGCAGCGTGGTCCAGATACACGATACCGCTCTGACTCATGAGGTGACCTCCGGGGATGGGTTGGGGCGTGGACACCTGGCCCGTCTGAAGTATACGCTTCGGTCTGGGCCTTTGTCAATTGATGCAGGGGAGAGGGGCGCACCCCGCGCCACACGGGCTTACAGTGCGGAGCCGCACCTCACGCACTCCTCCCAGCTTCCCTGTCGCTTCCCCTCACGCCCCGGCCCCGTCTCCCACGGCGCGAGCTTGGGGAGAGGGGGAGCCTCCGGCGTCCCAGTAGCTTACACAGCCAACCACGCCTCACACACTCCTCCCAGCTCCCCTCTCCCCGCAAGTGGGAGAGGGGTGGCGAAGCCGGGGTGAGGGGAACCACAAGGCTTGGCTAGTCCCCTCTACCATTACACGAGGAGCCGGGGTGAGGGGAACTCCTAGCGCCCGGTTGTAGGCTAGTGGTG
>Ga0123519_10014899_pt1 | contig 10985 bp, 12 predicted proteins | sample YelNatPaOPRAMG02_FD_87396 | JGI IMG/M metagenome (GOLD analysis project Ga0123519, IMG submission 87396) | Hot spring microbial communities from Yellowstone National Park - Yellowstone National Park OP-RAMG-02 (version 2) | ecosystem: Environmental > Aquatic > Thermal springs > Hot (42-90C) ... | reverse complement strand
TAAGCACCACCCAACTTGGGAGAAACAGATATTTTTTCTCGACCAACTATCAGAAAAGGCTCGTGAAGAGCATGAAAAAGAAGCAATAAGAGAATAACTTTAATCAATTTCTATACTCAGTCCGTCGAAGGCAAGTCTGATTTCTGGAGGAAGCTCTTTTGACACATCTCTGTATAGTCCCATTTGATGGCTGATATGTGTTATAAACGCCTGACGGGGTGAAATCTCCCTTATAATTTGTATTGCTTCATAGAGGCTGAAATGTGATATATGCTTCTCTTTTCTTAAAGCATTAATTACCAAATATTTAACTCCATATAATTTTTCCTTGCTCTCTTCCGGTACACTATTGGCATCGGTAATGTAAGCAAAATCATTAATTCTGAATCCAAGAATTGGCAGACGGAAATGCATTACTCGAACAGGCATAATTTCCAGCCCTTTGATTGAAAAATTTTCAGTATTTATCTCATTCAGTCTCATCTTTGGTATGCCCGGATATTGTTGTTCAGCAAAGACATAAGAATACTCTCTACGGATTTCCCTGAGAACTCTTTCCTCGGCATAGATGTCGATTGCATCTTGTGTTTTATAATTAAAAGCTCTAACATCATCCATTCCAGCAATATGGTCTTTATGTTCGTGTGTGAGAACGATTGCATCAATATGAGTAACTTTTTCCCTGAGCATCTGCTGCCTGAAATCGGGCCCTGCATCAAAAACTATAATTGCCTTTTCGCTTTCGAGCAAAAGGGATGTTCTGAGTCTTTTATCCCTTGGGTCATCCGATTGACAGGTTTTGCAATCACAGGCTATAACCGGTACTCCCTGTGATGTCCCGGTTCCGAGAAAAGTAATTTTCACATTAATAAAAATTGATTCACAAACCTAACTCAAAATTAACAAACAGTCAATAACAGACATCCTGTTTTTAAAAACCGGAATATATTTTTTAATATTTATCTTTACAAAACTTAAAATATAACGTTTTGACCGGAAATTTGTATCTGATTCCTGTGCCGATTGGCAGTGATAATTTCAGAAAAGCAATACCTGATGAGGTTATTGGCATTACTCTTTCGCTAAGGTATTTTATTGTTGAGAAGGTCAGAAGTGCAAGAAGGTATTTGAAACTTCTTGACAGGAATTTTCCTGTTGATGAAGCTATATTTTTCACACTTGATGAAAATACTCCCACAGAAGATTACTCTGATTTTCTGCAACCGTTGATGGAAGGGAATAACGCCGGACTGATGAGTGAAGCAGGGATTCCCTGCATTGCCGATCCAGGTTCAGGGTTTGTAAGGCTTGCCCATCAGAAAGGTATAAAGGTCATACCTTTGCCAGGACCTTCTTCAATTTATCTTGCTCTGGCTGCATCGGGACTTAATGGGCAGAGGTTTGTATTTAACGGCTATCTGCCGGTGAAGGAGGAAAGTCTGAAGAAGAAGTTAAAGGAGCTGGAGATAAGATCAATGGGAGGCGAAACACAGATTTTTATGGAAGCTCCATACAGGGCAAACAGAATGCTTAAATACATTTTAGAAACATGCAGGTCAAGTACAGATTTATGTATTGCCGTTGACATTACCCTGTTAAGTGAAAGGATTGAGACAAAAAAAATATCTGAATGGAAGAATAATATACCGGATCTAAACGATCATCTTGTAATTTTTCTTTTGCAATCACAGGGTTAATTTTTACTGATTTGATTTTTCCCTGATATGAAGATGGTGAATTGAAAATAATTAACTTATTATCAGCAAATAACTAAATCAATCTATTAACTGCGAAGGGTATTATAGTTAATTTAATAAAATTCTCTTCGCAGATAAAATTTGCATTAAATTATGTGAAGAAAATTTATCTGGCTTTTTTCACAGAAACAAGTTCAATTTCCCATAAAAGAGGTGTGTAACCTGGTATGACACCCCATATTCCGGTGGGTCCGAAAGCCAGGTTTGATGGTGTAAGCAGCCGGGCTTTCCCTCCCTCTTTCATATACTGAAGTCCTTCATCAATTCCGGCACGAAGATCGTTTGAACCTATTTTACTTTTATAGGGTATGCTGTCCTTAAAGTTTGTATCAAAAACCACATAGTCAAGAAACATCCCTTTATAAAAGAAACTCACCGAATCGCCGGGCACAGGAGATAAACCAGTACCTTCTCTCAATTCGATATAATACAACCCGCTGGGTTTACGGATTGCAACCGTATCTCCAAGCCTGTCAAGGTAATCTTGGATCATCTTTTCTTCCTGTTCTTTCCATGTTCCGATTTCCCCGCATGCAGATATAAGTACCACAACCAGAACAAATGAGGCTAAAAATGAAAAAGCTGGTTTTAAAATTTTCCGGCACATAAGTGAACATTCAATAAAAAAGGATTCTACCTGGAACCAGACCTGATGCTATCGATCTCAATTTCCCATACAAATGGAGTATATCCCGGGACTATAACCTGATAATAGCCATAGGCATTATACCCGTAAAGACCTGAAGCACCATAGGCAAGGCTGGAAGGGGTAATCAATTTAATTTTTCCACCATTTTTAATATACCTGACGCCTTCGTCAATACCTTTAATGACAGAATTGGCACCTACAATAAAAAAGTAGGGAGTTGTTTGTTCGAAATTGGTATCAAAAAGCTGACCTGAAAGAAACCGAGCTTTATACCAGATTGATACAGTATCCCCATTTACAGGAGTCATGCCAGAGCCTTCAGAAATGATATGGTAATACAAACCACTGGGTGTTCTGGTATAAACGGTATCGCCAACTGACTGGAGATAATTCTGGATTAAGATCTCTTCTTCCCTTTCATACTTCTTGCCTACATCGCACGAACCTAAAATGGCAGCATATAAAATGGCCGCTGCAATTAACCTTAATTTCATGATATTATCTTTTTCCCTGTTATTTTTTATACAAATTTATTCATTTTTGTCTGAATTCTTCAACCTGAAGCTTATTTATTGTTTTTATTAAGTATTTTTATTTCATACACTACAACAGCTCTGGGAGGTATTGCTCTGTCGTCACCGAGAAGTCCCCATCCCAGAAACGGCGGTATGATAAATATTGCTTCCCCTCCGGGTTTAAGCATTTTAAGGCCCTCGGCAAGTCCGGCTTCAATATTGCTTTTACCGAGTATAATTGTTCTGGGACCTGTAAGCTGTGATGAATAGCATTTTGTTCCGTCAAGCAAGGTACATTCATAATCCATTACAATCCGGTCATTCTCTTTAAAGTACTCTCCTACCCCTTCATTTATTATGCAATACCAGAGGCCCGAATCTGATTCTTTCATTTTAAGGTTTTTTCTTTCAATGTAATTCAGAATTCTTTCCCTGTCCTTTTCGGCCAGGTAAGTATTGACTTTTTCGAGTTCTTTACTTCCGGGCTTTTTTTTGCCTTCTGTTTCACCCGACCGGTTGTTGCAAGCAAAAGATATTGACTGGCAGAAAATTATGATAAAAAGAATAGAATATTTCAGGTACTTATTCTTCACTTTTTCTTTCTTTTTTCAGCATGTCAAGAAAATAACTTACAGTATTTTCAAGGGAGTCGTAGTAATCACCTCCTGCCGCATTAAAATGGCCTCCTCCCTGAAAATATTTTCCGGCAAAGGAGTTTACAGAAAAATCACCTCTGGATCTAAAGGATATCTTTATAAATCCTTCCTTTTCAATAAATAATGCTGAAAAATCGATACCGTTAATTGAAAGAGGTAGGTTTACAAATCCTTCAGTATCGCCTCTGTGGTAATTGAATCTTTTGAGTTCATCACGCGTAAGAGTAATATATGCAGTTTTATATTCAGGGATAACAACCATTTTTTCATAGAGTGCATAACCAAGAAGTCTTGTCCTCGATTCTGTAAAATTATTGAAAACCAGGTTAAAAATTCTGTCCTTGTCGATACCTGTATCCAGAAGGTCGGCAATCAAACGGAAAGTGTTTCCGGTAAATGATCCATGTTCAAAATTTCCTGTATCAGTAATAATACCAACATAAATTGCTTCGGCATAACTAATTTCATTAAATAAGCCATCATTAAGCATGCAAACCAGTTCATGAATAATCTCTGCGGTGGATGAACGACCGGGGTCAGATATTATAAGGTCATAAAAGTTATCTGAGTCAAGGTGATGATCAATTACAACTTTTCTTGCTGATGATTGCAGAACTGGTTTTTCCGCTTCGCCCAGACGATTTGACTGGTTGAAATCGAGCATTATTATCAGGTCGGCTTTTTCAATCTGCTTGAGACATATATTACGGTCCCTGATAAAAATATTAATCCTGTCAGCACCTTTCATCCACAAAAGGAACTCCTGAAGATAGTTTGGTGAGATCATTCCTACATTCTTTCCTTTCGATGAGAGGTAAGAAAAAAGAGCAAGCATTGAGCCGATTGAATCACCATCGGGATTGATATGACAAATCAGTAGTATATTATCAGCCCTGTTCAGATAATCCGATAATTCTTTTTTATATTTGCCAAGTTCCAGCACTTTATTAAATATTAAAGGCGGTAAAGTTATTAAATATTAATATTGCATAATAAAGTCCATTATATTAACAATAAAAAATATTCGTATGGGAAATGAAATTACGCTTGCGATAATAAAGCCTAATGCTGTGAGAACCGGTAAGACAGGCCCTATCCTGGCAATGATTAATGAAGCAGGTTTTGAAATTTTAGCCATGAAAATGGTAAAACTTACAAAGCAGCAGGCGGAAAATTTTTATGAGGTTCACCGTGGAAAAAATTTTTATGAAGATCTGGTCGAGTTTATGTCGTCCGGGCCAATTGTTGCAATGATATTGAGGCACAGGGATGCAGTGAATGAATTCAGAAAGCTTATAGGTAATACAGATCCGGCAAAGGCTGAGCCCGGAACAATAAGAAAAATATATGGTGTGTCCGTGCAGATGAATGCCATTCATGGTTCGGATTCGGTTGAGAACGCCATCAGGGAAGCTGATTTTTTCTTTTCTGAAATCGAGAGATTTTATTAGCCTCCGGGAAGTAATCAGGTATAATTATTAAATTAGTTATTTCGCATAATACAACGAAGGCGTATTTTGTATCAATGTATCCATAAAACATGAGTCAGACGAACCCGGTTGATTTCAGCGAAAAAAGAACTCTTGAAAAATATTCTTCGGCCTTCACACTTTCAGATATGGAAGTGTTTGTTTTTCCCGATTTGCTCTACCCTCTAGTCCTTGCAAATATTATGTCGCCTGTTATCTGGAAGTGGAGGAATGACCCATGGTTTGAAGGCATTGACAATAAAAAATTCCTTTATAAGGTAAACAGGATAAAACAGTATATAATACAGAATTACATTTTTAATCTGGATCTTGCAACGTGGGGGTTAACAACAAAAACAAAAGAGATTGAGAGGTTTCGTGATTTTATTGATATGGATACTCTCAGGCAGTCGAACGCACTTTTCGGGTATGAAGGTGACAAGTATTATTTTGACATAGACATAAGGAAGCATTTCGGTCTTGACAAATATGATTCGGACGTTATTCCTTACTGGAAAACTGAAACTGTTGAAGCGATGGAAGCCTTCAGGTTCAAAGAGGGTTTCACAACAGGAGCAGGTGAGTGTGTCTCATTATCTGCATTATATGCTGCCGCCATGTTTATAATTGCCAGAATACCGCTGGAGAAAATATTCCTCATGGCAACACCTCTGCATTCACAGAATTTCATAATAGAGAAAGAAGGTATTCTAACGAATAACAGAAGGATACTGACAAAAAACATGTGGTTTAACGGAACTTCCCTTTCAGCAAAGGCCCGAAGGGCGCTGGAAAACGAAAAAGTCACAATAGTTTCGAATATCTCAGGGTATATTCACATTCTTAATGATACGGCAACAATAGATCCTGAACATTACAGAATATTTTCCGAAAGGTTAAGGGATTTTCTGAAATCCGGCCTTAATGTTTCCCTTTTCATAAATTTCCTGAGATTCAAATCAAAATACAAACCTCTTTTTCAGTTCAGATGCGACTGCCAGGGTTATTCAAAGTATGTTTCTCTCGAAAAAATTTTCGAGTATGAACACAGTAGCAGGTATCATGCAGGTCCTGAAACAAGACGTTTACTTCTTAATGAAATGGAAGGAGATGAATTTCATCTCAGTCCCTTGCCTGGCAAACTTATACTTAACGAATATGAGGAAATACTTGAGAGAAATGAAAATAATACAATTGAAAATATTGAAAAGGAATTTTTGAAAATTACAGATGAGAGCCGGTCAGGAGTAATAAAGGAAATGATGTCAGATATCAGAAAATTTCTTATTACCGAACCAAGGCTTCCGTCGGAAAATAAAAAATTTGTTGCTTTACAAGTACCTCAAATAAAGACAGAAGATTCGAGGGAAGATATTATAAATAAAATAACCGGTATGGCTTATTTGTCTGAAATGTGCCGGCTGACGTTGTATGTTTACAGGCAGATGGACAGAATAGACTGGTTGCCTTTTGTCAAAGCTGCAATTGAAAGGAATCCTGTCAGTTTTAAGGATTTTGAGAATTTAAGCATCGGGGAAATTTACAACCTGCTTCTGCAACTGGAAAGTGAGAGTATTTATGATGACAGAAGGCTTGCAATGCCTGATGAAGTCTGGAATTACAAAAGAGGTGACGGTATAGAAAAGGCCTTCTTACTGGCAGACAATATTATTGAGCGTGAGAAGAATGCAGAGATTGAATTAATTATTGACAATAAAAATGTGGATTTAATATATTCCGGGCATAAATACAGATTTTCTTCTTCAAAAGGTTTTAAAAAACTGGTTAGAATAAAAGGCTACGAATATCAGATATTTTGATTTTATTTAAGTACTATCTCCTTAATGAAATCACCGCCGGCTTCTTTGTTGATTTTTTCTCTGAGGGCTTCGCGGATCATCAAAAGTTCGCTTTTCACTACAGATGACTTAAGATAAACAGTAAGCACACCATTTTTTATGGTAACTTTAGATGTCCGTGAAGAAATAGCCTTTCCCACAATTTTTTCCCACGAATCTATAATATTTATTTCCTTTAATTTTCCGCCGATTTTCATTTCGTTGATGTAGTCATTTATTGCTTCGGCGAGGGAAATTGTTTTACTGCGTCTCATTGCTACTGCTGTTAAAATCAGAAATTATCTCAATATTACAGTTTTTCCCGATCCTGAAAAGCCTGTGTTCGACATTAAGCCGTGAAAGGATATTTTTCATGCGTTCTTCATCGGTGTCGGTTATAAATATCTGGCCAAACCGGTGATTGCCCACAAGTTTTATTATTTTTTCAACTCTGTCGAGATCGAATTTGTCGAATATATCATCAAGAAGCATCACGGGAGGGAACCCGGCTTTTCTTTTTATGTAATCGAATTTTGCAAGTTTGAGTGCTACAAGGTATGATTTCTGTTGTCCCTGTGAACCTGTTATTTTAACAGGATGTCCGTCCATCTCGAAAATAAGATCATCTTTATGTATACCGGCGGTTGTATATTCCAGTATAAGATCCTTGTTAATGGACTGTTTTAGTAACTCACTGAAATCCGACTCTGACAGTTGTGAACGGTAATAGAGATTTACTGTTTCATTTCCTCCCGAAATAAATGAGTAGTATTCATTAAAAACGGGTATCAATTCTTTAATAAGGCTGGTTCTTTCCCTGTGGACATATTCGCCGTATGTTACCAGCTGGGCATCCCACACTGAAAGAATTTCCACGTCGGCAGGCAATTTGCCTGCAAAATCTTTCAGCAGTCTGTTTCTCTGCTGAAGAGCTTTATTGTAATTAAGAATTGCATCAAGGTATATGGAGTCATACTGGCTGATAATTTTATTGAGAAATTTTCTTCTCTCCTCACTCCCCCCTGTTATCAGGAGAGTATCGGCAGGTGAAACCATTACCACCGGAAATTTACCTACATGTTCATTTAATTTGTTGTATTCCTTACCGTTCCGTTTAAAAACTTTCATTCTCTGCCAGTGGAATGAACAGAAGAGAGTATCTTCGTTTCCGTTAGTGGAAACGACTCCTTCAATAATGAAGTATTCCTGTGAATGTTTGATGTTTGCACTATCTACTATATTGTAGAAACTCTTTGTAAATGAAAGATAATAAATTGCATCGAGTATATTGGTTTTTCCGACTCCGTTGTTACCAACCAGACAATTTATTCCCGGAGAAAATTCCAGAAAGGCTGAATCGTAGTTTTTAAAATTTGTGAGAGATAATTGTTTAAGATACATAAATTCAGATATATACAAAACAATGAAAGAATATCAGACATCAAAGTTACTAAAAGAAAGTCATCAAATGGTTAATGTATTAAAAGTTTATCAGTAACCATATTTACTATTCATTTACATGCATTTATCAAAATTTCAGACTATTATTTTAAAATATGAGCAAATAAATTTACATTTGCGGAGTTAAATTTTGAGTAAAAACAGCAATATGGCAAAGAAATCAAAAATTGAAAATCCGCAGTCAATAAAAAGTGTTGAAGAGACTCTTACAAAGACTGAACAGTTTCTTGAAGAAAATTATAAAACGATTTTGATAATTCTTGGCGTTCTTGTTGTTCTGGTAGGTATATTTTATCTAGGGAGAATTTATCTTAACAAGAGGAATCTGGAAGCTCAGTCACAGATGTATCAGGCGGAAAGGTGGATGGAGATGGATTCTCTTAATCTTGCACTCAATGGGGATGGTAATTATTTAGGTTTTATAGAAATTGCAAGTACATACAGGTTTACAAAGGCAGGTAATCTTGCAAAATATTGTGCAGGTGTATGTTATCTTCATCTTGGCAAATATGAGGAGGCTCTGGAATATTTAAGCAAATACTCAATAAAGGATAAGGTTATTGGTTCACTTGCAATTGGAGCCATGGGTGATGCACTTATAGAGCTTGGCAGGCTTGATGAAGGAATTGCCAGATATATTGAAGCAGCCGAAACTGCTAATAATTTGTTTAATACTCCGTTATACCTCATGAAGGCCGGGCAGATACTTGAATTGCAGCAAAAATATACCGAAGCGCTGAAACTTTACGAAAGAATAAAAAACGAATATCCTGAAAGCACCGAAGGTGCTACTATTGATAAATACATTGCCAGGGTAAAACTTTTGATGAACTGAGGTTATTTTTTTACAAGAGTTATAATTTAATTCTCTTTCACTAATAGAGAATTAAATTTCAGAATATAAATGTTGCCTTTGAAATAATGGCCACAGTCAACCTTTCAGAATATGATCCCTCAGAAGTTCCTGATGCTTCTGAAATGAGGTTCGGTGTAGTTGTTTCTGACTGGAACAGGGAAATCACATTTTCGCTTCTTGAAGGATGTATAAATACATTGCACAAGCACGGTGCCACGGAAGAAAATATTATAATAAAACATGTTCCTGGCAGTTTTGAGCTGACTCTGGGAGCTCAGTTAATGGCTGAAAATGAAAATGTTGATGCTATAATTTGTCTTGGTTGCGTAATTCAGGGTGAGACTCCTCATTTTACATACATTTGCCAGAGTGTTAGTATGGGAATTACCCAGCTCAATATTGATTACAATATTCCGGTTATTTTCGGTGTTTTAACCACGAACAACATTGAACAGGCAAGGGAAAGGTCGGGTGGAAAACATGGCAACAAGGGGGACGAAGCTGCGGTAACTGCCATAAAAATGGCGGCACTTAAGAGGGACATGACGGAATGATATTACCTCAGCACCTTTCTTACAAAAGCCACTGTGAAATATGACATCATAAAAACACCTATAAAACCTTCGAAACCGGAGAGGAGCCGGCTCCAGCCCTGCGGGTATACATCACCATAACCTATTGTAAAAAAGGTTATTACCGAATGATAATATGATTGTGAAAGTAATGAAAGATGATCGGGATTGCCCACTGATGACATTGTATGGCCTATTCCAATAAGTTCATTAATGTAATAGAGTGTTCCAAAGAAGAACCAAATAATAATTACACTCAACAATACTCTTCCCGGGGATGTAGCATAAAGGCCTATTTTATCGAATACAAGCCATTTAAAAGCATACGCAGGATATTCCCATAAAGCTGACCATTTGTTTTTTGAAACCGCTTCTTTCAGGTCTGCGATGGATTCAAGCCGCCGGAAAGCTATATAAGCTTTATCTTCAAATGAATACTTGCCTGTATTACTGAAATTCTCCTTAAGTGTTCTGAACTGTTCAGCCTTCTGCCGGATAGAAGTATCCTGCTGGGCCGTTATTATTTCATAGCATTTGTTTTTAATCCAGTCGATGTATATTTTACCGACTAGCCGCATGCCGGCCAGATTAATAACATTTATGTTTACATCAAAATCGTAGGGTTCAAGGTCAATGATATCTCTGACTATGGTGTCGGAAATGTCAAGGATTTCAGCTCTGGCCAGGCGCAGGTCAACGTAATGATCAAACTTGCAGGAACGAAGGCAGAGAACCTTGAATTGTGAGCCATAAAAAGAAAGATTACCTTCTCCGAAGTCAGTTTTTTCAAAATTAATTTCGGCGTCGGGCATTTCCATCAGGTTGAAATTCTTGTTTCCTGTTGCCATTTCAACTCTCTTTAACTGTATCTTGCCCGAACGGCATGATGCTCCTTCAAAACTCACTTCACCGTTACCGAAAATTGAACGGTTAAAGTTTATTTTACCTGAACCAAAATCGACAGTTCTGAAATCCACTTTACTGTCTCCGAATTCAGTTCTTTCGAACGACACATTACAATCTCCAAAAGATGCATAGTGAAAATCAACCTTTCCGCCGGTTATTCTGGCCACTTTAAAAATGAAATCTCCGTTTCCGAAATGTGTATTTATAAATAACAACTCACCACTATTAAATTCCGTATTAGAAAAGTTTATTTCGCCATTTCCGAATCGTATATCCTGAAAATCCTTTTTCCCATCTTTAATAACT
>Ga0123519_10014895_pt1 | contig 10987 bp, 10 predicted proteins | sample YelNatPaOPRAMG02_FD_87396 | JGI IMG/M metagenome (GOLD analysis project Ga0123519, IMG submission 87396) | Hot spring microbial communities from Yellowstone National Park - Yellowstone National Park OP-RAMG-02 (version 2) | ecosystem: Environmental > Aquatic > Thermal springs > Hot (42-90C) ... | reverse complement strand
ACAAAATTTGATTTTGATTTTTCGATTGTTTCACGAACGCGTTTCCCCAAAATTCCCGCGCCATATTTTTGCCGCAATCCATTGCCAATCTTTACAAGATTTTCGCGGGTTGGCGGAAGATGCTTATTTTTTGCTTCTTCGCGCACAATATCTGAAAGCGAAATATATTTAAATCCGCGTTTTTGCAATATCTTTGCGAGTTCACCTTTGCCGGAGCCCATATATCCTGTAAGTCCGATCTGCATAACGCTATAATAGCGAACTCAAAAGCCAAAAGTCAAAACGCAAAACTTTAAAAGTTCAAATCGCGACATAGAGATGTGTTTTTATTTATCCAGCAAATGGAATAAACTTATTCTGAAAAGCCCATGTTCCGGTGTAAGCAGTGAATATATAAGATATCCAACATATCCTGAAAATACAATTGCCAGCAAATTTACAAGAAACTTCATTTTTCCGCGTATTTTCATTGGCTGTGGATTATGCCTGAAAGACCATATTTTTTTGAGATATTGAAAATGGCTTCTTCCCGGCTGTTTATTGTTTTTATAGAACGAGTTCATATTTTTGTTTTTTATGTTCGAATATATTTTAACATATAAATAATGTTTAGTCAATTGAATAAGATTGCGATGTTTCTCTGAGAAAATGTAAGATGGAATCTAAATAAATTATTTTTAGATGGCGATATCAATGCCGGAACGAGAAAACAGCAATTTAATACTTCCAGACAATACAGACTCCGTTATTGGAATGGTCCCGCGTGAATGTGAACAAAATGGAATTTCGGAAATTGATTTAAAGAACTGGCTGAGATGAATATTAGAGTTTAATTGCGCTTACGCAATTGCATTTCGCGCTAGATTATCGCCTTACAATTTTCAACAATTAGATTTGACCCCAAATTTCTTGCTTGCGATGGAATAAATCTGTACAATTTTATTAGATGGAAAAACATCCAAAAGAAATTTCTTTACAGTTGAAAAATATCCCCGGATATTTTTTGCTTTTGTGCATTATAGTTGTTTTTTACTTTTTGTATGAGATAATTTCGCCATTTTTGCCTGTCGCGATTTTTGCGGCTGTCCTCGCCGCGGCATTTTTCCCTTTATATGTAAAACTGCGTGATTTCTTGCGCGGCAGAAGCAGCATTGCTTCGATAATTATGTGTTTGATGGTTATTATTGCCGTGATTGTGCCGCTTGTTATTTTTATCATGTTTTTGGCAAATGAAACATTGAGCGCATATACGCTTCTCGAAAATAAATTGCAATCCGGAGCGCTTGATGACCTTTTGAAAAGAGACACGGGCTGGGTTTATGAATTAAAGAAAACGCTTGCTCCAATAATAAAATTGGACCCGGCTTATATAAAATCTACTATCGCGGATGTCGCAAAAAATATGAGTACATTTTTGGTTTCAAAAAGCGCGGATGTGGTTAAAAACGCAACCTCAATTATTATTGGTTTTGTTGTTACGCTTTTTGCTTTATATTTTTTCTTTAAGGATGGAAAAATCTTGGTTCAGAAAGCTGTGCATATCATGCCTCTTCCCAAAAAATATGAAACTGTGCTGATTAAAAAACTTTTTGTAACAACAAAAACAATTTTTTACGGAATATTCGCAACCGCGATAGCTCAAGGATTGATGGTTGGAATTGGGTTTTGGATTGCAGGAATACAGAACTCGGCCTTGTGGGGTACTCTAGCCGGATTTTTATCAATGCTTCCGTATATAGGATCGTCTATCATATGGGTGCCTGCTTCTATAATACTTGTCGCGTCCGATCATCTATCATCCGGTATATTTTTATTTTTATGGGGATTATTTGTTGTTTCAACGATTGATAATGTTGTAAGGGCGTTTGTTATAGGCGGTGGTATGAAAATGCACCCGCTTTTGATTTTCTTTGTTGTTTTCGGAGGATTCTTGGCGTTTGGTTTTCCCGGCATTATATATGGTCCGCTGATTCTTACTATTGCGATGTCTTTGCTGGATATTTATAAAATGGAATACGCAAAACTCTTGGATGGTATGGATGAAGATGAATGAAACAAGCGTACTTCATCAAGTTTTTATCAGCCGCGCTTTTTTGATGTATATTATTACAGCGGCCGTTGCTATTATGCTTAGCGCTGTTAAAACCACTGGATAAATATCTATTTTTTTGATTTGCTGGTCTTCATTTTGAGCAGCGGCGTTTTCGATTTTCGGAAAAGCGTCAATTTGTTGTAATTCATATGTTCCGTCGCTGATTTGACGCGCTTTTATGCGAAAATTTTCGTCTGCTTTTAAAATGTTTGCGGCTAAAGTTTGCGGAAGGATATTTTCTGAAAATGAGACCGATACTTTTTTATTGTTATTTAGCGCTTTAAATTGGTTTTTTTGCAAATCCGCATCAACAATTTTTGCATTGAATACTTCATAAGACGGATTCGGCGCATTTTTTGTTATTTCTGTTGTCCATTCCCATTTGCTTTCAAAATCAATATTTCCGTCCGATGCATATGTTTTTGTTGTTATCTCAGCAAAAGACATTCCTTCCAGTGCTTTACCGTATTCAATTTCGTCAATAATGTTATTTTCCGGATCCAAAAGTCGTATTATATCACCGGTATTTTTTAAAGCTGTTTTTGGAGATATTACAAGATAACTGTTTCCCGCGATAAAAGTTTTGTCCTTAAACAGATATTTTCTTTTTCCATCTTTGTTTTGTATCTGCCAATTCCCAAGATTTATTTTTTTATCAGATTCGTTGTAAAGTTCAATCCATTCTTTTCCTGTGTCGGTTCCTTTTGGGTTTGGCAATATTTCAGTGAAAGATATTGAATCTATATACTCGTTTGAGTCTTCTTGAATTTCTTTTCCAGTTTTTATTTTTGAATCCCCGTTCGTTATTTTTCCAGCCGATGAATTATTTTGCGATATTTGATTGCATGTGATTGTTGTGTTTTCATTCTGCTGGAAGCTATTTTCTGCATTTGGAGTTGGAATTGAAGTGATGCTCCATTTTCCGTTTGAGTCGCGCGCGAAGCTTTTGCCGGAAACAGGTTTTTCATACATAATTTCATCAATCAGCTTTCCGTTCGGGTCAAAAAGCCTTACATGGTCAGTATCGTTATTCAAAACTATTTTTGTTGTGCTTGAATAGAAGGCTTTTGTTTCCTGCGGCATCAAAATAATCTCCGGGAAAATATAAGGAGAACTGCCGCCCTCGGAGTCATCAATACTGTATCCCGCCAATGAAATCTGTGTATTTTCAAGATTTTTTAATTCTATCCATTCAAATCCGGTATCTGTTCCTTCGGGGTCAGGCATAAATTCATTGATGACGATTTTGGCGGAAGTTTGATTTTGTGTATTTGAGTTAGAATTTGTTTGCTGAGTTCCTGTATCGCTGTTCCCCGATAACGCGTTTATTTGAAGAGTTGCGGAATTCTGAGCATTTAAGGCATCGGTAACTGTTAGCGTGATGATATAGGTTCCAGCTGTCGTATAACTGTGCGATAGAGGATTTATACTGGTTGAAGTTGTGTTGTCTCCAAAATCCCATAAATAAGAAAGCGCGTCTCCGTCCTGGTCAAAAGATTCCTCAGCCGAAACATTTATTGATAGAGGTATTTGTCCTGAAGTTGATCCCTGCTGAATTGTAATTTTTGCCGTTGGAGTACTGTTTTTTATTTGATTTTGGGCGCCTGCTGTTGGGTGAGCAAAAATATTCCAATCAACAGCCTGATTTGTGTCATCAGCGGTAATATTTCTGCCGATTGATTCATTGTCTTTTATGTTTGTGCTTAACACGCATTGCCCTGTCCACGCGCCGGAATTGATCAACTCATCTATTTTTGATTTTTGCGTGTCGGTTGGACTGAGATCATCCCAGCAGACCGCGTCTGCAAGGGCTCCGTCTGGTTTTTTGAGCGCAATAGCGCTTGTTGTGCTTACAAGCCCGCTGTTTGATGTGTATAGTTTGAGCAGATTATTTGAGGTTGTTGTGTCATCCGGAGAAGAGGATTTAAATGTGATTAAAATAAATTCGCCGGTTTTTAATATTGTATCGGCTGAGATTTTTTTGATTTCAGAGCCATCAACAAAAATCGCAAAATCTTTTATATTGGCGCCCAAACCGGAATTTTTATCATCTTTTACATATAGTTCTATAAAGTCCGCTGTTTTGTCCTTGAAGCTTATTTCATTTATCACAATTTCAGGAGGAGAGAAATTCACAAGATTAGCAAGGGCGGCATTGCTTGCTGGGGTTTCAACACATTCAACATATGCTTTTGCGATTGAAATCTGACTGAGGATAAATAAAATTATTAGTATTTTTCGCATATTAGATTGGTTAAATGTAGATGAAGGTATATTAGAGAGTTGCAATGAAATTTTCTTAACAAAAAATTAAATTTTTTAGCCAATCTTTATTGACCGTCACACCGATTTTTGCTATTCTTGTATTCGAACGCAGAAAGCGTTTATCTCAAGCAATTTTTGGAGAACGGGCGCCGCGAGGGCGCTGATAAAAGCAGGGGATTTGCGGTTAATAAAATAACAATCTGATGACACCTTTATATATATCAGCAAAAATTCCGATTTAGATTATTATAAGGACAAAGAAAGTCCCCAGAATTTTTTCGTTTTCCAAACAGTAGAGATTTAAAGAATTAATCAAATTGATATGTCATTGATTACAATTGCAGTTATAGTCGCGGCTTTTATTGTCGGCGGCGGCATCGGATACGCTGTAAGGAAAAATAAATATTTGAAAACGGAAAAGGAAATGATTGCGGAGCAGGAAAGGATTCTGAAAGAAGCTCAGCAAAAAGCAGATGCTATTTTGCGCGATGCGCAGAACGAAACCTTTAAGATGCATCAGGAATTAAAAAAAGAGGAGCAGATTAAGCGCGAACAACTTGAAAAATTAGAAGCTAGACTTGTTAAAAAAGAAGAAATTCTGGACGATAAGATTGAAAAGCACGAAACTGCCCGAGCGGCGCTTGAAGAAAAAATTATGTCATTAAAAAGCTTGCGCGAAGAAATAGATAGAATCTATAGAACACAATCGGAAGAACTGCAAAGAATCGCTTCCTTAACAAAAGATGAAGCGCGCGAAATGCTTTTGCAGAAGGTTGAAGAAGAGTCAAAAAGCATTATCGCGAATAATATTAGAAAATCCGAAGAAGAATTGAAAAAACAACTTGCCGAAAAATCTAAATATATTATTGCAAATGCGATTCAAAGATATGCCGCGGAAGTTACCGCAGAATCAACAGTCACAATCGTTGATTTGCCCAGCGATGAAATGAAAGGACGCATTATTGGCCGCGAAGGCCGCAATATAAACACATTTGAACAGATCACAGGAGTAGATGTGATTATTGATGATACTCCCGGTTCAATTATTATTTCGGGCTTTGATATTATCCGCAGATATATCGGGAAGATTACACTTGAACGACTTATTGCCGATGGAAGAATTCATCCGGCAAGGATTGAGGAAACATTTTTAAAGGTAAAAGAAGAGGTTAATAATATGATAAAAGATTTCGGCGAGAAAGCTGTTTATGAAACAGGCGTGACGAATTTGCCTGTTAATTTGATTAAATTGCTCGGTCGCCTTAAATTTAGAATTTCTTATGGCCAGAACGCTTTAAGACATTCAATAGAAGTGGCTTATTTAAGCGGCCTTTTGGCTGAAGAGCTTGGAGGAAATGTTAACTTGGCAAAAAAAGGCGGTTTATTGCATGATATTGGTAAGGCTGTTGATCATGAAGTGCCGGGTCACCACGCAAAAATTGGAGCTGAGATAGCGCGTAAATTCGGTTTGCCAAAAGAAATTATTCATATAATAGAATCGCACCATGACAATCCAGAGCCGCAGAGCCTTGAGGCTATGATTGTTGCTACGGCAAATCTTATTTCAAATTCGCGACCTGGAGCAAAAAAAGAAAATCTGGATTCATATATTAAAAGATTAAGCGAACTTGAAAATTTGTGTTCATCGTTTAAGGGTGTTAAAAAATCTTATGCTGTTCAGGCTGGAACCGAAGTTAGAGTTTTTGTTGATCCTGAACAGATTGATGACCTTGAAGCAATAAAGCTAACGCATGCGATTGCGCGCAAAATTGAAAGCGATTTCAGTCCTCCGGGACCAGTTAAAGTGAATGTTATAAAAGAGACGCGCGCGGAGGTTTTTGCTGAATAAACATTTTCTATACCGCATTTATTAAAAATCTCTTGACGATAAAAAAGAGTTTTATTATATTGATTTAGCACTTATGATTTATGAGTGCTAATTTACAATCTAACCCATAAACATATGAGCGTAAAAACAAAACCAAAACTTCATCCAACAGACGATCATATCGTGGTTGAACCTGTTGAACAGGAGGAGAAGACTGCGAGCGGGCTTTTTATACCCGACACAGCTTCAAAAGAACGTCCCCAGAAAGGCAAGGTGATTGCTGTCGGCCCCGGTAAATTAAACGAAGATGGCAAAAGAATACCGATTGGAGTAAAAGAAGGGGATATGATTTTATTTTCAAAATACGGCCCTACAGAAGTGAAATTGGATGATAAAGAAATTTTGATTTTGAATATGTCCGATGTATTGGCCGTGATAGAAGAGTAAAGATTTTTTAATCTATTAATCTATTTAACAAATAAATTAAATAAATATTCATTATTCATTAACACATTAAAACTATGGCAAAACAAATTGTATTCAGCGATGACGCGCGGCAGAGACTTCTACGCGGCGTCAAAAAATTGGCGGACGCAGTCCGCATCACACTTGGTCCAAAAGGCAGAAATGTCGTTTTGGACAAAAAATACGGTTCGCCGGTAATCACAAATGACGGCGTCACAATCGCGAAAGAGATCGATCTGCCTGACGCTTTTGAGAATATCGGCGCGCAACTTGTTAAAGAAGTGGCAACAAAAACAAACGATGTTGCCGGAGATGGAACAACAACCGCCACCCTTCTTGCTTATACAATGATTGCGGAGGGTTTGCGCAATATTACAGCCGGAGCCAATCCAATGCATGTTAAGAGAGGAATAGAAAAGGCTGTTGACAAGGTTTGTGAAGAGCTTGAAAAAATAACAGTTCAGGTGAAGGGTTCAAAAGAAAAAATCAGCCAAGTTGCCACAATTTCAGCCCAAGATCCGGAGGTCGGCAAGCTGATTGCGGAAATTATGGAAATGGTCGGAAAAGATGGCGTTATCACCGTTGAAGAATCCCAAACAATGGGTCTTGATAAGGAAGTTGTTGAAGGTATGCAGTTTGATAATGGCTATATTTCCCCTTATTTTGTAACTGATCCGGCGCGTATGGAGGCGTCCTACACAAATCCAAAAATTTTGATTACAGATAAAAAAATCTCTTCCATACAAGAAATTTTACCGATTATTGAAAAACTTGTTCAATCAGGTCAAAAAGAACTTGTTATTATCGCAGAAGATGTTGATGGAGAAGCATTGGCTACGCTTGTTCTTAATAAACTTCGCGGCGCATTCAGCGCTCTTGCTGTTAAAGCTCCGGCCTTCGGCGACAGAAGAAAAGAAATGCTCAAAGATATTGCCGCGCTTACAGGAGGTCGTGTAATCAGCGAAGAAGTAGGTTTAAAACTCGAAAACACAGAATTAAGCGATTTGGGAGAAGCACACAGGGTTGTTTCTGATAAAGATAAAACAACAATTATTGGAGGAAAAGGCGATAAAAAAGATATACAGGCGCGTATCGCGGAGATCAAAATTCTTCTTGAAAAAACAACATCAGAATTTGATAGGGAAAAATTGCAGGAAAGATTGGCAAAACTGGCTGGAGGCGTCGGAATTATAAATGTTGGAGCCGCCACGGAAGTTGAATTGAAAGAGAAAAAACATCGAGTTGAAGACGCTGTTCAGGCAACAAAAGCCGCTGTTGAAGAAGGCATTGTGCCCGGAGGAGGGGTTGCTTTGCTTCAGGCTTCAAAAGCGCTTGATACATTAAAAAGCGCGGATGCGGATGAGGCAGTCGGCATTAATATAGTTAAAAAAGCTTTAAAAGCTCCGATTATGCAGATTGCCGAAAATGCCGGAAAAGATGGCGCTGTCATCGCGGATAAAATTTTGAGCGAGGCAAAAGGAGTTGGTTATGACGCTGAAAACGATGAATATGTGAATATGGAGAAGGCCGGTATTATTGATCCAAAAATGGTAACTCGCAGCGCGCTTGAAAACGCGGCTTCTATTGCCGCAATTTTACTTACGATGGAATGCGCTGTTACGGATTTGCCTGAAAAGAAAGAAGGACATGATCATGGGGCTGGCGGTATGGGAGGAATGGAGGAATATTGATTAAAAAATAATTCTAAATAAATAAAAAGCCGCGAAAAACACTCGCGGCTTTTTATTTTAACAATTCATTTACGATTTTGCTCACCAATTTACCATCTGCTTTTCCTTTGATTTGCGGCATAAGCGCCGCCATTACTTTTCCCATATCTTGTTTTGTTGACGCGTTTGTTTCTTTAATCGTTTTATCTACAATAGAACGTATTTCATCTTCTGATAATTGAGGAGGAAGATACGATTTTAGAAAATCCATTTCTTTTTGCTCTTTTTCGGCAAGATCAAGTCTATTGCCATTTTTAAATTGTTCTATTGAATCCTGGCGCTGTTTTATTTCTTTTTGTACGATAGCAATTATTTCTTCATCCGTTGCCTCTTTTTTTGCGCCGCTCGTTTCAAAACGCGTTATTGCCGATTTAAGCATACGCAGAGCGTCCATCCGGGTTTTATCTTGAGCTCTTATGGCCGAGGTAAGATCATCCTGAATTTTTTGTTTTAACGACATAATGACGATTGTTAATTTTAAATTATTATAGCATTTGCCTTTAATTTATGTTAAATTTATTCAAGATAATATATAAAAATTTTTTTATGCGCGAAATACATATTAAAGATGACAGCAAAAAAACTGCATCAGGCCGTGTGAGCCGTAAAAATGTTGAACCAATAGAGGCTGAAAATGAATTTGAGGTTCAAACAATAGAAGAAGAGGAGGCTCCAAAATTTGTCAATACTTCGCTTGAGGACGAGGCAAAAGATTATGTTAAAGTCAAATTTAGAAATTTTGTCCAGTTAATCGCGAATCATGATTTTAAAAGTGTGATTGATAGACATACGGAGGATGATATTGTGATGAAGTCCGATTTATTGACAGATTTGGCCAATGCGCATTCAGAAGAAAAAAAAGATGGGAATCAGCCTATTGTTCTCGCGATTGGAATTTTGCTTGGCATCGCGGCCGCTTATATTTTGTTTAAATTTTTCTAATACAAAAAATGGGCCGTAAACCGTCAAAAAGAATTCTTCTTAAACTATCCGGCGGAGTTCTTGACTGGAATAACAAAAAAGCCGGTCTTAAATTTTTGAAAAATATTGCAAAAGAGATAAAAGATTTGATTAAATCCGATTATAAATTTGTTATTATTATCGGCGGAGGCAATATCTGGCGTTATAGAGATAATATTGATTTGAAGCTCGATCGCGTTGATTCCGATCATATAGGCATGCTTGCCACAATTGTTAACGGTCTTATTATAAAAGATGTTTTTAACAGCGAAGGGATAAAAACAAAGGCATTGACAGCCTTATCGGCTCCAGCCGTCATGGATTTATATAATCCATCTCACGCAAATAAATTGTTAGAATTATGCGATGTACTGGTTTGTTCGGGCGGCACCGGCAAGCCTTTTGTCACAACGGATACCGCGGCGGCGATGCGCGCCATAGATTTGAAATGCGGTTTAATAGCAAAAGCGACGAATGTTGATTTTGTTTACGATAAAGATCCAAATAAATTTAAAGACGCACGTCCATTTAAGGCCTTGACATATAAAGAAGTAATTGAAAAAAAACTTGGCATTATGGATTTGAATGCTATATCTTTATGTATGACAAACAAAATTCCAATAATCATATTTAATTTATATAAAAAAGAAAATTTAAAAAAAGCCATTTTGGGCAAACGCATAGGCACAATTATCAATTAACCTAAAATTTTATGTTATCTCCAAACATTCTTGATGAAGCCGAAGCTTCTTTTAAAAAAACCCTTGATCACATGAAATCTGAATTTGCGCGATTGCAAATCGGACGAGCTTCTCCGGCGCTCGTCGAAAATATCCTCGTCGAAGCTTATGGCGGCACCCAGCCTTTAAAAAGCGTTGCCGGTATTACGACGCCTGATCCAAAAACTATTCAAATCCAGCCGTGGGACAGAAATTTGCTTAGCGCGATTGAAAAAGCAATCCAAACATCGGATTTGTATCTTCCTCCCGTCAATGATGGAGTTGTTATAAGGATTAATATTCCTTCTCTTACTGAAGAGCGCAGACGCGAACTTTCTAAAATTGTCGGTAAAATCGCAGAAGAGGCCAAAATTGGCATTAGAACAATGCGTCAACAAATGAACGCGCGATTTAAAGATATGGAAAAATCAGGAGAAATTTCAGAAGATGAATTAAAAATTGCCGAAAAAAAACTTCAAGAAAAAGTAGATCATTATAACGGTCAAATTGATCATTTGGCTAAACAAAAAGAAGAAGATATTATGAAATTTTAAAATTATCATTTATAATTAAAATATGGATATCCTTCTCACGATCATAGCGTTTATAATTATTTTTTCAATTGTTGTTTTGATACATGAATTTGGACATTTTATAGCCGCAAGACGCGGCGGCGTTAAAGTTGAAGAGTTTGGATTCGGCCTTCCTCCCAAAATATGTGGATTCAACTATAAAGGCGTTGTTTATTCGATAAACGCGTTGCCTTTTGGCGGATTTTGTCGTTTGCTCGGAGAAGACGCAAAAGATAAAAAAATGCTTGGCAATCCTGAAAGTTTTATTTCAAAATCGATTCGAACCAGAGCAAAAATCATTGTTGCCGGAGTATTGATGAATTTTTTGCTTGCAATTGTGCTTTTAAGCATCGGTT
>Ga0123519_10014891_pt1 | contig 10990 bp, 2 predicted proteins | sample YelNatPaOPRAMG02_FD_87396 | JGI IMG/M metagenome (GOLD analysis project Ga0123519, IMG submission 87396) | Hot spring microbial communities from Yellowstone National Park - Yellowstone National Park OP-RAMG-02 (version 2) | ecosystem: Environmental > Aquatic > Thermal springs > Hot (42-90C) ... | reverse complement strand
TGATTACCGACTCTGTCTTCAACAGGTTTATTACAAATGACTCTATTTTCAATGTTTTCACCGACTCTGTATTCAACAGAATAATCACTGACGAACATATTATCAGAACTATCACTGATTCGGTTTACACTACTATACTTCATAATGATACTATTTTCAGGGTATTTACCGACTCAATTTTCAGACAATCAATAATAGAAGATTCCGTTAACTTTGCACAACTGATTGATTCTATTAATACCCGATTGGGAATAAGCACATTCACTCAAGGAGGTCACACAGCATTAGGAGTTTCAATCAACAATAATAAACCATTAATATTCAATGGAAGTAATGGAATAACAGTTAATAATCCCTCAAGCGATACTATAGAAATCGGAATTAACGAAAATGGAATAACAGCAAGAGAATTAGCACCATCATCAGTCGGAAGTTCAGAAATAACTGATAATGCAATAACAAATGAAAAACTTGATAAAGGAAATATACCATTAAGCGGATTTGGAATACCAAATCAAAATATATCAATGGGAAACAACAGAATTACAGATCTTGCCACACCATTTAGTAACAACGATGCAACCAATAAGAGGTATGTAGATAGTATAATGAATATTGGTATAAACAATATAAATTTGAATAATGGGCATATATTGATGGGAGATGCTTTAAATAAAGCTGTAGATACAACACTTGGTAATGGACAAATTTTAATTGGCACACTCTCTGGACAAACATCAATGGTTGATGTTACTGGCGATATATCTATAAATTCTTCTGGGGTAACTACCATTACTGATGGAGCAGTAAATAATATCAAAATTGCAAATGGAGCTGTTGATAACACTAAACTTGCAGATAATTCAGTTAATTCGGATAAGATAGAAGATGGTTCAATTGTCGAAAATGATATAGCAGATAGAGCCATTACAAAAGCAAAACTTGATACTTCGAACATACCAGTAAGTGTATTTGCTGAAGCAACTGATACATTAAAGATGGGCAATAAACGGATTACGAATGTTGCAAATCCGATTAAAAATACTGATGCTGCAACAAAAGCATATGTTGATTCAAAAGTATCGCAGGATATAGTTTTAAACGGCTCAATAACAGCCAAAATAGTATATCTTGGAGATTCAACTACTATTGGCACATGGAGAATAAGAGTTGTAAACGGAGATTTGACATTTGAAACACTCGAAACCTTAGGACCTCCAAAGCAATGGCAGGTTAAATTCAAAATGAAACAATAATAAAATTAAAGCTTAAGACCAATAAAAAGCATAGAAAATGCAAAAAAATATTAAGCTCATAATCAATATATTATTATTAGTAACTCTCACAATGAGAATTAACGGGCAATGCACATTAACTTGCCCGGTTGATACTGTTTTTAAAACAAACCCCGATACTTCAATAGCTTTAATTCCATCTCTATTACCAACATATTCAGGTTGTGGAACAGATACATTATGGTATACTCTTTCAGGAGCTACAAATGGAACAGGAGGAAAACTTATAAACAAATATTTAAACTTAGGCCTTACAAATGTAACTTATCATATTGGAGTAAATTCATGTAATTTCAGAGTATTTGTCAAAGATCTTGAAGCCCCTGATATTTCGAAAATAAATAACATAAACCGAAGTGCAAATCCCGATCAATGCAATCTTCAGGTATATTATAATAATCCCTCAACCAATGATAATACACAAAACATAAATGATGTAATACAATATTTTGAATTTTCAAATAAACACATCTCTGAAATAACTCAAATAGGTTGGGTATTTAATGGTCTTTATCTTTCAACTTCAGATAAAAGTCTGAAAAGCGGAAATATTACTAATGCTAATCCTCAATATTTAACAACTTCATTTTATAAATTTAATTCCTCAGGTCAGATTAGTTTTAAATATCGTATTAATAATTCTTCAAGAACTATTTCATTAAACGTTTATAGTATTGATAAAAATAATAATCAAGTAATTTTATATTCAACCAATATCACAAATACTAATGAAAATACTGCAAACATTTTCGTTCCTCAAGGTTTTTATAAAATACTTATAAGGTTTTCGACTACAAATTCAGGAACAACTCCTACTATTAATGCATTTGTTGACGATTTGTTCATTAAGGCCAAATATGCAAATCATACAACATCTTCGGGAGATAATATACCTGTTGAACCAAATAAAATATTTCTTACAGATTCAACATATAAAAGCGGAGATTATTTCCCCACCGGTACTACAAAACTTAACTTCAAAGTTGTTGATTTTTACGGAAATTATTCTGTTTCTTCAATATCGGTAAGTATAAATGGAGGTGCAAATATTATAAACGGGAAAAGCATAGTTGACGAAAACACTATACAAACTTACTGGGTTAGGGACACTTTAAATAGTTATAACTGGGTGGTTAATGGAGGAACAATATACAGTGCAAATGGAGATTCAGCAATACAGGTATATTGGACAAGTGCAGGAACAAAATCTATACGACTTGATTATACTTATAAAGGAAGCAATTATTCGAGTTGTAATTATTCGGTATATGTTGAGCCGTTATTATATAAATGTTTCCAATATCGCCGAATGTTGACAATCAACCACAATTTAGTTTTTGGAACACAAACTAATTTCCCAGTATTATTTTATAAAACTCATAACGATTTTAAACATAGTTCTTACGGTGGCCATATTCAGCATCCAAAAGGATATGATATATATTTTTCTTCTGATTCGCAAGGTAAGATAAGAATACCGCACGAACTCGATTACTATGACCCTGTTTCAGGAACAATAGCTGTATGGGTTTTAATGCCTTCGATAAATAATACAACAGATGTAAATTTTTACATTCATTATGGAAATGCAAATATTGATAAAAACATTTCATCCCCAAACTTCTGGCCAGATGATTTTGTAGGAGTATATCATATGGACGAAGACTTGAAAGATTACAGCATACATAATGATTCACCAGTTAATTATGGCACTGAAATAAGAAATGGAAGAATTGGAAAAGCACGCAATTTTGTAAGAACCGAACAAGATGAAATTGTAATAAACAATGAACCAAATTTCAGATTTACAACTGAAATGACAATCAGTTTCTGGGTATATTTAAATTCATTCCCTTCAACAACTTGGATGGACATTATTATAAAAAGCGATAATAAAAATTACAGATTCGTTACAAATTCTACAGATAGAAATATTTATTATGCATTCAATAACGGAAGTGGCCCTGGTGAAAATACACTATCAGCTATTGGAACATTTGTGCCAGGCAATTGGTATTATGTTTCAGGGGTATTTTATGGACCATCTCATATTAAAAGAATGTATTTAAGGAATCATACAAATGGATCATTATTGACATATAACACAACAAATTATCCATATACAAACTTATGTGATGGAACAAATGGTTGTGATAACCAACCTGTTCAATTTGGTTTAAACTCAGCACGAAATCAACTACGTGCACTCGATGGATATCTTGATGAAGTAAGATTATCAAATAAATACCATGATGATAACTGGATAAAAACCGACTTTAATACTCAAAATTTACCAGAAACTTTTATCATTATGGGACAGGAACAAACCGAATTACGCTTATTATCACAGGGAGGGACAGCAAACGTTTATGAAGATTATATTTATGCCAGTTATCCTGCAACAGGAATATTAACTAATTATAATGGTACAGTGCAATGGCAGGTTTCAGAAGATAAAATAAACTTCAGAAACATTTCAGGAGCAACATCAGCCAATTTATATAGCGAGCCGGTATTGACAAAATCATATTTCCGTGCATTTGTAAGCAATAATGGATGTTCAAGCGTTTCAAATACTGATTCTGTGAACGTTATGCCAAGTTTTATAAGTTGTGATTATAAATTCCGTCGCAAAATAAGTATAGATCCATCAAAAGTACCAGGTACAGATAATCTGACAAATTTTCCTTTACTTATATCATTTGATGGAGTTGGCGAAGAATATTTACGTGACACAATACACGGAGGCAATGTATGCAATCAAAATGGTTATGACATTGTATTTACAGCATCCGATGGTGTATCATTACTAAGACATGAAATACAGGAATACAATCCGGCAACAGGTCTTTACAGAGCCTGGGTAAGAGTGCCATCATTAAAAGCACTTGATACTACAAAAATTTTTATGTATTACGGCAAAAAAGATGTTACCGAAAATCCTTCGATTGGCGGAGTATGGGGAAGCGAATATATTGGAGTATGGCATCTTGATAATAATCTTAATGATGTAGCCGGAGGAAATAACGGCTCAGGCAATTCTATAACCTTTAATACAGGGAAAATAGGTACAGCCGCAGAGTTAAATTCAACAAGATCAATAACTGTTCCTAATGAAAACAAATTTGATATTCCGGCAAATGGAGCAATAACCATTTCTTGTTGGATGAATCTTACAGGTTTTACTTCTAGTAACCAGCCTTTCATTGCAAAAGGCACTGATACCTGGATATTACGAAGAGACGGAACAAATAATAGAGCAACATTTGCCGACAGATTGCAGGATGGAAATACTTATTATATCCAAAATCCAACAAGAACTATTCAAAATAGTCAATGGCATTATGTGTGCGCTTCATATAACTCATTTGATGATGCAATGTCACTTTATATTGACGGAACAATTGATGGAACAAGAAATGATTTGAACACAACTTCTCAGCCAAATCAAAATTCAACTTCAGTAATATTTGGCCCTTTAATAGGAAGACTTGATGAAGTGCGCATAAGTAATGTATATCGTTCTCAAGAATGGATATATACAGAATATCTTAATCAAAATAATCCTGAAGCTTTTTATACTGTATCAAATTCTGAAGATGCTTGTAATGCAAGTCCAGTTACGGGCACTACCGGCTCGGAAGATACAGTTGTATGTAAAGGTCGAAATGCGGTTATAATACTTCATAATGCCGGTTCTAGAAGAATATACTGGCAAAAATCAGAGAATAATATTGACTGGGAATACATTCTGGGTGCAACTGATTCAATTTATATTACTCCTAATATTAATAAAGACATGTATTACAGAGCACTCATCTCAGAAGAATGCTGCTCCAATTTTTCTCCGTCAATTTTTATCAGATATAAAAACATTGATCCACCACAGGTTAGCATTTATGCATATAATGAATCCTGCTCGGGACGTCACGATGGCCAAATTAATATAATTCCAAAATTTATTCAACCTCTTATTTATAAATGGTCAAATGGTTATACTTCAAAAGACATTAAAAATCTTTATCCGGGTGATTACAGGGTAACAATTACAAATACAACCAGTTATTGTAATCTTAAAGAAGAAAGAACAATTGAAACAGTTAACCGCGTCGAAATTATACTAGAAGACATCACAGGTGTAAGTTGTAAAGGTAATGACGGAGCTATTGATATTTCAGTTAACGGAGGAACTTTATCGGACATTATAAATTTTAATGGTTCAAATTATATCAGGATAGCAGATGACGATTCATTAGATGAAACAATTGCTTCTAATGGAACTATTGAAGTAAGATTTTTAACAAAAGATACTACACTTAACACCGCAATTTTATATAAAGGCAATAATAATACAAATAGGAATTACAGTTTGAATTTAGCCCATCAAAAACTAATTGCTGAATTTCGTTATGGTACAGGTTCATCAGATGTGGTTAAATTACAGTGGGATTCTATTAAAATAAACCGATGGTACCATGTAGCATTTGCCTGGCAAAACGATAGTGTATTTCAATATATTAACGGAAGGTGCGTGAATAAAAACTCAAAACCACCACAAAACCTAGTAAACAACTCCGACTCATTTTATATAGCAAAGCCGGGGAGAACCGCATCCCAGTCTCAATATTTTAAAGGATATATAAAAGAAATTAAAATTTGGAACCGCAGACGTAACGAAATTCAAATAAAAGACAGTATGTATCTTCCATTAACCGGCCGTGAAGAAAATTTAATGGCATATTATAAAATGAACGAAAGCGGACAGGATACTATTTTCAATTATACTTCGAATAAAAATATTCATGGAGCAATTGTACCATCGAATATTGGGTGGATTAAAAGCGACTATGAATATTTATGGTCAAATGATAAAATTACACAGGACATTAATGCTCTTGATACGGGAAGCTATTTAGTCAATGTAAAAGACAATTATGGATGTTCAGTTGATTCATTATATAGGATAAGGTTTTTGTCTTCTATTAATGTTCCTCCTTCACCGCCAAGCGATTCAACAATTATTGAAAGATATGGCGAAGGTCCTGTAATGTTTAAAGTATATGGTCCAAAAAACAATTGCCCCGATTCTGCTGTTGCTTTTAGATGGTATTTGACTCCAAACGGAAACGGGTCATTATTAAAAGGCAATAATGATAGTTTATACTATTACTACTTAACCACAAGTGACACTTTATATGTGGCATCAGTAAACTTTGCCGGTCGTGAAAGTAATCATCGCACACAAGTAATAGGAACAATTATTCCACTTGACTCAGGTTATTTTTCTTTGCGACTACCTGAAAATAATTCATATGTAAATTTTGGCAATTTTGAAAAATATAAACCCACAAATTACCTGACGGCTGAATTTTGGATCAAGCCCGATACATTAATAAACGGCAATAATATCTTAAGAAATGGCTGGAACAATTCTGTTAAGGGAGGATTTGGTTTTATTTTTGAAAATAATAAACTCAATTTTGTTTTACGAACAGATAACATTTATAATGTTTCAGCCGAGTTAAAAAATCATCAATGGCAGCACGTTGCAGCTACTTACGATGGCAATAAATTAAGATTATATATTAACGGAAAACCTGTTGATTCAACAAATGTAAATGGAACTATAACATATTACGATAATGGATTAATAATTGGAAACGAATTCGTAGGAAATATAGACGATATTAAAATATGGAATGTTACTCTTAATCAGAAACAAATTAAAACCCTAATGTTTCAGATGCTCAATCATTGTACTTATGCCAATGACGTAATTGACCATTTAGATTTATCTAATCTGGTATTTTACTGTAATTTTGATAAATTTGCCTTTAACAATACAGTAATAATACCTAATAACTTACTATCTCCCGGTATATTATTTAATCAGGCACAAAAAAGCACAGATAATCCTTACGATAATTGGTTTCCATATAAAGATAAAAATTTAGCCAACAATAATAACTGGTATTCAAATCAGTTACCAAATATTACAAGCCCCGGTTATGCTATAATAAATCAAGACACGGCGCTTTTAGCAGTTAGCGATTTATCTATTAAGGGGCTTGTTTTAAAAAAATATTCTGCTTTTAAAGTATCAAACAATGGTATTAACCACCTTTCTATTTCAGGAAATATTTATGACGGAAATATTGAATTAAGGGCCTCAGAAATAAATACTTCTGTAGAAAGTTATTCATCATTTGATTTTGACACTCACAATGATATTAATTTATATAGTATCGATAACAAACTAGTCAATCTTTTTGATACAAATTGTATTTGTAATGGTTTAAGAGGTTTTTATTTTAATAATAACAATTTTACTGATATTGCCTCAAATCGCTGTGATAGTGTAATTAATTTTAATTGGCACGATTCTTCGCCCGATGAAAATATTACAAATGACAATGATTTTAGCGTATTATGGATAGGAAAAATAATTATCCCGCAAGATAATGATTATAAATTTTATCTGACCTCGTCAGGTAAAGTAAGAATGTGGATTAACAATAAACTCATTTTAAAAAATTTCACTGAACATTCCCTCACGACTGATTCAGCATATGTTTATCTTTCAAGTAGCATTACTAACTATATTATAATTGAATATTCAGAAGAAAATAATGATGCTAACATTAAACTGGAATGGGAATATTCAGGCAATAAAGAAGTAATCGGAAAGGAATGGTTTTTACCTTTTATAAACGATTGGAAACATTATCAGGTATTAATAACTCCGTAAAAATATAATCAATCCTTAAACCCAATTTTAGAATGATTTCCATCGCAAAATGGCATTCTACCCGATTTGCCACAACGGCAAAAATATGTAGTGCGTTTTATATATTCAATTTTATTGTTATAAATCAATTTAAAATTATTATTTACTACTAAAGGACCGCCTTTAATAATCTCTAAAGTAATATCATTACAGCCAACATTGTTAACTGTAATTTCATTATCACACAAATCATATGGGGGTTTTTCTGATTTATTCCCATTATTATAGGTATATGTAAGGGCATTGGTAGGACATTTCTTAACTATATCAATAATTTTATCGGAACTGGCTCCGCTCATATTTACCCAAGGCCTTTTTGCAGGGTTAAATACTTCTATAAGATTTCTGTAACATATTGTTGAATGTATACATTCAGCAGGCCTCCAATAAACAGTAATTTCTCCGTTTGTATATTGGCGGTTATTACTATCTCTGTTTTTATTATTTTCTTTTTTAAAAAAACTCATAAATAAGAGTTTTAATTTTAACAAAAAACAAAACCCGAAAGTTTATATACTTTCAGGTTTTGTTCAGTGCAAACAATAAATTATTTTCTTATTACTGCGCTTACTTTGTCTTTTTTAAGGGTATCGTATGCAATAGGAACGGCAATAAACACAGATGAGTATGTACCAGTGAATATACCTATTAATAAAGCAAAAACAAGACCTTGAATTACTTCACCACCAAAGAGAAATATTGCAACAAGAACTATCAAAGTAGTGAAAGATGTATTAATTGTTCGGCTAATAGTTGAATTCATCGCTAGGTTCATAATTTCTTTTCTGTCACGTTTCGGGAACTTTCCAATATATTCTCGAACACGGTCAAAAATAATAACCGTATCATTAACCGAATATCCTATTACTGTAAGAACAGCAGCAATTAATTCCTGACTTGCTTCAAGAGGGAAGGATAAACGACCGTGAAACAATGAAAAAGCTCCTAGAACAATTATTGTGTCATGTACTAATGATGCAACAGCGCCTAAGCCAAACTGCCAGTTTTTAAAACGGATGGCAATATATATAAACATTAATATTATAGCAAAAATTACTGCTAAAAATGCACTACGTTTAATATCAGAAGCAATTGTAGGCCCAATTTTTTGTGAACTTACACGATATTCATCTAAAAATTTGGCCAGAGTAATATCGGAAGGAAGTAATGGTTTTAATGCAGAGAATAATTTTGTTTCAATTTCTCTGTCAACAGCTGTATCATTTTCCTGAATACGATATTTTGTAGTAATACGGACCTGATTATCCTGTCCGTATGTAATAACCGCAGGAACTTCGCCAAATTCTTGCTGAAGTAATTTTTTTACATCATCAACTTTAACATTCCGGTCAAATTTTACAATATAATTTCTTCCACCGGTAAAATCGACGCCAGGGTTAAGTCCGCGGATGACCATAGAAGAAATACCAACAGTTGTAAGAATTATTGAAAAAGCATATAAATATTTTCTTAATCCGAGGAAATTTATATTAACCTTTTTAAAGGCGTTATTTGTGATGAAATTTCCAAAATTAATTTTATAGTTTTTATCGAGCATCCATTCAAAAATCAATCGGGAAATAAATATAGCAGTAAATAATGAGGTACATATACCAATAATTAGAGTAGTAGCAAAACCTCTGATAGGACCAGTTCCAAAGATATATAATATTATACCTGTTAAAATAGTAGTTATATTTGAGTCGAGAATAGCCGAATAAGAATATTTAAAACCATCGGCAATAGCAAGTTTCAGCCCTTTGCCTGCATTTAATTCTTCTCTTATACGTTCATAAATAACAACATTGGCATCCACTGCCATACCTAAAGTAAGCACAATACCGGCAATACCGGGCAAAGTTAAAACTGCCTGTAACGAAGCCAGAATACCGATGATGAAGAAAGCGTTTACAGCAAGGGCAATATTGGCAACCAAACCAGCACGGTTATAGTAAAATGCCATGTATAATAAAACGACAAGAAAGGCTATAATAAAAGATAAAAATCCTGATCTTACAGCTTCTTTACCTAAAGAAGGTCCGACAATTGCTTCCTGAACAATTTTTGCAGGTGCAGGTAACTTACCCGATTCTAATACGTTTGCAAGGTCTTTAGCTTCGTTAGGAGTAAATGAGCCGGTAATTTGAGATCGGCCGCCTCTTATTTCGGAATTTACTATAGGTGCCGAATAAACATAATTATCAAGAACAATAGCTATTCTTCTGTTAATGTTATCTTTGGTAAGTTTAGCCCAAATCTTAGCACCTTCGGTATTCATAGCCATATCAACTTCAGAATTAGATTTATTCTGTGAATATCCTGCACGTGCATTAACAACTACCGATCCATCGAGAGGTGGGCGTCCATCACGGCTAGTTACTTTAATAGCATGAAGATAAATAAAATCACTAAATTTACCTGTTCTGGGATCTTTTATACCTTTAACTTCCCATAAAAATTTAACATCACGTGGAAACAACGACCTTACCTGAGGCATATTAAGGTACTCATTTATTTTTGCTGAATCACGATAATGTGCAAAACCAATTTCTGAACCATCGAGTAAAGCTCCCTGACTATTTGTATGAGGTCTTAATAAAGCAAATAAAGGATATTCTTTCATCCACTGATCAACAGATTTCTCGGTACTATCGGCCTTTTTAGTAGTATCGGCTGCAATTTTTTCAATGAGAGAAGTTTCTTTTTCTGATTTTTCTTCTTTTACAACCTTATTATCTTTTAAAGTTTTAGTTTTTGTTTTTTGAGTTGCTTCATCCTGAATTTTCTTTTTAGCTTCTTCAATTTCTTTTATTTTTTGATTAGCCTGTAAAAGATATGGATATATTTCTTTATTTTCATAAGTTTCCCAGAATTCAAGGCTTGCAGTACCCTGTAATAATTTTCTTAC
>Ga0123519_10014889_pt1 | contig 10990 bp, 8 predicted proteins | sample YelNatPaOPRAMG02_FD_87396 | JGI IMG/M metagenome (GOLD analysis project Ga0123519, IMG submission 87396) | Hot spring microbial communities from Yellowstone National Park - Yellowstone National Park OP-RAMG-02 (version 2) | ecosystem: Environmental > Aquatic > Thermal springs > Hot (42-90C) ... | reverse complement strand
TCTCCGCGCGCAGAGATGGCAAGGAATCTGTAGGGGCAATTCACGAATTGCCCCTACAGGTTCCTTGCCCTTGCCGCCTGCGGCAGCGCCACTCCGCGGCGAAGCGCGCCACCTGCTCCACCTGGACGGGCTGCGGCCGCACGAAGGGGCGTACAGCCCGAATGCGGGCCCAGGCTTCCTCTGGGGTGAGGCCCGTGCTCACCAGGTACGCCGCGGCCATGGCCGCAGCGCGGCCCACCCCCGCCCCGCAGTGGATGTAGACGGCCCCGCCCCGCGCCACCTCTTCCTGGATGAAGGCCACGCCCCTCTGCAGGTCCTCCAGGGAGGGCGCGGTGTCGTCCACCGTGGGCAGGTACAGGTAGCGCGGCGGGGCGATCCCCGCCCGGGCGTCGTCAAACTCCACCCGCATGTTGATCACCGCCGTGATGCCCCGCGCCGCCAGGCGCGGCCAGCCGCGGCGCTTGTACTGGCCCCCCACGTGCAGGTGAGGGGTGATCTCGCTCACCCGGCGCAGCGGCGCGCCGACGATGCGCCGCCACAGGTGGTCCGCTGCCCAGAGGGCCGTGGCCCACAGCCCCTGTTGGGTCAGCCGCTCCCACAGGATGCGCAACCCCTTGATCACCACATGCACCGGTGCAATCCCCTCCCCTGGCGAAGTGTCGCAGCGTCCCGTCAGCCGCCGGGCACAGAAAGGGGGGTGGACCGGGGGTCCACCCCCTCAGGAGCGCCGCGGGCCGCGCCTACCGACGGCCGTTGGTGTAGATGCGCTCCCGGATGGCGATCCAGTCCCGCCGCACCTGGGGGTCTGTCTCCACCAGGCTGCGGATCTTCTCGCACCCGTGGCGCACGGTGGTGTGGTCGCGGCCGCCCAGGGCCTGCCCGATCTGCTGGAGGGGGAGTTGAGCCTCCTCCCGCATCACGAACATCACCATCTGCCGGGCCAGGGCCACCTCTTTGCTGCGCCCCGGGCCGGTCACCTTCTCCACGGGGATGCCGTAGTACTCGGCCACCAGGCGCATGATCTCCGGCGGACTCGGCAGTTCGGCGGCTGGCAGCACCCCTCCCAGGGCCTGGACGGCCAGGTCCAGCGTCAGGGGCCGGCCCAGGGTCCGGCCGTAGGCCACCACCCGGTTCAGCGCCCCCTCCAGTTCCCGGATGTTGGTCAGGATGTTGTGGGCGATGTACTCCAGCACGTCCACCGGGACGGGGATGGGCTGCCCCTCGGCCTTGGCCCGGAGGATGGCCAGGCGGGTCTCCAGGTCCGGCGGCTGGATGTCGGCCACGAGCCCCCCTTCAAACCGGGAGCGCAGGCGGCTTTCCAGGGTGAGCAGGGCCTTGGGCGGGCGGTCGCTGGTGAGGACCACCTGGCGGTTGGCCGCGTGCAGCGCGTTGAAGGTGTGGAAGAACTCCTCCTGCGTCCGCTCCTTGCCAGCGATGAACTGGATGTCGTCAATCAGGAGGACGTCGGCCTGGCGGTACTTGTCCCGGAAGGCCTCAGTGGCCTGGGTGCGGATGGCGGCGATGAGGTCGTTGGTGAAGGCCTCCGAGGTGACGTAGACGACGTGCAGCCCTTGCTGGCAGCAGCGGTGGCCCACGGCTTGGAGGAGGTGCGTCTTGCCGAGCCCCACTCCGCCGTACAGGAAGAGGGGGTTGTAGGCCTCCCCGGGCCGGTCGGCCACGGCCAGGGCCGCGGCGTGGGCCAGGCGGTTGCTCTCCCCCACGATGAAGGTCTCAAACGTGTAGCGGGGGTTGAGCGTCCTGCTGGCCAAGCCGTTCCCCACCTCCGCCTCTTCGGCGGGCGGAGGCGCGGCCACGGGCACCCAGGTCTGCCGGCGCCCTTTGGTCTGGTGGACCACAAACCGGACCTCCACCGAGCGGCCCATGATGCCGGTCAGGGTGCGGGTGATGGTGGAGCGAAGGCGGTTGTCCAGCCAGTCCCTGGCAAAGGCGTTAGGGACCCCCACCACGAAGGTCCCGTCTTCGTACGCCAGCAGGTGGCAGTCCCGCAGCCAGGTGTTGAAGGTCGCTGGCGTCATGAGCACTTGCAGTTCGCCCAAGGCTGCCGTCCAAGCCTCTTCGGGTCCGAGTTCCGTGCCACCTACCATGGTCACCTTCTCCACCACGTGGCGAACTGGGGCTCCTGTGGGACGCGTGTCCCTTGCAACGTTGTGGGCATCGTGCGGCAAAACCAGCCGGGCGCAAAGATAGGCAAAACCCCATGCCAGCCAGGGCCTGCACGCCAGAGGAGACGAGGTCGCTCCGGTTGTCGGAAGGCAGCGATCGGTTCGGGAGAGGCGAAGATGGGTCGAGCCCTGCCCAGAAGGGGTCCTGTCTCTCGGGGCGCCGTGCCTTGCGCCGTGGCAGTCTCTGCAGAAGGGGGAACTCCGCTTGGGAACGGACCTCCCCCGGGACCCATTTGCCTCAGAACCACGCCCAGTGTACCACAAGGACGGGCCCGGCGGCAAGGGGGCGCTTGCCCCCTTGCCCCCCTCCAGTGCCCCGGCCGAGAAGATGCCTCGGGCACGCGACCACAATATCTAGGGGAGAGGGGCTGCCACCACCGCAACCTGTGGCCCCTGGAGAGGCAAATCGCGCCCCTAACGTTAAATCGGGGGACTGGCCAAGGTTTTAAGGTTCCTTACGTCAAACCAGGGGAGGGGTTGGGGGATGAGGGGTAGGAGCAATTCGTGAATTGCCCCTACAGACCCCATCGGAGGATGGGGTGAGGTCTGTAGGGGCAAAGTGAGTGAGCACGCAGAACGCCCCCTTTGCTGCCGCGCTCACCCTGTGCTACAATCTCCCCAAGCCAGGTGGCTCCCTCCAAGGGAGCACCGGACTCTGCTTGAGGAGAGGGAACGAGGATGACGGAGAAGATCGCCCCCCGCGTGCCCAGGGGCATGCGGGACATCCTGCCCGAAAAGAACATCCTGCGCCAGTACGTCATCGGCCAGATCCGCCAGGTCTTTGAGGCCTTCGGCTTTGAACCCCTGGAGACCCCCGCCGTGGAACTCTGGGAAACCCTCATGGGCAAGTACGGCCCCGAGGCGGAGAAACTGATCTACGAGGTCCAGCACCGAGGCGGCAAGGAGCGGCTGGCCCTGCGCTACGACCTCTCCGTCCCCCTGGCGCGGGTGGTGGCCCAGTACCCCCACCTCCCCAAGCCCTTCCGCCGCTACCAGATCGCCCCGGTCTGGAGGGCGGAGCGCCCCCAGAAGGGCCGCTACCGGGAGTTCTACCAGTGCGATGCCGACATCGTCGGCTCGGCCAGCATGCTGGCCGACGCCGAGGTCATCCACCTCATCTACGAGGTGCTCCAGAGGCTCGGCTTCCGGGCCTTCACCATCCACATCAACCACCGCAAACTGATCACCGGCCTCGGGCAGTTCGCCGGCGTGCCCCAGGACCTCCTGGGAGGCCTCTACCGGGCGGTGGACAAGTGGGAGCGCATCGGCCCGGAGGGGGTGCGGGACGAACTCCTCAAGGCTCGGGTCCCACAGGAGGCGGCGGAGCGGCTCCTGGGCCTCCTGCAGGGGACGCAGGGGCCGAGCCGCGCCGTGCTGCAGGCCCTGCGGGCCCAGATGGCCAGTTACCAGGTCGCCCTGGAGGGCATCGCCCAACTGGAGGAACTGATCGGCTACCTGGAGGCCCTGGAGGTCCCGGAGGCAGCCTACCGGGTGGACGTCTCCATGGTGCGGGGCCTGGAGTACTACACTGGCCCCGTCTACGAGACCACCGTGGAGGAGCCGCGCATCGGGAGCATCACCGGGGGCGGCCGCTACGATGGGCTGGTGGGCCTCTTCAGCGAGCAAAGCCTCCCCGCCACCGGCACCACCCTGGGCATTGAGCGCATTATAGACGTGATGGAGGAACTCCAGATGTACCCCCCGAACCTGGGGGGCACCGTGGTGCAGGTGCTGGTGGCCCATTTCGGCGCGGGGACGCTCCCCGCGGCCCTGCGCCTGGCCCGGGACCTCCGGCGCGCCGGCTGGCCCACCGAACTCTACTACGAAGAGGCGCGGGTGGGCGACCAGATCCGCTATGCCCTCAGGAAGGGGATCCCCTTCGTGGCCATCCTGGGGCCCGACGAGGTGGCCTCCGGCGCGGCTTCCCTGCGCAACCTGGGCACCCAGGAACAGGTGACCGTCCCCCTGGAGGACGTGGTGCCGCGGCTGGAGGCCTGGCAGGCGGCCCGAACCACAGCGACGTAAAAAGAGAGGGCACCCCTCCGTGGGTGCCCCCTATTTTTTATTGAGGCACGCACGCCCGCACCGCCTCCCCCAGCACGGCGCACCCTTCCTCCATCTTTGAGGGAGGGACGAAACTGAAGGGCAGGCGGAACTCCCCCTCGCCCCCTCCTTCGGCGAAGAAGGCTTCCCCGGGGGTGAAGACCACGTTGCGGGCCTTGGCGCGGGCCAGGACCTCCCGCGTCAGGAGGCCCTGGGGCAGGCGCACCCAGACGAAGAACCCCCCGCCTGGGCGGCTCCAGCGGACCCCTTCGGACATGTGCCGCTCCAGGGCCGCGAGGAGCGCGTCGCGGCGGGCGCAGTAGGCGGCCCGCAGGCGCACGATGTGCGGCTCCAGCCACCCGTTGCGGCAGAAGGCGTAGACGATGTGGCACGAGAAGGGGTTGGCCCCTCCTTCGTTCCCCTTGAGGCCGCTCCGCACCAGGTGCTGGATGGCCTCCGGCGGCCCCATGACCCAGCCCAGCCGCAGCCCAGGGGCCAGGATTTTGGAGAAACTGCCCAGGCGCAGGACCCGCTCGCCTCCGGCCAGGGCGAAGAGGGAGGGCGGCGGAGGGTCCTGGAAGTAGAGGTCCCGGTAGACGTCGTCCTCCACGATCCAGAAGCCCCACTGCTCCGCCAAGCGGACCAGGTCCCGGCGGCGGTCCAGGGAGAGGGTCGCGCCAGAGGGGTTCTGGAAGGAGGGGATGGTGTAGAGGAGCACGGGCCTGCGCCCCTCCCGGGCCCACGCCTTCAGGCGTTCCTCCAGGAGGTCGGTGCGCAGGCCGTCTTCGTCGCACGGGACTTGCCGCAGGTCCACCGGGTAGTCCCGCAGGGTGGCGATGGCCTCGTGGTACGAGGGGGCCTCCACCACCACGAGGTCCCCCGGCCGAGTGAAGCGCCGGGCGATGGCGTCCAGCCCCTGGGCCGCGCCGGCGGTGATCATCATCTGGGCGCGGGTGACAGCCAGGCCCTCCTCCCGCTGGACCCGCTCGGCGATGAAGTCCAGGAGCGGGCCGTAGCCCTGCTCGGGCCCGTATTGGAGGGCCAGCCGGCCGGCCCTCTCCAGGGCCTCCTGCGCGGCCTGGGCGATCTGGGCCACCGGCAGGAGGTCCGGGTCCGGGTGGCCGTAGACGAAGGGGATAGTCCCTGGCGGCCCCCCGGCCTGCACGCCGGCCAGGGGATCTGGAGGGAGTTCGGCCATTGGCGTTCGCTCCATCGGCAGCCTTGAGGGGGGCCTCACGCGGCCAGGGCCTTCTCGTAGATGCGGTAGGTCTTGTACACCTTCCCCCCGAGGAAGCGGATGATGCGGTTCATCATGGCGTTGTTCTCCAGGATCCAGGACATCTCGGCCATGGTGTACCCCTTGGGGATGGCGGCCTTGCCCGTCATGTAATAGAGGACGGCGTCAATGCCCAAGCCGCGGTACCCCTCCACGATGCCCATGGCGAAGAGCCGGCAGATGTGGACCTTGCGCCGGTACCAGAGGAATTTGAGCCAGCCGAAGGGGAAGAGGCGGCCGTTCAGGTGTAGGAGGACTTGGTTCATGTCCGGCAGGGTGACGGAGACGCCCACCGGCTTGCCATCCACCTCGGCCACGAAGATGAGGTCCGGGTCCACCCAGGGCTTGATGCCCCGCGCCAGGTGGTCTATCTCCTCCTCGCTCATGGGGACGAAGCCCCAGTTCTTCTGCCAGGCCGCGTTGTAGATGACCTTGAGGCGCGCCAGTTCGTTCTCAAAGTCCTTGATGTTGGCCTTGCGCACGGTGAAGCCGCCGCGGGCCAGGGCCGTATCCACGACCCGCTTGAGTTTCGGCGGCAGGCCGCTCATATCCCGGCCCACCGACTCTATATCCATTTTGTAGGCCCAGAGGTCCATGGCCTTGACCATGCCGTACCGCTCCAGGAAGCCCTGGTAGTAGCGGGGGTTGTAGGTCATGAAGATCACCGGCGGTGAATCAAAGCCGTCCACCAGGAGGCCGCATTCCTCGTTGGTGGAGAAGTTCATGGGGCCACGGATGGCCTTCATCCCCCGCCGGGCCACCCACTCGCAGGCCGTGTCCAGCAGGGCCTTGGCCACCTCGTAGTCTTCCACCACCTCAAAGAAGCCGAAGAACCCCACCTGCTCGTTGTGGAACTCGTTGTGGGTGTAGTTGATGTGGGCGGAGATGGTGCCCACCACCTCTCCGCTGCGCTCCGCCAGGAAGAGTTCCACTTCCGCATGGCGGTAGAAGGGGTTCTTCTTGGGGTTGAAGAAGGCTTTCCGCTCAAAGATGAGGGGTGGGACCCAGTAGGGGTCGTCCTTGTAGAGGCGGAAGGGGAACTTGATGAACTGCATCAAGTCCCGCTTGGTGCGGACGGGACGCACGCTGACAGGCCGTTTGGCCTCCTCCATCGCCTTCACTCCTTCCTTGCCGCTCGGGGATTGGCTGGCGGGGCAGCCAGCAGAAGAAGTATAGCACACAGGCGGGGAAGGGGCAATTGCGCGCCCCCGGCGCCTTGTAGGGGCACGGCGTGCCGTGCCCTATATAAGGGCATTGAACACGTAGGGGCGCACGGCCGTGCGCCCCTACCGGGGCGGGGAGCACCCTGCCGCCGCGGTGCGCACCCGTTCCATCCGTTCCCGAAATCCGTTGACAGTGCCCTGGCGCAGGGCCTGTAGGGGCACAGCATGCCGTGCCCCTACGCGTTGCGCCGCGGGCAGGCAGCGATCATCTCCACGATGTACTCAATGTCGCTGCGGGTCAGGGTGGAGGCCGAAGGGAGGTAGAAGCCACGCTTGCAGAGGTCCTCGGCCACGGGGAACCGCTGGCCCTTGAACTTGTGGTAGTAGATGGGCTGCACGTGGATGGGGATGAAGAAGGTCCGCGTCTCAATCCCGTGCTTGGCCAGGTGCCGCCGCAGTTCGTCCCGCGTGGCGCCGAACTCCTCTTCGTCCACCAGGACGCCGTACATCCAGAAGACGTTGGTGGCCCAGGGTGCTTCGGGCGGCGTCCGCAGGCCCGGGATCTCACGGAGGAGTTCTGTGTAGTAGGCAGCGTTGCGGCGCCGCGTCTCCACGAAGAAGTCCAACCGCTCCGTCTGGGCCAGGCCCACCGCCGCCTGGAGGTTGGTCATGCGGTAGTTGAACCCCAGGAAGCGGTGCCAGAAATGCCGTTCCTCGGAAAAGGCATGGTCCCGCAGGTTCCAGGCCAGGCGGGCCAGTTCCTCATTGTCGGTGGTAACCATGCCCCCCTCGCCGGTGGTGATGATCTTGTTGGCGTAAAAACTGAAGGCCGCGCAGTCGCCCAGGCTGCCCACCTTGCGCCCCTTGTAGAGCGCGCCGTGGGCCTCCGCCGCGTCCTCCACCACCCACAGGTTGTACCGCCTGGCGATCTCCAGCAGGGGGTCCATGTCCACGGGGTGCCCGTAGGTGTGCATGGGGATGATGGCCTTGGTGCGTTCGGTGATCTTGGCCTCCACCTGGCGGACGTCCATGTTCCAGGTCTCCGGCTCCGAGTCCACCAGGACTACGTCCGCCCCGGTGTAGGTGACGGCGTTGGCCGTGGCGATCATGGTGAAGGTGGGGACGATGACCTCGTCCCCCGGGCCGATGCCCAGGGCAGCCAGGGCCAGGTGGAGGGCGACGGTCCCGTTGGCGCAGGCCACGCCGTAGCGCACCCCGCAGGCCCGGGCGAAGGCCGCCTCAAACTTGGGGATGAAGTCGCCCGCGGACGAGATCCAGTTGCTCTCAATGCACTGGGTTACGTAGCGCAGTTCGTTGCCGTCCAAGCGCGGCTCGCAGACAGGGATGATGGCCGGCGGCCGGTCGCCGAAGACCGGGATGCGCCGCAGCGAGACCTCCAGTTCGGGCTCCGGCCCGGGGATGATCTCCGCCAGGTCGCCCAGTTCCTCCAACGAAAGTTGCGCAGGCTTCAGCATATGGACCTCCTCTTGCCAGGGCTCACGGCCCCAGGCGCAGCCGCAACACCGTCCAGACGTACTTCCACCCTCGCCGCAGGTAGTCCAGGGCGTTGGCCCCCGTCTTGGATTCCCCGCTGGCCCGCTCCGTGCAGGTGTAGGGGATTTCCACCACCCGGTACCCTGCCCGCTGGGCACGGTACAGAAGGTCTATGCAGTACTCCCCGTAGTCGCCCCGCAGGGGGATGCGCTCCAGCACCTCCCGCCGGGCGGCGATGAAGCCGCTCGTGTAATCCCGCACGCCCCACCCCAGGAGGAGCGAGGCGAACAGGTTGATGGCCCGACTGAAGGCCCGCGCCATCCAGGAGTGGCCCACGTCCCGGCCGCCGCGCACGTACCGGGAGCCCACGGCCACGTCCGCGCCTTCCAGCGCGGCAACGAGGTGCGGCACGGCCTCCGGCGGCATGGAGAAGTCGCAGTCCATCCAGACCACCACGTCCCCGCGGGAGGCAGCGATGCCCGCGGCAATGGCGGAGGTCAAGCCCCTTTCCCCCACCCGCCGCAGGAGGTGGACGCGGGGGTCCTCCTCGGCGAGGGCCTGGACCACTTGCCACGTCCCGTCCGGGGAGTTGTCGTCCACCACCCAGACCTCCACCGGCTCCCGCACCTGGGAGAGGAGGGCCTGGATGAGGGGGCCGATGTTGTCCCGCTCGTTGTAGGTCGGCAGCACCACGGAGACCGTGACCACGGGAGCCCTCCTCCAGGACCCGCGCCCAAGTCCCCCTAAAGCCTCTCCGCCCCGTACACAACCTGGCCGTCCAGGAAGGTGGCCACCACCTCCGTCTCCAGGATGGCATCGGGGTCCGTGCGGAAGATATCCTGGGAGAGGACCACCAGGTCGGCCAGTTTGCCGGGCGCGATGGAGCCGCGCCGGCCTTCCTCGCCGGCGGCGTAGGCCCCGCCCATGGTGAAGCCCCACACCGCCTGCTCCACCGTGAGGCGCTCCTGGGGGTTCCACCCCTCCGGACCAGGGAAGCCGTCGGGCCGGCGCCGCGTCACCGCGGCGTGGATGCCGGCCAGGGGGTCCAGGGCTTCCACCGGGCAATCGGAGCCCAGGGCCAGCCGCGCCCCGCTGCGCCAGAGGCTCCCGTAGGCATAGGCCAGCCGGCACCGCTCTGGCCCCCAGTGGCGCTCGGCCATCTCCATGTCGGCCACAACGTGGCTGGGCTGGACCGAGGCGATGACGTCCAATGCGGCCAGGCGGGGCAGGTCGTCGGGGTGCAGGAGTTGGACGTGCTCTATGCGGTGGCGCAGGCGGTCCCGGGGCACGCCGCGGCGGGCCTCGTCCTCCCGCACCCGTTCCAGGGCGTTCAGGGCACGGCGGTTCGCCCGATCGCCAATGGCGTGGATGACCGCGGAGATGCCGGATCGGCTCGCCGCCAGGAGCAGGCCCTGGAGTTCCCCGTCCTCCATGACGGCGATGCCGCGGTTCTCCGGCTCCGTGAGGTACGGCTCCAGCATCTCCGCCGTGCGGGAGCCCAGCGCGCCGTCGGCAAACACCTTGACGCCTCCCACCCGCAGGCGGTCGTCCCCCAAGCCCGACTGGAGGCCAGCCTGGATCGCGCCGTCCACCGACTGCTCCGTCAGGTGCACGAGGACCCGCAGGCCTAGCATCCCCTCCCGGTGCAGTTCCTGGAGGAGGCGGAAGGCCCACACGTCTTCGGGGACGTGCACCGCCGTGACCCCTCGGGCCCAGGCCCGGCGCGTCGCCTCCTGCAGGAGCCTCCGGACCTGCGCGGGGCCCGGCCGGGGGATCATCCGGCGCACCAGGTCCATGGCGGGGATCTCCTTCAGGATGCCGCTGGGCTCCCCGCGGGCATCCCGCACGATCTCCCCCCCAGGAGGGTCGGGGGTCGCGGCGGTGATGCCCGCCAGGCGCAGGGCCAGGGAGTTCACCCACAGGCTGTGCAGGTCTTTGCTATCCAGGGCCACCGGGTGCTCCGGCGCCGCCTGGTCCAGGTCGGAGCGGTGGGGGAAACTGGGGTCCGGCCAGAGGTTGCGGTCCCACCCCTTGCCGAGGATCCATTCCCCAGGGGGGCATGTCCGCGCTGCGTCCGCCACGCGGGCCACGGCTTCCTCCCGCGAGCGCGCGTCGTCCAAGGGGATGGTCTGCAGGCTCAGGGCGAATTCCAGCAGGTGGACGTGGGCGTCGGTGAAGGCCGGCAGGACGAGGCATCCCCCCAGGTCCAGCGTCTCCGTGCCGGGAGGGGCCGCCAGGCGCACCTCCTCCGTGGGGCCCACCGCCGCGATGCGGTTCCCCACGAGGAGCACCGCCTCCCCCACTGGCAGGTGGGGGTCCAAAGTACGCACGATCCCATTGACCAGGAGCAGGCTCCCATAGGTTTCGCGGGTCACGAGGGTTCCTCCGGTCCGACCAGGCGTTCGTAGATGGCGTGCAGTTCCTCATCGGAGAAGAAGCGGATGACCAGGTGGCCCCCTTTTCGGCCTCGGCGGAGGCGCACCGGGGTCCCCAGCGCGGCGCGGAGGCGGTCCTCCAGGGCGCGGGTCTCTGGCTCGGGCTCCCTTTTGGGCGGAGCGGGCCTGAGGAGCCGGCGCACCAGGGCCTCCGTCTGCCGGACGTTGAGGCCCTGCTTGCGGATGGCCTCCAGGGCCTGGCGCTGGAGCGCAGCGTCGGGCAGGGCCAAAAGGGCCCGGGCATGCCCTTCGGAGATCTCCCCCGCGGCCAGGGCCTCCTTGACGGCCTGGGACAGGCGCAGGAGGCGCACCGTGTTGGCCACCGCGACACGGCTCCGCCCCACCCGCGCGGCCACCTCCTCCTGGGTCAGGCCGAACTCCTCCATCAGTTGGGCG
>Ga0123519_10014884_pt1 | contig 10992 bp, 10 predicted proteins | sample YelNatPaOPRAMG02_FD_87396 | JGI IMG/M metagenome (GOLD analysis project Ga0123519, IMG submission 87396) | Hot spring microbial communities from Yellowstone National Park - Yellowstone National Park OP-RAMG-02 (version 2) | ecosystem: Environmental > Aquatic > Thermal springs > Hot (42-90C) ... | reverse complement strand
GGCGAAGCGCTGGCTGCCTACCTGGCCGGCAAACGGCTTGCGGAGCGGACGCGCGCGGACTATGAGACGTTCCTGCGGCGCTACCTGCCAGACTGGCTGGACCGCCGGCTTGACGTGCTGGCCGCGGACCGGGCGGGCTTCCGGCGGCGAATCGCCGACATTGAGCGCAACCACGGCGCCGCGACGGCCGCATTGACGCTGCGGATCTACCGGGCGATCCACAATTGGCACAGGAAGGTTCTGCCGGACTTGCCCGAATCGCCCACTACGGCCTGCGACACGCCGCGCGTGCGGCCGCGCGACTGGGCGCTGTCGGATGAGGAACTGCGCCAATGGTGGGCGACGGTGCAACGGCTCAAGCCGGTAAAGCGGATCTGGTGGCTGGCGGCGCTGATGACCGGCGCGCGGGCCGGCAGCATCTCGAACCTGACTTGGGACGACGTGAGCCTGGAGCAAAAGATCATCCGCTTCAAGGTCGTCAAGGGTGATCGGCCGTACACGATCCCGCTTGCAGATCGGTTGGCCGACCTCCTGCGGGAATACCGCGAAAACGATTGGCTGCCGAACCGGGCCGGCTGGCTGTTTCCATCGCCGCGCGATCCCGAGCGGCCGCTGTGGCCGCAAGTGAAGAACGCGGGTTTACCGGCGCCGCACAGCATGAGGCACACCATGCGCACGCGCCTGGCGGAGGCGGGCGCTACGCCGGACCTGGCGCGCATCGTGTTGGGACATAGCTTGACGCAGGATGTTTCGCAGAGGTATCTGACCGCCTACTTGCTTGTTGAGGCCGTGCGGCCGCTGGTGAACACAGTGGCGGAGAAATATGCGGAGATAATGCGATGGTGAATCGTCTGCGCCGAGCGCCGGCGGAGATTTTTCGCGTGAAAGTTTTGCGCCTGCTGCTTGAAGAGGTGCGCGCGCGCTATCCGGCCATATGGCGCTACTTGGTGGACTCGGTGCTGGAAGCCGGCAGAAATGTGGATCGGATTTGGGTGGAAGTGTTGGCATGGGGGGATTCTTTCGGCTTGACCGATGATGACGGCTGGCTTCCGATGGCCGCTTGGCCCCTGCTTTTGGAAGAGCCGACCCTTGGGGGGATGAATTATGGAGATACCGCAATAGTGGCGTTGGGTGAGCGGCTCGGAGGCTATGCGGTTGCGCCGCGGCCGGTGCCTATCCCGACGCTGTGGCTTGGCTGGAATCAATGCCTGACTGTGGCCGAACTGCGCCGACAGGCGCTGGCGGCGACCGAGCGCGCCATCGATGACGCGCTGGCGAACTGGCAGGAGGCGGCCGATGCGGCTGGCCTTCCGTGGGAACCGGAGGCGCGCAGCGAAGCGGTACATGCCGAGTGGACAGTGCGGCACTTGGTGGGTCGCGAGACACTCGCAGGTATTGCGGCGACTGCAGGCGTGGACGCGCGCAGCGTGCGCGCGGCGGTGAAAGCCATGCGAAAGCGCGCAGGCCTGCCAGTTAGAGGCCGCGGACGGCCGAAAAAATAGGATGTTAGACCGCGCGCGTCTGCCATCCTTTTTTGTTGGAAAAACATGCCTCAATATCGAGGCATGATGAACGCGCATGAATATCCCCACTGGCTGAGCGAACGTGAGGTGGCGCGCATTTTGCGCCTATCCGACGGCACGTTGAGGAACTGGAGATCCGAGGATATGCGCGCCGGCCGCGTCTGGCCGCAGCCCGGGCGCGGAGGGCTCCGCTGGAAGAAGTTCGGCCGCACAGTACGTTATCTGGTGGACGAATCGTTGCTTGGCGAGGTGGCGCACAATGTGGGCGACCGCGGCTGAGGCGGCGCGTGCCTATGCCCAGGCCGGCTTCGCCGTGGTGCCGGTTCCATATGGGGAAAAGCGGCCGGTAATCGAAGGCTGGCAGAAGCTACGCCTGGCGCCAGCGGACGTGCCAAGGTACTTCAATGGTGAGCTTGCGAATGTCGGTCTAATTCTTGGGTGCGGCGGCCTGGTTGATTGTGATTTGGATTCGCCGGAGGCGGCCGCGGCCGCGCAGGAATTGTTGCCTCAGACTCCCTTCCGCTATGGCCGACAATCGAAGCCTGCCTCGCACTACATGTACCAGTGCGAGCCGACGCCGGCAACGAAGCAGTACAAGTGTCCGTTGACCGGCGCGAGCCTGTGTGAGCTGCGCGGCTTGTCGAGGAAGGGAGAGACGGGCGCGCAATCGCTTGTCCCCCCGAGCGTGAACCCCTCCGGCGAGCCGGTGCGCTTCGAACCCGGCGCGCGGCCGGAGCCTGCGTGCGTCGAGGCGGCCGCGTTAGAGCGCGCGGTTGCGAAGACCGCGGCCGCGGCACTGCTAGCGAGACACTGGCCGGGCGAAGGCTCGCGCAACCAAGCCTTCCTGGCGTTGGCCGGCATACTCGCGCGTTCCGGCTGGCCGGAGGAAGGGGCGGCGCGTTTCGCGCGCGCGCTGTACCGCTGCCTCTGGCGCGGTACCGCTGACTTCCGCGCAGCCGAAGCCGAAGTGTCGCACACATATGCCAAGCTGGCCGACGGCGGCGAGGCGACCGGCATCCCGACGTTGGCCGAAATGATCCACGAGAAGGCGCTGCGAACCGCGTTGCGTTGGCTTGGGATCGAGGCCGGCACGCAGCCGAGCGCGGAACGTATCGTGCGGCCGGAGGGTGGCAGCAAGATCGAGGTGGTGTTGCGCGTTGATATGCTGGCCGAACTCGCCGAACAATGCGAGCGCGTGCTGGCCGAGGCGAGTGACTCCGATGTATTTCAGCAAAGCGGAAGGCTTCTTTGTCCGGTGAAGAAACCAACGCCGGAGGGCGGTGCATCGTATGGGGTTGCAACGCTCAATGCGGACGGCATCCTGTTGCGGCTGCATGAGCGGTTCCGCTTCGTGAAGCTGAAGCCGGTTAAAGGCGGCCTGGAGCGCGTGCCGGCCGACGTCCCGCAGGCACTGCCGAGGTTGATATTGGCGCGCCGCGGCCGGTGGCAGTACCGCCACTTGCGTGGCGTTGTCAGTGTGCCAGTGATCCGGCCGGACGGAACCGTTGCGGCGCGCGAAGGCTACGATGAGGCAACCGGCCTGCTGCTGGCGAACCTGCCTGACGGCCTGGATATTCCCGAGCAGCCGAAGCCGGACGATGCGGTGCAGGCGCTGCGCACCCTGTCCGAACTGCTGCGCGAATTCCCGTTCGAATCTCATGTTGACTTAACCGCGGCGTTGTCGGCACTGATGAGCGCCGTGCTGCGACCGAGCATTGGACCGGTTCCGCTGCACCTGTTCACTGCGCCTGCGGCCGGCAGTGGCAAGACCTATCTGTTCGAGGTTGCCGGCGCACTCGCAACCGGCTTGAGGCCACCGGTGTTGGCCGCCTCCGGCGTGAACGCCGAGGAGCTGGACAAGCGACTCGCGGCGGCGCTGCTGGCTGGCCGGCCGATTGTCTGTCTCGACAACTTGGAAGGGACCCTGCAATCGCCGCTACTGTGCCAAGCCGTGGCTTCGGCCGCAGCCGTGGAGGTGCGGCGGCTTGGGACGTACGATTCACCGCAAATCGACTCAGTGGCCGCCTACTTCGCGACGGGAAACAACGTGACGGTTGCCGGCGACATGCTGCGCCGCGTCATCCCGGTGCGGCTTGATCCACGATGCGAACGGCCGGAGCTTCGGATGTTTGAGTTCAACCCACTGCGCGCCGTGCTGGAGAACCGCGGCCGCTACCTGGGGGCCTGTTTGACGATCGCGCTTGCCTACCGCGCGGCCGGCATGCCGGACAAGCTGGTCCCGCTGGCGAGTTTCGAAGGGTGGAGTGATTCCACCCGGAGCGCACTGCAGTGGCTGACGGAGCAAGACTGCTGCGACGGCATGGAGGCGCTGCGCCGCGAAGACCCCGGTCTAGAGGCCGCCGGGGCGCTGCTTCAGGCTTGGCACCAGACTCTCGGTTCTAAGCCGATGCCGATCAAAGCATTGATCGAAGAGGCTGGCCGAGACGGGCGCGAGGAGTTCCGAGACGCGATGCTGGCCGTGTGCGGCAAGAACGGCATGCTCGACGGCAAGCGGCTTGGGTATTGGGTACGTACCTGGAAGAACCGGATTGTCTCTGGTCTGCTGCTGGAGCCTTCCGGCGAGGATGCTCACGCCAAGGCGCGGTGTTGGAGGGTACGGACAGCGTGAAGGCGACAAGATTGCGGGTGATGCGGGTGATGGCGGGTAATCTTTTGGTCCGTTCCTGCTCAGAATTTTCTCTCGCGCGTTAGGACGGGAACATTACCCGCATTACCCGCATTACCCGCAAATTGAATCCGGAGCTTGATGAGAAATGACGAGGAATGTATTTGAGATCTTGCTGGAGGCTGCCGCCCGGCTGCTTGAGGAGGCGCAGGCGAGTACGCCGGAACCTAAGCCGGAGTCGGCCGATCCGCCGCAACCTGCCAGCGAGCCGGAGCCGGAGCCGCCATTCAGCCGCGGCGAGACTGGATACCGGCGGTGGCTGGTTGCCCACCTGCGCCGCGACAGAAACGCTGTGCCTCCGGCGGCGCCGCACGGGCCGGAACGGCGCGCGGCGGCGGTGTGCAAAGGCGAGCGGGTTCAGATTTGCCGAGACGGCACACGGTGGGTGCTCTAGCTGGCACGCCACCGAAGCGGGTAGAGCCGTTTGCGACGCCGAGGTTCGGGCACGCGGTGCGGGTAGCGGAGGTGAGGTTTGGCTGGCCGCCGGGCGGCTGGGCTTTTGATTGAAACAGAATAAAACGCTTTTGCTGTAAGGAGCCAGCACGAGAAACCTTATCGATGAGTTGGAAAACTGGGGTGACTGGCCGCCGGCGTGGAAGCCGGAAGCCGGCGACATTCTGGTTGGCAAGGTTGTTCGGTATGACAGAGGGTTCACACCGTACGGCGAGGTACGAACTTGCACCATTCAAAAAGACAACGGCGAGCGCGTCGCGGTCTGGCTGAGCAGCACGGTGTTGTTGAACGAGTTTGCGAAGCAAAAACCGAAGCCTGGCGAACGAATCGGCCTGAAGTACCTGGGACAGCACCCCGACCGGAACCACCACAGATACAAACTGATCGTCAACCGGACGGTGTCCCGAGCTCAGTTGAAAGCTGAGGCGGCTCATGGTCATTCTACGCCACCGCCTGCCGGGTGGCTGGCTGCAATCCATCCAGGATCGCCTTCAGGGCCCACAGGTCCCGATAACCCATAATTTTCCGGAACGACTTCTCGATTTCCAGAAAAGCAGCCGCCGACCAACGCGCGGCCATGCCGGGCTTCCAGCGACAGACGCGGCGCGTGCGCTCGCGCACGCCGGAATGCGGATGGTCCACGATGTTGCTGGTCGCCAGGCATCGATGCAGCGACTGCGGCACATCCAGCCGGTTGATGGTGAAACACTCCTCCAGGCCTTCCAGCAGCGCCGCTGCTGCGTCCGGCCAGTCGTGTTCCAGCCACCCGGCGATCTGCCGGAACCGCGCCATGCCCTCCTTGTGGTTCATCTTCCACGCCGCCCGCATCAGAGACGCCGTCTGCGCTTGCTGCTGGCGCGGCAGCCGCCCGAGCACGTTGCGAAGTTTATGGTTCCTGCACCGCTGTACCGGCGCCTCCTCCCCAAACACCGCATGGATGGCCGTGCGCAGCGCTTTTGAACCGTCAATCACGAACAGGCGCCGCCGCGCCGGATCAACGCCATGCTCGACCAGATGCCGGAGCAGATCCTTGGCCGCTTCCGCGTTCTCGGTCTCCCCCTCGCGCACGGCCAGCACGTGCTTGCGGCCCTCGACATCCACGCCCACCGCGGCCAGCACGCATTGATTCTGAAATTGCATGCCGTCGATGTAGATGATCAGCAAGTCCAGCTCGTCGTAGCGCCGTTCCATCAACTGCTTCAGCGCGGCCTCAGAGGCTTCGATCGCTTCGCGGCTCACCGTGGATTTCGACACGCCCACCGTGTCGGCCATCTCCGGAATCACGCGTTGATACCGGCGCGTGGAAACGCCTTGCAACAGGATCTCGAGCATGCGCTGGCCGATCGTCTCCTGTTGCATCGCCTCGTAGGCCGGAATGGGGACCTCTTTGTTGGCTCCGCGCCCTTTCTTGCGCAGACGCGGCTTGGTCACCTGGAGCTGCCGCCCCTTCAACCGCACCCGGCCCGCCTGAGTCCCGTGCCAGACGATGTCGCCCTCCCGCGCCTTGCCTTGCTGCGGCGGCCCAGCCACTTGCCGGGCAGAGAGCGCCAGCACGGCTTCGATGCTGGCCCGGCCCATGACATCGATCAGTTCATCCACCGCCAGCCGGCTCTGCTCGATGAGTTCCAGCATCGGCAAAAGCGCCTGGCCGTTGCGCACCAAAAATGCGGCGAGTTCGCGCTCGCCCGCCTTCCCTTGCTTGTCGATCGTGTGATACCTTCGTCTCACGGCGGTTCTCCTTTTCAAGGTTTGATCACCCCGATTCTATTCAGAATCAAGGGCGAACCGCCGCCTCAACTTTCAACTACGGGTGGGACACCGTCCGTCAACCGCGAGGAGCCGCTGGACTTCACGCCGTTGGGCCGCGAGGCGAAGGTGGCGGCGGAACCGGACGATGACCTCCCGTTCTAAGCTCCAGTATTACTTGAAGGCTGCGCCAGAAATGATTGATCCGTGGGGAGTAACGGTTTGGGTCCTTCCGGAGTACCACCACCGGCCGGTAGGACGGATTGCACGTTCGGCCTAGTTGCAGCCCCGAAAAAACGAGGGGGCCTTGCCCGAGACTGATTTTTGGCCGGGTTTGGCACTCCGATGGTAGGGAACTTGTGTTAACTTCCTACCTGCCCGTGGTGACATTCCAGAAGGACCCGGCCATCGCCGTGAAGATCAAAAGCTTCGAGGCCGAACGCGCCGCGAAGCGCAAGCGGGCGACGCAGGCATAGCCGGGGCAGAAGATCGGCAAGGATGTGGCAAATTTGCCACCACCTTCCGAGCAAGGGAAAGCCCGCGAATTCGCCGCCGCCGTAGGAGTATCGCCGCGATCCGTGCAGAGGGCTGGCGCGTAACCCTTTCCCGGACTGCCTGCCTCCCTATTGGGTAACCGGCGGCGGTTGGCTCCTTGGCCGCCGCCGGGCTTTCTTGCCGGGTGCGGCTCATGTTTGATTCTGCTGCTAAGGTGCTGGTGTAACATGCAGAGGGGTATCTACTCTTTTACGCCGAACTCGATTGGGCGGGGCGCTACGCCAACCTTCGCCTGAACCGGAGCCGGAAGGGACACTTGTGGCGAACCTACGTCAAGGCTGAGACGCCCACGCCCTGGCTGGAACCACTCCTGGCCGCCCGCAACGGCAGCCGGTTGGGCTGGTGCAAGTGGCAACGGCTGCACAGCGGCCACCGTGTGCGGGCGCTACGAGGTAACATCGGCTCGAAGTGAACCGCTCTTTTGGCTTGACTTCCCTGCTGGCCTGGCGCGCACTGACGATAGGTGCGATCCGCTGGGCTGTTCGCACAGCCCGGCGGATCTAACCGGACAACGCGGGTGAGCGCGATGCCGGCTACCACTCATTTTAACGTTTCCCCCATCCTGGACATCCTGCCTGCGATGTCACTATCCAATCGATAGGAGACACCCAAATGGCAGTAGCCCAAAGACTCATCGAGATGTCTGCCGTAGAAATCATCCGACACAACGCCTGCAGCATCCTCGAATTGTTTCTGATCGGAGACCAAGCGCTTGCGTTCCGGACGCTTTTCTACCGCGCTACTTACGCCGCCGCTATCCGCTGGAGGAAGATGACGCACCCTAGGCGGTTCTGGCGATCTTCGTTGAGGAATTCCAGAAAGCCTACGACAATCTGACCGGGAGATTGCCCGGATCGGCGTTGAAAGCGGCAACCCTCGGTAGCTTCATACCTTACCCCACTCTGCGGGCAGCAGCAACCGCCTCCAGCTTTCCGCCGCACGCGAGCGTCTTCATGGCGGCCACCAGCTGCGGGATATCCCGGTAGCCTTTCACCTTCCGGAATTGTTGCTCGGCAAACAGCAGCCCGCTGGCCACCCAGCGCAGTTTCATGTCGCCCCCCTACCACTTCTTCACCCGTCCGCATTTGTCCTCCACCCCCGAGAATGCCGATTCGATCGGGTTGGTCTAGAACAGCGTCTTGCGCAGCTTCTCCGGACACCCCAGCCGTTGCAGGGTCAGCGTCTCCTCCAGGCCCTCGGCCAGACTCCGCGCCGCGCTGGGGTTGATCCGTTCCAGCTCCAGCCGCACCTCCTCCAAGGCCTTCCGGGCTTGCTCGTAACCGAACATGCTCCAGGCCGCGACCAGCTTCTGCTCGATAAACGGCTGGTGCTCCTCCGGCAGATGCCCCAGCACGTTGCGCCGCTGCAGAGTAGGGCGCTGGCGCGGCGGCCTTAGGAGCGGGGATTTCGGTTGACCGGCGGCTTTCGCCACGCGCCGGTGTCTCAGTCCGCTCCATAGCTCCGTCTCCAGCACCCCCTCATCGAACCGTACGTGAAGTTTTCCCTCATACGGCTCTCCGGGAGCCTTCTCCCGGCGGCATTCAACTCGTATGCACTATACGGCCCTGGGTGGAGTACAGGCCAGCCTTTCTCCAGTAGGCCAGTGGCGTTCTCCAGAACGCTCGCCGTCTGCGCTGATGCTTCGCCTGCAACCAACGCCGAAGTTTCCACGTGACATATTGATCCACCTTCCGAAAATGCCGGGCTGAATTGAGCCAGCCGAAGTAGGCCGACCATCCCCGCAGTATGGGGTTAAGCCGGTCCAACTTCTCCTGCAGCGTGGGGCGGGTATCGCGGCCGATCGCCGCTTTCACCTTATCCCGAATCCGTTGCATCGACTTCTGCGACGGCCAGCAGTAGCAAAACCAGCGGCTGGCATCGCGCCGCGAGGGCTGTTTCCGAAAGTGCACCCCCAGAAAGTCGAAGCCATCCTGCGCATCGACCACGCGAGTCTTGTCTTCATTGACAGTCACCCGCAGCCGAGCCAAAAACTGCCTCAGCTTCGGCATGTATGTCTCCGGGGGCTTCCATCGGCACAGCACAACCAGATCGTCGGCATAGCGGACCATCTTCGTCGCCTTCCCCTCCCGCTCCCAGTACAGATCGAGCGGGTGCAAATAGATGTTGGACAACAACGGCGAGATCACTGCCCCTTGTGGGGAGCCGACAACAGTCTCCTCCAAAATCCCTTCGTGCATCACTCCGGCCTTCAACCACAGCCGAATCAGCCGCAGCACGCGCGGATCACGGACCCGCCGTTGCACCAGCTTCATCAGGAGCTCGTGGTCTATCGTGTCGAAGTAGCTCTTGAGATCCAGGTCGATAACCTTGTCGTAGCCGTAGGTCACCCATTTGCGGATATCGTAGATCGCCTGCCTGGCACTCCGTTTGGGCCGGAATCCGTACGATCCCGGTCGGAAGCTGGCTTCAAACAGCGGTTCTATGACAGCCTTTACCGCCGCCTGCACGACCCGGTCTCTCACGCCTGGGATTCCCAACGGCCTCTGCCGCCCGTCGGGTTTGGGGATGAACACCCGGCGCACCGGTTGGGGCCGGTATCGTTGCTGTATCAGATCCTCCTGCAGTTCCAGGAGAAACCACAGGGTTCCCCTCGCCTCAATCGATTCGATGGTTTCCCCATCGACTCCCGCGGCTCCGCGGTTACGTCGAACTTGCTCCCATGCAAACCACAGCACCTCCAGTCTGCAGACCTTGTCAAACAGAACTCCGAACGTTCGTTGCGGCTGAGCCTTGGCCGCTCGGTATAGCTTCCTCTGAAGTACACGGACCTTTTCTAGCGTCGTGCGTTGAGCCTCATCGGCAGTCACGAAATCCCTCCTTCTTCGTCAGCATGGCTCGAGTCGAGGCCCTTCGCTCCAGCGGGTTTTGTTGTCCACGCCTTCTTCGCTACTACGGCCTCTTCCGACTTCCCACCCGGCGTCGCCGACCACTTCGGCTTGCGCCTTATAAGACCGTTTACGGCGGCGGAGTTTCCGCCGACCGGATGGGATCTCGACCGTTCCCTCACGCTTCCTTCCGTTCATGCCGTTGCTCGAAACACCGGGGACGGCGGCTGCTTCTCTTCCCTACGCATCCACAGCCGCTGCTGTCTTCGCCTATACACAGCGCGGCATAGCCGCAACCAAACATTGATGGCGTTTCTGGTCTCGTAGGATATTGGTTTTCCACCACCATACATCCGAGGAGAAGCCGAAACGCCATGCATGAGTTTATCGCGAAACACCAGGACCAGATCACGGGGACGCTTTCCGGTTTTGACCGGCTGGTTTTGCGAGGCACGTTGCGCTCGATTGCCCACGCCGAGGGGATGCGGCGTTACCTGTGGGCGAACCAGGTTTTGCTCAAGGATTTCGGCTCGCACGTGGAGAAGGTGAGCCGGCGGTTGAAGGAGGCCTGGTTGGCGGAGGCAGAAGCGTTGGGGCGACCGGTGAAGTATCTGGCCTCCAGCCAAGCCAGCAAGGAAGAGATTGCCCGCAGCATTGCGGCCCAGGAGGGGATTCGCGACGGGCTGGTGTGCGTGCTGAGTTGCGTGGAGCCGTGCTGGAGTTTCGAGATTCACCGCAGCCGGGAGAAGAAGAAGCTGGAGTTGGAGCCGCGCTACCGCAAGTGCCTGTTCTTGTACCACTACTGGATGCACCCCGTATTCGGCTTTATGAACGCCCGCATTCAAACCTGGTTTCCCTTTCCGGTCCAGATCTGCCTAAACGGCCGCGAATGACTGGCGCGGCAGATGGAGGCGGCGGGACTGGAGTACGTGCGCCAGGACAACTGCTTTCCGTGGATCGCCGACTGGGCCAAGGCGCAGCGGCGGATGGACCGCCAACTGCGGGCCAACTGGCCGAAGTTGCTGGACGGGGTAGCCCGGCAACGGAACCCGGTTCACGACGAGATCTTCCAGATGTCCCGCCTCAGTCGGAAATGGAGAGAGCGCTCTGCCGTTAAGCTAACGGAGAGGACGCGTGAAGAAACAACAAAGCACTACACCGCTGGAGAAAAGGTCGCCATTTT
>Ga0123519_10014882_pt1 | contig 10994 bp, 9 predicted proteins | sample YelNatPaOPRAMG02_FD_87396 | JGI IMG/M metagenome (GOLD analysis project Ga0123519, IMG submission 87396) | Hot spring microbial communities from Yellowstone National Park - Yellowstone National Park OP-RAMG-02 (version 2) | ecosystem: Environmental > Aquatic > Thermal springs > Hot (42-90C) ... | reverse complement strand
TAATGGTTGGTGAAATGAGGGATAAGCCAACATGTGAAATGGCAATTCAGGCAGCATTAACGGGTCATATGGTATTTTCTACACTTCATACAAATGATTCTGCAAGCGCTTTTACGCGACTCATAGATATGGGTATAGAACCGCTTTTGATAAGTTCTACTGTTAGAGGAGTTCTTGCCCAGCGGCTTGTTAGAAAGATATGCCAGAAATGCAAAGAACCTTATAAAGAAGATCCAGAAGTTTTAATGAAATTAGGTTTAAGACCCGATATTGTTCTTTATAAAGGTAAGGGTTGCAGATTTTGTAACAATACGGGATATAAAGGAAGAACAGGAATTTTTGAGCTTTTAATACCAGATCAAAATGTAAAAAAGATGATTTTAGAACGCCGACCCTCCGACGACATAAAAAATTATTGTTTGTCAAAAGGCAATTTTGATACTCTGCGTAAAGATGGACTTAGAAAGGCTGTTGATGGAATTACAACAATAGAACAGGTTTTGGGGGCATCTCAGAGTGATTAATTCGTTTTTAGCTAACTCTTTTCTTGATAAAATTTCTCTTAATTCTATTCAAAAAGATGCTGTTTGTTACGATGAAGGACCGCAGCTTGTTTTTGCTGGAGCAGGAACTGGAAAAACAAGGGTGCTTACTGCAAAAATAGCATGGCTTATTCAGAATAAAAATATTTATCCAAATCAAATTTTTGCTGCCACTTTTACAAATAAGGCTGCAAGAGAAATGCAAAAAAGAGTAGAAGATTTAACATCTATTCCTTGCTATGGACTCTGGATTGGAACTTTTCATTCGCTTTGTGCAAGAATTTTAAGAAAGGAAGCAGAAAAAATTGGTTATAACTCTTTTTTTTCAATTTATGATGAAGCAGACCAGATATCATGTATAAAAAAGGTTGCAAAGTCTTTTAATATAGACGAACGTAACATGTCACCAAAGATGCTGATATCTAAAATTTCAAAATATAAAAATTACTGTATTCCACCAAAGCAGCTTGCTGGACATGGACAGAATTATTATGAAGAACTGGTGATAAATGCCTATTCTGAATATCAAAAAATGCTTTTTAAACAAAACGCAATGGATTTTGATGATTTGATTACAAATTGTGTATATCTTTTTCGGGAGAATAATGATGTTGCAGAATATTATCAGTCGCTTTTTAAGTATATACTGGTAGATGAATATCAAGACACTAATTTAGCACAATTTTATCTTATAGAAATTCTTTCAAAAAAACATAAGAATATTTTTGTTGTTGGCGATGATGACCAGAGTATATATACTTGGAGAGGGGCGAGATTAGAAAATATTCTTACTTTTGAAAAAAAATTTCCTAACACAAAAGTTTTTAAATTAGAACAAAATTATCGTTCAACAAAAGGAATACTTGACTTTGCCAATGCAGTAATTTCTGGCAATAAAATTCGTGCATCAAAACGGCTTTGGACAACACAAAAAGGGGAAAACGATGTTACTATCGTAAGATATCGTAACGATCAAAGTGAAGCAGAATCTGTAACCGATTGTGTATCAGAGTTGATTAAAAATGGAGTTAATCCCGGTAATATTGCAATTCTTTTTAGGACTAATGCCCAGTCTAGACTTTTTGAAGACTCCATGAGAAAAAGACAGATTAGATATGTTTTGGTTGGTGGAATAAGCTTTTATGAGCGTAAAGAGATAAAAGATTGCCTTGCATATTTAAGATTATGTGTTAACAAAAAAGACGATGCAAGCTGCGAAAGAATTTTAAATGTGCCTCCGCGATCAATTGGCGATAAATGCAGAGAAATACTTATAAAAAAGAGTAAGCAAAAACAAAAGTCACTATTAGAAACAATTTTAGAAGAAAGCGATTTATCCGATTATGGAAGAGGGCAAAATGGTATTTTGGAGATTAAAAAACTTTTTTCTTCTATTTATGCATTCCAAGAAAAGAATATCTCTCCTTATAAAATTTTAAAATTCATACTTACAGAAACAGGTTATATAACAATGTATGAAGAAGACGATACAGAAGAGTCACAATCGCGAATAGAAAATATAAACGAATTATTAAATGCATTAGCAATATGGGAAAAAGATAATATATCAAAAGGATTACTAGAATTTTTAGAGGAAATTTCTTTGTCAACAGATATAGACAGATATGAACAAAAAGATGATTGTGTTAGTTTATTAACCCTGCATAGTGCAAAAGGATTGGAATTTTCTCATGTTTTTATTGTAGGGTGTGAAGATGGAATTTTGCCCTCTACATTAAATATTGACAAAGAAGAAATGATAGAAGAAGAAAGACGCCTTTTATATGTTGGCATTACACGGGCAATGAAGTATCTGCAAATCTCATATACAGATTCGCGATGGCGATTTGGAAATTTATTGCCAATGGAAAAATCCCGTTTTTTATATGATATTCCAAAAGAATATTACAATTATATAGATAAAAGCAATTTATATTTATTTGAAGAAGATTTTAATACAAAAGTTATTCAATCACCACATAAAGAAAAAAATAAATTAGATAAATCAGATTATAATTCAAACAATTATAAAAACGAAGAAGACTTTTCTCAGGAAAGAATAGAATACAAAATAGGGCAGATGGTTTTTCATAAAAGTTATGGAAAAGGAAGGATAGTAAATATAAGCGGTTTTGGGAATGACATGAAAATGACAGTTCTTTTTAACAACGGAACAAGAATAAGATTAATGGCTAAATTTGCAAAATTAGAAACTTGATTTATAGGAGTAAATAAATATGATTACAAAAGAACAAATTCAATATATTGCAAATCTTGCAAGATTATCTTTAAGCGAAAAAGAAACAGAATCTTTTACTCATCAAATAAAAGATATTCTGGAATATATGGAACAATTAAATCAGATAGACACTTCTAATGTTGAACCAACATCTTTTATTTCTCAAGCAATTGATGCAATGCGGGATGATGTTGAATCTGCTTCTTTATCTTATCGGGAGATATTAAAGAATGGTCCCAATGTAAAGAATGGATTTTTTGCTATACCAAAAGTAATTAATCAATAACATTTAATTCTATTAATTTAAAAAAGTTATTATAAAATATGCTTTTTATATGATATAATAAATATCCTATGAAAAAAGAAAAATATAAAGATGGAATTTTATGTGTCATTCCTGCAAGATATGCTTCTACCCGTTTGCCGGGTAAACCGCTTTTGCTTTTTAAGGGTATTCCTCTTGTTATGTGGGCATATAATGCAGCTAAAAAAGCAAATGTTTTTGATATAATTTGTGTTGCAACAGATGATAAACGCATTCATGAAACTGTTATGAAATATGGTGGAATTTCTTATCTTACATCTTTTAAACATAAGTCGGGTACCGACAGGGTTTTTGAAGTTTCTAAAAATTTTTCTTATAAATATATTGTTAATATTCAGGGAGATGAGCCAATTGTTTCAAAAAGTCTTTTAAAAAATATTTGTAAAAAAATAAAACTTTGTGATGATAATTCCTTGATTACATGTGTTTATAATGCTAAAATTAATGAAATAAATAATCCAAATGTTGTAAAAGTTGTTTTTAATAATAAAAAAGAGGCTTTATATTTTTCGCGTAGTACAATACCATATTTTCGTGATAAAAGTCTTAATGAAAAGATATATTATATTCATCGTGGCATATATGGTTTTACAGCAGAATCACTTAAGCGTTTTTGCAGCTTTAAAGAGGGAAAGCTGGAATCTTTTGAAAGGCTTGAGCAGCTTAGAGCTTTAGAAAATGGAATGAAAATTATTTGCATAACAACAAAAGAAAAAGGCTTTGGAATAGATACGAAAGAAGATGCAGAAGAGTTTAAAAAAATGATTGAAAGGTAATTTGTGCATGACAAACGAGAATGATACCACTGGTTTTAGTCAAGAGACTCATATTGTTATAGTAGATGATGAAAAATCAATTTGTGACATTGTAGGTCAATATCTTAGAATGAAGGGTTATAAGGTTACATGTTTTAGCAATGCCGAACAAACAGTTGATTTTATTAAAAACAATAGTGTAGATCTAGTATTATCTGATATCAAAATGCCGGGGATGTCGGGAGTAGAATTGTTGAAGTGGATAAGGGAATATAACCATACTCTTCCTGTTATAATGACAACTGGATTCCCAACCTTAGATACTGCAATAGAAGCATTAAAATTTGGTGCTTTTGATTATCTTACTAAGCCTTTTCATCTGGAAGAAATTGCCGAAAAAATAAGACGCGCCCTGATAAATAAGCAGCTTGAAGAAGAAAATTTACTTTTTTCAAAATTAGTTTCTCTTCACGAAGTAACAAAAATTCTTGCCTCAACATATCAATTATCAGAATTAAATCATAAGGTTCTTGATTATTCTGTTAAAATTTCTAAAGCAGATGGTGGCTCTTTAATGCTTTTTAATGAGGCTTCAAAACTTATTCTTATAGAATCATCTTCTAATTATTCTATTGAATACTGGCAATCACCCGTATTTATAAGTGTTTCCAATTGGGTTGCAGAGAATCAGGAACCACTAATAATAGAGGCAAATAGCCCGCTAGTTTCTGGACAGTTTGCCCCTCTTCCGCAAGAATTAAGATCTTATATTGCTTTTCCACTTAAAGCCCCAAAACAAATTATGGGAGTTCTTAATTTAATAAGGAGAAAAGATAAAACATCTTTTTCTAATGTTGATTTAGAGATAATTAATGTTCTTGCATCTCAGGCAAGTATTTCTATAGAAAACGTAAAACTTTATCAAAACTTAAGAGACAATTATTTAAAAACGGTGCGGGGATTTGCTTTAGCTGTAGAAGCAAAAGACAGATATACCCATGGTCATTCTGAAAATGTTATGAAATATGCAATTGTTCTTGCGAAAAAACTGGGGCTTTCTGAGACCGAATTGGAGCATGTAAAATATGCAGGTTTATTGCATGATATAGGTAAAATTGGTGTTAGCGAGCTTATACTTAATAAACCTGGACGGCTTACGCCGGTTGAATTTGATGAGATAAAAAAGCATCCATCTCTGGGTGCAAACATAATATCAGATGTTCCATTTTTACAACCATTAGTGCCAATGATTCTTCATCATCACGAATTTTATAATGGGAATGGCTATCCCTATGGAATAAAGGGTGAACAGATTCCTTTGGGGGCAAGAATATTAAGTGTAGTTGATGCTTATGAAGCAATGACATCGGATAGGCCATACAGAAAATCTTTAAGTCAGCAGGCCGCATTAGAAATTTTATTAAGCGGTAAAGGTAAACAATTTGATCCGTATTTTGTTGATGTTTTTTATAATATAATTAGTCAAGGATTTAATCAATTATGATATGTAATAAAATAATGAATCATTATTTTGAATATTGATTTATTGTTCACAATCACACATTTTATTACGTATCTTTAATTTTAGAAGTATAATTTATCAGATGGAATAATATGGCAAAAAATAAAAGCTGTGTTAATGGAATAGATATATCAAATGAAAATATTGTTGTTGCTCAATATTCATTAGATGAAGATTCTATTATTAATACAGGCATTATTTTAAATCCATTAGAAGATGTAGAATCAAACTCTAAACAAGATTTAGCCATTGGTACGAAATTAAAAAAGATTTCTGCACAAATGAAATGCAGCGGTCAAAAAACTGCAGTTTCACTACCTTTTAATTATGCCGTTGTAAAAAATTTTATGGTAGATAGTGATGAAAAAAATATTAAAAGCGTTTTAGAATGGGAATTAAGCCAGAATATTGTTGGCAATATAGATGACTATTATTTTGATTATGAGCCTATAGGTAGTACTCCACAGGTGGCTAAATATCTTGTTGCTGCCTATAGAAAAAATAAAGTTCAGAAAATTGTTTCTTTAATCAAAAGTGCAGGCTTTAACCCTTTTATTGTTGATCTGGATATGTTTGCACTTGTAAATGTATTTGAAAAAAATTACAAAGAAAATATTTCCGAAGCATGTATTTTGCTTTATGCCGATACAAGATCCAGCAAAATTATTTTTACTAAAGATGGCACTTTTATTGATTTTGAATTAGTAGAAAATTTCCAGTTTGCCGAAAATGCAGAAACCTATGCAAAACATATACTAGAAATTATAAATAAGAGTTTAGAAAAAGAAGATTTTAAAACAACTATATTTTTAACGGGTGGACTTTTTTCTAATTTTGATTTTTTAGACAAAGTTTGTTCTATACTTGGTAATGCAAAACTTTTAAATCCTTTAAAAGAAATTAAAAATCAAATAGATATTTCACCTCAAGATTTACAAAAATGCTTGCCATATTTGAGTGTTGCTGTTGGGCTGGCTATTAGAGCGGGCTTGGAGGCAACATTATGATTAGAATAAATCTTTTAAAAGGGCAAGTATCAAAAACGGTGAATAAAAAGTTTAATATTACAAAGATTGTTGTGTTTATTTTATTGGTAATTATAGTTGCAGGTTCTTTTACAACTGCATTATGGATTTTTAAAGATCGGCTCTTTGCAAAAAAAGAAGTTGTTAAAAAGGAATATGTTGTTAAAGAAGATGCAATACCTTCAACATATTCAAAAGAAGGAATCGTAGAAGATGTTGTTAAAGAAGTCAGTTCATTGCATGATAGGATTTCAGAAGATGGAATGCTAAATCTGCCTTATGAAGAACTTAATCTGTCAGAAAAAATTTCTTATGAAATTTTATTTGGAAAAAAAATAATTGAACTTTTTGGAAGAACAGTTCCTGCAAGTATTGGTTTGCGCACGTTAGAATTTGACAATTTCAAAACAATATATGCATCGGGACTTTCATCGTCTAAAGAGCTAATAGAACAATTTTTTGTTGCTTTAAAAAAAGAAAATGTAAAGCTTTTGCCTAAACCCTTAACGGTTATTATGCCCAATTCTCAAGATGGTTATAAATTTGTGGTTACTGGAGAGGTTAACTTTAGCTTAAATATGAGTGATTCAATAATAGAGTGCCCGGTAATTCAAGACAGAGAATTAAACAATGTTTTAAGCACTTTTGATAAAAAGGCAAAAGCAAATTCTTTGATGCAGCTTAAATCTCTTACACTGGTGTCTTCTGTAAAAACAGGTGAATATTACAGATATATTTATGAATGGTCGGGTAGGGGTTCTTATAAAAATTTTGCAAAATTGGTTTTTGATATTTCACGCCTCGGTAAGGTATTTGCATTCAAACGTGCTACTGTAACGGCATTGTCTAGTTCGGCTGTAAAAATAGATTTACAATTACTTATAACTACCACCCGTTAATTAAGTTGGTTTATAATATGAGGCTTAGGATTGTTGCTGGAAAGTTTTCCAGACGATACATATTAATTAGAGCAGGGCAATGCGATTTTAGGCCAACAAAAGAAATTGTAAGACAGGCTGTTTGTGAAGCTTTAAAAGAAAAAATAAAAGGTGCCGTTGTTGCAGATTTTTGCGCAGGAAGTGGAGCATGTGGTATAGAATTTATCAGCCGCGGAGCAAAGTATATTGATTTTGTGGAAAAAGACTATTTGTGCTACCAGAATTTAAAAAAAATATGCAAACAATTTTCAATAGAAAATCAATGCAGTATTTATCATCAGGATATTTGCAAATTTCTTTTGCATAATAAAAAAAATAAATATGATATTATTTATTACGACCCACCTTATAACGATAAAAATCTTTCAAATTTAATTTACACTATTTTAGATTATTTAAAAAATGATGGAATAATGGTATATGAACATCATAATTCGCTAAATTTTAATAGCGAATCATTAGGTGATAATAATTTTATTGCAAAGAATAAAAAATATGGTGATACAATTGTTGAATTTATAAGAAGAATAGAATAAAATAAATACACGAGAGAACGAAGGAAAATAATCAAAAGAAAAATATATAGCGAAAAAAGAATAATTATTTAATTATTTCATGTGAGAAAAGTTTCCTACTAAAGAATAAAAGTTTTATATGATATTTATATATAAAATTTCAACACAAAAAAAATAGTATTTATTCTAAAATTTAAATACAATTATTAATAAATATTAATAGTATAAAAAACAAAATATTTTATTAAACAAATATTCAATCGGGCTAACTTTATAAAACGAGATTCCTTTTCTTACAAAAAATAACATGTAAACTGAATTTTAATTTCAAACAAGAATCATTATTTCCTTAATGTATATTTTTTTATATTATAAATTTTAAAAAAGGATTTTGATGTGTCAAAATTTCGTAAATCCAGTAAACTGGAAAATGTTTTATATGATATAAGAGGACCTGTTCCAAAAGAAGCAAAAAGAATGGAAGAAGAAGAAGGTTGCCAAATCATAAAACTAAATATTGGCAATCCAGCGGCGTTTGGGCTTATGGCTCCAGACGAAATAATTCATGATATGATTCATAATCTTACTTCGGCCGAAGGTTATAGCAACGAAAAAGGATTATTTTCTGCAAGAAAAGCAATAATGCAATATTATCAAGAGAAAAACATAAAAGGAATAGATATAGAAGATGTTTATACTGGTAATGGAGTAAGTGAACTGGTTGTAATGGTGATGCAGGCATTATGTGACAATGGGACAGAAGTACTTATTCCGGCTCCAGATTATCCGTTGTGGACAGCAGCAGTAAACCTTTCTGGCGGAAAGGCAGTACATTATTTATGTGATGAAGCTTCAGATTGGATACCAGATATAAAAGATATAAAGAAAAAAATTACACCTAAAACAAAGGCAATCGTGATTATAAATCCTAACAATCCAACAGGTGCATTGTATCCGGTTGAAATATTAGAAAAAATTGTAGATATAGCTGCAGAACATAATTTAATTGTTTTTTCCGATGAGATATATGAAAAGATTATTTATGATGACAATAAATTTGTATCAATAGCAACTCTGTCTGATGATGTCTTATTTATTACTATGAGCGGCTTATCAAAATCTCACAGGGTCGCTGGTTTTCGCATAGGATGGATGGTTATTTCTGGTAATAAAAAAGATGCATCAGATTACATAGAAGGTTTAGATATGCTTGCTGGAATGCGTTTATGCAGTAATGTACCAGGACAAACAGTAATTCAAACTGCTCTGGGAGGCTATCAGAGTATAAAGAATCTGGTATCACCAGGAGGCAGACTGTATGTTCAGCGTGAAGCTTGTTGTAGTATGTTATCTAAAATTCCTGGAATAACTTTTGTTAAGCCTAAAGGTGCTTTTTATGTTTTTCCAAAAATTGACATTAAAAAATTTAATATAAAAGACGATATGCAGTTTGCATACGATTTACTTCACGAACAAAAAGTATTAATAGTGCATGGAAGTGGTTTTAATTGGCCTAAACCAGATCATTTTAGAATTGTTTTTTTACCCGTTGTAGAAGAATTAAAAATAGCAATGGAAAGGTTAAAAATATTTTTTAAGAATTATAAACAAAAAAGTAAGTTATAAATTTATTATGCAACACTTAAAAAGTTTTAAGAAGCTTAAGAAAATTCTTTTTTTGGTTATTTCTGCTGGCGGACCACAAAGTGGTCTTAATGGTGTATATTTTTCTTTTGAATCTGACAACTGGGAAATTTTATCCAATGCAAGCATTCCTTATCCCAAAATTGTAGAAAAATTTATTGAAGATGTTATGGTCAATCAGAACATTACCTATAAAATAGATGAATTAGCCGCTATGGATTATAAATTAACAAATTTAATTTTAGATTGTGCTAAAACTACAATTTCACATGCTCATAAATCTGTAAAACATCCTCATTGTGGTGCAGTTATTGGTTGTACAATATGGAATGGCATTTTTGAAGATATTCAAGAAATAAAAAATTGGGATTTTTCTTTAGGTGATGCACAGTGCATTGCTTCTGCATTAAAAATACCTGTTGTTTATAATTTCTCACGACATGGAATTATAGGTGGAACTAAAGGTGAATTACCTGTTTTTCCCGGAAATTTAAAAATTTCTAAGGGTAAAGAGACTATATCTGTATATCTCAATATAGGATTAATCTCCAGATTGACAATTGTTGATAATCAGGCAAGAAATATTGTTATAGATAGTGATGTTGGACCCGGCACTTGCTTAATTAATCTTGCTGCTTCCGAATTTAATTTTCAAAATGGCTTTGATAGAGATGGCTCTATTGCAATGCAGGGTAAAGTAAATCCCAAATGTTTAGACTCTCTTTTGTCTTATGAATGGTTTTCTAAAACGGGTCCAAAACAGGCATTTATAAAAGATTTTATTGATTTGTATAATACAAATTCGGAGTTAACAAAGCTTTCAATTCATGATAAAATAGCAACAATTACTGCACTTACGGCAAGATCTGCTTTTGATTTTTTCAAAAGAGAATACCATCATCCGTTACCTATAGAAACGGTATGGATCTCGGGTGGCGGTGCACATAATTTGGCTCTTATAGAATATTTAAGGGCTTTTTTTAATCCGATTAAAATAAAAAGCATAGAAGAAGTGGGAATACCTGCTCCTTTATATATCCCTTTGTCTGTTGGTTTAACATTGTGTGATTATTTACAAGGCAGAATGGGGAAGATAAAAAGAGGTATAAATTATGAAATTACAGGATTAGGGAGATGGGTTTTCCCATAAACAGTAAGTATTTATATAATAATTTATATTGTTTTGGAATTTACAAAAGAAAAATAAATAAAAAATTATTAATAATTATTTAGATAGGGGAAGTCTCTCATTTGTTACGTGTGTTTTATTTTAATTTCTAATTATTTAAATTATTCAATTATTCAGGTGGGGGAAGTCTCCCCCTAGCTTCATCCCTGCCTATGTCCCGCCCTAGCGGGATATCCCATAGACTTTGCTACGGGATGTGCCCGGGGTAACGCTCTCTGTTTAATTACCACCGCCTGGCAGGGCACACCCGCAAACCTCGTTGTTTATTAAAAAATTATTAGAATTTTTGTTATAAATTTA
>Ga0123519_10014874_pt1 | contig 10996 bp, 6 predicted proteins | sample YelNatPaOPRAMG02_FD_87396 | JGI IMG/M metagenome (GOLD analysis project Ga0123519, IMG submission 87396) | Hot spring microbial communities from Yellowstone National Park - Yellowstone National Park OP-RAMG-02 (version 2) | ecosystem: Environmental > Aquatic > Thermal springs > Hot (42-90C) ... | reverse complement strand
TTTATATATCAGCTAATCGTGCTGCTTTTGAAAAACTTGAAAATTTGAAAACTTGCTTTGCAATGAAATTCTAAAATTAAATCTTAAATATTAAGTTTTTGCGTAACGTGAGTTAATAATTCATATGTCGGTATTTTAGGCGGTAAAATAAATAAAGACAAAATTACTGCAGAAGCAGTAAAATATTCAGGGAGATATTTCGATTTAAGTTCATATTTAACATTTATACCGAGTATACAATCTGACATAAAACAACTTCAAGAAAAATTAGCGGCAGAAGCACACCCGTTAAGTGCTGAATCATTTAAATTAAAGGAGGCCACATTCGGCGGTTACGATCCGGCATGCGGATATTACAGAATAATAGGCATCAATGGAATAGGGATAGCCGGATTTACCGGTTTTTATAGAAACCCGAACATGTATTTAAGTTCAAAAGTTGAGATAACAAACGACTCAATTCCCCGGAAAATTTATATTAGACATGAAACAGAAGCAGGTCCGATTGAAGCGGGTATTTTAACTGATACCAGCGGTTTCCCTTTAGCAATACCGGTACAGGCTTCAAAAAATTTCGGTGGAGATGAAAAAGGCGAAACTGTAAAAGGATTTAATGAAAGTTACTTTCCTATTAAATTAACAAAAAATGAGGACAAAACTTTTTATTCTCTTCATTTGCATCAAAATTGGGGAAACCATCCTATTGCTCAATTGTCCTCAATAAAATTCTATCAAATATATTATCATCTTTCCAGAGGTGTTACCGAGACAACATGTTATTCGCTTCCGACGAAATTCGATAGTATCGCCGGCGGAAATTTCAGGGAATATAATCTTACTGACTACAGGCCATTGAGCGGACAGATGTGGATTGGACAACCTCAGCATGATCATGTAGCCCTTCAAGGCTGGCTGCAATATTTAGATAAAGACAATCATTGGTGTTACTCAAGGTATACAGGCAGCGATATATATTCTGTCGGCCCGAATTTAGCCTGGTTTAGAATGAATTATACTTCTTCCGACGGCAATGTGGATGAAAAAATAGAGATCATGGAAATGCCTCAGGATGATCAGACCAGGGATTTTTTAAGAATAAAGTATTTTTTTAAGAATGACGTTACTATAAAATGTAATGTCAAGGAGAATTTCAGATTACTAAACAAAGGATCTTATATATTAAAAGCCCATTGGGAAAAAATTGCCTGGTTGAATCCAAAAGGGAAGATTGAAATTAAACCGCTGAAATACAATGATAAGTGGAGTGCGACGGGAGAACCGTTACGATCAGTGAATTCTTTCTTTTGTGCTTATCCTTATATCGGCGGTAATGATGCACTAATTCTGCGCAGAGTAGGAGGAACGGTTAACGGAAAGCCATTTAATAAAGTAGGATTTTCGGCAATCGGTCATAAGGGAAATAAAACCGAGCTTGTATTAGTACCGATTATTAAGGGGAATACCATTAAGGCTGGAAGTGTTATGGAAATAGATTGCATATTAATGCCATACGGCGATGATGCCTCTTCATATATTGAACCGATGCAGGAAGCAGTGCGTTTCGGTATTTCGCACGATGAATTAGCAGGTACTGGATTAGATACATTAAAAAATAAATTGGAGATATTTGGACCGGAAGTTAATGTCACCCACGGGGAATTAATCCGGAATCTTCCACCCATTGTAAATGCGAAAGATAATTGGGCGGCATTTGATTTTATGGGCGGACAAAACAGAATGTCAATAGCAGTTACAGGATTTTCCTCTTATAAATTGCCAATGTTATGGGATGGCTTGGAATTTATCGATCCTCAAGTAAGGGGTGGAGACGGATACCAAGTTTTTCAAAACTACGATGGAAGTTACGGCTTTGTTTTTACCCCCGAAGCAAGAACTACAAGAGCAGGGGGTAAGTGGGGAACAGAAGTACATTCATTTATTGTAACTGAAGCTGTATCGAACGGTAATATTGCTTCGGTAAAATCACTTAATGGTGAAGTCGATCTGAAAATATCAGGGAAGGGTACTACCACATTAAAGAGTCCGCGTATTTGGTGTCCGGCAATTAATATGAAATATGCAAACGAGCCGGTATATACATCCGAATTTAATTCTAAAGAAGCCGGAACAATCCCTGTTCAATTATTTACTAAAGCTGATTCATTATCTTGTAAAGTAGAGACATATTCGCCGCAAGGATTTCAAATGGCAATATCTTGCCGTGAAGATATTTCATTGCAAGGAAGCGGACTAAATCCGAATTCAAACTATTCACTTCAAGTAGGAAACAATACCGAGGAAATGCTTACGAATAAGATCGGAGAATTTAAATTTAAATCGACTCCGGGTAATGATATATTGGTTAGATGTAATTTTCAGGAAAGGGTCAAATAAAATGTTCAACAAACTATTTTTCATATTTGGACTCTTTTTATTGTTGTTATATAAGCCATTACAAGCGCAGGATAGCATTGTTTGTCAAATTAATGTCACTGGGAAAGGGTTAAAACCAGAATATCAAACACTAAAGGATTCGGGAGGGAAAAATCCAGATGGCGATATTATACGTGCGAATTCCTATTATTTCGAATACAACGGTAAACCGCTGTCTATAGTCGGAGGAGAGTTTCAGCCACAACGGTATCCGGTAGCAGAGTGGGAAGATGCAATAATTAAAATGAAGGCTGCAGGTTTGAATACAATTTCATCCTGTATTTTTTGGACGTTATTCGAACCGGAACCCGGCAAATTTAATTTCTCTGGAAGAAATAATATTAGATATTTTGCTGAGTTATGTAAAAAGCACAATATGAACATCCTCCTCCGTCCGGGACCGTTTAATAATGCTGAAATGCTGATCGGCGGTTTACCTGTATGGTTTTACGGAAAGCCATTTTCTGAGCGCAGTAACAATAAAGATTATTTACATTTTGTAAAAAGATACTATACTAATCTGGCAAATCATTTGAAAGGATATTTTTGGGAACAAGGCGGTAATATAATTGCCGTTCAGCCTGAAAATGAATTAGGCTTGGCACCTGATAGTTGGAATACATTATTTCAAGGAGGAGTAGATGACGGCAATAAAGGGCCTGTAGGCAAAGGATATACTGATCATTATTATAATTTATACAATTTAGCTCATGAAGCTGGAATGCTTTGTCCTATTTATACCTTAACAGGATGGGGACCCTCAGGTCCTTTGCCAATTAAAAAATTCATGCCAACTTACGGAGGATATATGTATTTGGGACCTCCCGGAGATAAAAATTCGTCACTAACTCTTTTTGGCGATCAAGGAAATGAATTCCTTGGTAAAGTGCCGGTAGGTTTTTGTGAAATAGGGACTGGCTCTCCCGATAGAAATGATTTTAGACCTAACCCGCCAATAGAATCTTATATGAGCACAGCTATGGGTTTATTCGGAGGAACACCAACTACTTTTGTGGAATATTATATGTTTCACGGCGGAAGCAATCCATTGCATCCGGATTACGGGTTTGTACCGAAATTTTATGGGTTACCTTTAATCTCTTACGATTTTAATGCGCCTATCGGCGAATATGGTAATATCAGAGAATCCTACTTTTATCTTCGACCATTTAATTTATTCCTTCAAAATTTTGTGGATGAGTACGCAAATTGTGAATCGGTAAATCAGAAAGACCCAGTTCAAAATCCGGAAGAAGATAGGCTAAGAGTAATTGCCAAATCAAATAATGACAGTGGATTTTTATTTGCAATGAATTATGGCAATATTCATCCACTATCGGATAAAAACAATGTGCATTTTAAAATAAAGACATCAAAAGGTGACATAGAATTTCCTCAGTATACTAATCTAAATATAAAGTCAGGCGATTTTGCCATTATGCCATTTAATTTATTATTGTCAAACGGTGTTAACCTGATTTCCGCTTCTGCTTGGCCATTTATCAAATTGAAAAGGAATGGTGAGCAATGGATAATTTTCCATAATATTTCCGGGTGCGATGCAGAGTTTAAATTCAGCAGAACAAACCTTAAAAACGTTATAGTAACGGGCGGGAAGAAAGTCGGAGACTATAGTTGGACATTAAAGGCAGGCAGAAACAGTGAGATTGAAGTTACAGGTAAAGATTATAAAAGAGTTCATTTGGTTTTGATTTCTGAAAATGACGCCGAACATATTACAGAAATTAATTATAAGGGAAAAAAAGTATTAGTCCTAAGCGAGCAGCCGGTTTTAGAGGATGGTGATAATTATAAAATTAATTCATTCGGCAAAAATGATTTTAAATTAGATATATTTCCGGCTATAAACTCAATCCAATCGCGCGGCCGTATAATAAAAGCGGTTAAGGACGGTATGTTCAGCCAATTCAATTATGAATCTTCTCCCAAAATATTAAAATATTCAGTCGATTCTGTGGATTCAGAAAAGACGGTAGTAAGAATAAATTCAAGTGAATTTAAAGGACTTGAAAATATTTATATGAACGTGGAATTTAAAGGAAATATTTGCAGACTTTTTGATATTAGTAAGGGATTATTACTAGGTGATAATTATTATAATGGAAAGCCTTGGAAAATAAGTCTTAGGCGTTTTAAAGAACAATTAAATAATGATGGCTTAATGCTTCGAATCAGTCCTGAATTGATCGGTTCAAATGAGACCACAACTCGAAATGGTATCTTATTAAATATTAATCAAATAATAGAAAGCCATAAACTGCAAATTCGAAAAGTAGACTTTGAGCCGGAGTATAAATTTATTTTTAAAATGTTTTAAGCCTTGAAAAATCAATTCCGGATTTTTATAAAATATTTTTGAAATTTTCATATAAATTTATTTGGGCAAGTGTAAAATTATTCCTATAAAAAATGAATAAACTGAAATGAAAAACATTTATAAAGCACTTTGTTTCTTATCAATAATAATATTATTAGTTCCCTATAATAAAATTAAAGGGCAATCCAAAACATTATTGCTGAATCAGCTTAAAATTAGATATTTAGTAACTCCACCTGACGGAGGTGACATATTCTGGAAGCTTCTAAACCACGATGATTCCGGCTGGAAAAAGGCTACTGATCTTGAGGAATTGTCGAAAAAAATAACCGATGAAAAAATCGAGGAAGTATGGATCAGAATAGAAAGAAATGTTTCTCCGCAATCTCTTAACAACAGTTATTTTGAGATTAGCCACAGCGGTCCTTTGGAAATTTTTGTTAACGGTCTGCAATGGGGAGTTTCCAACAAATCAACAACAAAACCTGAAAATTTTATTATTGGCCCGAGGCGTCCAGAAAACCTTGGTGAAAATTTGTATGCAATTCACTTTAAGAATAAGTCGGGTGATGTTTTGTTTAACATAAAGCTTATGAACTCTGAATGGCTGAATATGGATTCACCTTATAAAAAGCCACAGCCTGTTATTGATGTAATGATGAGAGATGCCGAAATATGCAAAGGAGGAGACGGTGCATATTATATGACAGGAACTACCGGCGATAAAGATTTTATGCTTCCCGGTTCCAAGTCATGGCTGATAAGCAAGGGTATTCAAGTGTTTAGATCGGTTGATCTGAAAAATTGGAAATCGCTCGGCTATGTTTGGACTTTTGAGAAGAACGGTACATGGCAAAATGAATTCGGCACTTTTGACGGAAGAGGACCGGCACGCGGAATTTTCGCACCTCAAATTCATTATATAAAAGGCAAATATTGGATTTGTTATTCTGTAAGTCATTCGACTCCCGGTCACTCATTTGGTATAAGCCTCTTGTATTCGGATAAACCTGAAGGTCCTTATAAAGAGATTTCACCGGCTGCTCCAATAACGGATGGTTTTGATTCCGATTTATTTGAAGACGATGATGGAAAAGTTTATTTGTTAAAACAAGGCGGTTTAATTGCAAGATTAAAAGATGATATGAGTGGTTTAGCCGAACCCTTTAGAAGCCTAAAAGCTAAGAACTATCCATATATAGGGTATGAAGGAGTTTTTTTGTTCAAAAGAGACGGCAAATATTATTTAACATCTGCGGATTGGAACGTTCATTCGGACGGGAAGACAAGTTATGACAGTATGGTAGGAATTGCGGATAATATTTACGGGCCATACGGCGATAGGTTCTGTGGTGTAAGATTTGGTGGTAATAATTCTTATTTCAAAGGTTTTAATAATGAATGGTATACAACTGTTTGGTGTTATCCTGATAGCGGACCGTTTTGGCAAAAGGTATCTATATTAAAAGTAAAATTTAATAGTGATGGCTTATTTAAACCAGTTAATGTAGTGAAATAATCTTTTTTAGAGCAAAGAGGTATTCAAAATGAGGCACAAGTTTTTTTGATTGTTGGGCTTATTCGTGAGGATAAATTTCTGGTGCAATACCGTCCCATGGGGTCAAAGAAATATCAATTCAATCAAAATCCATTTATAGATATTTATCTATTGACAAAAATTTAAATCTAATAGATAATAGTAATACAACATTATCAATAATGTTTGATAAAAATTATCTTAGTTATGGAAGCTTCAAAAAGTAACGGAACTAAAGATAATATTACCGGGTTACAGAAAAGGTTGGACTAAATTACGTTGAAGTCTATTATTGTATCATTTACTTTGCTAATCAAAAGTATTTATCAGCATTTCATTATGTTCACAAACCTTGGGAAAGACAGAACAGAGAAGTCTCAAGGTTTAAAATAAAATATCTTAAATATAACTAAAAGGATCGGATATGAAGTTAAAACGTTTATTACTGCTTTTTTTTCTTGTTAGTTTTTCATATACACTACTATGTAAAACAACTAATAACGGAAAAAGAAAGGACATTAGTTTAAATGGTATGTGGGATATTGCAGAAAGTTTCTCCGAAAATAAATTACCTATTAATTTTAGCCATAATATTATTGTTCCAGGTCTTGTTGATATGGCTTCGCCAAAATTCGATAGCGTTGGGGTTAAATATCTTAAAAGAAATTATTTTTGGTATCGTCGATTTTTCAAAATTAGTGATTCAATTCCACCAGTAGTGCTTTTGAAAATAAACAAAGCGTGTTATGGCACAGCGGTTTATGTTAATGGTAAAAAAGTCGGCTCCAACTTCTTTTGTTTCACACCCACTTTGCTCAACATAAAAGATTATTTGAAACCTGCCGGGGAACCAAATGAATTAGTCATTAGGGTTGGCGCTTATTATGATAATGTCCCTGATTCAATTCCGGTAGGAATAGATATCGAAAAAATAAAATACATTCCCGGTATTTATGATGATGTGAAAATTATTTTATCAAATTATCCATTTATTGAGAATGTTCAAATAGCTCCGGATATAAATAAAAAATTGATTAAAGTTAGAGCGGAAATAAAAAGCGATAAAGATATTGGGCAGTTCATTGTGAATTATTCTGTAGATGAATATAAGTCAAGAAAAGAGATTATTTCAGGTAAGACCAATCAAAGTAGTCTTAGTTCTAAAAACAAAAACGTCATTAGTTTTACAATTCCTATAAAAAGTTGTCACCTTTGGAGTCCGGAAGATCCTTTTCTATATAATCTAAATTTATCGACCGGAAAAGATACCAAAACTATACGATTTGGTATGCGATCTTTCACTTTTGACGAAGTCAATGATCGTGCGTTGTTGAATGGGAAACCTTATTCGATGCTTGGTACAAATATATGCATCTTTCGTTTTTTTGAAGATTCCTCAAGAGGTGATTTACCTTGGAATGGCAAATGGGTACGAAAGCTGTTTCAAAAATTTAAGTATATGAACTGGAACTGTGCACGTTTTTGTATTGGGTTTCCACCGGAAGAGTGGTATCAAATAGCTGATGAAACTGGATTTCTGATTCAGGATGAATATCCACTTTGGGAGGGACCATCTTCCTGGAAAACTCCTAAAATAAAAGCAAATGTTCTGATTGATGAATATACAAGGTGGATGCGGGAGAGATGGAATCATCCTAGCGTTGTTATATGGGATGCTCAAAACGAAAGCGATACTAAAGAAACCGGTAAAGCAATTCGAGCAGTTCGAAATTTAGATCTTTCAAACCGTCCTTGGGATAATGGGTGGGGGATTCCCCAATCTAAAAATGATTGTATTGAGGAACATCCTTATTTATTTATGCGATATCTTAAAACCGATGTTTATCCTTCCAAAGAAGGTTATTTGAAAGATTTGTTCGGGGTTAAAAGGGAACCTAATTTCTTCAATGATGCTAATCAATATTTCCCCTTGGATTCCGGTGTCTATAAAAATGCCCGAGTTATAGATGAGTATGGTTGGTTATGGTTAAACAGGGACGGCTCCCCAACTCTGAATTCAGATAGCGTTTTTATAAAATTATTTGGGAAAAACCTCACTACAGAAGAACGGAGAATGATACACGCTGAGAATTTAGCAATTCTCACTGAATATTGGCGATGTCACCGCACAAGTGCAGCTCTGATGTATTTCTGTGGACTAGGCTATTCAAGGCCTTACGGGCCTAATGGGGCTACTAGTGATGATTGGATTGATGTTAAAAATCTTATTTTTGAACCTTATTTTGAAAAATATATTAAACGTGAATTTCTGCCTGTTTGTATTATGATTGATAAATGGGATAAAGAATATCCGGCTGGACAAGAAATAAAAGTCCCAGTTTATTGTATAAATGATTTAAATAATGGCTGGAAGGGGACTTTAACACTTACATTAAAGAATAATAAGAATAAAATAGCCGTATTGAAGAGGCAAATCAGTATCCCCAGTTTTGGAAGAATCATTGTCGATTTTATTTTAACGATGCCTAAAGCAAAAGGCAGTTATCAGTTAATTGCTGAAACATTATTCAAGAAAGATTTTGTGAAAAGTATTAGAAAATTTTCTGTAAATTGAAAATATAAAAATGTAAAACTAATTACTTTATTACATCTATGAAAACACTACTAATAGGTAAAATTAGTATAAAATAAAGAAAGACTAAAAACTATGTTAATGATTAAATTCAACAAAATAGTATTAGTTGCTATCTATTTCTTTTTTCTGATCATCGGATTTGCTTATCCCCAGAACAGTAATTCCGGATGGAAACCAGTTGAGGGGCATATTATGTCAAAATGGGGAAAGGAAGTTTCACCTGAAAATGTATTACCTGAGTACCCGCGTCCACAAATGGTTAGAGGACTATGGAAAAGTCTTAATGGTTTGTGGGATTATGCAATTTTGCCAAAAGATGAAAAACAGCCTTCAAATTTTGATGGAAAAATTCTTGTTCCTTTTTCGGTAGAATCTTCACTTTCAGGTGCAGGCAAGAAGGTTGGAGAAAACAATAGATTATGGTACAAAAGAACTTTTGATATTCCGGAGGCCTGGAGAGGTCAACATATTATTTTGCATTTTGAAGCTGTAGATTGGGATACAAAAGTGTCGATTAACGGGCATTCCCTTATTGAACACAAAGGCGGATATGATCACTTTAGTTTTGATATTACGCCCTATATTAATAAAACTGGTAAACAAGAAGTTATAGTGTCTGTTTGGGATCCGACTGATAAAGGATTTCAACCACGTGGAAAACAAGTACAAAATCCAGGGGGTATAATGTATACTTCTGTGACTGGAATATGGCAGACTGTTTGGATTGAACCAGTTCCGGAAATTTATATTGGAGGTATTAAAATTATCCCTAATATTGATAAAAGCATTGTGCAGGTTTCAGCTAATTGTGTAGATATGCCGCATACATATTTTCAATTGGAGGGGATAGTTTTTGATGGCGATAAAGAAGTATCTGAAGGTAAATGGTTGATCGGAGGGGCTGCCGATATTTCTGTCCCCCATGAAAAATTATGGTCGCCGGATTCTCCTTACTTATATGGTCTAAAAATAATTCTTCGTAATAAAAAAGGAGAAATTTTAGATTCGGTGAGAAGTTATTTTGGCATGAGAAAGATATCTATAGGTAAAGATGCTAAGGGAATTGAACGAATAATGTTAAATAATAAATTTGTTTTTGAGTTGGGTGTACTTGATCAGGGTTGGTGGCCTGATGGGCTTTACACTGCTCCTTCAGATGAAGCCTTAAAATCCGATATTGAAATGATAAAAAATATGGGATTTAATCTTGTCCGTAAGCATGTAAAAGTTGAACCTGAACGGTGGTATTACTGGTGTGATAAATTGGGTATACTGGTATGGCAGGATATGCCTAGCGGTGATTCTACCATAAGTCCAGGACAACCCGATATCCAAAGATCTAAAGAATCTGCAGATGATTTCACAGAAGAATTGACTCAAATGATTAATCAACATATTGATCACCCAAGCATAATAGTTTGGGTACCTTTTAATGAAGGCTGGGGAGAGTGGCGTGCAGTACGAGTCGCAAAATATATTAAGTCTATTGACCTGTCCAGATTAGTGGATCAATCAAGCGGATGGGTTGATCGTGGTGCTGGAGATATTCATGATATCCATGCCTATCCCGGTCCGGATATGCCAAAATTAGAAAACACTCGCGCTGTTGCTCTTGGTGAATTCGGAGGACTGGGATATCCCGTAAAAGGTCATACATGGAAAGAGGAAGATAATTGGGGATATGTTAACTTTAAGAACATATCAGATCTTAAGAATGCATATTCTAAACTTATTTATAAGTTGATGCTTCTTAAGAAAAAAGGTTTGTCTGCAGCAGTATATACTCAGCTAACCGATGTGGAGGGGGAGGTAAATGGATTAATGACTTATGATAGAGATAGTGTAAAAATGGGAGTGGATTTCCTTGCAAAGATAAATGACGGATTATATTGCAACCCCAAATAGTGGTAGAGGATGAAAGTAGAGGAAAAGAATTGATTCAGAGGCACGAAGTGGAGTGTAGCGGAAGGTAGTGCCTCTGAATCTGGTGAAAATTATGCGGCATTTTTATTATTTTTCTAACACTTTAATTTAAGGAGAATGCAATGCCGCATAAATCAACTAAAACAACAGAAGAAAAATTAGCCATTGT
>Ga0123519_10014871_pt1 | contig 10997 bp, 8 predicted proteins | sample YelNatPaOPRAMG02_FD_87396 | JGI IMG/M metagenome (GOLD analysis project Ga0123519, IMG submission 87396) | Hot spring microbial communities from Yellowstone National Park - Yellowstone National Park OP-RAMG-02 (version 2) | ecosystem: Environmental > Aquatic > Thermal springs > Hot (42-90C) ... | reverse complement strand
GGTTGGGATTGGAGTGCCAGAGCCGTAATAAAGCCAGATTGAATCACAAATCATACCATACCTTCGGGAAACTGCCATACAGTAGCGATGAGTTCCTTCAGCAACTTGGTGGTTTCCACCATCGCTGGAGGCAATAAAATAAGCCTTCTTGGTCCATTGGGTTCCAGAAAGCCATTGATTTTGTTCATACTTAATTGTCTTTTGCACCAAACTATCAAGTTGCGTCGAATTTGCGACTGAATAACGGCTCACATAAATATCGGGCAAATAATCGGGCGTGGTCATTAAAGCAAAGTTTAAATCGGTATGCGGGTTTCCTTGACCTTGACCGGTAAAGTAACCAATCTTGTCCACATCGCCAATTAACAAAACAAAGGTTGGCGGGATTGGCCAGTTATTATAGGCATTGAGGATAAAGTTGCGGACTACTTCAGCCTGTCCACCACCAACTTGGGTTAGATTCCGGACAAAGACCTCATAGCCTTTCTTTTTTCGCCATCGGGCAAGGGGCAAAATATTAGTTTCCCATTCGTCCGGGGTGATGATTAACATCCCAACTGGTAAATCGGGTGGTGGGTCAATGGAATAGGCGCCATAATTCTTAATAATTCCCGAAAGCATTGCCTCAAAGGGAAAAGAATAATAGCGCCTAAGTGAGGCAATCGTCTTTGCCATATCCGAGCCGGAAAGACTTAAACGAACCCTTTGGTGTTGGTTAAATTCAATTAAATTCTGTTTCGGATTATAGCGCACTGGACAAATCTCTAAGACCGCTAGGCGATGGCCGCGGATCTCGGCAATTTCGGCAATCCTTGCCCGCTCTTCAGGAAACCATTGGTCTTGCTCATAAAATTTTTCATTCATTGTAAATTCGGGCGCAGGACCGGTCTTAGGAATTGATGGTTGTTTGGGGTATAACGGATAATTAGGCGTTAGCGTTTTTCCGGCCAAAACAAAAACCTCGACCGAAACATTAGCGCTATGCGGTATCTCAATAAATTCGCGGATGATTGGAATCTCAGGTAGACCGATTTCGGTTGAGACACCGGCCTCGTAGATATTGACCCGATTGAAAATTCTGCCCCCTATTGTAATTTCCGGCGTTTCAATGGCACGAAAATTTGTCTCAAGTTCAATTTGATTGGCAGTTGTGGTAATAATCCGAACATTGTCCGAAGCAAGAATTAATCCGCAAAAGGCAGATAAAAAAAGAGAAAAGAATAAAAACTTTTTCATCGTTCCTCCTTTTTCTTTATTTTACTAAAATTATATTCAGATTTGAGGACAAGTCAATAAAGATGAGGGGGAAACCCCTCATCTCCCCGGGTTTTAGAAAAAAATCTTTTTGGGGATTCAAAGGGGCAAAGCCCCTTTGTTTCGTTGCTTTCTTAAGGAAAGGAAAAAGGGAATTGAAGTTAGTTGGGATATGACGGAAAAGGCGATTAGGACCGGGATTGACCGGTCATAAAAGATACCCAAAAGCGCACTGCCGAGAAACCAAAATAGACCATAAAAGCCATTGAAGATACCATAAGCCTGGCCTCTTTTATTAATTGGAATCATATTAGCAATTGCGGCACGCATTATTGACTCTTGGGCACCAATGCCAACTCCCCACAGTACCATTCCCAACATTGCTAAATAAAATTTGCCTAAAAAGAGTAATGGGGCGAAGATTGAAGATAAAAGCACAGCAAAGACGAGGGTGATTACACCTAACCGGTCAAAGAGTCGGCCAAATAAGAGTGCCGCAATGGCATCAACTCCCATCGCAAGAGCATAAAAAATTGGAATCCAATTATCGCTGACAACCGCAACTTTCTTAAAATGATAAGCAATCAATGGAAAATCAACATAGCCAAAAGCAACCAGTGCCACCGCCAAAAGATATAACCAAAATAACCTTGGAAAGCCCTTAGTCGCTATCGGAGCCGAACTTGGTTCTAAATCACGCGGTTTAGGATAAAGATACCGGGCAACGAAGAGGATCGTTAAGGCTAAGAGTGCTGGGATAAGTAAGATGGCAAAACTAAATTTATAACCCCCTTTTAGCGCGAGCACCAAGGCGATGATTAAAGGACCGAGCATAGCACCGATTTGGTCCATTGCTTCGTGTAATCCGAAGCCCCAACCTCGACCAATCTCTTTGGTTGCCAAAGAAAGCATCGCATCCCGGCTTGGGGTGCGGATTGCCTTGCCAATTCTTTCGGAAATCATCAAGACCGCAGCAATTTCCCAGTGTCCAGCCAATGCTAAAAGCGGCACTGCCAAAAGATTAATCGTGTAACCCAAGATGGTCATTAACCAGTAGCGACCGGTCCTATCGCTTAAATAGCCGAACACTACTCTTAACCCATACCCAACCAACTCGCCGAATCCAGCCACAATCCCAACTATTGTGCCACTCGCCCCTAATAGCGCAAGATAAGGGCCGGTAATACTGCGCGCCCCTTCATAAGTTATATCGGCTAAGAGGCTAACAATTCCTAACAAAAAAATAAATTTTAATGCGGATGGTTTTGGGTCCTGGTTATAGTTCTTCACAAATAAACCTTTTCCAACAGATTATAAACTACATAAGGACTATGCCAATGTCAACCCAAAAATAATGAAGGGGAATCCCCTTTTCCCCTTTAATAAGGCAGGGATAAGTTAAAAAGACTCGCGACTTGTAACTTTCATCTCGCCACTGCTTTGTTATTTTGGGTTTCTTATTGGCGACAGCGTGCGACAAGACCCGTTTCCCATTAATATTGAAAAAGTAATAGTCATTCCTGAATGGAAACAATAAAAACCCCGCCGGTTCAGGCGGGGTAGTAAAAGTTGAATCCAACCCGATTTGCGTTACAGGTGGATGTTTATTTAGTTAAAATCTTGACTAAGAAAGCCAAGAAGATTATTAAACCGCCAAGGAAGATATATCCCAAATAGGTCGAAAGGATGCCGGTTTGGAGTTTCACAAGACCTCGGACAATGACGAAAATAAACTTCTTCGTATTCTCATAAAGGTCAAAGAATTTCCGATCCGCAATCTTGTAAGATTCATCAACCAGTTTCATCCGTTTAATTGAGTCGTAAAAGTAGGTGCCGGGAAACTTTGCTTCATTGATGTCAACCACGCCGGTCAAGGTTTCACCACCATCGGGTAATGAAACCGTTGCCTTTTGTTCGGGTGAAACCGCTTCACCACCGATGAAGGCTTGCAAGACTTTTACTTTACGCACCTTGCGTAAACTGTAGATAAAAAATCCCAAGACAATTCCAATTAGAATTAGACCAGTCGCTAAGGTTGGATTCCATAAGCCAATCGGTGACAAGACAACCGCTTGGTCTTGTAGGATTGGTCCAATCAAATACCTGATGGGTAATTGGGCAAAGACGCCCAATCCGATACTGAGTAGGGCTAAGATTACCATCGGCAAGACCATCCCAAAACCTACTTCTTTCACTTTGATAATTTCTTTTGATTTCTCACCCAAGAAGGTAGAATGCAGGACTTTTAAGAACGATGCGAGAGTTAGGACACTACCAAACATTGCCGCTAATAAGAATATTACCGAAAAGGAGTGGATTTTGGTTGAACTGATAACGCCTTGATAGACTAACCATTTTGAGACAAAGCCATTGAGCGGAGGAATTCCGGAAATGGCTAAAGCGGAGACTAATGAAGCAGTAAAAGTGATCGGCATAAACCGCGCCAAACCACCCAATTTTTCTAAATTGGTTTCGCCGGTTTGACTTTCCACTGCGCCGCCGCATAAGAATAGGCAGGATTTGTAAATCGCATTATTTAACATATGGAATAATCCACCGATAATTCCTAAGGGTATTGCGGTTCCAATCCCTAAGACCATATAACCGACCTGAGAGACCGCGTGGAAACTTAAGAGTTTCAAGAGATTCTTCTGAACTAATGCGATGAAGACCGCGGCGACAATCGTCACACTGCCAATCACCATTAGAAGAATTGACATTGCCGAACCCGGGGTAAGTTTAAATAAATTTAGGGTGAGTCGGGCTAAGAGATAAATGCCTAAGAGTTTATCCAAGGCACCAGGGAAGAAGGCTAAGACCGGGACCGGGGCATATTCGGCTGAATCCGGAATCCAGGAATGAAAAGGCATCGCTCCAGCTTTGGTTAAAGCACCAATAAGCAAGAGAATAAAGGCAATGATGGGTAGTGCACCTTGGAGTGGAATTGAGATTTCGCTCATTGTCAAGGTGCCAGTTTGAAAATAGATTAAACCTGCACCCAAAAGCATCAAGATATCCGAACCACCAACCATCACCAATGCTTTATTCGCCGCAGTTTCCGAACCCCGCCTCCCTAAACCAATCAGAAGATACAAAAGAATTGCCACACCGCCCCAGGCTAAAAGCAGAACAACTAAGTTATTGGACAAAACCACCAAGGCCGAAGCACCAATTGTCATTAAGAGATAACTGAAAAAGGTCTTCTGCTTTTGAGCATAAGCGTAGATAGTTATTATTAGTCCAAAAAAGAGCGAGGCTAAAAGAATAAAATTAGAGAAGTGATAGGCGACCAAGTCAAAATTGATACCAGGACCTGACCAATCCGCTTCGGGAATTAATTGCAGGTTGTAGGTAATTTTGCCTTGAGCAAAGATAAAGACACCGGCGATAAACGAAATAATCATTGATAGGAGCGAGACAAAGAATACCGGATTTCTACCTGGTTTCAGTTCTTTTTGGGGATAAAAAAGGATAAATAGACCGACTAAAAGCGGTAATAAAATCGGCAGTAAAAGCAACATCTTATTTCTCCTTTCTAATGGTAAGGAACTTTTCCACCAATTTAATTATTAGGTCTTCCGAGAGTTGATTTCGGAAATCAGAAACCAACTCCCCACCATCAGCAATTGTAATTTCGCATTGCTCTTGTAAGGATTGCTTGAGCGCATCAAAATCTTTCTCCAGCCACTTTTTGGCATTTTCGCCACTGAGTAATTGGGAAAGGGTATCGGTGATATTTTCGTTCTCAATCGTCAATAGCCAGCCTTTTTCAAAAGGGTCTTTTCTGACAATCTTCGGGTTAGCAAAAACCTCATCATTGGTCTTGACCACCCTGCCCAATGATTTGACCGGTAGGCGAAAGACTTGATTGCCTTTCGTGAAACGGATTTCCTGTAGTTCTTCTCCTTGGGCAACCGGCGCAATTTGGTCAAATTCGCCCAAAAGTTTCACCGCAAAGTCATCAATGCCGACTTTAATTGAATCATCCTTATCAATCATTATCCAGATATGATTTGGTTGATAGTATGCCTTGGGATGAAAAGCGAAGCCACGCACGGTCTCCATTTTCTCTTCACGCTTTGCCCGTTTCTTAACCAAAAGGGGATGGCTTTCTACTAAATCCGAAATCATCTGGTCAACCGGACAATGCCAGCACTCATAATTATTAGCACAGAGTTTAAACGAAATATCACCAGTGAGCATATAACGGCACTTCCTTTTTTCTGGCGGCATCTTCCGTAATTTCTCTATCGCCTCCTTTATCATTGGCGAATCACCAGGGGAAAGGCTTGAATCGGTTAACATCTGGTCAAACGCACAATTTTTACAATCATAATTAGAAGTGCAAAGACGATAAGCGATAACCCCTGCTTTCATCCATATGCACTCCTTTAAATCTTGCTTGGTTTTTCCCATTAAAACCTCCTTTGAGTTTTCGGCTCTAACTGCTGACTGCTTTACCTTGTTAGATTTAACAAGCGCTGCTTCTTGATAAGTAGCACATTTTTCAGGACAACCGATACAAGGGTCATCCGAAACAAGGCTTGGCGTTGGAATCATCTTCTTAACTGGCGAAGCCTTGCAATATCTTACTACTACTTCTTCTAAGAATGGACATTTCATTTTGCTTCCTTTCATACCCAGTTATTATGCAATCTTTATGCCAAAAGCAAATATTTATAATATATTGAAAAATAAAGACTTAAATATTAACGCCTAATACAACTTTTTATTTCTGTTGCAAAAATAATCATTTAATAGATTGATATTTTTATTAAGTTTATGTTTATTAAATATTTAAATAGTTAATTGCAGTTTGCAACATTATTGTTTCAAAATTAATCAATTTAATGATACTTGTTGATTAAATTTGCTGTAGTTTATTAATAATACAAACTGCCGACAAGGTAGCCTACTGGGCCAACCCAGAGGCAACTTCCGAGGTTAGCTCCTCCCAGAGGGAAATTAAATATAAGATATCAAAATTAAATACTTTGAAGAAATTTTTGCTTGATTTTAGTTCTATTTTAAATAGAAATATCTTGATTGTTTTCGCGAGCATTTATTTGCAAGGCTAAAGCCTTGCCCTACATATTTGCCGGGAAAAGAGACCAAAAGGTTCCTGGTTGTGAAATAAGGAGCCTACTCAGAAGCCTGAGGAATGGGCTAATCTCAAACCTAACCATAATTCTAATCCCAAGCCTATCCATCTGCTTAACCCCAAGCCCAGCCATTGACCTACGCTTTGGTCCTGCCTTTAGCCAAACATCTTGCCTATCTTTTACCCTACCTGCTTGGCTTACCCAATGCCAACCCCCTACACCGCTTTCGGCTCGGTATAGGGGCTAGCCCCACCCTAACCCCAATGATTGGTCAAGATGCATTTCAGATTGAAAATTAAAGGACTTAGACGATTCGCCTCAGGCGGATTAGAAAAATTAAAGTCATTTTAGAAATTCTAAAGCCTTTAGATGAAAAATTTTAAAAATTATAAATTTGGTTTATCCGATTAATGCGTAGGTGGCTTCGTGCAAGCAAGTTGGGTTAGCCGAATTAAACGAATGACGACGAATTTTGCGAATCTTCTATTCATGGACATTCGCTATCATTCGATATATTCGGATGAATTTTACCAAAGTCAACAATTTTTTCAAACAATGGACTATTAACAACTCATTATGAAGATCCAATTATAAAATCGGGTAATCCTTATTTATTGAAGTTTAACTTCAATAGCCGAGGACACTACGCGAAAGCGTATCTGCCGCTGGCGGATTACCTCGGCGCTAGACCTAACTAATTTTCGCATTCCGCATTCATCCTTCCGCATTTCAAAAAACCCCTGCCCCCGAACCTGCTCCCCTAAGTAGCCCGCTAAGCCACTCCCAAGATCGCCCTTAGCGGTAACTCCTACCACAGCAAAATTAAATATAAGATATCAAAAATAAAAAACTTAAAAGTAACTTTTTATCCGCTTGAATCGAATTATTTTTACTAAAGAGACGGTAACGGTTTAGTTTTTCCAAAAAGGTAATCGCTCCAGGCGGATGCTAATTCGAACAATTTGATAGTTTGACTCAGGGTTGTTAGGAATTCTGAACATTTATATTATTCCTCTTTTTTCCAAAGATTTCACCAAAATATATTTCTATTTTAATTTTATCCTTGACTTTAAGAAATTTGAGGATAACATTATTCCTAAACAAGTAGAGTGAAATTGTATAATTCTCCAAGATTTTTCTTGGTGACACAAATCTTGGGTTTCGCTTGGCAAATTCTTGGATTAGCAACCGTCTTACCGATTTGGGATTAAGATAAGATGAGAAAGAATAAAAGGAAGGAGTAATATGAAGTACTGCTTTTTAATCCTGGTTACAAACTTAATCGTTTATACCGCACCGCCTGATACACTTTGGACTAAAACCTATGGCTACTATAATGATTTCGGTCTTGCGGTTGAACAAACTACCGATGGCGGCTATATCGTAACTGGTTATTCCGACCCAAAATATCACGCTGATTCGTTAGATATCTTTTTGCTCAAAGTGGATTCAACTGGTGCGCAAAAATGGTTGAAAACTTATAATCTGCCGGGCTGGGAATGTGGTTATCAGGTCAAAGAAACTCCTGACCATAATTACATCGTTGTCGGTGCAATCCGTTCTGCTCATACTGGTGGTTCAGATGTTTACCTGTTTAAAGCCGATACTAATGGTAACTTGCTTTGGTCAAAAACTTATGGGGGACCAAAAGACGATGCTGGGACTTCAATTGATTTGACTTCGGATAATGGGTATATAATTGGTGGACATACTTACTCATTTGGTGCCGGAGCCGATTATTATTTAATCAAAACTGATTCTTTTGGTGAGACACTTTGGACCAAACACTACGGCGGCGAGCGGGACGACATCGGCAATGTGATTAAACGAACCTACGATAACGGATATATTATAGTCGGTTCCAGTAATTCTTTTAATACCAGCCCTGATAGTTTTGTCATTTATTTAGTTAAAACCAATGCCGACGGTGAAACCCTTTGGACCAGAACTTATCCTTATAACGAATCGCGCTGGTATCATGGTATTAGAATTCAACAAACTCCTGACCGTGGTTACATTATTGTTGGTAGTGAGTGGTATGGTGATGAAAAGCGGCACGACATTTTATTAATTAAAACTGATGAAAAAGGTGGATTACTCTGGCGAAAGACCTTTGGGGATACGAGCAACGAGGTAGCAAAAGGAATTGAACTAACCGCTGATGGTGGATACATTATTACTGGCTATACTACACCTTATGTAATGTTTGGGGGTATCGCCTGGCTTTTAAAAACGAATAGTAAAGGCGACAGCATTTGGAGAATGACATTTCCTGGCAACGGTCAATCCTGGAGTTTTTCAGTAAAACAAACTTTAGATTATGGTTATATTCTGACTGGTCGGACCCACCCAAATCAAGATATTTTTTTAGTAAAAACAGCCCCTGATTTGCCCGTCAAAGAGAAACCACATCGCCAAGGCTCTTGTTTATTGCCGTTCTTTAGGTAAATAAAAATAAACCCCGTTAGCCCTACGCAAAGCCTTCCCTTCTCTGCAAGTCCATAGTATAGACTAAACTACGGACAGGCTAAACGGGGTTGGTGCTCCAAGTTAATTGAAGCACCGTTGATTGCTTTATTCAGCTAAATGTTCGTCCAAATAAAAAACTACCATCGCCGAATTGACCTTTTGTCAAAAAAGATTTGACGATGGCAGCAGGAAAATTTAAAAACGCCACCCAGACATTCTTTTGCGACTTGTCCAAAGGTGACAAAAAAATATCTATCTGTCTTCTCATCCTACTACCCCTCTTTAAGTATATTATACCAAATATCAGTTAATTGTCAAGATTTAATGAAGAGTTTAAAAAAATTTACTCTTCGTATTCAGCACCCGTGTCCAGAGTCTCCCAAACCGTGACTTTGGTTACTGGATAGTTTTTTTTCAATTTATCATAAAAATATCTGGCTAAATTTTCACAAGTTGGATTAAAACTCAATGTCTTATTGAGTAATTGGTGGTCAGGTAAAATCTTTTTGATTGCTTCTTTTACTTCATTGAAATCATAAAGCAATCCAATCTTTTTCAACTTATCACCGCGTAGACAAACCTCCACAATATAATTATGGCCATGAATTGATTCACATTTTCCTTTATAGCTACGCAAAAAGTGTGCCGCACTAAAACGCTGACGAATTTTAATCGTATACGACATCAAGTCATAGTAACTGATTAAAAGTTATGTGTCAATAGGTTAGTCCGCCCCAGTCGGTTGTTGACTCCTTCTAACTATTAATTAATTTTTATCCCTTTTTCATTTTGATGTATTTCTTTTTGGGCGGATTAGTTTTGGGGCGTTCATTTACTTCTGGTGCCATCTCCATACAAGAGTCAAAATAACGGCATTGGGGACAGCAGTCATCGCGTAGTTTGATTTTTGCTTGGCAGTTTTCATAGCCGGAACAGGCACGACAACACATTGTTACGGTTCCTCCTTTCTTTATGGTTAAAAATAAATTTATTGATGATGAATCCTGCATCGCTACGAGAACTACAAGGCAGTCGCGAGATGATAGTCGCGAGTAGCGAGTATTTTTAACTTTTCCCTTGTCCCTATCATCTAATCTCTGCCTTGTTTGCTAATTCAACAGGGCAAAGCCCTTTTGTGATGACCCAAATCGAGTTCGTGATATTGTCTTTTTTTTCGCTGTGTTTCAAGTGATTATCTAAATGTTATTGGCTAATAAGATTATTAATTCACGCATTAAGACTGCGGCGGTTGAGGCATATGCTAAAGATGGTGCAGCAAGGGGATTGTATTCAACTAAATCAGCACCAACTATCTTACATTTACCAAGTCTGGTAAGTGCCGAAATTAGTTCAAGAAAAGAAATCCCACCCGGCTCTGGTGTGGCAACTGCTGGCATAGTGCTGGTATCCAAGACATCGATGTCTAAGGTAATATAGACCGGGGTATTGCCTAACTTTTGCACTACTTTATCTATCGGTTGACCAATTTTAAAAGGTTTGGGCCTTTCTTTTGTTTCTTCTTGGGCAAAAGAGCGGATACCAATGGGAATAACATTTTGCTTGCCAACAACTTCGGCAACCCGACGAATGGCGGTGGCGTGGCAAAATTTTTCCCCGAAATATTCGTCACGCCAATCCGCATGGGCATCAAATTGAATGACCTTGAGTTGGGGAAAAAATTTTTTATACGCTTGGACAATCGGAATTGTTATCGTATGTTCACCACCCAACGCAAAAACTCTTTTCTTTTTTCTTAAGTGTTTTTCCACTGTTTTTTCTATTTGGCTAAGGGCTTTTTTCATTATTAAGGAAGAGAATACAATATCATTAGCATCATAAATCCTAAACGAAGTTAAATCTTTGTTCCGATAGGGGCTATAGGATTCAACATTTTCAAAGGCGTTACGAATTGCTGAAGGAGCAAAACGGGTGCCTGGAATGAATGAACTGGTTCGGTCGAACGGCACACCGACGATTATAATATCCGCCTTCGGATAAGGCGCAGTGGCAAAATAAAATGACATTCAGCCAATTAGATATTTATATTTTACCAAATTTAGACCAATTAGTCAATTCAAAATCTTGGGTTGAAATTTTCAAGACGGTAACTTATTTTAGGCACGAGCGATTAAATTTCTTGACTTTGCGGGAAAATATGTTATAATAATAAAG
>Ga0123519_10014869_pt1 | contig 10998 bp, 10 predicted proteins | sample YelNatPaOPRAMG02_FD_87396 | JGI IMG/M metagenome (GOLD analysis project Ga0123519, IMG submission 87396) | Hot spring microbial communities from Yellowstone National Park - Yellowstone National Park OP-RAMG-02 (version 2) | ecosystem: Environmental > Aquatic > Thermal springs > Hot (42-90C) ... | reverse complement strand
TGACGATAGGGAAATTGAATCAACCGTCGCAATCCAGGACGCAGGTTGGCAACAGGCTGTTCACGGTTTTGACATTCCGCACATTCATTGCCCCAACTCGTGCGGGCGAATTGAAACTCGGCCCCACCTCGATGAAAATTAACATCCCCAAGCCAAACCAGCGGCGGAGGAGTCCGTTTGACTCATTGTTTGATGACGATTTTTTCTTTGGCGGCACTGAATGGCAGCCGGTTGTGGTAACTCATGATGCAATCACAATAAACGCGCGGGCGTTGCCCGTGACAAATCAACCACCATCATTTACCGGCGCTGTGGGAAATTATTCGATGAACGTAAAGGTTTCGCCAACCAATGTCGCAGTGGGTGATCCGATAACTGTCAGGGTCGAGATCAGCGGAAGCGGGCAGTTGGACGGTCTGCTGCTTCCAGAGCAGCCGGCATGGCGCGAGTTCAAGGTTTATCCGCCGACCAGCAAGGTGGAAAACGCCGATCAGTTGGGTTTGGGCGGCACCAAGATTTTTGAGCAGGTTTTGGTGGCGCAAAATACGGAGCTTCGGGAGCTGCCGCCATTTGAATTCAGTTATTTTGACACCACTGCCGGAGCATATAGAACCTTGAGGGGGCCGCGCTTCCCACTGATTGTGCGACCGAGCGGCGGCGGGCAATCATTCCGGGTGGAAGAGGAGTCCGCCAGGACGCCGGATTTGGTTCACATCAAACAAAATCCCGGGGCATTTGTTGCTGTGCAAACCCCGCTGGCATTGAGGCCCGGATTTCTTGCCTTGCAGGCATTGCCTGTTGTTCTCTGGCTGGCTGCATGGCTGCGCCGCAAAAACATTGAGCGCCTTGCGGCTGATCCACGCTTGAGACGGCGCCGGGAGACGGCGCGGTTCGTGGCCAACGGATTGCGCGAGCTTGCAAATTTGGCGGCGCAGAAAAAGAGCGAGGAATTTTTCGCGCTGGTGTTCCGGCTGTTGCAGGAGCAGATCGGCGAAATGGTTGACCTGCCGGCATCGGCCATTACGGAGGCTGTAATAGAGGAGAGGCTGAGGCCGGCGGGGGTAAAGCCAGAAACATTGAAACAATTGCAGGAGCTTTTCCAAATTTGCAATTTTGCGCGTTATGCTCCGGTCAAAACCGCACAGGAACTGGATGCTGTACAGGCGAAGCTACGGCAAGTCCTTGATGAATTGAAGGAGGTGCGCCTATGACAAGGGGGCATTTCCGGCTGCTGACCGGCTTGGTTTTTCTTTTGTGCTTTTCTCAGGTTCACGCCGGCAACACTGATGCCTTTGAGGCAGCCAACCGTCTCTATGAACAGGGCAGGTATCGTGAAGCGGTTGCAGCCTACTCGAACATGGTGGCGACCGGCACGGTTTCAGCCGCGGTTTATTTCAACCTGGGCAATGCCTGTTTCAAAGCCGGCCAGCTTGGGCGCGCAATTGCGGCCTATCGCCATGCGCAGGCTTTGGCTCCGCGCGATCCAGACATCCGCGCAAACCTGGAATTTGCGCGAAAAGCCGCCAGCGGCAGGGAGGAGACTTCAAGCGCAGGATGGCAGGACTGGCTCCGAAGGCTCAGTTTGAATGAGTGGACTTTGCTTGGCTGTGCCGCGTTTTGGGGCTGGCTTGGATTGTTGACCATACTGCAATTCCGTCCGGACTGGCGGCGTTTTTTGGGGAATTGGGCGGCTTTTTGCCTCGGAATTTTTCTGGCTGTGTCATTTTGTCTTGGGATTCAGCTTTATGACTTGAAAACGGCAAAAACCGCAGTGGTCATTTCCGGCCCGGTTCAGGCGCGCTTGGGACCTTTTGAGGATTCAAGACCGGCCTTTACCTGCAATGACGGCATGGAACTGGCCATGCTGGGGGTCAAGGGTGAATGGGTGGAAGTCCGCGACAACCTTCAAAGACTGGGTTGGTTGAAAAAAGATTTTGTGCAAGTTTTGCCGGGGCAGCCTTAAGTTGCCGAAATGAGAATTGCAACTGTCAAAAGATAATACACCCCCTTGTCCTGAAACAGGACATTTTTCAAAAACTGTTTTTTCTCCTTTGACTCCGACTACACAGCGCCAACTGCGCGCATAAAATAGTAGATGAGCATGACCTCAATTGTGGCAAACACCACAAAGGTCAGCGTCACCCACCACCAATGCATCCATTTTTTCAGCCGCTGCATAACGACAATAACTTACTTAGCAAGAATCGTGCCAATTACACAATAAGAGACGAATACCACGCCCAATCCGATGCGTCAACGCTGTATTAAACAGGGCGGTGTGTGGTATTGGTTCACGCCCCCGCCGCTCCAAGACCGCCCCACACAAGAACACCCGTAGCCGCCGGCGTAAGCCGGCGGACAAATCTCTGCCGCCTTACGGCGGCAGCTACACATATAGCCAGGGTGGAACCCGCCACGCTTCGCTTGATAACAGAAGGGATTTTTTTAACTCAGTTTTACGGGATGAGTCACGCCTTCGGCGCTGACGTTTATGGTTATGCGTGTGCATGGGGCGTTGTTCCAATTCGGAATAAACCACGCCTTCGGCGCTGGTGTCATGGCCGTGTGCACGTGACAGAGCTGAATAGTATGGATGTGAAAGACGTCGAAAATGCAAAAACCCTGTCAAATTTTATTGACCGGGAGGGATAATGCTAAACACAATGCGAAGCATGAATTCACGATTGATGTTTCTGGCGGCGGCTGCCACACAATGGCTGTTGGCAGCGCAGATGGGGGTGTTTGCGGCGGATAACCCATCGGAAGGGGTGAAGATAACCCAAAAGTCTGATCGTGTGACAGTGGAGATCAACGGGGAACTGTTCACGGAATATTGGTTTGACGGGAAACATCATCCGGCCATCACAACCAAAAAATCGGCAGATGGCGAGAAGGTCACAACGACCAACCAGACCAAGCATGTTTATTTTTGGCCGGTGCTGGGGCCGGGTGGAGTTGAGATGACACGTAGCTGGCCGATGAATCCGGAGGCAACCGGCGAGGAAATGGATCATCAGCATCATCGTTCGCTCTGGTTTGCGCACGGCGCAATAAACGGCGTGGATTTCTGGGCTGAAAATGCAAAGGCGGGGCGGATTGTCCATGGTGAATTTCTGGAAATCAAATCCGGCAAGGACGAAGGGATAATCCGTTCGACATGCAAATACATTGCGCCGGATGGAAAGACGGTATGCACCGATGAACGCGTGTTTCGGGTGTATAACCGGCCGAAAAACGAGCGGTTGTTTGACTTTGAAGTGACAATCAAGGCGCCGCAGGACAGGGAGGTTGTTCTTGGCGATACCAAGGAAGGCTCGATGGCAATTCGGGTGGCCGAATCAATGCGGGTTGTCATGGAAAAAAACCGGCCCGGACAGGGGCATATTTTGTTGAGCACAGGCGTTACCGACCAGAATGCATGGGGAAAACGCGCCGAGTGGTGCGATTATTACGGGCCGGTTGGCGGGAAAATCATGGGGATGGCGATGTTTGATCACCCCAAGAATCCGTCGCATCCGACCTGGTGGCATGTGCGGGACTATGGATTGTTTGCTGCGAATCCATTCGGGGTGCATGATTTTGAGAAGAAACCGCCGGGGACGGGCAATCTTGCGATAGCGCCTGGTAAATCCATCACGCTAAAATATCGGATATACATCCACGAAGGGACGCCGCAGGAGGCGAAGGTGGCGGAACGGTACAAGGCGTATGTTGAATCTGTGAAGTAATTTGAGATACTGACAGCAGAATCCAATCATCAAAATGAAAATGAATATGCAAAAACAGAATCGAAGGAATTTTTTGAAAACTGCCGGAGTGGCTGCCGCCGCGGTGAGTTTGAGTGCGCGCGCGTGGGCGCAGGTGGCCGGGGCAAACGGCGACATACGGGTGGCTGTGGTGGGCTTCAAGGGGCGTGGCGCAGACCATATCAAGGGATTTAGCGGAATCAAAGGGGTGCGCATAACGGCGCTCTGCGATTGTGATGAAGAGGTTTTGCGCGGCGGCGTTGAGCGGATGAAAAAACAGGGCGTGGAGGTGAAGGGATACCGCGATATCCGCAAGTTGCTGGAAAGCTCCGAGGTGGACGTGGTTTCGATTGCCACGCCAAATCACTGGCATTCGCTCGGCGCGATCTGGGCGATTCAGGCCGGCAAGGATGTGTATGTCGAAAAGCCGGTGTCGCACAACGTATGGGAAGGCCGGCAACTGGTGAACTTTGCCCGCAAATACAATAAAATCGTGCAATGCGGCACGCAAAGCCGCTCATCGCTTGCAGGCATCAAGGCGGCGGTTGAATGGGTGCGAGAAGGGAATTTGGGCAAAATTCTCGTAGCACGCGGCATTTGTTACAAACCGCGTGGCAGCATTGGAAAAGTGGACGGGCCGCAACCAATTCCGCCGGGGGTGGATTATGATTTGTGGTGCGGCCCGGCGTTGAAGCTGCCTTTGATGCGCAAGCGCCTGCATTACGACTGGCATTGGGTCTGGAATACCGGCAACGGCGACCTGGGCAATCAAGGCATCCATGAAATGGACGTTGCCCGCTGGTTTTTGGGAGAGATGGAGCTTGCGCCTTATGTGCTGACGGCTGGCGGACGGCTTGGCTATGTGGATGACGGTGAGACGCCGAACACATTGATTTCTTTCCAGGGGTATGCCAGGGCGCCGTTGATCTTCGAGGTGCGCGGCTTGCCTTCAAAGGCCGGCGATAAAAACATGGACAAATACAAAGGAGCGACCATTGGAATTGTCATTGAATGCGAGAATGGGCATGTGACAGTTCCGAGTTACAGCAGCGCCACTGCCTACGATAAGGATGGCAAGGAAATAAAGAAATGGAGCGGCGCCGAGGATCATTACGCCAACTTTATAAAAGCAGTGCGGAGCCGCAAAAAGGAGGAACTTAACGCCGAGATTCTCGAAGGTCACCTTTCCAGCGCGCTGTGTCACACATCCAACATTTCCTACCGGTTGGGCGCGCAAAAGCCGCCTGAGGAAATCAAGGAGGCGCTCAAGAATGATCGTGGCATGTCGGAGGCTTTTGAGCGGATGGCGGAGCATCTGGCGGCCAACAATGTGGACATCAAGGCTAAAGGCAGCATGGTGACGCTTGGCGTGCCGTTGAAGATGGACCCCAAGACTGAGCGGTTTTTGAATAATACGGCTGCCAACGAGATGCTGACGCGGCCATACCGGGCGCCGTTTGTGGTGCCGGAAAAAGTTTGACGGTGAAGAAGTAAAAAAAGAGCCAATAACAAAAATTTCCATGAGAACAGTAAATTTTGTGAGCCAGTTGTTGCTGCTTGCGGGCTGTGTGGCGGCTTTTGCGCAGGACATTCCGTCCGGCTACAAATTGCTGTACAGCCAGAATTTTGAATCGCCTGCAAGCATCAAGGATTTTGTGTTCAGCGATCCGGCGGCATGGAGGTTGGGAAAGGATGAATCGGGGAATGGCTGCCTGGAATTGTTTGGAAAGAGCCGGTACACGCCCAAGCATCGCTCGCCATTCAACATCGCGCTGATAAATGGGCGGGAGTTCGGTGATTTCATAATGGACGTGGAGCTGCAATCAACCGTCCAGCCATACAATCATCAGGACATGTGCCTGTTTTTCGGGTTCCAATCCACGAACCAGTTTTATTATGCGCATCTTGCGGTGCGCCCGGACCCAAACGCGCACAACCTTTTCATAGTGAACGATGCGCCCCGGACGAATTTTGCGGCAGAGGTGAGCAATGGGGTGGTCTGGGGAAATGGCTGGCACAAAGTGCGCCTGCAGCGGCAGGGGGCTGAAATCAAAGTGTTTTTTGATTCAATGACCAAACCGGCGCTGGTTGGGCGAAATGCCACCTTTTCAAAGGGCTTTGTTGGTTTTGGTTCGTTTGATGACAAGGGCAAAATCAGGAATGTAAAAATTTACGGAACGGGGTTTGATGAAAAACAAGCCGGGTTTTTCAAGCCCGCGCAGTGAGCCGGATTTTGCAACCGATGAAACACCTGACCGAGTATCTTTGGTTTGAGACGCCGCACCGGCGGGACTACATAAACATAACTCACAAAGTGGAGCAACTTGTGCGCCAGAGCGGCGTGCAAGAGGGGCTATGCCTTGTAAATGCGATGCACATTACCGCCAGCGTTTATATCAATGACGCCGAGGACGGCCTGCTGCATGATTATGATGTGTGGCTGGAAAAATTGGCGCCGCATGAACCGGTCAACCAATACCATCACAACCGCACAGGGGAGGATAATGCGGATGCGCACATGAAGCGCCAAATCATGGGCCGGGAAGTGGTGGTGGCGATAACAAAGGGACGGCTTGATCTGGGGCCATGGGAGCAGATTTTCTACGGTGAATTTGACGGCCAGCGCCGCAAACGTGTTCTGGTCAAAATCATTGGCGAATAGGGCAGGCGGAAAAATCAAGAATATTTGGTTGACTCTGTTACTCTCTTTAGGCTATACCCAACATGAGGCTTGACGGTTATCTGGACACGTGAGAGAATTCGCCGTAATCGCTGCTCGCTACGAACGAGTTGGGTCGCCTGCGTCGGGTGACGTTTGGATCAAATGAAAGCGAATGGACATCGGTCGAGGCTGCGGAAATTCAGTCGTTTCGGAATTATTCTCTTGCTGTTGATTGTCGCCGTATGGCTGGTGGCCCGCCGAGATCACAGTAGTCCAAACGAGTTGGCGCAGCGATCCAATGAGCCGCCTCAAAAGGAAAGTCGGCCATCAACCGCATTACCAACATCTCCCTCTCCGAACGTCACGAATCCATCCGCCATCGCCGCTCGTTTTCAAGCCAGCGCATCGACCGTTACCGGACGGGTGGACAGGGAGACGATGCTCCGACAGTTGAAAAGGTGGGTTCGGAAGCGGGAAGGCTACGATGTTGAAATCGTCACCGCACAGGATGTCCTCGATTTGCACGGAAACCCCGCGTCCTTGAACGTCATTGTCACGAGCCAGTTGAATGGACAACTGACGGCTCAAGACCTGAAAGTTCAATTGGACGAAGCGATTGAGAAAGAGCGCGGGTTGCGGGAACAACTGGCGAAAGCGCATCGGGAGGAGGATATCGCCAGCGTAAATCGGCTGGTCGCGGAACTTGTGGAGAGCCGCACGGCGTTCGTCACCAACAACGGGGTTTCATCCTACAAGCTCAGTTTGGTTAAGGACCTGCCGCCCGTGCTTGCGTTCTGGCCGGGCATGCCGTTTGAAACGGTTAGAGAAGGTTCGGCTCGCGCTCTGGCGGAAACCAAACTCGGCCCTGAAATTGGTTTGCACGGCTTGGTCCACTTCACGAGCGCCACCGCGCTTCTGCAATTCACCAATCGCGCTGGGGCGAGTGTTTATATTGACCCGTTTCGCATGACCGAGATTTCGTTGGCCACGCTCCAAGCACTCAGCCAAGGCCGAATACAGCGCGACGATGAAGGACGCGATTCGCGCATCGCAACGCAATGGGCAGACTATTTGGCGCAGTAAATCGACCCCCAAACTAAGAACTATCCAAGACTATGAAAGCAAGAATCACGAGGCTACTCTATGGCGCGCTTTGCGTTTTTGCGTGCCACACACTCGAGGCCACCCAAACGCTGATTTCAGGCGTGCCCAATTACGACCAAGACGTGTTCCCGATTGACCGACCTTATGCTAGCGTCGAGAGGGGCGATTGCGTGCCGGTTGCTTGCACGATGCTGCATGGCTATTACGACGCGAACGGCTGGCCGCGCCTGATTCCATACGGCACCAATAGGGTCAGTGAGAATGCCTGGGGAATTGACACGGTGGTTCGGAAATACAAGACGCAATTCAATTATATACCGGAGAGTGGCGTCAATTTTTTTACAAACTGGTCGGACTTTTTGGGAAATCCACTTGGTGACGGCATCGTGGCGGTTACGAAGTATTTTGAGCCAAGTTCCTCATTCACCCGCGAAGACGATGACTGGACGAGTTGGAGTCGAATCCAATCGTATTTGAACGCTAGTCGGCCCTGTGTCCTTGCTGTCCAGCCTCGCGGCGCAATTGACTCCTACAAGTGGGAGGGCAGTGCGACGCTCAACGGGCTTGGCGGTGGCCACGCTGTTTGCGCTGTGGGTTGGTCAGATGTCGGTGGCCGGTGGGTGATATGCAACATGGGTTGGTTATACACGACAAGGGCGTGGTTTAATTATGACAGCGACGACGACTGGTATATTTCTCAGATTACTCCAGGGGGTTCATCCTCCGGCGAAGATGACGACGCTTACGAGGACAACGACACCATCGAGACTGCTCGCTCGATTTCGGCGGGCACGATCAGCAATCTGCGCTGTCTCGACACGTTGATTTCAAACGGTGTCTTCAGATCAAGCTGGGGTGATTGGTTCAAGGTCACGGCCTCATCCGGCCAGTCTTTGTCCGTGACAACGACATTCACGCACGCCAACGGAGACCTCGATTTGCGGGTATTTAGCCCAGACCAAACTGAAGTGGGCAGCAGCACCGGTACAGGCAACTCCGAGAGTGTCAGTGTTTCACCAACGACTGCGGGCAGCTACTACATATTTGTTTACGGTTCCAATAACGCAAAGAACCAGAACTACAGTCTTGCCGTCAGCCTCACCACCCCGACCGTCGCCGTTACGATCCAGACAAGCCCTTCTGGCCGGTCTTTCTCCGTGGATGGGACAACCTACACATCGTCGCAGACTTTTAATTGGACGTCGGGATCAACCCACACGATTGCGACCACTTCGCCGCAAAGCGGCAGCACGGGCGTGCAATACGTCTGGAGCAGTTGGAGTGACGGCGGGGCGATATCGCACAACGTGTCGCCGACCAGCGGCACGACCTATACGGCCAATTTTACGACGCAGTATTATTTGACCATGAATGCTGGCACGGGCGGCACGGTCAGCCCAAGCAGCGTGTGGCAAAACAGCGGAGCGTCAGTTTCGATTAGCGCGACGCCGAACAGCGGCTACAGCTTTAGCAGTTGGACGGGCAGCGGCAGCGGATCATACTCAGGGAATAACAACCCGGCTTCTATTACAATGAACGGGCCTATCACTGAGAACGCCTCATTTAATGAGAATCCACCGCCCCCACCAATCGCCTATGCAGCAACGACCGTCACAAGCAGTGGTTTTACCGCGAATTGGAGCAGCGTTAGCGGGGCGACGGGTTACCGGCTTGACGTGTCCACGAGCAGCACGTTTGCGAGTTTTGTGAGCGGGTATCAGGACTTGGATGTGGGCAATGTTTTAACTAAAGCGGTGAGCGGATTGAGTGCTGGAACAACCTACTACTATCGCGTGCGGGCTTACAACACAAGCGGCACGAGTGCGAATTCGGCGACAATCACAACGGCGACAGCCGGGCCAGCCATCGCCTTAATGAAACAAGGCAACAATCTGATTATGTCGTGGCCGACAAACGATTTGGCGTTCAAGCTTTTCTACACCACGAATCCGGCCACGATGACTTGGATTTCAAACACCGTTTCGCCATCAATTGTCAGCGGGCGATACACCATCACGAATAACATGACTAACAGCTTTAAGCTCTATCGTTTGAAGAAATAGCGTTCGCGTGGTTTGCATAGTTCGCAGTTTCTTTTGCGCTTCTGCGTCTTTGCCTTTAACCAAATTCATGTTGATTAGCATCTATTCGTGGTTGAACGGAGATTTGATTGAGCGGACGAGCAGCATTTGATTTAACCCGGAAAACTAAGTTGAAGTAGTTTTCATCCTAGTTCGAGCGGAGAGACTCAAGTTGAAAGACTCCAGTTTGGGTGGTCGGAGTCCAACTTCACTGCAGTTGGTTTTGGCCAGCGCAAGATCGCTTCCCGTAATGACCAGCGCCGTTCCAGCCCGCCCCACACAAGAATACTTGTAGCCGCCGGCGTAAGCCGGCGGACAAATCTCTGCCGCCTTATGGCGGCAAGCTACGTGGATAAAGGAACGGCTTCCACGGCGTCCTGCAAATAGCCGGGGTGGAAACCGGCCCTGGAAAAGCTCACCACAAAGATATAAAGAAGTTGAAATTGGATAAGGCAATTGGTGGTGACTTTATGCAAAAATGAACAGGGTCGAACCCGCCACGCTATCATTAGAGGTCTAGGAATCTTCGGACTTGAGGCAGCGGGTTGCCCGAAACTGCAGCGTTTTGGAAAGGCGCGATAAATCTGTGCAGACAAGAAGAATGCCAAATATCAATGGCTGACCACAAATGCGAGCTGAATTGTGTCGTGGCCCGGAAACAGTTTCAACCCCAGCAAGGCGTGCAGTGCCCGGTCTGCCCGCAACAGTTCGCTGTATAAATTGAGGTGTCAGTAAATAGTTTATTTCTCATGAATGTTTCTCCATTCATTGCACGGGTGTTCCGCCTTGCATCCAATTATGCAATCGTGCGCAAACCGCTTTGACCGTCAGCGTCCTCCCCCGGCACAGCCGCGCCGCCAACGCCATCTTCCACGGATTGCCTTTGCGCCGCCTGGTCAGTTCTTCCTCGCTCCAACCCAGGCGCGCCAACTCCTCGGTGAGGGTCTTGAGGAAATCGTGGCGATCCATATCGTGCAGGAAAATCGCATCGTGACGGTCGCCCTAACTCATGACTTGATAGAGGGCACCGGGGAATTCGATGCGGAGCTTACCTGGCATGGGAACGAGGAGACCACAATTAGGGGCCGGAGTCAATAGCCAAACGAACCATATTATGGTTTGATGAGCCATTTGCGCTGTAACACTGAAAGAGGGTGCCTGAGGGCCGAAACGGGGTGGAGGAAGGCTTGATTCTCGGGGAAAAATGGGGGCAACCACCGCTGTAAAACCGCTGTAACGGCCCACCAAAAAGCTTGCGGTAAACGATTAAACGGCAACAATCGAGCCATGAAATGGCGGTGGCTACTGGTGGCGGCTTTGGCCCTTGCTTGCAGCAGTTATGCTCAAAACAAAGCGCGGCCCGGACTGATTCAATTTTCCAATGGCGAGTCGTTGGAAGGCCTGA
>Ga0123519_10014868_pt1 | contig 10998 bp, 8 predicted proteins | sample YelNatPaOPRAMG02_FD_87396 | JGI IMG/M metagenome (GOLD analysis project Ga0123519, IMG submission 87396) | Hot spring microbial communities from Yellowstone National Park - Yellowstone National Park OP-RAMG-02 (version 2) | ecosystem: Environmental > Aquatic > Thermal springs > Hot (42-90C) ... | reverse complement strand
TGCCGCCCAACTCCTCCGGGGTGGCCTGGTGGGCCAGGGTGTTGATCACCGCATGCTCGAGAGCCGGCAGGCGCCGGCGCACCTTTTCCACGCGGCCCAGCCAGGCCAGTAGCTCCGGGGTGGTCAACGCCTCGCAGTCGAACCCCAGCAGTGTGTCCAGGCCGGCGTCGAGGGCGTCGAACGCCGCCCTCAGCTCCTCCCGATCAACACTCACACCGCGAAACTATCGGCACCCACCGACAAGAAACCCGGGAATGTGACCACTGAAACCGAAGTGACGCAAGTTTTTTGGCTAGAAGGTCAACCCTGACAACATGACCCGATTCGGGTCGTACTTCTGCCGCACGGCCGACAGCTGCGAGAGGTTGGAACCGAAGTAGCGCGATGCCGGGGTGTTGGCCTCCAGGTAGTTGACGTATCCACCGACCGAATACTGTTGCACCGCTTGGTGTGCGGAGGCCAGCCATTTCGTCGCCGCCCGCACCTGGTTGGCGGCGGGCTCGGCGTACCACTGCAGCACCGCGGACTGCCGGCGCCACGGGAAGGCCGTATCGCCGGGAGCGATGTCACCGGCCGCGCCCCCCAGGGGGTCGACGAGCACGGAGGCCTTCCCGGCCGCCGCGGGCCACTGCCCGATGGCGGTCGCAATCGCATGTGCCGCGGCGGCGTTCACCGTCGAGATCACGTCCGATCCGGCGACGAAACCGCGCGGCGACGCCGACGAGCTGCCGCCGGCAAGGTATGTCGCCAGGTCAAGGTGGGTCATCGTCGTGTTCTGGACGCCGCTGGGTTGCACGCCGACCGCGGACTTGATCGCGTTCGCCACGGAGTTGCCCGAACCCACGGAACAGGTGGCCAGGATCTGGCAGTTCGTCTGCGCCGACCCGATGGCGAGATCGACGCGCCCCCAGGTGTTCCGGTCGGCCGCGTTCAGCCACGACTGCCAGCCCGACAGCACCTGCACCGCCGACGACGACGGGAAGTCCAGCCGCACCACGTCGGTGGAGTCGGCGGCAAACGTGGCGAACGTCATCGACGTCGTCACGCCGAAGTTGCCGCCGCCGCCACCGCGGAGCGCCCAGAAGAGATCGGGGTGGTCGTTGGCGGACGCGGTGACGACGTCGCCGCTCGGCAACACGACCGTGGCCGACTGCAGGGTGTCGCAGGTGAGGCCGGCGCGCCGGGTGTCGGCGCCGATGCCGCCGCCGAGCGCCGATCCCCCGATGCCGACCGTCGGGCAGGTGCCGACCGGGACCGCCCGTCCGGCGCCGGCGCAAGCTTGTTGCAGCGCAGACAGATTGGTTGCCGGGGTCACCGTCACGTTGCCGCCGTCCAGCTGCGCCCCGCCGGGCAGCCCCCGCAGGTCGAGCACCATCGCGTTCGCGGCGGTCGAGGCACCGATATAGGAATGTCCGCCACCGCGCGGGGCGATCTGCAGCCTGTTCGCCGTCGCGAACGCGACCGCCTTCTGCACGTCAGCCTGCGAAGAAACCTCAACCACCGCAGCCGGATTCGAATTGTTGTAGAAGGAGTTGAACACCTGCTTGGCGGCGGCGAATTGGGCGCCGCTGGCCGGCACCAGCACCCTGCCGCCGATGGAGGACGCCAGGCCGCCCCACCCGCCGGCCGTGTCCGCGGCCGCCCGCGCGGACCCGAACACCGTCCCCGTCGCCAGCATCCCGACGGCGCCGCGAAGGAACGTCTGGCGCGAGATCGCGCGGTCCGGCGGACGGCTCGCATTCGTCGTCATGAGCCGGATTCTGGAACATCTGTGGGCCGAAAGCACCGCGCCGGGGCGCGTGTCGGATCACAGTGTGGCGTCGATGTGTCCGCCGTCCGCCGATTCGCGGTTGCGCGGGTCCTCGCCCGGTAACCGATGCCGCTGCCGGGCGGCGCGCACGAAACGGCACGGTGTGCGAAAATTGATCCCACCGTGTCCTCGATGTGATCGTGATAGGCCAAAGTTCTCGGAGTGATCCGAGTGCCGGAGGAGCACTCACGACAGACGGGGAAGCTGTCTTGAAAGCACGGCCACGCACTCACGATTGGATCTCGATGTTCCGTCATCAGCCCCTGAGCATTCGGTTGCTGGCCGGCGCGGCCGCCGTCGTCACCGCGGCGGCGGCCCTCGCGGCGCCGGCCGAGGCCGACTGGACGACCGACGACGGCTTCATCGACGCACTGAATCACGCCGGCATCAACTTCGGCGAGCCCGGCAACGCGATTGGCGTGGGTCAGTCCATCTGCCCGATGCTCGTCGAGCCGGGCGGGAATTTCGCCGCCGCTGCGGCGCGGGTCCGGGGTGGGGGCATGTCCCCGCAGATGGCGCAGCTGTTCACCACCATCGCGATCCAGACGTACTGCCCCGAGGAGATGGCGTCGATCGCCAACGGCAACCTGACCGGCGGCCTGCCGCAGGTCCCCGGGATGCCGCAGGTTCCCGCGATGCCGGGCCTGCCCGCGCTGCCGGGCGCCTAACCGGTACCCAGCGGGTCGATGGTCCAGGCGATGTAGACCATCGCGGCCCCCACCGTCGCGGTGGTGATGAAGTCGACGCCCTTGCCGCGCACCACCAGCAGGCCGGCCCGGTCGTCGGGCAGCGCCAACCGCAGCATCGCGGCGACGCCGACGCCGATGCCGAGCAGCAGCGCACCGCGACGCCAGAAGTTGGCCCCCGCCAACGCGAAAGCCGTGGCGAAGATCAGCCCCACCAGCAGTATCGGCCACTGGGCCCGCAGCACGGCGCGACCGTTCATTCCCGCTCGGCGCGCTCGACGACGTTGGTCAGCAGGAACGCGCGCGTCAGGGGGCCGACGCCGCCCGGGTTGGGCGACACGTGGCCGGCCACCTCCCACACGTCCGGATGCACGTCGCCCACCAGGCCGTCCTCGATGCGGCTGACGCCCACGTCGACCACCGCGGCGCCGGGGCGCACCATGTCGGCGGTCAGCATGTGGGGCACCCCGACAGCGGCCACGATGATGTCCGCCTGCCGGGTCAGCGCCGACAGGTCGCGAGTTCCGGTGTGGCACAACGTCACCGTGGCGTTCTCGGAGCGACGGGTCAGCAGCAGCCCCAGCGGCCGGCCGACCGTCACACCGCGGCCGATGACGACCACGTGCGCCCCGGCGATCTCGACGTCGTAGCGCCGCAACAGGTGCACGATGCCACGCGGGGTGCACGGCAGCGGCCCCGGCGTGCCGAGCACGAGCCGGCCGAGGCTGGTCGGGTGCAGCCCGTCGGCGTCCTTGCCCGGGTCGACCCGTTCCAGCGCCGCGTTCTCGTCCAATTCACCCCGCGGCAGCGGCAACTGCACGATGTAGCCGGTGCACTCGGGGTTGGCGTTGAGTTCGTCGATGGTGTCGTTCAGCGTGGCGGTGCTGATGTCGGCGGGCAGGTCGCGGCGCATCGACGTGATGCCGACCTTGGCGCAGTCGGCGTGCTTGCCGCGCACGTAGGCCTGCGACCCGGGATCGTTGCCGACCAGGATGGTGCCCAGCCCCGGCGTGCGACCCGACGCGGTCAACGCGGCCACCCGCTGTTTCAGGTCGACGAAGATCTCGTCGCGGGTGGCCTTGCCGTCCAGTGTGATTGCGCCCACGCCTCACAGTCTGGCACGCGACGGGTCTAGGCTCCTCGCATGTCTACCCCTGCTGACGTGTTCGCCCCGGCCAAGCTGGGTCCGGTGACGCTGCGCAACCGGACCATCAAGTCGGCGACGTTCGAAGCGCGCACGCCCAACGGGTTGGTCTCCGACGACCTGATCGAATACCACCGCCTGCCCGCCGCGGGTGGGGTCGGCATGACGACGGTCGCCTACTGCGCGGTGTCCCCCGGCGGCCGCACCGAGGGCAACGGGCTCTGGATGCGCCCGGAGGCGGTGCCCGGGCTGCGCCGGCTCACCGACGCGGTCCACGCCGAGGGGGCGGCGGTGAGCGCGCAGATCGGCCACGCCGGTCCCGTCGCCAACGCCAAGTCCAACAAGGCCACCGCGCTGGCGCCGGTGCGGTTCTTCAACCCGATCGGGATGCGGTTCGCCAGGAAGGCGACCCGCGACGACATCGACGACGTGACCGCCGCCCACGCCGACGCCGCCCTGCTGGCCATCGACGCCGGCTTCGACGCGGTCGAGATCCACCTGGGCCACAACTACTTGGCGAGCGCGTTCCTGTCGCCGCTGATCAACCGCCGCGACGACGAGTTCGGCGGATCGCTGGAGAACCGGGCCAAGGTGGCCCGCGGGCTGGTGATGGCCGTGCGCCGTGCGGTCGACATGCGCGGAGCGGGACGGATCGCGGTCACCGCCAAGCTCAACATGACCGACGGGGTGCGCGGCGGCATCAGCACCGAGGAGGCGCTGACCACCGCGAAGTGGCTGCAGGACGACGGCGGGCCGGACGCGATCGAGCTCACCGCGGGCAGCTCGCTGGTCAACCCCATGTACCTGTTCCACGGCGATGCACCGATCAAGCAGTTCGCCGCCGCCTTCAAGCCGCCGCTGAGCTGGGGCATGCGCATGACGGGCAAGAAGTTCCTGCGCGAGTATCCCTACCGCGAGGCCTACCTGTTGCGCCACGCCAAGCTGTTCCGCGCCGAGCTGACGATGCCGCTGATCCTGCTCGGCGGCATCACCAACCGCGAGACGATGGATTTGGCGATGGCCGAGGGGTTCCAGTTCGTCGCGATGGGCCGGGCGCTGCTGGCCGAGCCCGATCTGATCAACCGGATCGTCGCCGACGGCGACCGGCACAGCGTGCATTCGGCCTGTACACACTGCAACCAGTGCATGGCCACCATCTACAGCCGGACGTACTGCGTGGTCACCGGCGCCCCCGATTCGGCCCGCTGACGATCCGCGCCGCCGGGGTGCGTGCGGGCAGGCGGGGGCTCGGGCCCGACGAGGACCTTCGTTGCACCAGATAAAGTTGGTTCGATGAGTGCACCAGCCCCGCCAGTCCTGACCGTCCGCTACGACGGAGGTGAAGGCACCTTCGCGGCGGGCCACGACGTGGTGGTCGGGCGCGACCTGCGGGCCGACATGCGGATCACCCATCCGCTGATCTCGCGGGCACACCTGCTGCTTCGCTTCGACCAGGGCCGCTGGCTGGCGATCGACAACGGTTCGCTCAACGGGACCTTCGTCAACGGCCGGCGCGTTCCCGTCGTCGACATCCACGACGGCCAGTGCATCAACATCGGAAACCCCGACGGGCCGCAGCTCAGGTTCGAGGTCGGCCGGCACCAGGGCATGGCCGGGCGTCCCCCCGAGACCGAGTCGATGCGCCTCCCGGCCGGCGCGACCCGGGCCTCGGGTGCGGCCTGGGCCGCGTCGCCCGGTGCTCCGCCCGCTCCCCCCGGCCCGCCCGGGCCGCCGCCCGCCCGGCCGTCGGCACCCCCGCCGAGACCGCATCCGGGCCCGCCGCCATCGCACGGCCAACCCATGCGCCCGGCGGTCGCGGCCGGACCGCGACCGCATCCGGCGAGCCCGCCGCCACCGCCGGGCAACTTCCCGCCGCACCCGCACATCCCCGCGCCGGGCCCGCGGGCGGCCGCGCCGTCTTCACCGCCGACCCAGATGTCGGCGCCCGCCGCCAGGGAGCCGGAGGTGGCGAACCTGGCGACCAAGATGATGCAGGCCCTGATGCCGTCCCGATCCGGGTCGCTGCAGAAGCCGGCCGGCGCGATCACGATCGGCCGCGCCACCGACAACGAGATCGTCATCCAGGACGTCCTGGCGTCGCGCCATCACGCGTTCATGATCCAGACCCCGCTGGGCACCGAGATCCGCGACGCGCACAGCGTCAACGGCACGTTCGTCAACGGTGTGCGCGTCGGGTCGGCGGTGCTGACCGAGGGCGACGTGGTCACCATCGGGAACGTCGACCTGGTGTTCACCCGCGACACCCTGGTCCGGCGCACCGAGGCCGCCACGCGCACCGGCGGTCTCGAGGTGAACTCGGTCTGCTTCAGCGTCGAGCACGGCAAGCAGCTGATCGACCACATCTCGCTGACGGCCCGGCCCGGGACGCTGACGGCCATCATCGGTGGGTCCGGCGCGGGGAAGACCACGCTGTCGCGGTTGATCGTCGGGTACACCAGTCCCAGCGCGGGCTCGGTGTGCTTCGAGGGGCACGACATCCACAAGGAATACGCGAATATGCGCAGCCGGATCGGGATGGTCCCGCAGGACGACGTCGTGCATCGCCAGCTGACGGTCAACCAGGCCCTCAACTACGCTGCCGAACTGCGCCTGCCGCCCGACACCAGCAAAGAGGAGCGCGCGCAGATCGTCGCCCAGGTGCTCGAAGAACTCGACATGACCAAGCACGCCGACACCCGGGTCGACAAGCTGTCGGGCGGCCAGCGCAAACGCGCCTCGGTGGCACTCGAGCTGCTCACGCAGCCGTCGCTGCTGCTGCTCGACGAGCCCACCTCGGGCCTGGACCCGGCGCTGGACCGCCAGGTCATGCTGATGCTGCGCCAACTCGCCGACGCGGGCCGCGTGGTGCTGGTGGTCACGCACTCGGTGTCCTACCTGGAGGTCTGCGACCAGATCCTGCTGATCGCACCCGGCGGCAAGACCGCGTTCTGCGGCCCGCCCGACCAGGTCGAGGCCGCCATGGGCACCCGCAACTGGGCCGACATCTTCGCCAACGTGGGCGCCGATCCCGACGAGGCCAACCGCCGCTTCAAGGAGCGCGGCGACCACGCGCAGCGGCCACCGTCCCCGCAGAGCCCGGCGGATCTGGGCGAACCACCCAGGACCGATCTGTGGCGGCAGCTGTCCACGATCGCCCGCCGGCAGGTCCGGCTCGTCGTATCCGACCGGGGATACACGATATTCCTGGCGGTGCTGCCGTTCCTCATCGGCGGCTTGTCGCTGACGGTGAAGGGGTCCAACCCCGGCCTCGGGCCCGCCGATCCATTCGGCGCAGCGCCCACGCAGCCGCAGTACATCATGGTGCTGCTGAACATCGGCGCCGTCTTCATGGGCACGGCGCTGACCATCCGCGACCTGATCGGCGAGCGCCCGATCTTCAAGCGGGAACAGGCGGTCGGCCTGTCCACCAACGCCTACCTGCTGGCGAAGATCGCGGTCTTCTCCGTCTTTGCGACCGGCCAGGCCGCGGTGGCGACGTTGATCGTGCGGATCGGCAAGGGCGCCCCGACGGCGCATCCGCCGTTGTTCGACAACGCCACTTTCGCGCTGTTCGTCACCGTCGCGGGCACCTGTGTGGCGTCGGCGCTGCTGGGGCTGCTCCTGTCGGCCCTGGCGCAGTCCAACGAGCAGATCATGCCGATGCTGGTGGTGTCGATCATGTCGCAGCTGGTGCTCTCCGGCGGGATGATCCCGGTCTACGGGCGTTTCGGCCTCGAGCAGCTCGCCTGGCTGACCCCCGCGCGCTGGGGCTACGCCGCGGGCGCCTCCTCGATCGACTTTCCGGCGCTGGTCAAGGTCAAACAGATCCCGACCAACGACCCGATCTGGCAGCACTCCAAACACATCCTGGTGTTCGACATGGTCATGCTGGCGGCGTTGTCGTGCGCCTACGCCGGCATCATCCGGTGGCATATCCGCCTGAAACGCTGAGACCCGGCTCCGACGCGGCGGTCGTCGCCGTCATTAATCTGGACTGATGACTCGATCCGCGCAGCCCGTGCTCACGGTTCGGACCGACAAAGCGCAGACCAGCTTCGCGCCGGGCCGCGACGTGGTCGTCGGGAACGACGTGCGCGCCGACCTGCGCGTGGCGCACCCGCTGATCGCCCGCGCGCACCTGTTGCTGCGCTTCGGTGCGGGCGGGTGGACGGCCGTCGACAACAACTCGCTGAACGGGATGTTCGTCAACGGCCGGCGGGTGCCGACGGCCGACATCCACGACGGCCAGACCATCAACATCGGCAAGGCCGACGGGCCGCGGCTCACCTTCGAGGTCGGATGCCACGACGGCGCCGTCGGCCTGGCGCCGCCGACGGAGTCGATCCCCATCGCGGTGCCACCCGGCGGCCCGGTGTCCGCGCCGCACCCCACGCCGCCCGACCCGCCGACCCGCAGCTGGCGCCGGCACCCGCCCCACGACCCGCAGCGCACCACCGCCATCCCGGTCCCGCCGCCGGCCGCGCCGGCACCCCGCGGGGCCGCGCCCGGGCCCCCGCCGGAGCTCAACCCGCCGACCCAGATCGGCGTCACCGGTGAGGTGGCCGAGTTCCCGACCACCCGGGTCCGCTCGCCGGGGCCCGACGGCGGTGGTGGGCCGCCGGCGGGCAGCCCCGCCTGGATCGGGCGATCGCTGGACAACGACATCGTCGTGCACGACGTGCTGGCGTCACGCCACCACGCGTTCCTGGCACCGACGCCGCTGGGCACCGAGATCCGCGACGCTAACAGCATCAACGGAACCTTCGTCAACGGGATCAGGGTCGGGTCCGCCCTGCTCGCCGAGGGTGACGTGGTGACGATCGGCAACGTCGACCTGGTGTTGCGCGACGGTGTCCTCGTGCGCCGCCAGGAGGCGGCCACGCGCACCGGCGGCCTGGAGGTGCGGGAGGTCGACTTCGGCGTCGACGGCAAGAACCTGCTCGAGCGGATCTCGATGACCGCCCGGCCCGGCACGCTGACCGCCATCATCGGCGGGTCCGGCGCCGGCAAAACCACCCTGTCGCGGCTGATCGCCGGCTACGCCACCCCGACTTCGGGTTCGGTCACCTTCGAGGGCCACAACATCCACACCGAGTACGCGTCGCTGCGCACCAGGATCGGGATGGTCCCCCAGGACGACGTCGTGCACCGCCAGCTGACGGTCGACCAGGCCCTGGGCTACGCCGCCGAGCTGCGGCTGCCGCCCGACACCAGCAAGGCCGACCGGCAGCAGGTGGTCGCGCAGGTGCTCGACGAGCTGGGGATGACGCAGCACGCCGACACCCGTGTCGACAAGCTGTCGGGCGGGCAACGCAAACGCGCCTCGGTCGCGCTCGAGCTGCTCACCGGGCCGTCGCTACTGATCCTCGACGAGCCGACGTCGGGGCTGGACCCGGCGCTGGACCTGCAGGTGATGACGATGCTGCGCCAGCTGGCCGACGCCGGCCGGGTGGTGCTGGTGGTCACCCACTCGCTGACCTACCTCGACGTCTGCGACCAGGTGCTGCTGATGGCGCCCGGCGGCAGGACGGCCTTTCTGGGCCCCCCCGGCGAGATCGGCGACGTCATGGGCACCACCAACTGGGCCCACATCTTCGCCAAGGTGGGCGCCGACCCCGAGGAGGCCAACCGGCGCTTTCTGGCCCAGCGGGACGCACAGCGGCAGCCGGCGCCGGCGGCGCCGGCGGCGCCGGCCGACCTGGGCGCGCCCGCGCACACCAGCGTGCGGCGCCAGCTCTCCACGGTCACCCGCCGCCAGATCCGCCTGGTGGTCGCCGACCGCGCCTATTTCGTGTTCCTGGCGCTGCTGCCGTTCGTCATGGGCGGGTTGTCGCTGACCGTCCCGGGCAACAGCGGATTCGGCGTCGCGCCGCCGACCAGCGACACACCCGACGAGTCGGCGCAGATCCTGACGCTGCTGTCGATCGCGGCCGTCTTCATGGGCACGGCGCTGACGATCCGCGACCTGATCGGCGAGCGCCCCATCTTCACGCGGGAACAGGCGGTCGGCCTGTCGACGGAGGCCTATCTGGGCGCCAAGATCGTCGTGTTCTGCGTGTTCGCGGTCGGGCAGGCGGCGATCGCAACGGGCATCGTCATCGCCGGCAAGGGCGCGCCCACCCAGCGGGCGGTGCTGTTGGGGGATCCGAGCTTCGAGCTGTTCGTCACCGTCGCCGCGACGTGCGTGGCCTCGGCGATCCTCGGGCTGGTGTTGTCGTCGCTGGCGCGCTCCAACGAGCAGATCATGCCGCTGCTGGTGGTGTCGCTGATGCTGCAGCTGGTGCTGGCCGGTGGCCTGATCCCGGTCACCGGGCGGGTCCTGCTCGACCAGGTGTCGTGGGCGGTGCCCGCGCGGTGGGGATACGCGGCGTCGGCGTCGACGGTGAACGTGGACGCGCTGGTGCCCGGGACGCTGGTTCCCCACGACAGCCACTGGCGGCACACCCCGGGCGCCTGGCTGTTCGACATGGCGATGCTGGGCACGCTGACGGTGGTCTACGCGGCGATCGTGCGGTGGCGGCTGCGGCTCCGGCACTGATCGGGGCGGGCGGCGTCCAGCCGCAGCCCGTGCGCCGGCGCGCTCAGCTCGCGGCCAGGCTTTCCAGCGCGTACTCGCTGACGGCGATCAACGCGTCGGTCGCCGAGCGGCGGTCGCGGGCGTCGACGGTGATCACCGGGATGTGCGGGGCCAGGGCCAGCGCCTCGCGCACTTCGCCGGCCGGATAGCGGGGTGCCCCCTCGAACTCGTTGACCGCGACCAGAAACGGCAGTTTGCGGTGCTCGAAGAAGTCGACCGCGGCGAAGCTGTCCTGCAGGCGCCGCACGTCGACCAGCACGATCGCCCCGATCGCGCCGCGCACCAGGTCGTCCCACATGAACCAGAACCGCCGCTGCCCCGGGGTGCCGAACAGGTAGAGCACCAGGTCCTCGTCCAGGGTGATGCGGCCGAAGTCCATCGCGACCGTGGTGGTCCGCTTGTCCGGGGTGGCCTCGAGCGCGTCCACCCCGGCCGAGGCGTCGGTGAGCATCGCCTCGGTGCGCAAGGGCATGATCTCGGACACCGCGCCGACGAACGTCGTCTTCCCGGCGCCGAACCCGCCCGCGACGACGATCTTCGTCGAGGCGTGCGCTCCCCCGTCCGGCCGGGCATCAGAGTGCTCGTAAGCCACGCAGAGTCCTTCCTATGAGCTCGTGGCGCTCATCGCGGGTCGAAAGTGCGGTCAACGTCCTGTGCACCTGAAGGTAGCCGGACAGAACCAGATCGCCGACCAGGACGCGCGCGACGCCGACCGGCAGATCCAGCCGGGCCGCGATTTCGGCGACCGACGGGCTGTTGACACACAACTGGATGATCGTGC
>Ga0123519_10014867_pt1 | contig 10999 bp, 10 predicted proteins | sample YelNatPaOPRAMG02_FD_87396 | JGI IMG/M metagenome (GOLD analysis project Ga0123519, IMG submission 87396) | Hot spring microbial communities from Yellowstone National Park - Yellowstone National Park OP-RAMG-02 (version 2) | ecosystem: Environmental > Aquatic > Thermal springs > Hot (42-90C) ... | reverse complement strand
TTAAGACAACCTTTAGAAACACATGAAGTATGTATTTCTCGTGCTAATTCTACTCTAACATTTCCAGCTAATTTTATGCTGGTTGCAGCAATGAATCCATGTCCGTGCGGATATTATGGCTCTAATGTCCGTGAATGTAACTGTAATCCTTTCGTTATACAAAAATATATGAATAAAATATCAGGACCACTCCTTGATAGAATCGATATACATCTTGAAGTTCCATCACTGAAAGTATCAGAAATTACTGATGATAATAACACTGGAGAAAATTCGAAAACTATTAGAGAAAGGGTTATTAATGCTCGTAAAATACAATTGGAAAGATTTAAAAATATTATTATTCAAGGAAGAAAAATTTATACCAATTCTCAAATGAATTCAAAATTAATAAGAAAATATTGTAAATTGAACGACACAAGTAAAAAACTTATTAAAACTGCTATCGAACGATTAGGATTATCAGCAAGAGCTTACGATAGAATACTTAAAGTAGCAAGAACAATTGCTGATATTGAAAATAAAACTGATATAGAATCACAACATATCTCTGAAGCAATACAATACCGAACTATCGACAGATTTGTTCATTAATTGTATGAAAACAATAATTTTTATACCAACATATAACGAGGCAGAAAATATTCAACAACTTATTACAGAATTAATCTCATTGTATCCTGATTATGAAATACTCGTTGTTGATGACAACTCACCTGATGGAACTGCTAATATTATAAAGAATTTAAATAATCCTAAAATACATCTATTCGTAAGAAAAGAACAACGAGGACGTGGACTCGCAGGTATATTCGGATTTAAGAAATCTATTGAATTGGGTGCCGACTATATTATAGAAATGGATGGAGATTTATCTCATTCTCCAAAATATATATCTGATTTTATCAGAGAACTAAAAGAACATGATGTGGTCCTGGGATCAAGATATATTAAATCCGGAAAAGATGAACAACGGACTATTCTACGAAAAATAATCAGTTTTATAGCACGAAAATATATTCAATTTATCCTCGGATTGGATATCAATGACCCAACAACCGGATTCAGAGCATATAGAAATTATGTCCTGGAAAAAATTGTTCCTCACCTTAAATCAAAAGATCCGTTTATATGTACCGAAATCCTGTATTATTGTAAAAAATATAATTTCAATATAAAAGAAATTCCAATTTGTTTCGAAAAAAGATTTGCTGGTAAATCAAAATTGAATTTTATAATATTATTGAAATATTTATTTAGAGTAATACAATTGAAATATGGAACAGAATAAAAAATATGGATTATTAATGTTTTTAATACTCATCATAACTTCTGTGTTCCGGATTTTGGTATCAATAAATTTAGGATTAGGTGATGATGAAGCACATTACTGGCAATATTCACAAAATATAAGTTTATCATATTACGACCATCCATCTATGATAGCATATCTAATAAGATTATCAACATATGTGTTCGGTAATACTGTTTTGGGTGTTCGTATGGTAGCAATAAGTTGTTTCTTCTTTACTTGCTTTTTCTTATTCTTATTAATAGAAAAAATGTATAACACTAAAACAGCATTTTATACTATTCTACTTATACAAATTATACCTGTTTTTTTTATCGGCTCTATTATTAGTATTCCTGATGTAGCATTGAGTGCATTATGGATGGCATATTTGTATGTGTTCTATATGATTATTATTGAAAAAGAACCATTGTATTGGTATTTATTAGGATGTTTACTCGGTTTAGCATTACTAAGTAAATATACTGCTGTATTTATTCCTATATCAACAATTATATTTTTAATACTTTCATCTCAAAATAGATATATATTATTTGAAAAAAATATTTATTTTTCATTCCTGATCGCATTATTAATATTTACTCCAATTATAATATGGAATTGGGAATATGACTTTGTTTCTTTTGGATATCAAATAAGTCGTAGCATAATTAATAAAAATGAAACAATTACTTTTAAACCAATTATCTTTTTAGCAAATATTATCGCACAATCACTATATGTTTCTCCTCCTATTTTTATCATAATTATATATTTTACAATAAAAACTTTGATTGACTCCATTAAATATAAACAGATGGATACTAATACTTTATTCTTATTTGCATTTTCTATCCCTGTAATAACTGTCTTTAATTTTGTTGGATTATTTAAGGAAATATTACCTCACTGGCCTATCATCGGCTTTATACCACTTATTGTCTTGACTGTACATGAATATATGTCAATTAAACATACTAAATTCGTAATTATTACTAAATATTTTACATTGTTGTTCACTTTAGGATTAACATTAACCGTATTATTACAATCTTTATATAAAATAATACCCATGCCAAAAAATATGCCTGAAAAATATGATGTAACAAATGAATTATACGGATGGGATATAGTCGGTAAAAAATTAGATAATATTATTAAAAATAAGGACTATTTTATTCTAACAAATATACATTATATCGCTAGCCAAATCGCTTTTTATACACCTTCTCACCCGAAAGTATATTGCCTAAATATCAATCTGGATCAGTACGATTTCTGGCAAAATAATATAAGTGACCTTAATCATAAATCAGCAATATTTGTTTCTGATAACAGATTCAATATTAAACCAAGTGAAATCTATCCATTTGCTAAAATAACAGAATTAGAACCAGTAAATATTTATAGAAAAAATAAAATTGTTAGAACATTTCATTTATATCTATGCGAAAATTTCATTCTTGATAAAATTAATTATGAAATGATTAAACCTGTTAATAGGAGAAATGTTTTTATTAATATAAGATATTACGATAATAAAATTGTTCATAGTATAAATAATCTAACTAAAAGACATAAAATATTTGATTACATCATGATTGGATTCACTTCTTTAGGAAATGGTTTCTACCTAACTCCAATTATGGTCATTGTCCTATATTTAATTAATAAAAAAAATTTTTTAAAAAATTTGTTCGTATTCTTTCTTATAGTTATGATTGGAGGTATATTTATACAGGTACTAAAAAGTTTATATAATCAACCAAGACCATTAAAAGAATACGCTGATATAAAAACACTACTATCGCCATTAAAAGAACGAGGATTCCCATCAGGACATACTTATACTATATTTGTGGCTGTTGTTTTTGTTTGTGAAAAAATAAAAAAAATTTTATATAATTATAAATGGTATTGCTTTATTCTATATTTTATAGCAATCATGGTTGGAATAAGTAGAATTTATGTTGGCGCTCATTTTATGACAGATGTGATAGCAGGTGCTCTAATCGGAATATTTTTTACTTATTCTTGTCTGGCAGTAATAAAATTAATAGAGTCATATAGGAAAAATTTTATTCAATAAAAAGGAGACTAAATTATGTTTTTGAGAAAATTATTATTAGTCATAACTATTGTCGTATCCTGTTTAGAAACTAATTTCAGTCAAACAAAAATTTCTTCACCAAGTAGTAACCAAACAACTTCTACTGATACTTTCGATTTAGATTGGTTAAAAGAACCAACTATTAATAAGAAAACAGAAAAGAAAGAAAAGATTAAGATAACCACAGAATCTGTGACCAATACTTCATTAGAAAAATCTACTACAACAATAAAAAAATCTAAAAAAGTAAAAAAAATAAATACCAATGCTCCATATACTGAAAAGAAATCTGTTTTAATAAAAGAAAAAGAACCTATTATATCAGAAAAAGAAATTATAACTGATACTGAACCAATTAAAACGGAAAAAAAACATATTATATCAGAAAAACAGTTTGAACATACTGTTATAAAAGGTGATACTTTATGGGATATCGCTGATAAATATTATAATAATCCCTGGCTATGGAAAAAAATCTGGAATGCTAATAGAACTATAATTAATAACCCTGATTTAATATATCCTGAACAGGTTTTTATTATACCTCAAATTGAGAAAAAAATAATACAACAGGTTAAAACGGAAGAAATTATAACAAAATCTACTGAACAAAAAACTTTTAACAACTCACAAGAAGAAAAAAAAGGAATTGAAGAAGCAACCATATCTGAAACAGAAAAAACTCCAGTAATAATGGAAGCCGAAACAAAAAAACAAATTATTTCAACAGAACAAGAACCAAAAATACAAGAAAAAGAAAAAACTGAACAAACAGAAGAAACTAAATCAGAACAGGAAACTGTACCTGAAACGACAGAAGAAACTTTAACTGAACAAGAAACTGTGATTGTTGAGGAAAAACTCCCTCCAGTTTCGTCAAAAGAACTTGTTGAAGAAAAACCAAATAAATTTGTTATCCCTGTTGATTTTGAATTCGATGGAACAATAACCGGGTTTAAAGAACAAAAATACTTAATTACACAACACGATATTGTTTATTTAACTATTACAAATAATAAGTTAAAACAAAACTCAATATGCGGTATATACAGAAAAATTGGTACTGTTAAAGATACTAAAACAGGAAAACTTCTCGGCTATAGAATAACAAAAGTTGGTAAATTGAGATTAAATTCTGAAGTATCAAATAATCTTGCTTCATCTATTATTATAAGATCATATGAAATAATTAGGACGGGAGACCTTATTCTGGCAGAAAAATAATATAATATGCGCACATTAATAATTCTCATTTTAATAATATTTTCATTATCTTATCTCGTTAACTATCTATCTACATCAGGTAAATTAGATGAGTTTTTTGATAATCATTCTGATTTGAATTGGGTTCCCGGAGTTGAATTTTATATAGCAACTTTTTCTAATCTGTTTGGTAAATACGATAGTGCTCTTTATAGATTTCAAAGGATAGTTGAAAAATATCCAAAAACAGAATATGCTCCAAGCGCACAATATAATATTGCAAGAATATATGACAGTAAAGGTGAAAAAGAAAAAGCAATAAAAGAATATGAAAAATTATTAAATAATTTTCCTAATTGCCAGTATACAGAAATAAGTATTAAACGAATAAATTTTCTGCGATGAATCTCTTTTAAACTATTATGACAATAACTGACGAATTAAAATATAAATTATTACTGAATATGATTCCTGAAATAGGACCTGTTCGTGCTAATAGATTACTTAGACATTTCGGAACCGCTAAGAAAATATTTGAAAGCACAATTGATGAAATCGCTACTATTGAAGATATAGGAAAGATTTTAGCAAAAAAAATTTTAGATATAACAAAACAAATTGATATTAATAAAGAAATTGAGAAAATAAAAAAACTTAATATAAATATAACAACAATTGATGATGACGATTATCCTGCACAATTAAAAAATATCCCTGATCCACCAATCGTATTATATTATTTAGGTAAATTTACAAAAAATGATATATTTTCTGTTGCTATCGTAGGAACAAGAAAACCTACTTCTTATGGACAATTAGTTACAGAAAAATTAACTAAAGAGTTAGTTCAACTAAATGTAACTATCATAAGCGGTTTAGCAAGAGGTATTGATACTATTGCTCACTGGACAACTATTAAATCAGGTGGTAGGACTATCGCTATACTCGGAAATGGACTGAATGTTTATTATCCACCTGAAAATAGGAAACTTGAAACCGAAATAATTAAATCGGGTGTTCTTGTCTCCGAATTTCCTTTAAATTATCCTCCTGATAAAAGTAATTTCCCACGACGTAATAGATTAATAGCAGGTTTATCACTAGGAACTGTTGTGATTGAAGGTGATTTAACAAGTGGCGCAATGATAACAGCACGATTTGCTCTTGACCAAGGAAAAGATGTTTTTACTGTTCCAGGAAGTATCTTCTCTAAATATAGTCGCGGACCACATCTGCTATTAAAACAGGGTGCGAAATTGGTTGAATCAGCAGAAGATATTGTTCAGGAAATAACAACTTTAGCTGACTGGATTTTAAAAAGTAATCAAAAGAAAGAAAAAGTTGAAGAATTACCACTATTAAATAATATTGAACAGGAAATATTGTCTAAATTAGAAAATGAACCTGACGGACTACATATCGATAAACTATATAATTTATTAAAACGGAATTTTAGTGAATTATCACAAACACTTATCTCTTTGGAATTGAAAGGATTAATAAAATCATTACCAGGCAAAATCTATATTAAAACAATAATAAATTAATAGAAATAAGAGAAGCAGCTAAACATATTAAACTAAATCTTTCAAAAGCAACTGTTGCTGTTCAGGGATACGGTAATGCTGGTTCTTATTCCGCTATATTGATGAAAGAATTGTTTGGCTCAAAAATTGTTGCTGTAAGTGACTCCAAAGGTGGAATATATAATCCTGATGGAATTGACCCTGTAAGTGTATTAAAACATAAGGAAAAAACAAAATCAGTAACAGATTTTAAAAATACAAAACCAATAACTAATGAAAAATTATTGGAACTCGATGTTGATATATTAATTCCATCGGCATTGGAAAATGTTATTACGGAAGAAAATGCCGGAAATATTAAAGCAAAAATCGTTGCTGAAGCTGCTAATGGACCAACAACACCCGAAGCAGATACGATTCTATATAAAAATAAAATTTTTGTTATACCTGATTTCTTATGTAATTCTGGTGGTGTAATCGTATCATATTTTGAATGGGTACAAAATTTATATGGATATTACTGGCCTGTAGATGAAGTTTATGAAAAATTGGATAAAAAGATAACTAAAGCATTTGCTGATGTATTAAATACTTCTCTAACTGATAATGTTGATATGCGAACAGCAGCGTATATGGTCGCAATTAATCGGGTTGTAGAAGCAATGAAACTTCGTGGTTGGATATAACTTAATCAGTTATATAAAATTTGATAAAAATTATTTGTAATTCTATTCAGTAAGTAGTTAATAGAAAATAAATTGATATCTAACATAATTTACCGCTAAATATTAGTAGTATGAATATATTTCTATTATTTTTTTTACTGGCTTTTATTTCATCATGTGCAACTGTTCCCTATACAAACAGAAAAGCATTTATTATGCTTACACCTTATGAAGAAACCTATCTTGGTGAACAAGCATTTATTGAAGTCAAAAATAATTCAAAATTAAGTAATAATTACCTAGAAAATGATTTAATAAAAAAAGTTGGTGAAAAAATTGCACTTGCTGCAAATAAACCTGATTATAAATGGGAATTTATTTTAATAGATGATACAGGAACTATTAATGCATTCTGTTTACCCGGTGGCAAAGTTGCATTTTATAGCGGTATTTTGCCATTATGTAAAGATGAAAATGGTATCGCTGTTGTTATGGGACATGAAATTGCACATGCACTTGCGAGACATGGGGCTGAAAGAATATCTCAAGGAGAACTTGTTAAACTGGCTGGACGTCTACTTGCTGCAGCAACAAGTGATTCATCTCAACAAAAACAAGATTTACTTCTTACTGCTTATGGCTTAACAACAACTTTGGGTGTAATGTTGCCTTTCAGCAGAAAACAAGAATACGAAGCAGATTATATAGGACTGATACTTATGGCTAAAGCTGGTTATGACCCTAATACTGCTGTTGAATTCTGGACAAGAATGTATGAGTTATCAAAAAATAAAACAATTCCTGAATTCTTATCTACACATCCTAGCGATAAAAATAGAATAAAAGAAATAAAAAATAAAATACCTGAAGCAATGAAATATTACAAAAAATAAAAAAAGACGTACACACAATTAATAAATTAATTGTGTTATACGTCTAAAAAGGATATCCAATATAGATATTATTTTTTTCTGGGTCTATCTTTTCTTCTAAATCCCATCTCTTTCTTTTTCTCTGCTTTCTGTTTTAACTGCTTGAATTTTTCTAATTGTTCAGGTGTAAGTAACGATTCTATTTGCTTATCAACATCTTGTCTGATTTGTTGAACTCGCTCTTTCATAGATTTATGTTCTAATTTGATTTTCTCCCAACCATCTTTCGTAATCGCTGAAATTTTATCTGCCTGCTCTTTCGTAAGATTAAGTGATTTAGTTAATTTTTCTATCCTTTTTGTATGGAACTCTTCCATTTTCTTATCCATTTTTTCTTCATCAAGCGGTGGATAAGGTCCCTCTCCATGATGTCCCGCAGGTGGCTGTGCAATAATTATTGATATACACCCAAAGATTAAACCTAATAATATTAATGCGACTACATATTTCTTCATATTTCTACTCACCTCCTATTCCTTTATAAAATTGTTATAATATATTCTTATTACCTCATTGTCAAATTCTTTTTCTATTTGTTCTGTTAATAAAATATCAGTGAACACTTCATCTGACTTACGAAAATATTTACTTTTATGAAATATGAGAAAAACTATCATAACTAATACTACTATAGTTGGAATAAAAACAGGAATCAGTCTTCTTAAAAATTTAGTCGGAAATATTATATTATTATTTTGGCTTTTAATTCGGTTAAATAACTTCATTTCAAAAAACTCAGGTTCTCTGACTCCTTCTTTTAATAAAAATAATCTTTTAATTTTATTTAATTGCTCTAACTCATTTTTACAGTCAGTACATGTCTCTAAATGCTTAAATACCAAGTTCTTTTCATCTTGATTTAATTCGTTATCAATATACATTGATAACATTATTTTAAATTTTTTACATTTCATAATATTATCCTCAACTATCTATTTTTTACCCTAAAACGATAATCTATTTTTCATCTGTTGTCGTGCCCTGAATAACCATATTTTTACTTTACTAATTGATATATTCATTACTTCAGAAATTTCTTTATATGATAAACCATCTATTTCTTTTAAAGTTAATATAATCCTATATTTTTCTGGCAATGAGTCCAATATTTTCTGTATGATCTCTCCTAATTCTTTCTTATCAATTTTATCAACAACATCATCCTCCTTACTCGAAATTATATCTTCTAATTTAAGTTTTTCTTCTGATATGAGTTCTGTTTCATATGATATGAATTTTATTTTCCTTTTTCTTAATTCATCAATACATTTATTAACTGTAATTCTATATATCCAAGTTGAGATAGAGGATTCTTCTTTAAAAGAATTAATTGAAGTATACACTTGTATAAAAACATTTTGTGCTATGTCTTCCATATCCTGAGTATCACCCATAATAGAATAAATAGTATTAAATACTTTCGGTTTATATTTCTCAACAAGTTTTCTAAATGCATCTTCATTACCATGTTTTATCTCTGTTAATAGATCCGTATCTACATTCATATTTAGGATTTATAAAATCAGTAAAATTATGAAAAATATTAAATGACACATTTCTATACTTTAATTAAAATTTAAATTCTTTTTTCTTAGATATTTTTCTCTATTTTATGAGTTCTTTTCACATTTTGTTTATTAATTATTTCCTACAAATTCCAAAATATTCTATTATTACTTATCATATATCCTTTTACATAATTTAGACGCTGAATAAACAAAAATGTTACAAAAGAAATTTTAACTATTAATTAAAAGTAATCAGTTACATATATTTTATAACATTATTTAAGATTAAAATCAAATATAACCAAAATTAGTATATGGTTGACATAACAAAATTTGTTTTGTAAAATTATTGCCATAAATCACAATATATTAATTGCTTGTTTTATTATATGATGAATATTTCATAATTAAAATTAGGAAAATATGAATAAAACCAAATTAACTAATAGAAAAAAAATTGTTATCCTTGGAGGCGGACCTAACAGAATTGGTCAAGGAATTGAGTTTGATTATTGTTGTTGTCATTGCGTGTTCGCATTAAAAGAAGAAGGATATGAAACAATAATGGTTAATTGTAATCCAGAAACGGTCAGTACTGATTATGACACTTCTGATAAACTTTATTTTGAACCTCTTACATTTGAAGATGTTATGAATATAGTTGAATTAGAAAAACCTATCGGGATAATTGTCCAATTCGGTGGACAAACTCCTCTTAATTTATCTGTACCTCTTGAAAATGCAGGTGTTAAAATACTCGGCACTTCATCAGAAAGTATTGACCGTGCAGAAGATAGAAAAAAGTTTGAATTACTACTCAAAAAACTTAATCTTGTTAGACCAGAAAATGGCATAGCAACTTCTTTTAATGAAGCAAGAAGAGTTGCTAAAAAAATCGGCTATCCTGTACTCATTAGACCATCATATGTTCTCGGTGGTAGAGCAATGGAAATCGTATATGACGAAGATTCATTAGAACAATATATAAATACAGCTGTTGAAGCATCACCAGAAAAACCTATACTAATTGATAAATTTTTAGAAGATGCAATTGAAATTGATGTCGATGCCGTCTCCGATGGCAAAAGATGTATTATATGTGGCATAATGGAACATATTGAAGAAGCAGGAATACATTCCGGTGATAGTGCATGCGTTATTCCTCCATTCTCGTTAAGTGACAATATTATAAATAAAATAAAAATTATTACTTATGAACTTGCTAAAGAACTGAATGTTATTGGACTAATGAATATTCAATTCGCTGTCAAAAATGACACTATATATATTCTGGAAGTAAATCCGCGTGCATCAAGAACAGTACCATTTGTAAGTAAAGCAACAGGAATACCTTGGGCAAAAATTGCTACAAAAATTATTGTTGGGAAAACTCTAGATGAATTAAATCTGACAAAAGAAATTGAGATAAAACATATCGCTGTTAAAGAAGCCGTTTTTCCTTTTAATAGGTTCCCTGGTATTGACCCTGTTTTAGGACCGGAAATGAAATCAACAGGTGAAGTAATGGGTATTGATACTAATTTTGGAAAAGCATATGCTAAATCACAGATTGCAGCAGGAACAATTTTACCAACAAAAGGAAATGTTTTTATTAGTGTTAAAGAAAAGGATAAACGAGCAATAATATTTATTGCAAAGAAATTATGTGATTTGGGATTAAATATATATGCTACTTCTGGAACATATAAAGTTCTAACAAAAAATGGAGTAAAAGTTACTCCTGTATTCAAAGTAAATGAAGGT
>Ga0123519_10014866_pt1 | contig 11000 bp, 5 predicted proteins | sample YelNatPaOPRAMG02_FD_87396 | JGI IMG/M metagenome (GOLD analysis project Ga0123519, IMG submission 87396) | Hot spring microbial communities from Yellowstone National Park - Yellowstone National Park OP-RAMG-02 (version 2) | ecosystem: Environmental > Aquatic > Thermal springs > Hot (42-90C) ... | reverse complement strand
TTGAAATTCCTATACAGGAACATACTTCAGGGGAATTCTTCCCCTGAAACCTCTACGGACAGGGACAAGCCCTGTCCCTACATACCTCTCCCTTTTTAAGGGAGAGTCCGCCATACTTCTTGGCGGATAAGGTGAAGGGTCCGAAGAAAAAAACCGAGTGTCAAAAAATTTTGCGCTTGAAAAATGGCGCAAATCCGCTTTAGGATTGCATTTGAACGAAATTTACCAAAAATCGTATGAATAATGCGGGCTATACCTATTAGAGTTATACTTTAAGCCACACCATTTTTAATAGCCTGCTATCTATAAAATTTTGTATATTAGAAAGAAGAATAAATTATAATTCTTCAGTCGCTATTCTGTTTCTTAGAGTGAAAAATCGGGCTAAATTTTTTTCAAAGACTCAATGCTTATTGTCTTAAGAGCATTATCTTTTCACTGAATTCCTTTTCATTCGTAGTAAACCTATAGAAATATATACCATCCGGCAGATTTACGGGACTCCAGTTGGCATAATAGAACCCCGGTTTTTTAATTCCTTCGTCAATCGTCTGAACAATCTGACCCAATAAATTGTAAATCCTTATTTTTACATCCGAAACCGTCTCCAACCTATAAACGAAGTGAATGGTGCTCCCCGAGGCAGGATTTGGATAGCAGATTATCATCCGGTCCCTGGGCAGATTATTTTCAACACGCAATTCTCCGTTATTCGTCTGTTCATAAAATCCACTCGTCGGGGTGAATTTCCAGGCTGTGCCATTTGAAGGAGCATTGATTGTCTTACCAGAACTACCTGATTGATTTTCAATACCCCGGCTTGTTGTGACATCATTCGTAACCGAATTATACTGAAAGACAATTTCTCCATTGGGATAGAGGATTACCTCAAAGGTCTGGGTATTAGAATTGGAATAATTTTTAACGGCATTCCAGGTGACGACAAACTTATCAGAGCCTGAATAATAGGTGATTGTTCCACCCCCGGCTGGATTTAAATCCCGCCAGAATGGGGCAATCAGGGCATTGGGGTCTGCAGAATTTGGGATTGTCGCTGGATTATAGGCAGTTGATGTGGATGTAAATGACAGAAATCCATTTGAGCAGATATTCACCGAATTGTAACTTGTGCCATAGAAACTGAACGAGAACGGCAGGGTGAAGTTCTTTGACTGGTCGTCACCGGTAATTCCGGTTGCAGTTGATGTGCTTATCCAGGAATATGTTACCTGGGAGACAGTGTAATCAACTCCGCCACCACCGGATTCGCCCTTCAGATATTCATCCCATTTTGTTGAGGTGATTGGAAGACTATTATAACTTGTATTATAACCCGATGACGAGGAGGGATGGTAGATTGCAACACCGCGGCACATAGAATAACTGGAAGAGTTTTTATAAAGTTTTACCGCATTCAGGATTGCATTTTTTACATCGGTTGCCGCATTTCTTAATGAAGTGGGAAGGCTTGTTGAGTTGTATATTTTATCCGCAAAATCATAGAGGTCAATGTGAGATGTGAGATAAAACTGCTTGGTATTATTTCTTGCAGTCTGGATTGTGTTTGAATATCCCTGTCCCCGTGCCTGAATCAACTGGTTGGCAAAGGCATCAATCTTTGTGGTCAGTGTTGCAATCTGGCTCAAGTCTGTGACATCAAGGGTTGACTGTCCGGATGTGCCATTGACAACTGCCTTGCCCAAATCGAGTGCGGACATTGTTGGATTGTTATTAAGGTCATTTAAGAAACTTGTATAATACCAGCCCGCACCACCTTCGGTCTCTTCTGAACTCACCAGAATATTTGCATAATTCTTTGTGATATCCATTACCTCCCACATACCCATCAGGCAGGCATCCCAGCCGACCAGGTCAATATTCTTACCCAGGGCAGATTTTATCTGGGAGAGTGCACTATTCAATTCCCCATTGGCAACGTCAATTGCATTACCCGAAGTTTCATCATTTGAGAATCCCCGGAAAAGAATTGCATCGTTCGGCTGGCTTGCCAGATACCAGCCATCACCATGGTCCCAGAGGACAAGAAAGTATTTGTTTGCGGGATAGTTCTGCTTTGCCCACTGGACAAACTGAACCAGGGTGGTTGGTGAACCCATATCAACCTCGCCAAGGTCCTGGATTAAAGTGGAATTGATTGTAGAAGAATTGTTGTCGGATGTTACATAGTATCTTCTACATCCGGTCCAATCACCATTTGAATTGTCATAGCCAGGGATTCTATCAATCTGCACGACAACATTACGATTGGAATTTGAACCGCCACCGGCTTCCATTTCATTGAAGTCCTGGATTCCGTATGTCTCAAGGTTATTATCCGCATTCATATAGACCATTATCGTCCATTCCTTTGTGCTTCCACCCCCGCCGCTGGAAAGGGTAACACTGAATGAATATGTTCCTGAGCCAGAATATTCATACATCCTTGCCCGCCACTGACCAGAGACATCCGCGGTAAAGGTGACAGAATCAACCGCACCAGTTCCATTGAGTGAAGAAGCCTTTTGTTGATTAGATGGGTTATAAAGATAGAGGTCAAAGTCTGCCGAGGAGGGCGGGGTGAGTTTTACTTTAATTACCTGTCCTGAATTAACATTAAATTTGTAGTAGTCATCTCTATCACTTCCATCCATATAACCTGTATAATTGCCCGGATTGATGAGTAGCGCAGTTTCAAATGTATTCCCGGCATCTCCGCCGCTACCGGCATCATTCTGGGCAGTTCCGCCACCAGTCGCGTCAAGCACGACATTATCTATATAGGCGCCTTCGTATGTTACACTATAGTCCGAATGGAACCAGAATCTTATCTTTGTTGCAGTGGTCGGAATGTTTACGGAAATCTGTTGCCAGGATTGGTAAGAACCACTCCGACTCCAGGCAGTTGTCCAGGAGGATGTATAATATTGCACATATACATAATCATAATTTGCTTCGGTATATTGCCATATATAAAATGTAAGGGTTGCTGAGGAATAACCAGAGAGGTTTATGGAACGTTCCATATAGACATCAACATTATTGGAATATGTTGCATTCGGTGTGCATTTTGCGGAATAGGATGCTGAATAATAACGGGCTGAACTCTTTGTCCAGTATTGTCCTGATGTTCCGGAGAGAGTCCAGTTTGTGGGGAAGTTGGTCATATCATCAGAAAAGATAGTAGTAGCACTCAAGGGGTACATAAAGACCAGAATGAGACTTAAGAGACTTAAGTCTTTCAACCTCATAGAAACCTCCTTCCAACATTATTTTATGCAAAATTTGCAAAATGTCAAGGGTAATCTTTTAGACTTAAGTCTTGGACTTCATTTTGAAAGTTTTAACTGTAATGAGTAATTCAGATTTAATGGACAATACCGTTGACAAGCCTTTTTTTATGGTTATAATTGATTATTGGATAAACTCAAAAAGGATTCAACTATGACTCTTATAGATGACCGTTTTCAAATATTAAAAAGAATTTCTCAGGGTGGTATGGGCAGGGTATATAAAGTAAAGGATTTGTTAGAAAAACGGATTCTTGCATTAAAAATTTTGCCTAAAAGATTATATGAAACAGATTCGGTTTTTCGTTTCCAGCAGGAATTCAAGGTGCTTGCTCAATTTGAGCACCCCAATCTCTGCCGGGTCTTTGAATATGGAACACTCAAGGGTGGTTATCCATACTTCACAATGGAATTTCTCCAGGGATATGACCTCTACAGAGCCACTGATGGACTTCCCTATGAAAAGATTTATCCCCTGATTGTTCAAGTTTGTCGCGCCCTTGAATATATTCATTCAAAGGGTCTTATCCATTGCGACCTCAAACCAGAAAACATCATTGTCTCTGGCGATCTTGTAAAGTTGGTGGACTTTGGTCTTGTAGAGGAGTCAAATTTAGGGCCAATCAATCTGCGCGGAACATTTCCATACATAGCACCGGAGGTAATAAAAGGAATCCCTGCAGACCATAGAGTGGACCTTTATTCATTGGGTATAATCTTCTATGAAATTACTGCAAGGAAATTGTTAAAGAACAAATTAAAGAAAAAGAATTCTACAAGATTTTTGCAAGATTACCTCTCTTTAATTGAAGAATTGCCAAAAGAGATTGATAAGAACTTGCCTGAAAACCTGGCGTCACTTGTGAAGAGATTGATCGCAATCAAGGTAACAAACCGTTTTAGCCGGGCGAATGAGGTAATTATTGAAATCAACAAAATTAGCGGTCAAACATTTGCCTTGGCGACAAAGGAAACACAAAAGAGTTATTTTTTGACCCCTCCCCTCATCGGCCGGAAGAATGAAATGGAAGAATTGAGAAATTCGTTTGAAAGGAAAAAATCATGCCTGTTTCTCATTGGTGGAGAAACCGGAACCGGTAAATCAAAATTGCTTCAAGAATTCAAATCGTCCATTCAACTTAGAGGGGCGCGGTGTATAACGACCGATGTGAATGAAGGTTGTGGTTCTTATGGATTGTTTTATAAATTTTTTAAAGAATTACATTTTTATATAAATAAAACAAGTATCAACAAGAAGACTCAAAATGTCCTTGCCGAACTCTATCCAGATATCTTGCCTGAAACCAAAAAGAAGAAGTTGTCCGATCTTGAGATTGAACAGATAAGGATACGGAGAAACGATATCCTGTATGAGTTTATTAAGGATGTCAGTTCTAAAATTCCCAATATTGTTGTTTTTCTTGAAAATCTCCACTGGGCAGACCGGGAGAGCCTTTTATTTCTTGAATATCTTTCCCGTAATATTGAGGACCTGAAAATGCATTTCTATGGCACCTATCGCACTGAAGAGATGTATTCAAATAATCATCTCAAGCAACTAATAAAAAATCTAAAAAATAACCATAGTTTCTTTTCCATTATTCTAAAGCCTCTCAATCTCCAGGAAATTTGTGAGTTGCTCTATTCATTGATTCCCGAGTGTCCAAAAGACGCAGAATTTAACCAGAAACTTCTTCTGGAAACTGGCGGCAACCCTCTCTTTATTATAGAAATTCTGCGGACATTGGTTATTCAAGAGGGAATTGCACCTCAAGAATTTGCCCCTGAAATTTTTGAGCGTTTTTCAATACCAGCAGGACTTGAAGATATTTTGTTAAGAAGATTGACCAATTTATCCCCAGAGGCACTGGAGATTATAAAAATGTGTGCAGTTTTTAGAAAAGAGATCTCTGTAAAAATTATTGAATCAATCCTTGGAAGGGATGTAGCCCCTGCAATTTATGAACTAAAAAAACAGGGTTTTATTTTTGAGGAGGAAAGGGCATACTATTTTGTTAATAATAAATTGAAAGAAGTAATATACTCTTCACTTCTGGATAATGAAAGAAAGACTCTGCACCAAAGAATTGCTCAATATCTGGAGATTCATTATAAAGAAAATCCCCGTATTCTTGATGACCTTGCTTATCACTACTTAAATAGTGGAAATCCCGATAAGATGAGATATGGGTTATATGCAGCAGCAATAAATAAAAAACAATCCAAATTAGAAGAGGCAATTAAATTTTATAAGATGCTTCTTGATGTTATTCCTAAAAAAGACAAAAAACTTAGATTTGCTATCCTCAAAGTTCTCGGCCAAAGTGATTATGAGGCCGGTTTTTACAAAGAGGCATTTAGATACTATCTTTTGGCATTAAGAACAAAACCGCCCAGCAAAAGCCAGCAGGTTTCAATTTATAATGAAATTGGTATGGTTTGTGATAAGATGGGAAAACCAGAAGAATCTTTAAGATACTATAAAAAGGGATTGATGATTTTGAAAGAGAACACCCATTCATTTTTAAAAGCTGAGGTACTTACTGGTTTAGGACTGGCTCTTACAAGAAAGGGCGAGTATATGAAGGCTGAACAATGTCATTTTCAGGCCTTAGAATCAGTAAATACTTTGGCAAAGCGTTCAGAAATAAATAAAAGAGTTTTGTCTTTAAAGGGAGAAATCTTTCGGCGTTTAGGCATAATTGCCTGGGAAAGAGGTGATTTGGACAAGACAATGAATTACTACAATAATGCCCTTCGTCTTTACAGAAGACTCGGAAAAAAGAATAAGATTGGTTTAGTTCTAACAAATATTGGTTTGGTTACGACCCGATTAAAAACTGGATTAAAAAAGGGACTTGATGTTCTTGAGCAAGCCCTTGAATGTTTTGAAGAGGTGCATAACCAGGGTGGCATTGAAAATGTGTTATTGAACCTTGGTTGTCTCTATGGAGTAAAAAGTGAACATCTTCAGGCAATTGAATATTTTGAAAGAGCAAAGGTTATTGAAAGACGGATAGGGGTTCCAGTAATTTTAGCGAACCTCAATTTGGGGAATTGCTATATGGCGATAAATGAATATAAAAAAGCAAGGGAATATTATAATGAGGCATTGGAATTTTCCAAAAAGACAGGTGATAGACAAATGACTTTATTGGTTCTGTTGAATCTCGGTATTCTATTGGTAGAATCCGGAGAATATAGTGAGGGGCTCAAACTTCTAAAATCCCTTCAGCCCATTTTCAATAAAAACAAACAATTGGATAAAGAGAGTTTTTGTTTAAACAATCTTGGGATATTATTTATTGAACTGGGTGAGTTTGATACTGCCGAAAAATATTTGAAGAAAAGTCTGGAGATTGCCTTGACAAATAAAATAATGCTGAATGTGATGCTTTGTATGATATCTTTGTGTCGTTATGCGCTCTTTAATAAAAAAGAAAAAAATTTCTTCCAATATTTCAAAAAGGGGACTGAACTTGCCCGAGAACTGGAGGATAGAACCAATGAAGCAATATATTTTACTCTATCTTCGGAATTCAATTATCAAACAAAGAATTATGAGCAGGGAATTTTGGATGCAAAAAGGGCGATAGAGATATTGAAAGAGATGAATAATAAAAGGGTTGCGTATGCAGATGCCCTGATTTCTCTGGCAAAGAATATGTTGAGAAATAGAACGCTTACAGGAACCGGGGCAATAATATACGCTAAAGAGGCTATGGGGATTGCGGAAAAGTTTGACCAGCCCGAAACCAAATGGAAGGCGTATTTTACCTATGGGCAATTTTGTAAAGAAGAAGGGAATCTCAAGGAAGCACTAATCTACATCAAAAAGGCATTGGAGGTCCTTTCCGATGTCTCTTATAAACTCAAACGGAAGTATAAAAATTCCTACATTAATCGTTCCGACCGTCAGGAGGTCTTTAAGACATTGGATGAAATTGAAGCATCCATAAATAGAGGTCAATTTTTGACCATTGGTGGTCAAAAATTGACCAAATCTTAAAACAATTTTTATTTATAAAGCAAAAACCCTTTGAAATTCCGAGCAAAATTATTACGATGTATTTACAATTTCAGGCACGATTTTTGCTATTATAAAAAGGTGCAAGTATGAAGAAAATATTGTTTTTAGCAATAATATCGTTTAGTATTATAATTCCGCGAGGGGTTCTTGGTTTTTCTCAAAAAAAAGGAGACTTTTTGGGATTTGATTCTTTGTTTTACCAAAATCTTCTTGAATCCGGATTAGGGGAATCTTATAAAAATCAGAAAGAGGCGTCTTTCTATACACCAACCTTATTTCGTGACCGAATTTATATCTATTTCCCCAACAGTTCGGATACACCTCTAAAAATTGCCCTTTATGATGTTAGTGCCAGGCTGGTAGTTCAAAAGGTCCTTTCCCGGAGGCCAAAATTGTTTGTCTTTGATGAGAAAGACACGGAGTCTCTTTCCAGTGGTGTCTATATACTTCAGGTTGGTTCTGAAGATAATCTATCTTCAAAGAAAATCATTAAGTTGAAATAGGAGGTAAAATGAAAAAAGTGAATATATGTGTGATTTTTGTTTTTTTAATCTGTCTTGCCCGGGCGCAGGAATACGAAATCATTCGCACAAAACTCTACGGGACCGGTGTTCAGTCGGATTCTGGATGGTGGATCACCGGATTTCAGACCGAGACTTCCGGTGAGTATGTGCAATTAAGGCCCATAAGACAGGGGGGAGTTCTGCTCAGTCCAATATTTAAGAGCCGACTGGCCGGAATTGCGGTTGATGGTTTTACTACTTCTGGTGATACACTCGTTGGATTTTCCACCTCAGGACCTGACGGAAACGGTTGGGTCTATCTCAATGCAATGATGAAAAATGCTGGAAGTTATCCCATCTTTAGAAGTAAACTTGATGGCTGTGATGTGCAGAATGTTGACCCGGCATCTGGGCAATGGATAAGTAAGTTCAGGACGACTACGGATGGAGAGTATGTTATTCTTAAGGTGGTGCGAAGCACCATTGGAATTGAGGAAGACAGAAATAAGGATAGCGAAATTTCTATTGGTGGTTTTGTCTTTGCCCTGAACATTTCTTTACCAAATCCATTCCTTGAGAAAACGAAAATCTCCTATTCAATTGCCAGTCCCTGTGAGGTAAGTCTGAGAGTTTATGACATAGTCGGCAGGCTGGTAAAGACGCTTATAGATGGACAGGTGCAAAAACCAAATAGTTACACACTCATCTGGAACGGAACTGATAATCAGAACCGTAGATTGAGTTCAGGGGTCTATTTTATAAGAATGGAAGCGGGCGATTTTCGGGCAACAAGGAAATTGATGTTGATAAGATAAGTTATAAAAATAATGGAGTAGCGGAACTTGTTCCGCACTAAAGACGCAGACCAAGGTCTGCTACTCCATAAGAAAACACCGAAAGGAGGTATTTATGAACCGCTATATTAAATTCTTAATCATCGGTTGCATATTTGCAACCCTTTTGTTCGCTCCTTCTTCAGATGTTGTAGAAGAAGGTAAAGAAAAATCCTCCAATCAGGAGGTAAATGGTAAAGATGGCCGTGGCTGGACCGAAGCATCAAGGGGCTGGATTGAAGGTACAAACATTTTCTACCCTTACAGCACTAATATCACTGTCGGGGTTGGAACAACAACACCCAGCACTTCCTATAAACTTGATGTTGCTGGTAGTGTAAGAATTACCGGTGGAATTCATGATGGCACAGGATTTGGCACAGCGGGTCAGGTTCTTGTAACAAATGGTTCCGATATATACTGGTCAAGTTCAATACCAGGTGGTTCAAGTAGTTATATTTGGAATCAATATTCTTCTTCCCAGAGTAACGCCAAGTTCTGGATTGGCGGAACCGGAAGCAAAGGTAAGATAGACAATTCAACTGCAGGTGATACAGGGTTTATTTCCAAAGTAACGGGTGCGGCTTATTCAGATGGTGTGGGTATTTATACCCGTTGCTGGCCTTATGATAATTATGGAATTGGTCTTATAGCAGAAGGCGGGTGGTACAGTGGTAAATTTCTTAGTGCATCCTGGGGTATTTATTCTAAATCTACGGGGTCAAGCAGTATTGCGTTAAGAGGTGTGCAGGGTACTGCAGGAGAATATACCCCATCAGGTAGTGCGGCAATAATTGCCAATGGGTATTATGGCGGATTATTTGCCACTGCAAGCAAGTTGGGTGGTGACAATTCAGTAGGAGTTTACGGTGTAGGCGACAGTACTACTACTCTTATATCAAGTTCCGTTGCCGGTGGTGCAGGTGTTGTCGGAGTAGGAAGAAGAGGAGTAGTGGGAGGTTTCCCTGGTTCCGACTACTATGGCGTACTTGGTTATAGCGCACGATATGCAAATCTTTTCTACCAATACGATACAAGCACATCTACTGTTGATGGAAGATCTGCTCTTTACGCACAAAGAGGCAGACAATATACGAATCACGGAACTGGCTATGATTTCAGCCACACCAATCAGGCAATACAGGGGTATATTGTTCAGCCTGATTCGTATAGTTTTGCTATTTCTGGGCACTCCAGTGTTAGTACTTTTTATTACCGTGTTGGTGGGGTTTTAGGGGCTACAAGCACAAGTACCTGGGGTTGTCTCGGCTACTGGAATTCAAGTGGCTCGCCTTACGGTGGATATTTTACAAGCACCGGAAGTGGTTCTGGTAAAGACGGAATTGGTATCGGTTCATACGGCGATTTACTTGGCGGATGGATAAAAGGAGAAGAGTATGGTTTATATGCCTCAGGAAAAAGGTATGCACTATACCTTGATGGTAATGAATATGCCAATGGGTATGTTGCTTCATTGCAGGAAACAGATAATAAGGTAAATGTGCTTTATGCCCTGACCAGTTCTTCAGTGAATATTTTAGCCTATGGTAGAGGCAATCTCAATAATGGGAATGCCCTGATAAGATTTGAAGAGAGTTTCAGTCGGGTGGTTTCAGATAAAGAGCCGATTACGGTTATCATTACACCGATGGGAGAATGTAATCAGATTTGTATCTCTCGTGTTTCACCAGAAGGGTTTTCTGTTTATGAATCAAAGGGTGGCAGAACAAATACTGAATTTTGTTATATTGCGATTGGTAAGAGAAAAGGATATGAAAATGTCCAGGTTCCTGAAGAAATTGCCGACCGTAATTTCAAGGATAATATGTCTAAAGTGACCTGGAACGAAAGCAGTCGGAAAGGGGTTGCTCAGCCGGTATGGTTTGATGGTAGTAAATTGAAATTTGAGAAGCCGCCGTTCACAGAGATTAAGCAAGACCCCAAGATACTTAAAGAAATAATTGCTCCGGAACTTAAACCACCTCCAAAGTTGACAATCAGAAAACCCGATGATAGATTGCTTCCTGTTCAGGGGAACTGATTTTTTGAAACTTGCTTCTACTTAGTGGTGAACAACTTAAAGATTTTTGATAACGAAAAGGAAGATTTGATATAACCGGGGAGGTTTTATTGAAGAGGCTGTCATTAACCCTGGTAGGCTTGGTGATGGCGGGTTTTTCTGCCCATCAGGTAGTGACCTTTACGGGAAGTTGGGGTGAGCATTCTTTGTTTAATGTGGTATCTGAGCGTCCTGATGGTGTGGAGATTGTTTTCAGTATGCATCAGATGGTGGTTGAGGATATTGAGATAGATGGTCGGGTGATGAAGGTTTATGGTGTGCCGGGGA
>Ga0123519_10014863_pt1 | contig 11001 bp, 10 predicted proteins | sample YelNatPaOPRAMG02_FD_87396 | JGI IMG/M metagenome (GOLD analysis project Ga0123519, IMG submission 87396) | Hot spring microbial communities from Yellowstone National Park - Yellowstone National Park OP-RAMG-02 (version 2) | ecosystem: Environmental > Aquatic > Thermal springs > Hot (42-90C) ... | reverse complement strand
GTTCCATCTCCGTATGGCATTTTCACATCACCTCTCCCCCTAAAATTTTTGTTATGAATATATATTCATTCAAGTATTTAAATGTTTCGTTTTGAATGTATATTCATTTTAAAAAAGGGGGAGGGTTTTGTTTTGGGTTTTGGTTTTTGTTTTCTCTAGGGGTTTTTTTTAGTCGCAAGTTAGGCTGTTGAATTGTATTTTTTTGTTGGGTTTTGTTGAGAGTGTTTTGTTTACTGCTTTAACAACGCAGTTGGGTGTTATGAGGTTGAATGATTCAGGTGCTTTGGCTAGGGCTTCTGGTTTGACGCGTCTGCTTGTCTCGCTCACGTATTTTTTTATGTATACTGCGATTCCTTTTTGTGTGTAGGGGTAGTACCAGTAGGGGCGCCCTCGGGTGAAGATGGAGATTGCGGGGCAGTTTACAGCTGCTGCTAGGTGGGCTGGCCCGGTGTCCATTCCCACGTAGAATTTTGCTTTTTGGAATATAGCGGCTAGTGTTGGTAGGGGTGTTAGGGGTAGGATTACTGGTTTGGTTTTCATTTTTTTAGCTGTTTCTTCAGCTGATTTTTTGTCATCTGGTCCTTGGGCTATGACTGGTTGGGCTTTGGATGATAGGATATCCGCGGTTTTAGCGAAGTTTTCAGCGCTCCATCTTGTTTTAGGGTCTGAAGAGCCTGGGAATATGATGAAGTAATTTTTTTTTACTTGGTTTTCTTTGAGTATTTTAATTGCTTTTTTCTTTTCTTCTCTGGATGGTTTTATTTCAGGTTTGAGTTTGAGTTTTTTGAAGCCTTGCTTTTCGATTACGCTTAGATTGTATTCTGTTAGGTGTAATGGTTTTATTTGGTTTTTAAGCCATTGCTCTTCAATGAAGTTTGAGGTTGGGTCGACTCTAGTGTTTTTAAAGGGTAGTAAGAGTATTGAGGTTATGATTGCAAGTGGTGTTGGTTCTGTTAGTACTATGCAGTCTGGATTGTATTTTAGTAGTTGTATTAATAATTTGATTTTTTCACTTGGTTTTTTTGGGTTTGTGGTGACTGTCGAGTTTTTAGGGCAGAACGGCGCTAGGTTTTGAGGGGTTATTATTGTTGTTTTTTTGGATTGAAGGGCGATTGATTCTATTATTGGTAGGTTTAGTATGAAGTTTCCCACTTCTAGGTTGGAGAAGATTAGTGTTTTTTCTGGCTTGGATTGAATTTTTTTGTTTTTGTATATTTTCTGTATTGATAGGGAGGTTATTTCAAGAGCTTGTCTTATAAAGTGTGATTCCATTTTTTTTTTCAAAGTGTTTTTTTAATTTGGAAGGTTTATAATTGTTATGGATTATGATTGTTTTATTAAAGATTTTTTCAAAGTTAAAAAGGTTTGGGGGGCGGGCTGCGAGTTTTAAGCTTGCTAATTTATTTTTTTTTTCAAGGCTGGCTCGCTTGTTTTTGAGTTTTAATTTTTTTAAGTTAACTAAAGTGTTTAGGGAGGGTTTTTCAGTTTTAACGGTTGGCGTTAATTTTTGCGAGGGGGGGTGAACTGGTTAGCGTGGGGTTGTTAGGGGGTTTGAGTGTTTTTAGAATCGCGGGTTTTTTTAGTGCAGGGGGAGGGATTTGAACCCTCGAACTCGCTAAGAGACTAGCCCCTGAAGCCAGCGCATTTGACCAGGCTCTGCCACCCCTGCGTGAAAAAGTTTGTGGGGGTTTAGTGTTTTTTTTTAAAGTTTTTAGGTTTGAACTGGTTTATTAAGTGTTAAGCTTACTGTTTTTGAATAGTTTTTTTTAAACACGGTTCGAGTTAGGAGAGAGTTTTTTGGTTTTAAAAGTTTTTTTTTAAAAGGTAATGTTTTTTAATTATTTGTGTTGAAAAAATTAGTGTTTAACACTGGACTGGAGGGTAGTCTGTGGTTTTTGAGTTGATTGGAAGGGGAAATGGTTTTGAAAAGTGTTATTGATGGTGTTAAGGGTTTGAAACCGCCTTTTAGTGTTATTGTGGTTACTCGTAGCGAGAGTTTTAATGAAACGCTTGCTAGTTTGGTTAAGAGTGTGGGGAGGGGTGTTATTGTGATGGTGAGTTTTAACAGGCCTTCAAGTAGTTTGGAGAGTGTTTTTAAGGGTAAGGCGAGGGGTAGTGTTTTTTATGTTGATTTGGTCACTCAGGTTGCGAGTGGAGAGCCGCAGAAGAAGGAGAACACTGTTTTTTTAGCGAGTCAGCGTAATTTAACTGATTTGAGTATAACTTTAAGCGAGGTTTTGAATAGGTTGGAGGGTGAGAAGTTTGTTATTTTAGATTCTCTTACTACGATGCTTCTTTATAATGATGTTAGTACTACAACGCAGTTTCTTCAGTTTTTAGCTAATAGGTTGAGGTTGTGGAATACTAGTAGTTTTATTTTGACTATGGAGGGTAAGAGTGAGGAGGAGGTTATTAGGGTTATAAGTCAAGTGGTTGACAAGACTATTAAAGTCTAGTTTTTTTATTTTATTAGGTTTTGGATTAGGATTTGTAGTGTTTGTTGGGCTACTAGGAATATTGTTATTGAGGTTATGAGTAGTATGGGAGTGTAGGGTAGGCCTCTTGTTGCTTTTCCGTATTTTATTTGGCCTATTATGAAGCCTGCGAGGAGGTTTGTTATTATTATGCTTTCAAGCGCGAAGTTGAATATGTCGTTTGGGTTTATTGTGTTTGTAGTGTTGTTTCCTAGGAAGGGTATGTTTTGAATTAGGTTTCCTGTGTTTCTAGTGTTTGCCATGCCGGCGAGGTTTTTGCTTAGTTGGGAGTAGGTTGTTGATATTGAGAAGAGCAGTGGCGCCATGATTGTGGCTGCGAATATTATGAATAGGGTGTAGGTGATTGTTGAGGTGGATATTTGTTTTTTGAGCATTTGAGTGTTTCTCGTGTCTTCTGCTACTTCTTCAAGTAGTTTGGACATTTCTCCTCCTAGTCTTATTCCTTCTTGTATGAGTTGGATTGCTCTTTTAGTGGTTTCGGATCTGATTCTTTCGCTCATTTTTTGAAGGTTGTCTTCGATTGGCTTGCCTCCGAAAGTGTCAGCGCTTACTTTTTTGATTTCATCTCTTAGAGGGCCGAATTCAGGTCTCGCTGCTAGCCAGATTGCGTTTTCAAGGGTCATTCCGGCTTTTATGTTAGCTGCGATTATGTCAAGCGCGTCTGGTAGTAGTTCTTCGATTTTTCTAGCTCTGTTGTCCGCGGTTATTATTATTAAAGTGTAGAGGAGGCCGGGTATTGCGATTAGAGTGGCGAGTGGGAGGAGGGTTTGTAGGGTGGGGTTGAGGGAGAGTAGTTGAGTGGTGAATATCACGGTGAGGGTGGCGAAGAAGGTTAGGTATATTGTGAAGCCTATTAGTATTCGAGGGTTGAGAGTGAAACCGCCTTGTTCCATGAGTGTTGAGATGAGTTTAACTGTTTTTTTAGGCGCTAGCATTGAAATTTTAAGGTATAGTTTGTTGAAGTTCATTTTTTGTTTTTCACACTCTCGGTCTTCTGGTTTTGATTAGGTTTAGGAATACTAGTTGGAAAGCGGCGAGTAGGGTTACTATTAAAGGGAAGATTAGGGGTGTTAGGGGAATGTTTACGAGTGATAGTATTACTATGAGAAGGGTTATTCCAAGGCTGGGTAGGATGACTGCTACCATCATGTATATCATGGTCCAGGGTGAGAGTTCATGAGCGTATTTTTCAATGTCGTCCATTTTATCTTTGGTTAGCCCGTTTATTGTTGTTTCAAGGGCTGTTCCAACGTCGCTTCCTACTTTAAGAGCGTTTGATATTTGCCAGAGGAGTCTTCTAAGTTTGAAGGACGGGCTTTGCTTGCTGGCTTCTGATATAGCGTCAAGTTCTGAAACCCCGCCGTTGATTTTGCTTACTATTTTTTTGAATTCTTCGCTTACTTCTCCGTAGTTTGTTGAAATGCTGGTCATGGCGTTGAATAGTGGAACCCCGCTTTTAACTTCTATGTATAATTGTCTTGCAGCGGGTATTAGGTTGTTTTCTATTCTTCTCATTTTTCTGGTTGCTATGATTTGAGGGTAGTAGAGGATGGTGGTGAAGGAGGCTGTGAATATTGTTATGGCTGTGAGGGTGGCGAGTGGGAGGGTTTTGAGCGGGCGAGCTCGCCGATTGCGATGATTAGGGTGAAAATGGTGATCGCGTTTAGGGTTGAAGCTGTCGCTGTGATCGCAGCGTATTCTCTCGCGTTGTAATCGTATTCTGCTTGTGTTAGCTCGTCTTCTAAACCGGGGAAGAATTCTGCTATGAAGTTTCCAACTCCTTTGATTCTTTTCGCTGTGCTTGTCACGATGGGAGTGGGTATGAGGGAGAAGGGTATTGTTTTCATTTTAACCACTCGATTTTTTTGTTTTGGTTTACCGCGTCGAGCAGTTCGTTTTTGTTTTTGTAGTATTCTGCTATTAGGTTGCCTATAGTGTTGACTTTGTCTATCTTGTTTTGTAGGGCGAAGTCAAGGATTTTTTTCTTTTCGTTTATATCTTCTTCGATTTCGTTTACGGTCATTCCAGTGTGCATGGTGAGCTCGTCTATTAGTCTTATGAAGTTTCCCACTCTTTCGAGGCGGTCGTCTCTAGCGTTCCATTTGTAGATGACGTTTAGGTTCATTTTGTTTTCTTCTGGCGTTACCTCCGCGACTTCGTATGTTCTTCTGATTCCTGTTCTTCTTTGCCTGTACTGGACTATTATTAATTGGAGCGCTCCGAGTACTTCTTCAGGTAGGCTTATAGGCGGGTTTAACAAGCGGTTTTTAACTTGCAGGACTTCGTCAGCGTGGATTGTTGAGTAGACTGAGTGGCCGGTGTGCATGGCTTCGAAGAGCACTTCAGCTTCTTCTTTTCTTCTAACTTCTCCTAGTACTATTCTGTCAGGTCTCATTCTGAGAGAGTTTACTACGAGGTCAAGCATGGTTATCTCTCCTTTACCTTCAGGGTTAGGTTCTCTTGTTACTAGTGGCACCCAGTGCATGAATTCAGGGAGGACGAGTTCTCTAGTGTTGTGAACGACCACGTTGTTGCAAATGAAGTTTTCGTATAACGGGGTGGTTAAATCGTAAACGTTTCCTTCGTAAAAGGTTTTGCTTACGCTGAGTATTTTCGAGGTTTCAACTTTAGCTTTTTCTTGGATTTTAAGTTGTGTTGAACCGTTAAGTGATAAGTTTTCTGTTGTTAGCATTGCAATGCAAATCTCGTCGCCTTCTTTTAAGTCTCCAGCTTTAACAGGGGTTAAAAAGTTTTTCATGGTGAAAACAGAGTGGTCTTCAGTCACGTTTATGGTTGTTTTTTCTGTTTTAATTTCAACCATGTTTTTACTTATTTTATGTTTGATGAAAGCTGTTGGCTGCGTGAGCTCGATTTTTCCTTCTTTAGTTGAGGAGAAGACTTTAATTTCGCTTAGGTTTAACGCTATTTCAGTTCCGTCTTCAAGCACGGTTTTATCTTTTAACAATTGAGTTTCCACGAGGTCTTTTATTGTTTTCTCGTAGAAAGAATCTCCTTTTTGAAATATGATTTTTTCGGTTCCTTTAACGCTGTCTTCTATTGAAACGATTCTGTTGTTAGCTGGTACGAAGGGGAGGATAGCGTTCAGAAAGCTTGTTTTTCCAGAAGCGGTGCCCCCTCCTACTAGGATGCTCATTTCGTATTGTATTGAAGTCCAAATGAGAGCGGCTACCTCGCTTGTAATGGTTTTGTACTCTGGGCTTATCAGGTTAACGATAGTCCAAGGGTCTTTAGAGAATTTTCTTATGGTGAGAGAGTTTCCTTTGTTACTTATAGGGAATAGTACAGCGTTAACCCTGCTTCCGTTGAGAAGGTGAGCGTCCATCATAGGTTGAAGGTTTGTAACTTGTTTTCCTATTTTTCTGGCTATTATTGAAGAGTAATTGTAGATTTGCTCTTCAGAGTTTATGGTTATGTTTGTTGAAAGCCACCCGTGTTTTTTATGGTAAACTTTTACAGGTTCATGTGAAGAGTTTATGACTACTTCTTCAAGGTTGTCATCGTTTAAAACTAGTTCAAGGTCGCCTAAGCCGGTCATGTCGTTTATTATTTTCCCCACGAGTATTTTTTTCTCTTCTTCTGAAACTCCTGGTAGTTGCTCGTCTATAAGTGTTGACGCTCTGTCAGCGAGTTTTATTTTAACTTTTTCGTTTTCTCTCGGGTCTAAGATTTCAGATGTTTTAATGTCTATGCTTTCTATTATTTTCTCTTTTAAGTGTTCTAGGACGGCTTCAGTGGCTGGTTTTATTTTAACGTGTTTAAGGTAGTACTTGTCGGTGAATTCTTTTTCTTCTTGAGTTATTTCTATTTCAGCGATGACGCCTTCGCTTTCAACAAGGTATGTTTCTAACACTTTCATTTTTTTTTCAACTCGTTTTTAATTCTTTTATTTTGTAAAACCTTCCATTTTTAAACCACGCTTTAATCCAAACGCCTTTTCTTTTGAATTTTAAAATTTTCACTCTGGTTTTAAGCGATCGCTTGGCGCGGGTTTTCTTCCAAGTGGTTTTAAGTTTTTTCAAGTTTTTCGCTGGCGCGGGTTTAAGCTTCACTGTTTTCATTTCACTTGGCTCGAGTTTTTCCTCAGGTTTAACTCGAGTTTTTCGTTGTTTTTCGATTATTTTTTGGAAGGCGGTTCGGGGGACTCGTGTTTTAGTTTTAATGATTTCTTTTGATTCCAGTGGCTGCAGGTTTTTACTTTCGATTTTTTTCTCGATTAGTTTCGCTCTTTCTTTTAACTCGTTAGGCTCTTCAACTTCAGTTTCAGGGATCACTTCAACTTTTGTTTTAAAGCCTAGAAAGTTTTTAATTTTGTCTATCAGCGAGGGTTTTTTTCTCTCAAGTTTTTTAATATTATCTTTGAATGTTTGAAGTTGCTGGTCGAAAAGGTATATTTTTTTGTATAAATCGTTGACTTTGTTTTCCATCACGTGAAGTTCTTCTATTACTTTTTGCACTTCTTTTTCTGTTTTCTCCACTTCTTTCTCATCCACGTTTGTTTGTTCTGAGAGTTTTTTAAGGTTGTTTTGAGCTATGTTTATTCTTTTGTTTAAGTCGGCTTCTATGAACTCGAAGATGCTTTCAGTGTCGAGTACTTGTTTTTCTATTTTTTTGCTTTCTTCAACAGCGAGTTGTTTAAACTTAGGGGTTAGGGTTGGCTTAACTTCAGGTTTTTTCTTTGATGTTAGGATAGTGTTTGTAAGCTCGTATCTTATTGAGATTAAACCGCTTTCAGCTAGCATTTCACCTAGTTTTTCAACTTCATCAGGGTTCAACGCTAGGACTTTAGCCGCGTTTGTGACTGTCACGCTTCCATTAGCGTTTATGTACTCCACTAGCCGGTCTATTGAAGTGTCAAGATTTTCCTTTACCATTAAAAAATAGTTTCCCTGACTTTATTTTTAACGTTTTCGCCATTAAAAAATCTTTTGAGTTGGAGGGGTTTAAATTTTTTTAACTACTAGGTAGGTTATGATCACTGCTGAAATTGAGATTAGAAGGTTGTCGTCAAGGTCTAAGTCTATTGTTTCGATTAAGCCTAATACGAAAGCGTAGGCTATCCCTTTAAAACCTAGGAATGAGAAGGCTGGTATTGAGCTGAACGCGATGAATGAGGTTAAACCACGCCAGGTTTTATGTTCGTTCCAGGGTAGGGTGAGTTCAGCGTTTTTTCCCATAAGTGTTGAGAAGCCATCGCCTACCGCGAGGATTGAGATTAGGGTTATAGCGTAAAGGGGTGGTGTGAGGGAGAGTATGAGTGTCATTCCAGCGAATAGGGTTATAGCGCCTTTGCCTGGTATTTTAACCCCTCTTTCCACTTGTTCTAAAACACGGTCTATTAAAGGGTTTTTAAAACCGAGCGCTTTAGCGTTGGAAAATAGAACGCCTATGATGAGTAAAAAGATTAGCGTTCCTAGAGTGTTTTCAACTCCGATTAAGTAAACCATGCTTATGACTATTATTCCTATGAAAATGTGTATTAACTGTCTTAAGTTTTCATTCATTCAGAATCCAACCTAGCTCTCTTATTTTGTTTATTAAGGTTTCTCCTACGAAAGGGGTTATTATTCCTATTGAAACTCCAGCTCCAAGTGTTTGTATTGAAGAGGCTGAGATCATGATTATTATCGAGGTTATGAGTAGAAGGTAGAATGTTTGACTTGCGAAGAAGATCATCGCGATAGAGAATGGTAGTGCTATTTCAAAGGTGGCTAGCCAGTTTAAGTTTAACAGTAGAGTGGCTAGGTACGCGCTTACTAGTAGCGCTAGGGTTGCGGTGAGAGTCCCCCGGCGTTTGGAAAATATTAGCGCTGCAATGGTTAGGAGGAGTAGTATGATTGGAAGGTTTTGGTTTATAATGTTTGATGAGATGGTTACCAGTTGAGTTAAGTTTTCAGTTAGCATGTTTATTTTCTTTTTGCGTCGGGTTTATTAAATTTTTTGAAGATAATTTTTTACCCTGGTTTGAAAAAGAGGGTGGTTTTAAGCCGCAGTAGCTCAGCTGGTTAGAGCGCCAGTTCTTTTTAAGGCGTGACTCATAGGTTTTAACTCAAGATTGAGCCATCTGGAGGTGGGGGGTTCAACTCCCCCCTGCGGCATTTTAGGTTAGGATTGCTTTGATTCTTCTAACTCCAGCGCTGACAGCTTCTTCTTTGATTATTTTGAACTCTCCTAGCTCTGAAGTGTTTTTAACGTGCGGTCCAGTGCACACTTCAATGCTGTAATCTCCTATTTTGTAAACGCTGACTTTACTTCCGTATTTTTCTGTGAATAGCGCTTGAGCGCCGAGTTTTTTAGCTTCTTCTAGTGTCATTTCGGTTCTTTCAACGTTTAAGCCTTTTTTGATTACGTTGTTGACTTCATCTTCGATTTTTTTGATTTCTTCTGGTGTGAGTTTCCTGTTGAAGTTGAAGTCGAATCTAAGTCTTTCAGGTGTGATGTTGCTTCCTTTTTGTTTTATGTTTTTATCTATCACCCTTCTCAACGCTTCGTTTAACAGGTGGGTGGCGGTGTGAAGTTTGGTTGTCTGCTCTGACTCGTCAGCTAGACCGGATTTGAACAAGCCGGTTGCGGCGGTCCTGCTGAGTTCTTGGTGTTTGGCGAGTAGAGTGTTGAATTCTAGTTTATTGACGAGAAGGTTTTTCTCGCGGGCTAGCTCGTTTATCATTTCAAGGGGGAATCCGAAGCTTTGGTATAGGAGGAAGGCTTCTTTACCGGTTATGGTCGCGTTGTCTATTTCTTTCTCGCTTAACCCTGCTTCTTTGATTTCGTAGTTTCGCCCTTTTTCTTTTTTCTCCCATGTTTTTTCAAGGGTTTTACTTTCTTCTTCAAGTTTTAGGAGTGTCAAGTATTTTTCTTTGTTTAAACTTGTTTTTTTTGATATTATTTCTTCTACTATTTTAAAGCCTTGTTCTATTACTGTTTTGAATTTTTGCTCTTCTTTATCTAGCTCGTTGATGATGAAGTTAGTGTTTCTTTCAAGTTCAGGGTAGTCTTTTTTGTATATTTGGATGACTTCCATCGCTATTGTTGAAGTGAAGTTTTGTTTTATTTGTAATTCTCTTCCGTGTCTGATAGCTCTTCGTATAAGTTTTCTTAGAACGTAGCCTTGTTCAGTGTTGCTGGGTTCTAAGTGTTTATCATCGCCTAGTATGAAAACAGCTGCTTTTAAGTGGTCTGCTATTATTCTTTCGGATTTCTCGTTTTGTTTTGCAGCTAGGGTTTTTATTTTACTGGTGATTGGAGTGAAAAGTTCGGTTTCGTAAACTGATTTTTTCCCGTTTAGCATTGCGATGGTTCTTTCTAAGCCCATTCCAGTGTCAACGTTTTTTTGTTTGAGCATTTCGTATTTTCCTTCTTTGTTTTTGTTGTATTCCATGAACACGTCGTTCCAAATTTCAACCCATTTTTTGTCTTTCGGGTTGAATTTTTCAGGGGGTTTTTCGTTGCTTGACCAGAAGAACATTTCAGTGCAAGGACCGCAAGGGCCTGTTTGGCCTGCCGGGCCCCAAAAATTATCTTCTCTTGGTAGGAAGGCGATTCTTTCTTTTTTGATTCCGAGTTCAAGCCATATTTTTTCCGACTCGGTGTCTTTAGGAGTGTTTTCATCGCCTGCGAAGCATGAAACGGCGAGTTTTTCGATTGGAATGCCAAGCCATTTTTCGCTGGTTAAGAACTCGAAACTCCATTGTATCGCTTCTTTTTTAAAATAATCGCCTAGCGACCAGTTGCCTAGCATTTCGAAGAAGGTTAAGTGTGTTTCGTCACCCACGCTTTCAATGTCTCCTGTTCTAATGCATTTTTGAACGTCAGCTAGTCTTTTTCCTAGCGGGTGGGGTTGGCCTAAAAGAAAAGGAACGAGTGGTTGCATTCCAGCGGTTGTGAATAAAACTGTGGGGTCGTGCTCTGGTATGAGAGACTCTGATTTTATAATCTCGTGTCCTTTGGTTTTGAAAAACTCTAGGTATTTTTTTTTAAGTTCTTCTGCTTTCATAAGCTTTTTTTTAAGTTGTAATATTTTAAAAAAGCTTTCCCCTTTTTACTTTTTCAAAGAGGTTATAAGGTTTGAGTGTGAAGGTGGTACCCCACCTTTTGTTGTGCGAAAAACACCGCGTGTTTTTCAATTGGCAGCATTTATCTAAGCGGCTTTCAAAAAAAAGCCTTGCGCCATTCAAGCGGGGCGCGTTTCACTTCCCAGCGAGTGTTAAAGCATCGTAGTGTCACGCGCTTGAGTGAAAACACTCTGGGAATGTCGTTTCTGATCCCCGCTCCTGCCTTAAGCAGGAAAGGTTTGCCTTCTAATTTAAATTTGGCGGGTGGAAGTTCCTCCCTTCAAAGGGTTAGCTGCTCGCCTTCACGCTCGTTTTAAGAATAAGGTTTTAAAACATTTTAAAAGTTTTCGCTTGCAACTTTTAATCATTTTTTATTTGGATAGTTCAAGTAAACTTTTTCTAAGCAAGGGTTGCATTATCTTCGGGTGTTTTTCAAG
>Ga0123519_10014862_pt1 | contig 11001 bp, 12 predicted proteins | sample YelNatPaOPRAMG02_FD_87396 | JGI IMG/M metagenome (GOLD analysis project Ga0123519, IMG submission 87396) | Hot spring microbial communities from Yellowstone National Park - Yellowstone National Park OP-RAMG-02 (version 2) | ecosystem: Environmental > Aquatic > Thermal springs > Hot (42-90C) ... | reverse complement strand
GCTTCACCAATGCTCGGTCCGGACCAGCTAACCATTTACTTTGCCTCTAACCGCCCGGGCACCGCAGGCGGATATGACCTCTGGAAAGCGGTCCGGACTCAAGAAGGAAGCACGATTTTCTCTTCTCCGCAAAGGCTTAATAATGTTAATACCATAAATTCTGAGGTGTTTCCTACTATCAGCCCGGATAATCTTACCCTGGCTTTTATATGGTCCTCTGGAAATGGCTGGGAATTAAGGATTGCCACTCGTTCTAGCCCGGAGCAGGATTTTTCTGTCCCGGAATCAATGAGTTTAGTTAATTTGGATGACTATTATGAATGGACCCCCTTCTTTACTTGGGATAATCTTGGCTTATTTTTTGCCCCTCAGTCCAAAGTTAATTCAAATCTAATGGACATTTACTTTTTGAAACGAGCGCATCCTTCGCTTCCTTTTTATATCAATAAGACCAAGGGAAGATATGATTTAACCGGGACAATGCTCCTCACTGAGGAGTTGAACTCAGAGGGAAAAGCAATGATTTATGTTAGAGCCAATCAGCCAGGGGAGATAAAAATTATTGTTAGCGCGCCAGGAAATGAGCAAAGAAAAATCCCAGATACCGCACTTAATCAAATAATCACTCTGATTGCGGAATAATGAAAAAAACTAAAAAAAGCCATCCGCTTTGCTTCATTGGCGAGATTCGCACAAAATTCAGCGCCTCCCATCCTCCTCCCAGACCCTTTAATGAATCTGATTATGACGCTCAAATTATTATTTTCCCGGAGTTTCAGGAAGGGTTAAAAGAATTGGAAAAGTTCAAATATATTTATGTCCTATTTTATCTTGACCAGAATCAGGGCTATTCTTTGACCGCACATCCTCCCAGCGCCAAAGGCAAAGTGGTGGGAGTGTTTGCCTCCCGCTCTCCGCATAGACCCAATCCCATTGGCTTGAGCGTGGTTCGGCTCAAAGGGATAAAAGGCAATATGGTCATTACCGAAGGGATTGACGCTTATGACCGAACTCCGGTTTTAGACCTAAAGCCTTATTTTTTAAGCCATGACGCTAAAAAAGATGCTAATGATGGCTGGAGAGAGGAGATTGAAAATCAAACTTGATTTTTCCCTTAAGCTGACATATAAATTTCTTTAATGCCCAAAATTAAAATTATCTTTTCGGATTTTGAAGTTCTTGCGGAGTTAAATCAGACTGAGAGTGCTAAAAAAATTTTCTCTCTCCTTCCCATCAGCTCCCAGGCGAATCTCTGGGGAGAGGAGATTTATTTTGAAATTCCGCTAAAAGCTGGATTGGAGAAAGACGCCAGAGAAGAAGTGGAAATTGGAGAATTGGGATATTGGCGAGAAGGAAATGCTTTCTGCATATTTTTTGGTCCCACGCCAGTGAGCCGGGGAGAAAAGCCCAGAGCATATAGTAAGGTCAATATCATTGGGAAACTTTTAGAATTACCCAAGGATAAACTTAAATCGGTCCAATCCGGAGCTAAGATAAAAATTGAGCAAGCAGAAAAAGAAAAGTAAAAGCCCAAAAACCACTTCAATCCCGGTGGTTGATAAGAAAAGCGCAAATCAGTGCTTAGAAAATTGGTTAGCTAATTATGGAAAATGGGTAATACTTTTAGGCTGGCTCTTTTTTTTAATTCTTTACCTTTCTCTGGCAAGCAATGAGTTGGGGGGAGTTTTAGGAGGGGACAATGTTCGGTATCTGATGTTAGCTCGCTCCCTGGCAGAAGGAAAATTTTATAAGGACCTTTATTTACCTAAGGAGCCAGCCCATACTCAATATCCGATATTATTTCCTTTACTTTTAAGTCCCTTTGCTAAGACCAGCCATCAAGTTTTTTATTCTCATCTTTTCATCCAGCTTCTGGCTTCCCTGATTCCGCTTTTCGCCTGCGCCTGGGCGAGATTAGAAGGAGAGAGCAGATTAAAATCTATATTGATTTTTTTCTTGGTCGGGTCAATTCCTGCCTTTTATACTTTTCTATTAAACATCCTAACCGAGGCGATTTTTATGTTTTTTATGTTTGGTTTTTTCTTTGGAAAAAGCTATAGCCAAAGGGAGGGATTTAACCCGATGAGTATTTTTATTTTAATTATTCTGTTGGTGGCTTCTGCTCTGGTCAGAGAGGCGGGATTGGTGCTTTCAGGAGCAGTGATTTTAGGAATGATATTAGAGAAGCCTTTTCAAAATTTTAAAATAGCTAAGCTCCCGGTCTGGTTTATCATTGGTTTAGGGTTTGTGCTGGGTTATCTTCCCTGGCAGGTGAGAAATATGCTGGTAGGAGAACCAGGATTTTACTTTCAGCAATTTTTGCAAAAAAATCCCTATCAGGCAAATTCTGGGCTGATTGGGTTAAAAGACCTTATAGAGAGAATAGTTGATAATCTGCCTCTCCATATCCCGCATTTAGGCGGATTTGCCTTTCCCCAATGGTTATTCAGGTCGCCAGCGGTAATCTGGACCGTGAGTCTGATTTTCTTTGGCTTGATTATCTTGGGATTGGGATACAGATTGAGCAAGAGAAAATTCTCCGTGGAATTAAGTTTTCTTTTTCTTTTCCTTTTGTCATTGGTCTGGTTTTTTAAAGAGGCACGCTTTAGTCTGCCGATATTACCGCTCTGCCCTTTTTATTTTTTAAAGGGAATGGAATGGATTGAGAATAAGCTAAAACTAAAAATCAGGTTAGCTTTGTTAGGGGGAATAGTTTTGGCTTTCTGGCAAATCGGACTTTGTTTCTGGCTGGGTTATATGTATCATCAAACCAAACTATATCCCAGCTCTTCGGTCTTAATAAAAGGATACGGAAGCTGGAATCAGCCAGTGATAGATGTTTCTAAATATTATGAATACTGGTTATACCCAGAGGCTTATCATCAAGCAATGAGCGAGTGGATTATTATTCAAAAAATAGCGGATGAAATTTTACCTAAAGATGCGGTGATTGCCTGCAGAAAGCCCACTATTGCCTGGTATTATGCAAAAAGAAAAGCCACCTGGTATAAATTTGGGGTCTCGCCTGAGGAACAATGGAAACATTTAAAGGAAAATAATATAACCCATCTTATTATTACCCCGGATAACCGAGAACTAATTTTTCTGGTGAACGCCTTTCCTAAACATTTTCAATTACTGGCTTTAAGCGAAAAAACTGGTATGGCTTTAGTAAAGATAAACACTTACCCTGACTTATAGGATTCATTTTTAACTTTTGCGCGGACCACCAGCACATCTGCTAACCGAGGAAAAACCCTTGCCCAGAAATCCAGAAACTCAAGGATGGTTTTCTGGCTTTTAGGAGAGAGCTTTTGTAAAAATGCTCCCCAGCCCGGAAAACACCATAATAAGCTTACCCCCCAAATTTTTTCAATGACAAAATAATTTTTTAGGCTCTTAATTAAAAATTGATAGTCAAATTTATAATTATGGTCATCCGGGGGAATATAGGAAGGCTTATCCGTGCGCCTTTTGCCATTTCGTTTCTCATAAAGCCAGTCATAGATTTTGGCTAATTTGCAAGATAGGCTTTCAAAATTAGCCACCGAGATGATGAGCCGACCATTGGGCTTTAAAGTTCTTGCCATTTCTTTAAGCGAAGCGTCTAAGTCAAAAAAATGGTCAATGGCTCCTTTACAGACCAGCTTATCCAAGCTCTGGTCTGGGAAGGGGATTTTTTCCGCCAGCGCTCGGAAAAAAATGACCGGATGTGATTTTCCTGGCTCAAGCCATTCAAAAGCTTTCTTAATCATTTTATCTGAAGGCTCTAAGCCAAAAGTTTCAGCACCTTTAAGCGCGATTTGAAAAGCATCCACTCCTCTTCCACAAGCTAAATCCAAAATTTCCTCACCAGGATGGGCAGAGACCACTTCCAGAGTGGCGATGGTCATCCGTTCAAATAAAAACTTGGTGTCCGGGCTCATCTCAGTAAGCACTATCTCTGTATCATCCCATTGTAGGTCTGGTTTTTTCTCTTGGCTCATTCTTGGCTATTTTCTTGAATAATCCATTTTTGTCAAATTAAGTTTAATCCTTGGATTCAGTTATTTCCTCTCTGGACTGGCTGATATTATAATAAAAAGTAGATGATTGATTTAAGTGTGATAATTCCGGCTTATAATGAAGCAGGTCGGATTAAAGATAGCCTGAATCGGATTAGAGAGTATTTAAGAACTAAACCGATTAGTTTTGAAATCATTGTGGTGGATGATGGCAGTAAGGATGAGACCGGAAAGCTGGTTCAGGAGATGATTGCGGAGTTTTCTGAGCTTAAGCTGATTCATCTGCCCATTAACCAAGGAAAGGGCTTTGCGGTTCGGACCGGGATGATGGAAGCCAAGGGAAGGCTGGTCTTAATGAGCGATGCGGACCTTTCTACTCCGATTGAAGAGCTGGAAAAACTGGTTCAGGCGATTGAGCAGGGAGCTGATGTAGCGGTGGGTTCAAGAAGAGCAAAAGGCGCGGTTTTACTCAAGCATCAGTCTTGGTTTCGTCAGAATATCGGGCTGGCTTTTGGTTTCTTTACCAGAATGATAGTGCCGACCGGGGTTCTTGATACCCAGTGCGGGTTTAAATGTTTTAAAAGAGAAGCCTCAAAAAAATTATTTTCCCTCCAGAAAAGCACTGGCTTTGCTTTTGACCTGGAAATTCTGGCGCTTGCTAAAAAATTAGGCTTTGGGATAAAAGAAGTGCCAATAAAATGGAAAAATAGTGAGAGCAGTAAAGTCAAGCCCTTTCGGCATTTACCCGCGGTGGTTAAAGAGGTGATTAAAATCAGAATCAATTTATGGCGAGGGGGAAAATTTGCCTAGGATTAAAGAGCTACTTTTGATTTATCCTCGGATTCGCTATCCCAGCGGAGATGTTCCCTTGGGGATTTTATATCTGGCAAGTGCGGTCCGGGAGAAGTTAAATATCCAGCCCGAGATTATGGACTTGGGCTTTTTCAAAGACCCTTTTCAAGAAATCAGAAACAGGCTGATGCAAAATCAGTATCAATGGGTTGGAATCAGCGCAATGATAACAATGGCAGAGCCAGCTAAAAAAATAGCTCAACTCATCAAATCCATCTCTCCAGAGAGCAAAGTTATCTTGGGAGGCCCTCATCCCACCACTCTTGCTGAGAAATGTCTTAACCATAACCTTGATTATTTAGCCGTGGGAGAAGGGGAACTAACTATTTGTGAGATAATGGAAAAACCAGAGCCAGAAAATATCCCTGGAATTTGGTTTAGAAAAAATGGGGGATGGATAAAAAATCCGCCCCGGGCTAACATAGAAAATTTAGATGCGCTCCCTTTCCCAGCTTTTGATTTAATAGAGCTGGAGCCATATAAAAAGCTCTGGTTTCAGTTAGATACCATTGGAAGACCAATTCAGGGCACCTCTATTATTGCCAGTCGGGGTTGTCCTTATCAATGTTCCTTCTGCCAGCCCACTTTGGAAAAATTATTTGGAAAAAAACTGAGAAAGCGCTCCCCAGAAAATATAGTTAGAGAGCTTTTGTGGCTTAAAAAGGATTTTCAGATAGAGGGATTTATTTTTGTGGATGATACTTTGATTTTGGATAAAGCTTGGTGCCAAGCCTTGGCAGAGCAGATGAGAAAAGAGAAGCTGAATTTAGTTTTTGGCGCCAATGTTCGTGCGGAGCTGGTGGAGGAAGATATTTTAGGGGAGTTAAAATCTGCGGGTCTTGGTAAAATTTATCTCGGGGTAGAGTCCTTTTCCGAGCAGATTCGGAATTATGTGTTGAATAAGAAAATCAGCAATGAGGAAATCCAGAGAGCGGTGGAGATAGCTAAAAAGCTGGGTCTAAAGGTGCAGGGCTATTTTATGATTGGCGCTCCGGGCGAGACCAAAAAAGAGGTCAAAGCCACTTTAGCTTATGCCCGGAGATTAAACCTTGATGACATTACCATAAATCTGACTACGCCCTTGCCCGGGACCTTTCTTTATCAAAGATATTATTCAGAGATATCGCTTCCCGAAGAAAAATTTGACTATTACCGTCATTATGCTTTCCGTGCCAAAGAATTAAGTCAAAGCTGGCTTAGATGCGCGCAGGTTTGGGGCTATCTTTTATTTTATCTTCCCCCCAAAAGATTCTGGGCGTTGTTTAAGATGTTATTTTCTAAAGCCTTTTTGCCCAGAACCATTCTTAAGCTCAAGCGAGTGCTTTAATGGCAAAGAGCGAATACGAAAAGATGTTTCTGGCAGAGACCAATTATTTCTGGTTTGTCGCCAAGCAGAAATTAGTTTTTGAAATTCTAAGGCAAATTAACCTTCCCAAAGCCCCAGCTTTGCTTGACTTAGGCGCAGGCACAGGTATCACCCTTAACCAGTTAGAGAAATCAGGCTTTGCAGTAGGATTAGACCCTTTTCCAGAGGCTTTAGAGTTTTGCCGAAAACGGGAACTGAAGAATTTGGTTTTAGGCTCTGGACAGGAATTGCCTTTTAAGGATAATGGCTTTGATTTGATAACTTCGCTGGATACAATTGAGCATACTGATAATCCTTTTAAGATGCTGAGTGAGGTGTTTAGAGTTTTGTCTGCTGGTGGTTATTTTATTCTCAGTGCACCTGCTTATCCCTGGCTTTTAAGTCGGCACGACTTAGCTTTAGGTCATAAAAAAAGATACACCAAAAAAGCATTGCAAAGCCTTCTTTATCAAGTCGGCTTTAGGATAGAAAAATTAGGTCATTTCTATGGGCTGGTTTTCCCATTGGCGTTCACACTGAAAATTTATCAGAAATGGTGGGGGAGCAAGACCCAGACCATCTCCTATTATCTTCCTTTTCCCTTAAATCAGATTTTAGTTGGATTATGCGCCTTAGAGGCAAAGCTCTTCAATCGCTGGTCCTTTCCCTTTGGCACTTCTCTAATCGCTATCTGTAAGAAATGAGTATTTCAGACCCTGATTGATAGTGGCAGATTTTCCAATTTTTTATTTTCCCGGATGAATCGGAAATTTAGGCGTGCCTTTTTTGCGTAGTTTCTTATTGGCTTTGCCTGCATTTCTTCTCCGAATCGCTCTTCTGCTTCTGGTTTTAGAGGTTTTACTGACCATTTTTTCCTCCTTAATCTGGTCTTCAGTTATTTTTTAATGATGATAATGGGTTCTTTTGATTATTGCAAAAGCCCGGTAGAGTTGTTCCGCTAAAATCAACCGTGCCAGCTCATGGGGGAAGGTTAATTTGCTCAGCGCAATCACCTTATCCGCTTTTTCTTTTACCTTATCATCTAATCCATAAGCTCCGCCCAGAACCAAAATAAGCTCTTTTCCCTGCTCGGTTATTCTTTCAATCATCCTGGCAAATTCCATACTGGTCAACTCCTCTCCCCTTTCATCCATCACCAGCAAATAAGACCGGCTGGGCAGTGCCTCCAGAATCTTCTCCGCCTCCTCTTTTTTCTTAAGCTCCACGGCACTGGATTTACCATCTGGCACCTGCTTGAGCCTAATCTCTATCCCTTTGCCACTAATATGTCTTAACTCTTTAAGATATTGGTTAATTTTGGCATCAATGATTTTATCTTTGATTTTCCCAACCGCAATAATATATATCTTCAATTTAGAGAGCTGTTTAGACCAGGTCGGTTTCTGGAACTTTAACCCGGGGCGCATCCGCCCATAATTTCTCCAGCTGATAAAACCCTCTTAACTCTTTATAAAAAATATGAATCACCACATCTCCCCAATCAATTACCACCCATCTTCCTTCCCTTTCCCCTTCAATGCCCAAAAGCGGAATCTTGGTCTTGGCTATCATTGCTAATATCGCCTCAAATATAGCCTGAACCTGGGGGATGCTTTCTCCGTGCATAATTACAAAATAGTCAGTATAATCCACTAATTTCCCGATTTTCAGAATTATTGGGTCTTGCGCCTTACAGGTTTTTCCCGCGCTGACCACTAAAAGCGCTTTCTTTTTGCTGGTGAGCTTTTTGGAGACGGAGCTAACTCTTCTTTTTGCCTTTTCTGACCTCATCTCCAAGACCAGCTACTTATTTCTTATAAAGCCCATTTTCATTTATGTATTCAATTACCCTCCGGGGCAATAAATATCTTATGGATTGCCCCTCTTTCACCATCTTGCGAATCATTGTCGCGGAAATGTCTAAATTAGTGACCGGATTGAAAATCACCCTCTTCCCGGAATTATGGACAAATTCTTTAAGCTTCGCTTTCCATTTAAACTGAGACCGAATCTCCGCTGGGATTATCTGATTGGGTCTTACCTTGGCAGTGCCGGGTCTGGTGGTGACGATAAAATTGGTTTCTATAAAAAGCTCCTGCCAATGATACCAGGTGTTTATCTCCAAAAAAGTATCCAAGCCTAAAATAAAATAAAAATCCGCATCTGGATTTTGTTTCTTTAACTCCCGAATCGTCTCTAAAGTCCAGCTTTTGCCGGGACGAATTATTTCTAAGTCCGAAGCCGTAAAATGCTCATTGCCAGTGATAGCTAAAGTCACCATCTTGAGCCGATGAAGCGGGTCAATCACCTCATCATCGCTCTTATGCGGAGGTTGAGCAGAGGGAACAAAAATCACCTGTTTTAATTTAAATTTATAAAATACCTCCTCCGCGGTTCTCAAATGTCCGAAATGAATCGGATTAAAAGTGCCACCATAAACCCCGATATTCAAGATTTTCCCCTCCTGGTCATTATTTCTCCCGAACCTGACCATTTCCCAGAACAATGAACTTGGTGATGGTCAGCTCTTCCAGCGCCATAGGACCATAAGCATGAAGCCGGGTGGTGCTTATCCCGATTTCCGCGCCTAAACCATATTGAAAGCCATCGCTGAACCGAGTAGAGGCATTTATCATTACTGAGCTTGAATCCACCCTTTGGATAAATTCCATTGCCCGAACATAATTCTCAGTAATAATCGCCTCAGTATGGTCGGAACCATATTTCTCTATATGGGCAATCGCCTCCTCTAAACCCTCCACAACCCGGACCGCTAAAATTAGTTCCAGATACTCTGCATACCAGTCCTCCTCTTTAGCGGGCTTGGCAAAAGGAACTATTTTCCGAGTGCGGGCACAGCCCCGAAGTTCAACCCCTGCCTCCTGATATAATTTTGCCATCTTGGGAAGAAATTTTTGGGCAATTGGTGCATCCACCAAAAGCGTTTCCATCGCATTGCAGACCGCAGGTCTTTGCACCTTGGCATTATAACAAATAGCATAAGCCTTTTTCAGGTCTGCCTCCCGGTCTACAAAAATATGACATACCCCTTTATAATGCTTTAGAACTGGAATCCGAGAAAGCTCCACCACCTTCCGAATCAGCTCCTCTCCTCCCCGAGGAATCACCAAATCAATATCTTCATCCCGCTTGAGTAGCTCATCCACTGCTTTATGCTCGGTCATCGGCACCACCTGAACCGCATTGGAATCCAGTCCCGCTTGTTTCAGCGCAGAGCTAATAATTTTTCCCAACGCCAAATTGGAATTGAGCGCCTCTGAGCCACCTCTCAAAATCACCGCGTTCCCGCTTTTAAGACAAAGAGTCGCACTTTCTATGGTGACATTGGGGCGAGCTTCATAAATAATCAAAATCACCCCTAACGGGATTCTCATTCTTCCAATCAATAGCCCATTAGGTCTAGTCCAGATTTTGCTAATCTCACCGACTGGGTCATTGAGCTTAATCACCTGGTTGACTCCCTCTGCCATTGCCTTTATCCGCTCGGGAGTGAGCTTGAGCCGGTCTAAAAGTGCGGAACTCAAGCCCTTGGCTTTGCCGGCTTTTAAATCCTTCTCATTAGCAGTCAAAATTTTCTTCTGCTCCTTGAGCAACCCCTGCGCCACCAACTCTAAAACCCGGTCTTTTAATTGACGAGATGCGGTTCTAAGACTTTTTCTCGCCTGTTTGGCATTCCGGGCAATAGTTATTATCTCTTTTTTTAGTTCCATCTGGTTTCTCTAAATTTATCTAATTTCTTTTAATTTGTAAAACCATATTCAGGCTTTATTTTCAATCGCTAAGGCTAAATTGTCCCGATGAATCACCTCATCATATCCTTTTGTCCCAAGAATCCTTTCAATCTGGTTAGTATGACTCCCCTTGATTTTGCTCAATTGCTCCGCACTATAATTGACCAATCCCTTGCCAATCTCTCTCCCTTGCTCATCCACCACCCGCACCAGCTCCCCGGAATTAAATTTGCCTCTAACCTCTATCACCCCACTGGGTAAAAGACTTTTATTTTTCTCCACCAATGCCCTGACCGCTCCAGAATCCACCACTATCTCCCCTTTAGCCTTGCTGGCAAAATATAACCAATGCTTTAGCCCCTTTAGCTTTTGCTTTTCCGCAATCACTAAACTACCTAAAACCTTTCCTTCAAACAATTTTCTTAAAACCTCTGGGTCTTTGCCTGAGCCAATGAAAGTGGGAATTCCAGCACTGCTTGCTATCTCTACCGCATATAACTTGCTTTTAATTCCTCCGCTCCCAGTTTTAGATTTGCTCTCTTCCCCACATTCATAAAGCTTCTGGTCAAAGCTTTTAATTACTGGAATCACCTGCGCCTCCGGATATTTGAGCGGGTCTCGCTCACAAATCCCTTTTGCCACAGAAAGAATCACCAATAAATCCGCCTTCAGCATGACCGCGACCAGCGCAGCTAATTGGTCATTTTCCCCGAACCGAATCTCATCCACTGCCACCGTGTCATTTTCATTGATAATAGGAATAATTCCTAACTTCTGCATCTGCTCCAAGGTCCTTTTGGAGTGAAGATAGCGATGCCGAACCGAAAAATCCTCATGAGTGAGCAAGACCTGTCCGACCAAAAGCTGATATGGCTCAAACGCCTTCTGATAGAACCTCATCAGAATCGGCTGACCCACTCCTGCGATTGCCTGCTTTTCCGAAAGGCTCAGATTATTTTTGCTTAAGCCAGAAAGATGAGAGATACCACTAACAATGGCTCCGCTGGAAACAATTGCCACTTTTCTGCCTTGATGAACCAGCGGGGCT
>Ga0123519_10014861_pt1 | contig 11001 bp, 4 predicted proteins | sample YelNatPaOPRAMG02_FD_87396 | JGI IMG/M metagenome (GOLD analysis project Ga0123519, IMG submission 87396) | Hot spring microbial communities from Yellowstone National Park - Yellowstone National Park OP-RAMG-02 (version 2) | ecosystem: Environmental > Aquatic > Thermal springs > Hot (42-90C) ... | reverse complement strand
TAATCTAATTCATGATATTTCTGCGCTTCGTTATGGCGGCTGGGGTATTTACCTTGACGAAGGAAGTACAGGAATCCTAGTTGAAAACAATATCGTTTACAACACAACTCATGGAGGCTTTCATCAACATTATGGTAAAGAGAACATAATACGAAACAACATCTTTGCATATGGAAGAGATTGCCAACTTCAAGCTTCTCGTTCTGAAAATCACTTAAGGTTTAGATTTGAGAATAATATTGTTGTAGGAAATACTGAAAAATGGTTAGTAGGAAGCATTGATTTCAACTTTGTTTTTGAAAAGAATGTTTATTGGAGGAAAAGTGGAAAACCTATAAAGTTTGGCGATTTAAGCTGGGATGAGTGGAAAAGAAGAGGTATGGATAGCAATTCACTTTTCACTGATCCCTTGTTCGTTGATTCTGAGAGTTACGACTTTCGTTTAAAACCGGATTCCCCCGCGCTAGGGTTGGGGTTTCACCAGATTGATCTTAGCAAAGCAGGTCCTCGTAAGTTTTAAGTTAGTTAGCAAATGAAGCTTTCTATTGTAATAGTTTTACGTGCTTTTTAGATCTAAGAACTTTAAAGGGTGTTATAAACCTCATAGCACCTAGCGTACCTCATTACCGATCATTGACCGGAAGTGACCGGAATAGATGAGTTAATAAAGCAGGTGAGAGCGAAAAGCTAGAATTTAAGAAAAGTTTGGCAGAAAGAGAAGAAATACTAAGAACGATAACAGCTTTTTCAAACGCTTCAGGAGGAACCATCATAATTGAAATCAATGAAGGGAAGAACATTATTGGAATAAAACCAGAAAAAGGTGAAATTGAGGGGTTAGATAATTCAATAAATCAATTAATAGTACCAAAAGTTTATCCCGACTTTCAGCTTATTCTTTCACTTGTTTAACCAAGAAGAAGTAATTAGCATAGTTCAAAAGCTTAGAGGTGTAATGGTATGGAGCTTAAGTTAACAGGGCACTTTCTCTGGTCAATTAAGTTTAAATGTGGCTCGCACGGACGATAGAGTATAAGGTGCTTTCCATAAAGTTTTTAAGTTCAATTAATTCTTTTAATTGACGAAAAATGTCAAACGAGGTAACCATTGAAAGAATTAAATTAGAGGATCTTCCTGTGATCCTAAAAGTTGCAGCTATGTCTTTTTCTGAAGAAGCTAGGCGGCCAGAAGTTATTGCTCCTGGGTTATTAAGAGCACTTATGCAGGAACCAAAGTATCAATTAAAAGCAGTAATTTATGATGAGGTAGCTGGGTTCTTAATAGGTGCTAAGAATAAAGGGCAAAACGAAGCGATTATAGAGTGGATCGCAGTTAACCCAAAATACCAAAAGCGAGGTATAGGCAGAACCTTACTAAACGAATTCGAAAAAACAGCTAAAGAAGATAACGTTGCTAGGATAAGTCTTATAACTCCGTTTGCAAGAGGTTTTTATGAAAAATGTGGGTATACCTTAGTGGGAGTGCACTATAAGTTAATTAAGTCTGTTACCGCAAACATTATTCATGAGTCTAGCGCTAACATAAAGCTGATAAGTTGGGAAAACACAAAAGAGCTGATAGATGCCATTGGTGAAACTGAGGCTTGGAATTTTCTTGCAATATTTTTTGATTCTTATAAACAACAAAAAAATCTTTTCTCTGCAGCTGTTGTGCGTAATAACAAAATTGTAGGACTAATAGTAGCTAAAGAGAACGAATGGAGTAGAGAAATCTTTGAATCATCGTACCTATTTTATATAGATTTTGATGTTCTTCAAGAACTTCTTAATGCGCTTATAGCAGAATGTATTAGACGAGGTGCTCTTATCGCTGGAATTACGATTGGTAAAGAGAGTGATGCCACGGCATTAATAAAAAATGGATGGTCTGAAGCTCACCTACCTATTTTCTGGACTTCTTACAAGTTTTTTAAGAACATATAGAATACCTTTTTCATACTGAGACCAACTTAAGGTTTAAAGACTCATATTTCCAGAAAACAACTCTTAGACGATAAAGTTATAGTAAGTATAGCCAGCTTATTCATTGTTCGGCAATAGAAAAATCTTTCCTAGAATAGTCCTAGTAAAGGCAATTGTAACCAAAGCCTATACTTCAGGATATTACTTTCTCCAAAGAACCTAGAGTCTCATAATTAAATTTAAAAAATTCATTTTCTTATTTAAAAGGAACGAGATTCTATTTACTTGTGAGTTTTAATTATTTTTATTTTAAGGAAATAAGAACAAAGTAAATATAAACATTATGCTTCTACATGTAATAGAAGTGTGAACTTTTTACACATAGAATAGACAAAATTAAGACGGATTTAGTTTAAATAATTAAGGATCTTGTTTCAATAAGGTAGTGCCCAAAACGAGGCACTAACTATTGCAATAGCTGCAGTGAGTGCTCCTACAAGACCCAACCCCAGAAATAATCCTGCTACAAGTGTACCTTTATTTTGATCCCACCATTGGCTTCCAAATTTTTTCTCTATGTAGTTTCCTATCAACCCCCCAATAAGATAGGTAAAAGCGACTGCCGGTGAAGTATTTATACCAGCAACAAATCCGAAAACTGAGAAAGGTAACCTAAGAAACTCTGCTAAGAGATATCCAATTCCAGTTAACCCAAATCCTACTAACATTAGACCAACATTGAAGATTGCTGCTGACCTGCTAATCCAGATAGCAGTATTTATTGCAGAAAGTGGCCAGGAGTATGTTGTGTAGGGATAAAAATTCGAGGGTATTGGTGCCATAGACCAGAATAGTGACCAAAAGATAAATCCAAACAACCATGCTAAAGGTATTATCATCAAGTAAGCTTTCAAATAACTCGTCTTTTTAGTATTAGTTAGTTCGCACACCTTCAAGTCATGAGTGAGTAATGCTGCGTTTATTCCAGGACTACCGGCAATAGAACTCGCCATTAGTGGGGAGAACCACACATCAGCACTATTATATCCACTCAGTATAATCGTTGCCTGACTTACGTAAGGTATCGATACACCAACGCCTATTTCTCCGAAGGTTCTTCCATACACTAATGCTTGCAATAAGGGAAGTAGTATCCATACTACTGCTGAAAGAATTACTGGGAACTTTGGAACAAGAATGTACGTTAGGCTTACCCCACCGACTGATCCAATGAGATACATCCCAAATATAGCGGCGAGAGAAATTGGGAAAACATCGATTTCTTCCGTATGTTTGGTTGGCCTCAATAAAGATTTTATGGCTTTACTAAAGTACCTAATGTTACTAATTGTTGGAATTACTGCTGTTGCGATTGCTGCTCCAATTTGAAAACTTATCCATATATCAAGGACTGAAATCGAAACTATATCAGTAAGTCCCATTAATGAATTCCATTGTAGTTGCCACTTGTAAAAAAGAGGTAACTTAACATTAAGAGCAATTGCATTTCCCATTACAAAAATAAGTATGGAACCGATAAACATCCAAACGATAGCATCAAATGGAAGCATCCAGGCGACACCAATTGTTGATAAGTCTGTTGCAACCCCAAAAGTTGCACCAGGCATAATTATCTTAACCCATTCAGTTAGATCAATCCAAGGAACAGGAACAATTATGACTCTTCCTATCCCGAAGGCTTTTGTTAATTCTGGGAAACCATAGAGCATAAATCCATAGAGAAAAGACACGAATCCTGCTATCGTCAGGATTCGTATTCGATCGGGAGATTTCTCGCTTAACGTCTCAATCGCAGATGCATGAACTGACGCAATAGGAAAGGGTAACCTCTCGGTTTCCAAATAAAGTTTGTTTAACAAGAACATTAATGAGAGATCTATCAGGATAACAAAGGTGGCAGAAAGTAAAGATATTCCAATAGGCATTGCCCACTCCGGCGAGATGAAAGTTCTTCTTAGAACACACGAACTATTTTCTAGAGGAGCTGCCCATGTTGGTATTTGTTTGGCAATTCCGAACTGAATAGTGTAAGGAGATGTTCTTAAGTATTCTGTAAAGATAAAACCACCAAAGAAAGTATAGGTTGCTACTTGAGAGGCTAACAAGTATGCTATTGTAGCTTCTTGGCGGCTAATAGTTTTTCCTAGAAGGGAAGATACTTCAACCATCATAAAAAGTGTAATATACATTGGAATTGCCCAGCCTGCTGTAGCTCCGGCTGGAGAAACCAAGCTAAGATAAATTATGGTTGGTTGTAAAGCTAATCCAGCAAAGACTAAAGCTAATACTGAAGAAATTGTAAATCCTTCTTTTGGCCTTTCTTTTAGTTGGCTCAAGGCTTACTCACCTTTATTTTCAACTTTATGCATGTATTGTTCTTTTTCTTCTAAAGAAATAGAACCCCAAATCAAGAGCTGTTTTCTTATATCGTTTATAAAGAAACGATTGCCTATTATCCAAGGCCTATCATCACCAGAAATTCTTTTTATATGAATTACCATTACAACCTTTTTCAATTCGCTAGGAACTAATTCAAAGATCACTTCCTGCGTAATGTTTTCTTCATAAGGTGGAAGCCATATTGTAGCAACAAGGCTTTTTGTTGTTCCCCTTTCATTAAGTTGCATGTTTACTTTTTTACAGATAAATGAACCGACGCCTGCTACTTCATGAACCAATAAGAAATTTTTAAGAAAAGGAAGTACTCCTAAACTTTCTGCTTCTTCCCAAGCAAAAGGCAAGGGTATGTCCCAAAAATCTCCCCTTGGTTTTGTAGGCATTTTCCACTCCCTTTCCAGAGAAGGAGTTGTTTTGCTGATCACTATTCTAATTGGAAGTACTGACGCTACAACTGATAGTACAATACAAAGTCCCATCGCAAGTAGAACGTACCATGAGTAGTAGTTAGGATAGAAACCGATTGGAAGGAAATTTTTTGTAATTTTTGAAGTCACTAATCCAATTAGATATCCTATAACTCCAGCAAATATGCCGTATGTAGCTGATTCAGCTATAAGCATTGCAGCGATGTGAAAAGGTGCTAATCCTAACGAAGTATAAATCTGATACTCTTGTCTCTTCTCAAAAAAGTTTCCAAGCATTGCGTCAAATACAACTAAAGATCCGATTACCAACGGTACTATAAGAAATTCAAAGCCAAACAAATTTTGAGCAAAACTTGAAGAGTACTCCACAATTTCCGATCCATGTGAACAAAATATGTAAGTTGATTTGAATATTAATGAAAAGTTCTTGGCAACTTCTTCAGCTTTAGTTTGGTTTAAGAGCATAACTGTTATTTGTCTAATAGAAGATCCTGGCATAGTTATAGCAATTTTGCTTGGTATGATTAAGACTCTATCCAAAGGAAGGGTATCTTCTGTACTTGGATTAGTGTAATACTGTATTGGATTTATTGGAGCAAGATTCCTTTGATTCAAGTCTTTAATGTTGGTTAAGTTTTTACTATTGAAAATTCCAACAACTTTGAATTCAAGCCCTAAAAGATTTAGATTATTTCCAACGTTAAGTCCAGTTTCGGATGCAACTTTATCTGATATCAGACAGACATAAGTATCATTCTCATTGAACCACCTGCCATTAATTAATGTTTTCTTTACGCTCATCATTTCATTTGGAGATAAACCTACTATACCGTATATTATCGAACGATTACCCATAATTGGTAGTCCAATAAGGCTTGGCGTTTGCGATGAAGTCGCTGTGAGTGTAGGAGGATATAACCAAATTCTAACAGAGATATTTGTGTTGGAACTTAAAATTCCTTGAGTGATATAAACCAGTTGCTCTGAAAGTGGATCGTTAAAAGCTCTAATTATTGTGAAACCGGTATAAGCGGGTTGTGCTTGAATAGTTTGTACTGCAACTGCTGGGATAAAGTTTACTGCAGTTAATGATATAAGAGAAGTTGTAATTACAACTAAGGAAAACATGTTCAGAAAGCTACGTGCTTTCCTTTTTCTCACGTTTTCTATGCTTATAGAAAATGCCATAAGAGATGCATCAAATCTTTGTATTTGCGAGAAGTCTAGCTGAACAAATTTTCTACGCATTTCAGCACCAAGTTTTGAGATTCTTGAAAGGAGTACGAGAATTAACGGAACGGTTACTGCTCCAATAGTTATGCCTGTAATTTCACCCCAAACGTTTGAGGCTATATGAAATCCTGGGTGGAATATGTAAAGTATAACTAGAGGACCCATGAAGAAAAGAATCACTCCCAACGCAACATCTTTTGCTGTACCGTTTGGAAAGAACAACTTTGTAGAGAATACTGTAAATAGTAAAAGAAAAACGTAAAGTATTGGTGTGACGCTAATCAGATCATTGTAAAAAGACTTTATGGCATCATAAGACTGTACTTCATAACTAAGCGCTAATAAAGAAAGAGCATATGCTTTCGAAAAACTTCTTGAACTAAGTGCTACTTGAGCTTGATTAATAAGTTTGCTAGCTTTTTCATGGTTACTTATTGCTGATGGACTAATTCCACCATACTTACTAGCAATCTCAATTCTAGCTTTATCAAGCAAGTTCATTTGTCGAGCAATCTCAAAAGTTGGGAAGTCAAGAAGCAGTAACTCTCCTACTCTTGTAAAAACATATCCCTGTCCCATTGGGTACTCTTCTGTTGAATTTAAAAGTACGGCGGCTATATTCGCACTCATACCAGTTTTTACGAGGATTGAGAATTTTTGGCCTGGTGGTGCGAAAGCACAAAGAGTACCACTCATATAGTCAAAATAATAGCTCCATGAATCAGGAGGACTCTGGGTTAAGAAATTCAAAATTTGAATTGAAATTGGTAAGGGGTTTTGAACTTGTCTATTTTTAGAAGCTAAGACAACAGCAGGAGTATTCCCAGATCCAATTTCTACAAGAGGCGGATAGTCTCTTGGTTCAGCTAAGTTCATAACTATAAGCGTTCCTGTTCTAAAGGCAAATACTGGAATAGGGTTAATTGATCCAGCAATTTCCTCAGTAACTCTAATTATTTCGAGAGGTGAACCTCTAGTCCCATGTTCACCCATATCTGGAGCATACTCTATCTGTTGAGTTTCATTGTTTATTCGCCAAGCCTGAAGGGCGGGGTATGCTGATCCACTCACGTCTGCTGCCACTCCTTCAATTACAGCTATCCCACTTTTATTTGTTTGAACAATAATCCAACCTCTAGGCATGTAAGTGTTGGGTATAGGTCTTTGAGACCACGTACCACCTCCTTCTTTTCTGACGACTACCAGAGCGTTTGGAATTGGAGTGTAAAACATAGGAGAGCTAACGTTATACTCCATAGCTCTCACAATAAGCTTATCAAATCCAAAACCATTCGTTCCCGAAGAGTACCTTCTAGTTGGAGCTATGTAGTTCCAGCTCTTTCCTACTACATTAGATAGAGATTCAGCCGTTGCAAAACCGTAAAGACATGAAGCGACATATATGATTTGATTATGTAAGTTGTCCCAGTTTATCTTTTCGTACAGATCGTATGGCGTGTTGAGGTATGGAGCATATGTATGAGTTGAAAGGAATCCTATTCCAGGTGGTCCTGCAAGTTCAACGGCTTCTGCATCGAAAAAGAAATTACTTGGTCGTAGTCTTGACCACATACTTGGATCTAGTCCTAAGCTCGAAATTATACCACCGTTCTCTTCCAACTGAAAAACAGATGAGTTAAGTTGGCTACATAAAGCTTTTGGGTAAACATCTAGAGTAAGTCTATAAACACCAGCATACCTACCATCTGCTGTGTCTTGCGTCATTCCATTATAATAGCCAACGCTAAATGGTCCGATTGTTTTTACGTCGCTGTAGAAGTCCATGCTAACAGCGAGAAACGGTTGGTATTCACTTCCACTACTGGGATTAAAATAATGTTGCTCTACAAAATGGTTTGCACCAATCATTCCTTCCCAATGGGCAGCAAGCGCTACAAACCATATTGTAGAGGTTGGCTTATGAATAGAAAAGAAACGTGCAAGCTCGAGAAAAACAGCTGTTGCTACGGCATCCTCTGCTCCTGGCGCAAGAGCCGGTACGAATGAGAAAGCATCATAATGCACCATAATAATTAAGATTTCCTTTGGGTTTTTTGTACCATTGATTACGCCTACAAGATTAGCTACAGAAATTGTGCGCCACCTCATTCCAGAGAAAAGTTTGACTTGCTTTTCTTCCTTAGCCCATTGAATAAGCGTGTCAACCGAATCTTTATCATTCACAAATAACCTTGGCATATATATCGGAGCGTAACTAGAAAGACTCACTGAAGTTAAACTAGTGACGGGATTTTTTGAAATAAAAACAATAGCTTTTGCTCCAAGTTGGGCCGCCATGAGCCAGTTTTTCCCGCCACTAGCATCCATTAAGACTATGTTGTTTTTTATCGGTTTTCCATCCATTTCATTAAGGCTTCCCACTCCAACATACACTAATCTTCCTGAAATTCCTTCAGTTGGAGTTCCGCATGTTTGTACATAGTTTGGTTCTAAGGCATATGCTTTTATTTCTTTCCCAGAACTAATGTCGAGTATGTATGAGCCTGTATCCATTGGTACAGTTACTTGGAAGAACTGTTGATACCCAAATGGACCAGGCATGAGACCATACTGTTTAAACTTATCAAGAATATAAGTTGAAGCCTTGAAAAATCCTTCATAACCAGTTGTTCTTGACCCCAGTGATGAAAAAAAACGCACATGTGTCTGAATGTTTGAAAAATTTAAATTACGAACTATTTCTTGAAAATTTTGAGGTGTTTGTTGCGCATTGGTAAATGCTATTAAAAAATGAAAACCTGATAAGTATAAATACGATGTAATAATAACAATAACCATAAAAATTCTTAAAAAAGATGAGACGTTGAAATAAGAGGCCCTAATCATTTTTACCTGGACATTTTACTACAGCGTAAGAAGGTATCTTATGAGTAAGATCATAGGACCTATAAAAGCTCCTATGCCTAAACCAACTAAGAATCCCACTGTTATTGGGACACCTACCTCTTGGTATCCCTTTGATCCTATAGTTCTAAGAGTGATGGTCTTAAGTATCCAGGCGGGAACAACTATTAAAAAGAACATTGGGAAGAGTCCAAGATAGAAACCAGTTGGATTAATAAAGAACCATGGATACACTGTTCTCATGTAGAGGGCTAAGAGCGTTATTATTGCGCCAACAATAATAAGTAACCATTGATATTCGCTTATCGGAGTAGCAGAAGTTGTAACATAGTTCATACTTTTAACACCATCTCTAAGAGGTGCATAGTAGAACCCGTTTGGAAGCCTAGCGTTGAGGCCCATGCTGTAGAATACTAACGCTGCAATAAAGTACGCTGCAGGAATTCCTAAGACTAGGGAAAATATAATACCTTTAAGCATACTTATGTCACTTGTTCCAGTATTTTTAGCAATGTTAAAGCCTCCCATAATTCCCCACCCGTTATATCCCCATTCTTGATCTGGAAAAGACAAGTAAGGTGCTACCATAGTACCAAAAGCTACTTGCGACGCTTCTGGATTAGATTTTATTATACCGAGACCGAGTGCTACTTGAGCTAAAGAATTACTTAAGAAGCCTGTTGAGCCAGATCCACTATAGCCGATATACATGCATGGCCACATTCCATTTTCTGCTACCATTCGAATCATTCCAACGTTTAATAACAAAAAGAGTATTATGTAGACTAAAGCGATAATGATAGGCGTACCTATTGCTACGAATAAAATAAGCCAAGCAAACCAACTCAAAACAAAACCGCCCCAAAGCCATTTATCTGGTATTTCGCCATTCGTTCTTGTAACCTTAGTAAGTGCATTCTTAAGCGATTTTAATAAAGAAGCTCTATGCTTATATAGAACCCATATTGCTAAACCAAAATAAAGGCCATACATCCACATGTACCCTACAGGCAGTGGTCCGCTCCATAGGACATCTGTACCTGATGGAGTATGAAGTACTAATGTAGCAATAGTTGGCCAGACCCAAATAAACAATATTGACCATATAACTCCTGTAAAAAGAACGTCCATTGGCGATAAGTAAAGTATAGCAAGATCGGCAGGAATAAACATCCACCAACCTGGTATGTTTAAGTTGAGTCCGCTAGCCCACTGATCCAATGGAGTCAAGTAGATCTGACCCCAAACAAAAAAGGACTGATAAATAGGATAAACGAAGTTTATGGTGGCAGGTAAGGCAACCAGTAAACCTAAAACAATTCCGATCATGAACCACTTACCAAATCGAGAAACTAAGGGCACATCTTTCTTAGGACCTGCTAAAACCTTGAGCTCTTCAACCACTGGTGCACTTTGTGGGAAAGGAAGGTGTTCTTCATCGATCATTATCTTTCTGAAAATCAGTGTTGAGAAAAGTACAGTAAAGAACACAACTAGAGTTAGAATGCTCCAGTACAATAAGTATGGAACAAGATTGCCAGGTACCCCCGATCCTCCTAGGAATGCTCCAGCGAGAAGCTCTTTATTTCTTATTGGAGCCCAATACGAAGGTATGTACTGTATAATCTCAGTTGCAAACCCAGGGTAAGCTCCAAAAAGCCAAGGTAAACTGAAGTTCATATACCATGGAATATCTCCTGCAATGAAAATAATAACTGCTACTACAGAGAGTTCGTATATTGTCGGAGGAGATACAACATGATATTTTGATAATAAGTACCAAATAATGAACAAGATTAGTATGATGCCATACTGGTAATGCATTGTAGCACCAATATGATTTACAACTCCAGCTTCGAACCCTAGAGCCCCCCAAGCGATGATGTTTAAGAAAGTTCCAAAAGTAATTACTGCTAGGATTATGATAACACTCCTAACGGTGAACCCATTTCCCAAACGTTTCTCTTCACTCACCATTTTTCACCAAATCTTTTTTAATATAATTTACTTATAAAGTTTTTCTAAAAAAAAGAATAGAATTCGACAACTAGCTATTTTTTGTGTTTTATTTTAGAATTTTTTTCGTCATTAAGAAAGGCTCTTTTTAGCAATCCTAAACCTTTGCCTTCCTTATT
>Ga0123519_10014857_pt1 | contig 11006 bp, 8 predicted proteins | sample YelNatPaOPRAMG02_FD_87396 | JGI IMG/M metagenome (GOLD analysis project Ga0123519, IMG submission 87396) | Hot spring microbial communities from Yellowstone National Park - Yellowstone National Park OP-RAMG-02 (version 2) | ecosystem: Environmental > Aquatic > Thermal springs > Hot (42-90C) ... | reverse complement strand
GTTCTGCATCGTCGGCGGTGGTCGATTCACCGCCTCCTCCTCATCACTTCGTTCTGCATCGTCGGCGGTGGTCGATTCACCGCCTCCTCCTCATCACTTCGTTCTGCATCGTCGGCGGTGGTCAGGTGCGTTCCTTCTCCACCAGCTCGTAGGACTCGATGATGTCGCCTTCCTTGATGTCGGAATAGCCGAGCGTCATACCGCACTCGAAGCCCTCGCGAACCTCGGTCACGTCGTCCTTCTCCCGGCGCAGCGAGCTGATCGCGAGTTTGTCGTTGACCACGATGTTGTCGCGCAGCAGCCGGGCCTTGGCATTGCGGCGCACCACGCCGGAGATGATCATGCAGCCGGCGATGTTGCCGACCTTGGAGGACCGGAAGATCGCCCGGATCTCGGCGCGGCCCAGCTCCTTCTCCTCGAAGATCGGCTTGAGCATCCCGCGCAGCGCCTGCTCGATCTCGTCGATCGCCTGGTAGATCACCGAGTAGTAGCGGATCTCGACGCCCTCGCGGTTGGCGAGCTCGGTGGCCTTGCCCTCGGCGCGCACGTTGAAGCCGATGATCACCGCGTCCGACGCCGACGCCAGGTTGACGTTGGTCTCGGTGATGCCACCGACCCCGCGGTCGATGACGCGCAGCGCCACCTCGTCGTCCACCTGGATCGCCATCAGGGCCTCTTCCAGCGCCTCGACGGTACCGGCGTTGTCGCCCTTGAGGATCAGGTTCAGCTGGCTGGTTTCCTTCAGCGCCGAGTCCAGGTCCTCCAGGCTGATCCGCTTGCGGGAGCGCGCGGCCAGGGCGTTGCGCTTGCGCGCGCTGCGCCGGTCGGCGATCTGGCGGGCGATGCGGTCCTCGTCGACGACGAGGAAGTTGTCACCGGCCCCGGGCACCGACGTGAAGCCGATGACCTGCACCGGACGCGACGGCAGCGCCTCCTCGACGTCCTCGCCGTGCTCGTCGACCATGCGGCGGACCCGGCCGTAGGCGTCGCCGGCGACCACCGAGTCGCCCACGCGCAGCGTCCCGCGCTGCACCAGCACCGTGGCCACCGGCCCGCGACCGCGGTCCAGGTGCGCCTCGATCGCCACACCCTGGGCCTCCATCTCGGGGTTGGCCCGCAGGTCCAAGGCGGCGTCGGCGGTCAGCAGCACCGCCTCGAGCAACTGCTCGATGTTGGTGCCCTGCTTGGCCGAGATGTCGACGAACATCGTCTCACCGCCGAATTCCTCTGCCACCAAACCGTATTCGGTGAGCTGCCCGCGAATCTTGGCCGGGTCGGCGCCCTCCACGTCGATCTTGTTGACCGCCACCACGATCGGCACGTCGGCGGCCTGCGCGTGGTTGATGGCCTCCACCGTCTGCGGCATCACGCCGTCGTCGGCGGCCACCACCACGATCGCGATATCGGTGGCCTTGGCGCCGCGGGCCCGCATGGCGGTGAACGCCTCGTGGCCCGGGGTGTCGATGAAGGTGATCGGCCGCTGCACGCCGTCGTGCCCGACGCTCACCTGGTAGGCGCCGATGTGCTGGGTGATGCCCCCGGCCTCGCCCTCGCGGACGTTGGCCTGGCGGATCGTGTCCAGCAGCCGGGTCTTACCGTGGTCGACGTGGCCCATGACGGTCACCACCGGCGGACGGACCTGCAGGTCCTCCTCGCCGCCCTCGTCCTCGCCGTAGGACAGGTCGAAGGATTCCAGCAGCTCGCGGTCCTCGTCCTCGGGGCTGACGACCTGGACGTTGTAGTTCATCTCGCTGCCCAGCAGCTCAAGCGTCTCGTCGCCGACCGACTGGGTCGCCGTCACCATCTCGCCGAGGTTGAACAGCGCCTGCACCAGTGACGCGGGGTTGGCGTCGATCTTCTCGGCGAAGTCGCTCAGCGACGCGCCGCGGGCCAGCCGGATCGTCTCGCCGTTGCCGTGCGGCAGCCGTACGCCGCCGACGACGGGCGCCTGCATGTTCTCGTACTCGGCCCGTTTGGCCCGCTTGGACTTGCGGCCGCGACGTGGCGCGCCGCCGGGACGGCCGAACGCGCCGGCGGCACCGCCGCGCTGCCCGGGACGGCCCGCGCCGCCACCGCCACCCGGACGGCCGCGAAAGCCGCCGCCACCGGCGCCGGGCGCGGCACCGACACCGCCGCCAGCGCCGCCGCCACCGCCGCGGTAGTTACCGCCGCCACCGTCGGGGCGACCGCCGCCGGGGCGGGCACCGCCGGGACGGGGCGCGCCGGTCCGCGGCGGACGCGGCCCACCGGCGGCACCGCCGGGACGAGGGGGCATGTTGCCGGGAGAAGCGCCCGGGCGCGGCGCTCCCGGGCGGGGCGCGCCGGGGCGGGGCGCCGCCGGACGCGGGATGGCCCGGTCGACGGGCTGGGCCGACGAGAACGGGTTGTTGCCGACGCGCGGGGTGCGCACGCCGGGCTTCGGCGCGGGCCCCGGACGCGGGCCCGGCGTCGCCCCGGGGGGCGGCCCCGCCTGGCCGGGTTGCTGGCCCGGGGCCGGCGGCGCCGGCCTGGGCGCCGGGGCCGCCGGGCGGCCGGGCGTCGGCGCCGGCAGCGGGTCCGCGGCGGGCGGGGCCGGGGAAGCCTGCGCTGCCGGGGCCGGCGCGGCCGCGGGACTCTGCGGCTTGGCGGGCGCCGCGGCGGCCTCGCCGTTGCCGCCGGACTTGCTGATCGCATCGTCGAGGGCCCGGTCGAGCGATTTGTCGGGGGCCTTGGCGGGAGCCTTGGTCGTCCCCTTGCCGGGGGCCGGCTTGCCACCACCGAAGGACTCGCGCAGCCGCCGGGCAACCGGCGCCTCCACGGTCGACGACGCGGATTTGACGAATTCGCCCTGTTCGTTCAGCCGGGCGAGGACTTCCTTGCTGGTGACACCGAGTTCCTTGGCCAACTCGTGTACGCGGGCCTTACCTGCCACTACATCTCCTGTCTATGAGGCGCGACAGTCGTAGGCCGGCGCCTCGGGTTTAGCTATGACGCATGGTCATCGGGACTTCACGGTGTGCTCATGTTCTTGCTACCCGTTCTGTTTGCCGGGCGAGTCGAGTGCATTGGCGTACTCGACCACCGCGGTGGTGTCCGGTGAACCGGCGATCCGCAGCGCCCTGGTGAAAGCTCGCCGCCGAACCGCCTGGTGGATGCACTGCGGTTCGGGATGCAGCCACGCACCCCGCCCCGGCAGGTCACTGCCCGCGTCAACGGTCACGGCATACGCACCGTTTCCCGTGGACACGGCCACCACTCGAAGCAGGCCGACGGCCAACTCTCGCTTTCGGCAGCCGACGCACGTCCGCACCGGTCCATCGGTGCTTCGGTGCGCCACAGCCGAAGGCTTGCGCTGGATCACGGCTCAGTCTAGCGTCACCCAACCGGTGGTCAGAACCACCCGCAGCCGTACCGTGACCTTCGCATCCGGCGGGGCTAGCCCGATTGCCCGATCGTGCGGCCGGCGCCGTGGTCGGGCTGGTCCTCGGCGTGCGCGGGCGAGTCGCCGCGGATGTCGATGCGCCACCCGGTGAGCCGGGCGGCCAGCCGGGCATTCTGGCCCTCCTTGCCGATGGCCAGCGACAGCTGGAAGTCGGGCACCACCACGCGGGCGGCGCGGGCGGCCTGGTCGATGATCGACACCGAGACGACCTTCGCCGGTGACAACGCGTTGGCGACGAAATGGGCCGGGTCGTCGTCGTAGTCGATGATGTCGATCTTCTCCCCGGAGAGCTCGCTCATCACGTTGCGGACCCGCTGCCCCATCGGGCCGATGCAGGCGCCCTTGGCGTTGAGGCCGGGAACGGTGGACCGCACCGCGATCTTGGAGCGATGGCCCGCCTCCCGGGCGACCGCCACGATCTCCACCGACCCGTTGGCGATCTCGGGCACCTCCAGCGAGAACAGCTTGCGCACCAGGCTGGGGTGGGTCCGCGACAGCGTGATCACCGGCTCGCGGGACCCGCGGGTCACGCCGACCACGTAGCACCGCACCCGGTTGCCGTGCTCGTAACTCTCCCCCGGGACCTGCTCGGCGGACGGGATCACGCCCTCGGAGGCCTTGGCCTCGGTGCCGATCCGGACCACCACCAGGCCGCGGGCGTTGGCCCGGGTGTCCCGCTGGATCACCCCGGCGACGATCTCGCCCTCGTGGGTGGAGAACTCGCCGAAGGTGCGTTCGTTCTCGGCGTCGCGGAAACGCTGCAGCATGACCTGCCGTGCGGTGGTGGCAGCGATGCGGCCGAAACCCTCCGGGGTGTCGTCCCACTCGCTGATGACGTTGCCGTCCTCGTCGGTCTCGCGGGCCATCACCCGCACCACACCGGTTTTGCGGTCGATCTCGATGCGCGCGTCGTTCTGGTGGCCCTGGGTGTGCCGGTAGGCGGTGAGCAGCGCCGATTTGATCGTTTCGAGCAGCTCGGTGACCGAGATGCCCCGATCCACCTCGATGGCATGCAGCGCCGCCATGTCGATGTTCATGTTCCGGCCTCCGTCCTGCGGGCCTGATCCGTGCGGGCCAGATCCAACTCGGCCTGGTTCGGCGGGGAGAACTCCACCTGCACCACGGCCTTCACGATGTCGGTGAGGGGAACCTCGCGAACGGCCAGGTCGCGGCCGTCGCGCAGCACCAGCGCGACCGCGTCCTCGCGTGTCTCGCCGACCCGGCCGGTGAGCCGGGAGCCGTCGGACAACGTGGCCTCGATTGTGCGGCCGCGGGCGCGGCGAAAGTGCTTGACCTCGGTCAGGGGCCGATCGACGCCGGGTGAACTGACCTCGAGCACGTAGCGGTCCCCGAGGTGGTCCAGGCCGTCCAGCAAAGCCGCCGCCGAGCGCGACAGGGCCGCGATCGTGTCGAGGTCCAGCGCGGTGTCACCGTCGGCGACCACCGTGATCCGCGGGGGGCGCGCCCGGGTGTCGATGACCACGTCGTCGATCTCGTAGCCGGCGCGCGCGAACTCCTCACCGAGCAGCTCGATCACCTGCGTCTGCGACGGTAGCCCGGTGGTCACGGCGAGCTCCTCATCTTGAGTTGTCCGGTCAGCTGGTGGGTGGCGCGGTGGAACGGTGACGGCCGCCGTTCCCCGAGAACCGCTTCTCAACGATACGCCAGGGATCGCGGGTGACGGCGTGATCGCCTGGTCAAGGTCCTGACACCGGTCAACCGCAGACCAATGGCAGGATGTTGCTGTGCCCAGCGCATCACCGGTTACCAACAGGCGGGGTGTGCTTGCCGGCGGCGCGGCCCTGGCCGCGCTCGGGGTGGTGGTATCCGCCTGCGGCGAGCCCCCGCCCAAGCCCGCCGCCGTCGAAGATCTGTTCGGGCCGTTGGACCAGGCGCGGCACGACAGCGCGCTCGCCGGCGCCGCCGCGGCCGCCGTCGGCAACCCGCCCCAGGTTGCCGCCGCGCTGGCCGTGGTCGCCACCCAGCGCGCCGCGCATGCCCGTGCCCTGTCCGCGGAGATCTGGCGTTCCTCCGCCAAGTTGGGTGCGACCTCGACGACGTCGAGTGAGACGGCCAGCCCCAGCCCGACGGGCGAGGCGGCGCCGCCACCGCCGCCGCCCCCGCTGTCCGACGTGGTCGAATCGCTGCGCGCCTCCGCCGAGAGCGCCGGCCGCCTGGTGGCCACCTCGTCGGGCTACCGGGCGGGACTGCTCGCTTCCATCGCCGCGAGTTGCACCGCGAGTTACTCGGTCGCGCTGGCCCCCGCGGGCCCGACGCCGTGACGACGCCCACGCCGCGCGCGACGGCGAAGCGGTCGCCGGCCGGCTCCAGCGGCAAGGACGGCGACGACGCGGCACTGTGCGACGCGCTCGCCGTCGAACACTCGACCGTCTACGGCTACGGCATCGTGTCGGCACTGTCGCCGCCCGGCGTCAACAACCTGGTGGTAGACGGCCTGGCCGAGCACCGCCAGCGCCGCGACGACGTCATCGCGATGCTCAATGCGCGCAAGGTGAACGCCCCGGTCCCCGCGGCCGGCTACCAGTTGCCCATGCTGGTGGCCAGCCCGGCGGACGCGGCTCGCCTGGCGGTGCGGATGGAGAACGACTGCGCGACGGCCTGGCGGGTGGTCGTCGAGCGCGCCGAGACGGCGGACGACCGTGCGTTCGCCTCGACGGCCCTGACGCAAAGCGCCGTGATGGCCGCCCGGTGGAACCGGGTGCTCAACGCGTGGCCCATCACGACGGCCTTCCCGGGCGGCGACGAATAGCTGCCGCCCGCGCTCAGGCGTTCAGCACCGCCGCGATCTCGGCGGCCAGCGACTCGCCGGCGGCCAGCTCGCGGGTCTGCCCGGTGAAGCGGTCGCGCAACTCGACCACGCCGTTGCCCCAGCCCCGCCCGACGACGACGATCCAGGGCACGCCCAGCAACTCGGCGTCCTTGAACTTCACGCCGGGTGAGGCCTGGCGGTCGTCGAGCAGCACCTCGACACCCAGCCGGTCGAGGTCGGAGGCCAGCGCGGTGGCCCCGGTGCGGGCCCCGGCGTCCTTGTTGGCGATCACCAGGTGGACGTCGAAGGGCGTCACCGCCGACGGCCAGCGCAGCCCGAGTTCGTCGTGGTGCTGCTCGGCGATGACGGCGACCAGCCGCGACACCCCGATGCCGTAGGAACCCATCGTCACCCGCACGGGCTTTCCGTCCTCGCCGAGCACGTCGACGGTGAAGGCATCGGTGTATTTGCGGCCGAGTGAGAAGATGTGCCCGATCTCGATGCCCCGCGCGGAGACCAGCCGTCCCGCGCCGTCGGGCGACGGGTCGCCGTCTCGCACCTCGGCGGCCTCGATGGTGCCGTCGGCGGTGAAGTCCCGGCCGGCCACCAGGCCGACCACGTGCTTGCCGGGCTCGTCGGCCCCGGTGATCCAGCTGGTGCCCTCGACCACGCGCGGATCGACCAGATAACGAACCTTGTTGTCGCGCAGCCCTTTCGGGCCTATATAACCCTTCACAAGGAAGGGGTACCTGGCGAAATCGGCGTCGTCGAGCATCGCGTGCTCGGCGGGTTCTATGGCCGCGCCCAGCCGCTTGTCGTCGACCTCGCGGTCGCCGGGCAGCCCGACGGCCAGTAGCTGCCAGTCGCCACCGGGCTCGCGGACCTTGAGCAAGACGTTCTTCAGGGTGTCGGCCGCGGTGATGGTGCGGCCGAGCCCGGCGCTGTTGGCCCACTCCACCAGGCTGGCGATGGTCGGGGTGTCGCCGGTGTCGTGGACTTGCGCCTCGGGCAGGCCGGCCACGACGTCCGCGGGCGGGGCCGCCGGGCGAGCGGTGACGACGGCCTCGACGTTGGCCGCGTAGCCGGACTCCAGGCACCGCACGAAGGTGTCCTCGCCGACCGGGCTCTCGGCCAGGAACTCCTCGGAGGCGCTACCGCCCATCGCCCCCGACGTCGCGGACACGATCACGTAGCGCACCCGCAGCCGGGCGAAGATGCGCTGGTAGGCCTCGCGGTGCGCGTGATAGGCGGCCTTGAGGCCGGCGTCGTCGACGTCGAAGGAGTAGGAGTCCTTCATCAGGAACTCCCGGACGCGCAGGATGCCGGCCCGCGGCCGCGCCTCGTCCCGGTACTTGTTCTGGATCTGGTAGAGCACCAGCGGAAGGTCCTTGTAGGAGTTGTATTCGCCCTTGACCGTCAGGGCGAACAGCTCCTCGTGGGTCGGGCCCAGCAGGTAGTCGTGGCCGCGGCGGTCCTGAAGCCGGAACACGCCGTCGCCGTATTCGGTCCAGCGGTTCGTCGTCTCGTACGGCGCGCGTGGCAGCAAGGCCGGGAACAGGATCTCCTGGCCGCCTATCGCATTCATCTCGTCGCGGACGACGCGTTCGATCTTGCGCAGGACCCGCAGGCCCAGGGGCAGCCAGCTGTACAGCCCGGGCGCGACGGGGCGCACGTATCCGGCGCGGATCAGCAGCTTGTGGCTGGGGACCTCGGCCTCGGCGGGATCATCACGCAGGGTGCGCAGGAACAGCTCGGACATCCGGGTGATCACAGCGGGCCAGCCTAGTGGTGAGTGGGGATTCGGCGACGATGCGGGGCGCGGGGACCGCTGGCGGGCGGCGCGGCACGCGAGACTGAAACCGGCGCGGCGACACGGTGCACGCTGTGCGCAGTCTGGGGGCGGTGCCGGCGTCGCAGCCGGCCGCAATCCTGATGCCGAGGGACTACAGCTCCCCGGCGTCCATCGCTTCCTTGACTTCCTGCGCCTGGGCGACCTGCTCGGGCGTGTAGCCGATGAACAGCGCGACCGCGCCGACGATGACCGAGGCTCCGGCCACCCACAGCAGGCCATAGGTGTAGCCGTGGTCGAGGGCCCGCAACTGGGCGTCGTTCATGAACTTGACCGGGCCGGTGGAGCCGCCGAGGTACAGCGTGCGTGAGGTGATCACGGCCTGGATGACCGCCAGGACCAGCGGCCCGCCCAGGCTCTGCAGCATCAGTGTGACCGCCGATACCGGGCCGATCTGGTCGAAGCCGACGCCGGCGATGGCCGACAGTGTCAGCGGGACGACGGCCATGCCGATGCCGATGCCGCCGATGACGATCGGCATGACCAGGTTCGGAAAGTAGGGTGCGCCCCGGTGCATGAACCACCAGCCGTACAGCATCGCGAGGAACAGGAGGTATCCGCCGGCGATCGTCACGATCCGCGGCGAGAACCGCGACACCAGCTGCGACGAGACGCCCAGGCCGATGCCCATCGCGATCACGAACGGGATGAAGCCGACGCCCGCGCGCAACGCGCTGTAGCCCAGGATGTCCTGCACGTAGAGGCCGATCAACACCGTCAGGGTGAACATGACGCCGCCGGCCAAAAAGATCGCGGTGAAGGTGGCCAGGCGGTTGCGGTCGCGGAAGAGCCGGAACGGGACGACAGGGTTTTCGGCGGTGCGCTCGACGATGACGAAAGCCAGCGCGGCGGCCATCGCCACGGCCCCCGAACCGATGGTGGTGATCGAGATCCAGCCCTTTTCCGGTCCCATCGAGAAGGCGAAGACGGCCGCCGTGCAGGCCAGGGTGGCCAGCATGGCCCCCGCCGCGTCGAGCTTCATCCGCTCCCTGTTGGTCTCCCGCAGCGCGGTGCGGGCCAGGTAGATCATCACCAGCCCGATCGGCACGTTCACCAGGAACGCCAGCCGCCACGACAACTCCGTCAGCGCCCCGCCGACCACCAGGCCCATCACCGACCCGACCGCGGTCATCGCGGCGAACACCGCGGTGGCGAAGTTGCGCGCCGGCCCCTTGGGGAAGGTCGTGGCCACCAGCGCCAGGCCGGTGGGCGACGCGATGGCCGAGCCGACACCCTGCGAGAGCCGCGCGATGACCAGCGTCGCGTCGTCCCAGGCCACGGCACACAGGACCGAGGAGATGGTGAACAACGCGACGCCCACGATGAAGGTGCGCTTACGCCCGATGGTGTCCCCGAGACGGCCGCCGAGCAGCATCAACCCGCCGAAGGTGAGCACGTAGGCGGTGATGACCCAGCTCCGGCCCGCGTCGGACAGGCTGAGCTCGTTCTGGATCTTGGGCAGCGCGACGATGGCGACGGTGCTGTCCATGGTCGCCAGCAGCTGCATGCCGCCGATCGCGACGACGGCCGCGATGAAGCGGCGCGAAGGCAGCCACGTAGGGTAATACCTGCTGATGCGCGTGGTGGCGGTCTCTGCCGGACGCTCCGCGCGAGCCGCGGCCGGACGATCGGGGCGCGCAGATGTCCAATTGCGGACTGCTCGCTCGGAGTCGTTGAGAGCCGTCATAATGGGTTACCTTACAGTAATCTTAAGAATCGTTTAAAGCCCCGAAGGCGGCGACGGCCCCGATAACGATGATCGCCGGAGGTCGGACGCCTTCGGCACGGATCTTCTCTGGCGTGTCGGCAAGAGCGGCCCGTAAGGTCTGCTGGGCTGCCGTCGTCCCGTGCTGCACGACAAGGACCGGCGTATCCGCAGGTCGGCCGCCTTTGAGCAGCGCATCGACGAAGAGTTCGATACGTTCGACCGCCATCAGCAAAACGATGGTGCCGGTCAATGCCGCCAAAGCGTCCCAATTCACTAACGATTCGGGGTGACCGGGTGGCAGATGGCCGCTGACCACCACGAACTCGTGATTTATCGCGCGATGCGTGACCGGAACGCCCGCCAGCGCCGGCACGCCTATGGCACTTGTCACACCCGGCACCACCGTCACCGGAATCCCGGCGTCGGCGCAGGCGAGCACTTCCTCGTAGCCGCGCGCGAAGACGAAGGGATCCCCGCCCTTGAGGCGGACCACGAAGCTGCCGGCCCGAGCCCGTTCGATCATGACGTCGTTGATCGCCTCCTGGGCCATGGCCCGCCCGTACGGGATCTTGGCGGCGTCGATGATCTCCACGTGCGGCGACAGCTCGGCCAGAAGTTCCGGCGGCGCCAACCGGTCCGCGACCACCACGTCGGCCTGGGCGAGCAGTCGGCGGCCGCGCACGGTGATCAGTTCGGGGTCACCCGGGCCGCCCCCGACCAGCGCGACGCCGCCGCGCACGACATCGGAGCTCGCCGAGCCCTCCAGCGTGATCACGCCCTTTTGCAGCGCCTCCCGGATCGCCGACCGGATCGCCGCGGACCGGCGGTGCTCCCCGCCGGCGAGCACCCCCACCGACAGTCCCGCGTAGCTGAAGGACGCGGGCGTGACGGCGGTCCCCTCGACGGCGATGTCGGCGCGGACGCAGAAGGCCCGGCGACGTTCCGCCTCGGCGACGACGGCCGCGTTGACCTCCGGGTCGTCGGTGGCCGCGATCGCGTACCAGGCACCGTCGAGGTCCCCGTCGCGGTAATCCCGCAACGACAACGTGACGCCGCTCATGGACTCGACGGCGGGGGTGGCGGCGCGGGAGACGACGTGTACGTCCGCACCGCTGGCTATGAGCAGGGGCAACCGGCGCTGGGCGACGGACCCGCCGCCGACCACAACGACTTTCTTTCCGGCCAGCCGCAATCCGACCAGGTACGGGTTCTCGGACACCCGGCAAGCTTAGTGGCGACCGCCGACGCGGCGAAGCCG
>Ga0123519_10014854_pt1 | contig 11007 bp, 12 predicted proteins | sample YelNatPaOPRAMG02_FD_87396 | JGI IMG/M metagenome (GOLD analysis project Ga0123519, IMG submission 87396) | Hot spring microbial communities from Yellowstone National Park - Yellowstone National Park OP-RAMG-02 (version 2) | ecosystem: Environmental > Aquatic > Thermal springs > Hot (42-90C) ... | reverse complement strand
ATCATTTTTATTTGATAATAAAATATTTTATCTGTTGGGGGAGGCTTCCCCTAAATAACAATTAATAATTAACTTATCTTAAAAAAATAAAAATTCTCTTTTATATAGCTATTTTATAATAAATTTAGGTAAAACTATTTTATTAAATTAGTTATTCTCACAAATTATTTTAATATCATCTACCCATAATTTAAATTCGGTATCTTTTTTTGATCTAATTTCCAAATAAATTTCTTTTGTAGTTTTAATATATTCATTTAATGGAATTAAAATATATTTCCACGTTAAAAAATCGTATTCAAAATATTTCCCGCTTTTTCTTGGAAAAAAATTCTCTCCTGTAAAATATATCCATTTTTCGTCTTCTTTTGGTTTTACGCGCAAACACAAAGTGCCTTTCCCTTTTAAATAAAAAGAAAGAAACAAATTTTCTGTTTCACATTTTGGTTTTTTGAGAATGGTTTTAATAAAAGAAGAATTTTGAAATGTTTTACCATATACAAAAAGGCTATATTTCCCTTTTACAGAATTAGATGAATCTCTTTTGATATGAACATTTTTTGAACATATAACCCAGCCGTCAAAACCTGTTTCAAAATTTCCTGTTTTTATTTCGCCTTTAGCGTTGTTTAGCATCGTATCTTCTTTGTCAATAAAATAGGGGCATCTACAAAATCTCGCAATTACCGGGAGATGATCAGAATAACCGTAACCCGTATGATAAAAACCATATTTTGTATGTTTTATTTCCCATCTGTATGGACTATTGTTTTTTAAAAGTCTTCCATTCCATGTAAAAGGGCAAAAAGAATTATTTACATAAGATAAATATTTATCGTCAAAAAGATTTTGTGATAAAAGTATATGATCTAAAGTCTGGCGCATGCCTTTATAAACAGTGCTCATTCTTTTTGATTCATCAAGTTCTATCCATGGGTCAAAAAAACCATAATACGTTTTATTGATAATATGCTTTTTTGTTAAAAATTCTATTGGCCGATTTGGTTTAGAAATTACTGTACCCAGAATGTGATTTAATCCCGTGCAACCTTTTGTATCATTTAATCCTAAAGTATTAAATATTTCACACTCATTGTAATCTTCATTTAAATCGCCACAAATGATAATGTCTCTTTGAGGCGGTAATCTTAAAATATAATCTTTAAGAACCTTTGCATTTATCAATCTTGTAGATTCTTTATGAGCCTTAGATGGCCAGTGACAGGCAAAAACAGAAAGTGTATCTCCTCCTATTAAAATATCTGCCCTGAGCATATCCCTCTGATATTTGGCTTTAATACTATCAATACTTATTGTTTCTTTATATATTGGAGGGAATTTTGATATAATAACGGCTGTTAAATAAACATTGTCTTTAGAAGATGTAATTTGAAACTCATAATTTGTTTTTTTTCTTTTTAATTCGTTACATAAATCTTTTAATGCCTGTTTGGATTCTATTTCTAAAAGTACAGCAATATGTGGATTTATCTGAGAAATTACATCTGATATATTATTTAGTTTTATGCTATAGGTATTATAATTCCAATTATTTTTATTTGGAATATATTCTTTATATTCATTTCCAGAATACTCCATATCAAAAAGATTTTCTACATTATAAGAAGCCACAACTATTGTATCTGGAATTTTTATATCTGATTTTAATTTAAAAGATTTTTCTGAATTCTGTTTTGAGCAGAAAAATATCAGAAAAAAAATAAGAATTATATTTTTTAAGGGTTTTATCATAAATATTTTTAGACCAGTTTTTGCAGACAAAATAATAAGAATAATAATTTATCCCAAAATATTAAAAAGAAAATCTTTAGTATACAAAAATAATTAACTTTTCTTAAGTGTTAAGTTGATTTTTTACAAATAAAGCTAATTTTATTAATTAATAAAAAAAATTATTAAAATAGAATTTATATTTTCTCATTTAGAATTACTACCTTTTTCATTATAACCAAATAACCAATCTTTTATTATTTTTGTTTATAATCAAAATTAATCACTTAATTACCAATTCCAGTATTTAACTAATCTTTTTGCAGATATTTTATACCAAATTGGTTAAATTTAACTAATCCTACTTATATTTAAAATACAGCAAATATTTAATAATTATATTGCATAATTTGAGATTATTTACTATTTAAATCATTAGAAATTTCTTCAAATTGTTCTAAGGCATATTCCAGATTTTCTGTTATCTCTTTTGCAAGCTCGTTAGGCTCAGGAAGATTTTCTGAATCTCTAAGGCATTTGTCTTTTATCCAGAAAATATCAAGATTACCTTATCTCTTTGTAAGATTTCATCGTATGTAAAAGATAGCCATCTGCCTTCTGGATTTTTTTTAGGTATTTGTAGGCTTTCTATTAAATCTGTTTTTAGGATTATAACAATCAATAAATTCTTGTAAATCTTCATAGCCAAGAGGATTTGTTTTTAAAGTAAGGTTCATGTTTGTTCTGAGGCCATAAAACCAGATCTTGCTTTTATATGGTTTTTCAGTTGCTGGCTTACGGTCAAAAAAAGAACATTGGCTTTAAGGCCTTAGGTATAAAATATGCCTGTTGGAAGCCTTAATATTGTATGCAGGTCGCATTCTGTAAGCAATTTTTTTCTAAAAACTTCACCCCCACCACCTTCAAATAAAACATTATCAACTAAAAATTTTAATTCATGCTTTTCAGGTAACTTTTAATTTTGCCTTCTATAAATTTTTTGACTTCTGGATTTTCGCTTGTGTTGTGTAAAAAGTAAAGTAATTCTAATCCTTCTTCTGGTGAGCCCGATTTTTTAAAAAGAGATGCTGCTATTCCGGCCATTTTATATCCGGGGGAGTTTTTTTGCATCGCTGCCTGTGAAATCATTAGTGCTGCTGTTTTTTTGTCGTTGAAATATCTGTAATAAATCATTCCTAGGTAATAATACAGCTTCCATTTTCTGTCTATATTAGATGAAATTCCCCTTTGAAGAATTATTTGAGCTGCTTTTGGATTATTACAAACATCTGGTATAATAAGCCCTGCAAATTCATAAGCAGGATAAAAATTTGGATTAAGTTTGGTTACAATGTCTACCATATGAATAAGCCATTCGTATTGCTGATCTGTTATAAAATGTGAGCCAAAATAAATTGTGGTTCTTATCCATAAATAATTTGCATAAGCAGTATGAAAACCCATAAGATATGGCTTAATTTTTTCACTTTGAGGAAAAAGTGTCATGCTTGAAGGTGCCCACAAACCTTTGCGCAGATGAGTAAGTTTATTTTGCGTAAAAACAATAGAACCCCATACAAAAAAAGCACAAAAACAAAAAAATATAGATATTAAAGTCCCTTTTATTTTCAACTAAAGATCCTTTTTAGAAAAGATCATGCAAGAAAAAATAAGAAAAAGAGTTGTATATAATAAGCCATATATAATAGAAAAGTAATAATAAGATAAAGGTAATTTTATACCATAAATAATGTTTTCTCTAACATTAAAATGCTCAAGATTTGGAAGAATAAAGTAAATAATTTTTAAAAGGAGCGGATAAAAACTTTCCTTTACTTCTACAAATTTTATAGACAGCAAGTCGTTAAGATGCCCGCTAATATAAAATGCCAAAGAAAAAATTGCGGCAAGCATTGGTGTTGTTAATGTTGAAAAAAATATTGCTGCAGAAATCATAACTAACATTTCTGCCCAAATAAGAAAAATTGCAAATATAAGACCTGTATTTATTTGGCATCCCATGTAAAATAAAGTGATAATAAAAATAAAAGACATTGCAGAATAATTAATTAAAAGTGTTAAAACTAACCCTACAAATTTTCCACAAACAAATTGACTTCTGGAAATTGGTTTTGTAATAACATGATAAATTGTTTTTTGACTTATTTCTTTTCCAAGCATTCCAACGCCAATAAAAACAGAAATCAAAAGCCCTGCAATAGACATTGCTGCAAGTCCAAAATCTTGCATTACCTGAATTCTTGCAAAAACAGACCAGTCTGCAACAAAAACGCTAAAAATAATGAGGCCTATCACAAAAAAAAGAATAAGATACAAAACATTATTTCTTATTGTCTCTTTAAATGTATTTATTGCTATTGTCAATACAGACTTTAAAAACATAAAGTTATTTCCTCTTGTAGATTATATCCTCAAGGGATGGAATTTTTTTGTTTATTGAATCAATTAAAACACCCCTTTGTATAAGATATTTTTGACATAGAGATAAATTGTTCTCGCTATTGACATTTATAACTGTTTTTCCAAAAATATCTGTTTTAATTGAACAGCCAATGCTTTGTAGATATTGCATTTCTTCTTTTTTTAATTCCTTTACGGTGCATTCTATTGATGAGTAGTTTTGCGAAAGAAGGTCTAAAAGTTTTCCTTGATATTCAAGTTTTCCTTTTGATAAGACAACGATGTGGCTGCAAATTGATTCTACATCATCAAGAATATGAGTACTAAAAAAAACTGTTTTTCCTTCTTGTCCAAGAGACATTATAATTTGTTTAAATAATTTTCTTCCAATTGGATCTAGGCCGCTCATTGGTTCATCTAAAATGTAAATATCCCCATTACCCAATAGCGCCAAAGCCATAGAAAGTCTTTGCTGCATTCCCTTGGAAAGATCTTTTACTTTTGTATTTAATGAAACATCTAATTCAACCTTATCAAGTATTTTTTTTATTTCATATTCAGAAAGAGAAGCATATTTATTATCTAAAAGAGAATATGCAAAATTAAGGGTTTCTTTAATGCTTAGATGTTCATAAAAGTAAGGCCTTTCGCTTAAATAAGATATTTTCTTCCTTGAGGCAGGATTAGTAGGTTCTTTGCCATTAATTTTGGCTATGCCTTTTGATGGATAAATTAGACCCAATAAAATTTTAATGCTCGTTGTTTTTCCTGCTCCATTTGGTCCAACAAAGCCGGTAACAGAATTTTTTTCTATATAAAATGAGCAGTTTAAAAGAGCAGTAACTTTCTTTTCCCAGAAATGTCTTTTGTAAAATTTTGTTACATTGTTAAATTCTATTGCAATATCTGCCATAGTTTATAAAATTAGTAAAAGTTTATAAATGTTATAATCTACTATTAATAATATAAGTTTACCAAAAGATTTTATTATAATTAAAAAATAAATAATATAAAATCTATTTAAAAATTTTTTAAGGGTATAAAAAGAGCAATAATAATAAATTTTATTAATTTTAAGAAAATTTATTTGTTTTAATTGGGATATATAAAGCACAGTAAAACAAGTTATCTTTTTCCTATTTTTATTATACTTTCTTTTTTTCATTAATCATAATCACCAGGTATGCCCAGCCAGACACTTGACAATTGAAAAAAAGCGGTCCCCGAGCACATCCTGTAGTAAAAGCTACGAGATGTTTCGCTAAATGGGGACGTATTCACGACAACACAGCAAGAGGAAGACTTCCTAAAAAATATCATAAATTAACACGCTTTATATCTTCTGTAAAATCAAAATAAAATGCTTACTTTAATAGATTAATTTATTTTATCTGCTTGTATAATCTTTTAATCCAATTATTTAAAATTCAATTCTAACAAATGCTTAATTAATTGTTTTTAATTATTTTAAATATCTATTTTATAAAAAATATTAAAAAGGGGTTATAACTTGAAAAATATTTCTAATTTATGTGTTGTTGGTCTTGGATATGTTGGACTGCCTTTGGCTGTAGAATTTGCAAAATATTTTAAGGTATATGGATTTGATATTAACCCCAAAAGAATTGCTATTCTTAAAAAAGGCATAGATCCAAACAGAGAAGTTGATTCGTCTCTATTAAAAAGCGTTAAAATAGAATATTCTTCTGATCCTCAAATAATCAAAAGTGCAGAATTTATAGTTGTTGCTGTTCCTACACCTGTAGATGAGCATAAAATTCCAGATCTTACTCCGGTAATTAAGGCATCCGAATGTGTTGGAAAATTTATGAAAAAGGGGAGTATTGTTGTTTATGAATCTACGGTTTATCCCGGGGTAACAGAAGATGAATGTGTACCTGTTTTAGAGAGAGAAAGTTCATTAAAATGGAAAAAAGATTTTTTTGTAGGTTATTCTCCCGAAAGAATAAATCCCGGAGATAAAGAACATACTGTTTCCAAAATAGTAAAAATTGTTTCTGGGGATACAAAAGAAACATTAGAAATAGTAGCTAATGTTTATAAACAAATTATTAAAGCAGGCATTTATAAGGCATCATCTATAAAAGTTGCAGAAGCAGCAAAAGTTATAGAAAATACCCAAAGAGATATCAATATTGCTTTTATGAATGAACTAAGGATAATTTTTGACAAAATGGGAATTTCAACAAAAGAGGTGCTTTCTGCTGCAAAAACAAAATGGAATTTTCTTCCTTTTGAACCAGGTCTTGTGGGTGGTCACTGTATTGGTGTTGATCCATATTATCTTGCATATAAATCAGAAGAAATTGGTCATCATCCTCAAATTATTATTGCAGGAAGAAGAATAAACGATGCAATGGGAAGATATTTTGCGAGGGAATTAATAAAAAAAATGATAAATAAAAAAATAAATATTAAAGGAACAAGGGTATTAATTTGTGGAATAACATTTAAAGAAAATTGCCCCGATATAAGGAATTCAAAAGTAATAGACATTATAAATGAATTAAAAGATTTTGGAGTAAACATAGATTTGTGGGATCCTGTTGCAAATGGTGAAGAAGTATTGGAAGAATATAAGATAAAACCAATCAATAAACCCCAAAAAAATAAATATGATGGTGTTGTTTTGGCTGTTAAGCATAAAGAATTTATTGACTTAGGGAAAAATGGTTTATGTATGTTTCTCAAGAAAAATGGTATTTTTTATGATTTAAAAGAGGTTTTTTGATAATAAATAATTAAGTCTTTTACTTTTTTAAAAATATTTTTAGTTTAACAATTTTAATATTGACAAATAATAACAAACAATAATTATTTAAGTAAGGGAAGTCTCTCCACCTTTTAATATTTATGTTTTGATATAATTCTGCGAGATTTTTTCTTAATTTAACATTATATTTTATAAATTAACAAATGATAAAAATATATTTTTTCTGCTGGGGAAGTCTCCCTCACCTAAATAATTAAATAATTTATTAATAATTAAAAATTAAAATAAAACTCACGCAGCAAATGAAAGATTCCCCCATATAAAAAAATATTATATAAGAGTTTAGACTTATGCTTTCCTCTCCTAAAAAAATTAAATTTTATTTGTAAATTTTAACAAAATATTTGATATTATAATTTAATAAAATATCAAACAAATCAATAGGAATAATTTAATAAATTTATCAATACTATCATCATAACATAAAATATGCAAAATTTATTTCTAAGAAATAATTTTGGATAAATTTATTTTTTATTACCACTTTTCCTCATGGCGCCTTTCTAATCTTCTATTTTTCATTTCTTTAAAAAAATCGGCGCTTAGCAATTTTTCAAATTGTTCTTTTGTAAGAATTGTTTTTAATTTAAGCATATGATCTGCCATGTGCTCCGACATTATTCTGTGAAGCTCACCCATTTCTTTTGCATATTGATATAGCAATGCCTTATCTGGATTATTTTTTAATAACTCTTGTTTATTTTTTTCTAAAATATCTTTCATCTTTTTCATATTTTCTCTACGAAACTCACTCATTTCTTTTCTTAATTCTTTAATTTGTGCCTTTTGATTTTCTGTAAGATTTAGTTGTTCCCAGATTTTTGATTTTTGCTTAGGTTGTGCGCTATTATATGAAGATGAGTCACCCGGATGGGCAAATACAAGAGAAACAAAAAAAACAGACAAAACAAATGATGATAAAATTAAATTTTTATTAAACATAAATGCCTCCAATTTTTTTATGGTAAATAAAAAATGTTTTCATCGTATAAAAGATTATCTTCTTTCTGATTTGTATCGTTATAATAACTTGTTAACTGATATATATATTCTGGTAATTCATTTGAATTTTGTGCAAAATTAGAAAAATGAAAATATAGCGAAAAAGAAAAAAGACATATAATTACAGAAGCAGCAAATGCAAATAAAGATTTATAAATAATACTTTTTATCTTAATTTTATATATAATTTCACTATATAAATTATCGGGCATTGGTGGAATATCCAAAAGCCGTATTCTAATATGCTCTGGAAGAAAATTTTCTTTTATTTGTTCCATTTGTCCTCCCCAAATTTTTCTTTTAATTCATCTTTAAGTCTGCACATTCTGGTTCTTATTGCTCCACAAGAAATATTTGAAATCTGGGCAAGTTCTTCATAAGAAAAACCCATCAATTCATGACTTACAAGCAAAAATCTATCTTCACTAGAAATAGATTTTAATATTTTTTGAATATCGTATGATGTTTCTGATTCTAAAACATTTGATTTATTATTGAGTTCCATATTATCGGTTATTTCTAAAAATTTATTTTGTTTTGAATATTTTTTAAGTAAGGTCATACATACATTAAAAGTGATTTTATAAATCCATGTTGAGAATGCAGAATCGCCAGAAAAATCTTTTAAAGAATTATAAACTTTAATAAATGTATCCTGTACTGCTTCCTGTGCCATTTCGCTTTTTCCATGTAATGTTCTATATGCAACCTTCCATATAAAAGGAGCATAAAAATCATAAATTTTTTTAAAAGCAATTTTATCCTTTTTTTTTGCTTTAAAAATTGTTATATGATCTATTTCATCCATTTTTGTATTATTTGACTAAAATAAAAAGCATTATGTTACATTAAATAAATTTATTTTTATATACCAATTAACATTAGAAAGTTATTTAATAGTTACAAAATTAACATAATTTATGCAAAGAATCTTTATACATAAAATGAAAGGATAATAATGAAAGAAGAAAAAAGCAAAATAATTTTGGCTTCCGATCATGCAGGCTACAACCTTAAGGAATTTATTAAAGCGCAGCTCCAAAAGCTTAATATTCCTTACGAAGATGTTGGAACATTTTCTATGGAAAGCTGTGACTACCCAATATATATTGCAAAAGCAGCAAAAAAAGTTTCTGAAGGCTTATTTTCACGAGGCATAGTGTTTTGTGGTTCTGGCATTGGGGCAAGTATAGTAGCAAATAGATTTAAAAATGTAAGAGCCGCTCTTTGTGTTACTCCACAAATGGCAGTAATGTCTCGCTCTCATAATGATTCTAATATACTTGTTATGGGAGAAAGAATAACATCCTTTGATACTGCCTGCGAAATTCTTAAATCATGGCTTGAAACTCCGTTTGAAGGAGGAAGACACAAAAGAAGAATAGAACAGATAGACGAAGTCGTTAAATTATAAATTAAAAGGGGATTTTAGGGATGACAAAAAAAGCTTCAAAAAGAAAAAGAGATCCTTGGGATGTTTATTTTATGAAAATTGCAATGCAGGTTGCAACCCGATCCACATGCGACAGAAAACACGTGGGTGCAGTTATTGTTAAAGACAAAACAATTTTATCAACAGGATATAATGGAAGTGTACGCGGAATGCCTCATTGCGATGATGTGGGTCATACTATGGAAAATGGTCATTGTATTGCAACTGTTCATGCAGAGGCAAATGCTATTATTCAAGCCGCTAAAAATGGTGTTGCGGTAGATAAAGCAGACATATATGTAACTGCCTCACCATGTTGGCATTGTTTTAAACTAATAGCAAACAGCGGAATAAAAAGAATTTTTTATTATGAATTTTACAGAGACGAACATGTTATCAAAATTGCAAAACAGGCAGGAATAGAATTAAAACAGGTAAAAATTAAAATCTAATAGTTGTTTTATAAAAATGTTTATCTTAACTTAATATAGAGCCATCTTATGTTTAATAAGAATGATTTTCTTACAAATTATCAAAAACTTCAAGAAAGAATTCATAACGCCAGTATAAAATGCAACAGAAATCCTTTGGATATTCGTGTAGTTGTTGTAACAAAAACTCATGAACTTCAAACAATACAGTCCATCATAGATTTAGGCATAAAAGACATTGGTGAAAATAGAGTTCAGGAGATAGAAAGAAAAATTCCATTTCTTAAAGGCGATTTTGAAACTCATATGATTGGTCATCTTCAAACAAATAAAGTTAATAAAGTTGTTCCTTTAGTAAATTGGATTCATTCTTTAGATAGTTTACGTGTAATTCAAAAAACAGAAAATGCAGCTATCGCCTGTGGGAAATCAATAAATGCTCTTATAGAAGTTAAAACAACTAAAGAAGAAACAAAATCGGGCTGCAAAGTAGAAGAAGTAACAGAACTCGCAGAAGCAATATCAAAAACAAAATGTCTTAAATTTTGCGGACTTATGACGATTGGACCTTTATCTACAAATGAAAAAGAAGTAAGGAAATCTTTTATTATGCTAAGAAAACTTTCTGAAAGGTGTAAACATCTTGCTTCAAAAATAGAACTATCTATGGGTATGAGCTCAGATTTTGAATGGGCAATAGAAGAAGGCGCTACTATTATAAGAATAGGAACTTTACTTTTAGGAGAGAGAAAGTAAAAGAAATAATTGTAGATGTTTTTTTAAATAATTTGTACTATTTTAAAGAATATTCATAAATTAATAATTGAAACCTAATAGTTTGTCGTATCAATTTAAGATAAAACATCTTCCAATAATGCCTCTAATGTCTTTTGCGTGTTTAAATTTTCTGACATCTTTGCTTTGCCATTTTTTGATTTGACAAAAGACCCCCAAAAATCTTTATATTTGTTTCATAAAATGTGACAATATATTGTTTGGCAGAAGGGGGAATTTATAGAATTTTATATCAGGTGTAAGAGGAGGCATAGCCGAGGTTCAGACAATAAGCCATTTTGTACGCGCCTTAAAATGGGAAAGAGTTAGCACGATATGCCGATTTTGGTATATTGTATGTACCTTTTAGGTATTTAAGCGAAGGAGGATTTATATGCACTTTGGGTCTGATAAGAAGGAGT
>Ga0123519_10014852_pt1 | contig 11008 bp, 18 predicted proteins | sample YelNatPaOPRAMG02_FD_87396 | JGI IMG/M metagenome (GOLD analysis project Ga0123519, IMG submission 87396) | Hot spring microbial communities from Yellowstone National Park - Yellowstone National Park OP-RAMG-02 (version 2) | ecosystem: Environmental > Aquatic > Thermal springs > Hot (42-90C) ... | reverse complement strand
GAGTTCATATTTGAACTTCGGTGGTTCATATTTGAACTCTCCGTGGTTCATATTTGAACGACCGTGGTTCAGATTTGAATTCTGCTGGTCAGCGGGTAGGCGGTAGGCCTTGGTCTGGTTGCCTTTGAAGGCGTCCGTGAAGCTGCCTAGCAAAGCCTGGTCGTCCTCAAGCTTGCGGACCGCTCGGCCGACCTTCTGACGATCGAGGCCGATCGCCTGTCCGATATCGGCGTAAGTTGCGGTCCACCAGATGTGACCATCAATGAGCCTGCGGCCGTTGCGTTCACCCGGGAGCGCGGTCATGTAACGGATCAATGCAAGGACGCAGGCGGCGTCGGCGCCGTGTCTCCCGATCTCGACCGGAAGCACTTTGAGGAAGTCGATGTTCACGCGAAACCGCCTGGGGATGACACGGTTCCGCCGGTTGTGCCGGTGGCGGCCGGAGGGGTTATGATCATGTTGTCCTTTCGGGATGCACTTCGGGACGCCCTTTCGGTTGGGAGTTCCTTTCGTGGATGGCCTTTGGTTCGTTGTGGTTTCTGAAGGCTGGTGGGGTGCCGGGCTGCTGTGGCGGTGGCCCGGACCTACTACCGATCAGCCGGTGAGTTGAAATGGCAGTTCCTCTTGTGGTGCGATTTCGCACCTATTCGATGCAAGCAGTTCGGCGATACGACGGCGCTGATCGTCGGGGAGTTGCGGCCACGCCGCAATGACCCTGTCCACGTATCCCGCGAGTTCCGCGGCGATTACGGCTGCTTGTAGGCGTGCGCGTGCAGCGAGGAGTTCTGGGTGATCTGGTGGTCGCCGTCGGACGAGTCCGCCGATGGCGGCCCTTGCTTGGGAAATCTCGGCGCTCCGTGCGTTACTGAATCTCATTCTTGTTATTCAACGCGCAGTGCTGCCAATTTGGAAGCACTGCCGATGGGTGTGTCTGTTCAAACATGTTGCAGGACATGCCATCCCACTGCGATATAACCGATATAGCTTGACGGGCAACCGGACTGGCATATACGGGGTTGTTTATGCCGGTCAGGGCTTCGGCTAGGCGCCAGAAACGTAATCAATTAAAATTCGCGTGACGGCCCAGGTCGTCCTGCAGCCATGCAAATACTGGGCCGTCTCTTAATTCGAAATATGTTGCCCCACATGCCAGCCCGCTGGCACCTAGCGGTCTGGCATCGCGGGGGACACGGCAACCACACCAAACACACCAACACCCCAACGCGGCATACAGTTGACGTATGCAACTGGAATTCTTCTCAATCGAGGATGATCCGATGTTGCAGTTTCCCCACGCATACCGGCACGTCATCCGGCACAGTTGTTGTTCGTGTGGAGCGCCGGTGTTCACGCTCTGCATTCACTGGGTGAACAACCAACCACGGTCGGCGCCTTGTGTGCGGCGGGGGCGCCCATGAACACCGACACCGACCACCACGTCCCCGGCGTCCACCTCCGCGGCAAGCGTTGGTACGTCAAAGTCAATTTTGACCGGCGGCAAATCTACGGCGGAACGTTCGGCACCCGGGAGGACGCCGAGGCCGCCGCGATCGCGCTGCGCGCGAAACTGCTGGCACAGTCCCAAGCCGAAGAACCCACCCCACGCGCCGAGCCTCGCCCGGCCCCCAACGAACGCGCCACACCCGCCGCGCCCGGCGTGTACTGGTCACCCGGCGATCAGGTGTGGGTTGTGCAACTCGTGCACGAAGGCGCGCTCCACTTCGGTGGCCGGTTCGAACGACACCGCCTCCTCGACGCCAACAACGCCGCCGACAGGCTACGGAAACAACTCCGCCCTGATGAGCCCGCCACCGAGCGGCGCGCACCCAAGCCCGTCGCGTTGATCTGGTGGCGCCCCGATCTGGTCGCCCAATGGTCCTGGCATGAGAGCAAAGCCGAAGCCGCCCTGGCGTCCGGCCTGCTGGACGCCGGGGATTACATCATCATCGACGCCGGCGCGACCGCGGCTGCCGCGCGGGAACTGGCACCCGCCTACGACGAGACGGAGTTGGTGTGCGATGTCCAACCGTAAACGGAAGCTGCGCCGGCGGCGCCACCAACGCCGACAGGCGGTGCTCCGCAACGCCGCGGCGCCGATGATCTCCAACGACACCATGCTCGGCGGGAGTGGCCGCCTCGACGCCGCCGCAACACCCGCACCCCTCTTGATGCCCCCGCCCACACAGGAGCGCCGCTACGTGGTGACCTGGCTGGTTGAAACCGGACTCGCGCTGCCCGCGTCGATGAAATGGTTCGACCGACGAGAAGACGCCGAATCCTGCGCCAAACAAAACAATGGGATCGTCGTCGACCTGGAATTCGTCGAGAAACAACAAGCGAGGTATTGTCGCGACCCCGACCTTTTATACGATAGCCAAATACTGCGGCAACGCGCCGGCCGCCCATTGGGGCGCCGATCGACCTATCATGATGAAACACTCGTCCGTGGCTACTAGCACACGAAACGCCACGTCAACATCCCCCAACCGCCCCACGCAAAAGGCTAATGTCACTAATTGGTCCGGGGACTGACCGCAGGACTGTCAATTTCCTCAAGAATTCGCATAGCCTCCGGCCCCCGGACCACCAAAACCAACGGGAGACACGAAGGTGAAATTCAATAAACCCCGCCAACAACGCGGCGAAGAACCCGAACCCAAACGGGAATTACCCGAATACGACGCCGATTATGCGCTCACCCGATTTCAGGCGATGATGGACACCTTGTACGGTGTCGACTACCAAGACGACTGAAAACCAACTTTTCCCGCCTGGCGAGGACACCCGAGTCAGGAGGTCTGCCGCCACTCACGCCGTACCGGAACAGCTCGGGCCTCAAACTCCACGCACCAGCACTGCTGGCGTTCATCGCGGGAGACGTGATACCAGTCCATGCACTGACCGCGACCATCATCATGCTGAATCTGCTGATGCCCGCATGTGCACGTGGCCGAGCGCATCCGCTCCAACTCGGTTCGCCGGCGCGCTCTACGGCTAAGCGAATCCATCGGTAATCCGCTTGTCTCGCCCTGCCCGTGTGTGCCGTAGTAATCCGAGTAGCCGTCGCCGGTCATCGACCTTTCCCCTTCGAAAGGGAGTAGCCGGAGGACTCCGGCCCTCAACACACCAATCGTAAGCGAAGGTGCCGACAACTTACTAACAGCGAGCGGTCAACGCCCCAGGTCGACCAACTTTCAGGGTTGGTCCCAGAACCCCGACGCCATATCGCTTGGCCGAACTACCAGGGGAATTTGTCGCCCTCGCTAGTTCGGGGCGCCGCCGTCACGCCAATACGGTGACAGCTGCGACGAGTATTGCGGGCACAGATCGGTCACGGCCCAATACGTGATTATCTCGGCCTGGATCAGCGTGTAAAAAGACTGATCCGTGCCGTCGGCATTGAGGTTGGACAACTGGAAAAGTTCCGATCCTGCGCTACTACCGCCGTCGAGATCTTTGCAGATGCCATGGCCTATCGGCGTCGGTGACGGGCTGGTCGGGACACCGCCACGATGCATGAACATGCGTCTAACTACACCCCCGCTGCCGGACTCGAATCAACACCCCGGCGCCGGCAACTCCCGAAAATTGTTCGTCCCGCACGGGCGCCCCTGCGGGTCGTGCCACTCTCCGGCGCGATACCGGAAACCCGAGCTGATCAGCCGGTCGATCATCGCCGCCTCAACCAACGGGATCCCCAGCGCGTTCGTCCGCTCCCCGCCCGGCGTCACCCCCTGCGCCGCCCGATGCTCCGCCATGATCTTCGCCACCGACGTACGCGACAAACACAGAGAACGCGCAATGGCCCGCAACGGCTCCCCGGCCTCCGACCGACGCACCACCTCCCGGCCAACCCGCACCATCTCCGAACGCGACCGCCGTCGACGCACCGTATTACTGCTGTCATTCACCAAATGCACTGAAACACACCAACTTTCGCGACAAAACCCTCCGACCCAACCCGACCTCGAACCCGCTGGGAACAGCCAACATTCAGACCATCCGCCTTTATGGGTCAGCCAACCCATAAAGTGCCACCCCGCCAAACACCGACGCCAAGCATAACCCCAGGTAGAAGCGATTTCGGTGCGCCACGCCCACGCGCCGGGGGACTGCCAAGCCGATAACCCAGGTCGGGGAGAACCGGCCCTGCAGTGTTGGGTGCCGAAACCCATGCTCTTTGCGGTAGCTGCCCCCGCTGTTGGTGCTGGTGGGGCTGTTGTGTGGGTTTGCTGGGATGGGGTTGTGTGGGTAGGTGGGTTGGATTGTGTTGGCTCCTTGTGGTTTGGTGACCGGGCGGGGATGGGTTGTGGGGATGGGGTTGGCGTGGGATGGGGTCCGGCGGGATGGGGGTGTCGGGAGTTGTTCTAAACGTGTTGTGGTGTTTGGTGATTGGGCGGAGGGTGTTTCCCGGTGGGCTGAATCTGCTGGTCAGCGCCCTGTTGAGGCGTCCGCCATCGTGTGGCTTGACAGAATCGACTGTGTCGCAACGGAAATGGCGAAGCTGAACGAGCAGATTGCAGAGCGCACCGCTGGCGTCAGCAAAGGTTGTTATGCCGCGAATCAGCTAGCCACGGGGCACGGGCAGACTCGACCATTCTTGGTTGAACAAATCGGAGACTTCTACCCACCTGACCAAGAAGAACTATTCAAGCAATTTGGCGTGGTGTTGATCCCTAAGATAAAACCAGACGGCTCCCCAGAGCCAATTCAGCTCGACTCCTCGAAGCTCCGTCGTCTATAGCCCCTCTCCGGCCTGGTTTCGCGAGCAGTTTAAGCTGCGGCCCCATGATCCTGAACTTTGGAATAATTTTGGTGCATACGAACAACAGCACGGACGAATTGATCAAGCGATCACAGCATTTGAAACAGCTTTAGAACTCGATCCAGAGAATTATGACGCGGCGCGCAACTTCGCAAACGTCATATGGGCGGCGCGCGGTGACCGATCCCGCGCAATTGAATTATTTGACATCGCTCTTAAAAATCCGGATTTGGCCCACCGTCGGGAAACCCTTGCGCATCGCGCAGGCTGGGCTGCATTTCGCGACAGAGAAATCGAAACGGCCCGCAGTCTTTACGCGGAAGCATTAAATGGCGAACTACTTCCCAACGTTGCTGCATCATGGGCTCGCATGGTAATAGTTTTTGAACCACCGGAAAGCCTGGCAACCATAGAACCCGTAATAGACGAAATACTCTTAACTGCCCCGCGTCACGTCACGGCGATCAGCCTCAAGGCGATGTGCATGTGGTGGTTGCACGGCAATATTGAGGACGCCAAACTGCTCGTCTTGAATGCGCTTGATGAATTTCCGGAAGATCAGACGCTTCTATCGACAAGTGTGCACTTGAGTCTCGCAGAGGGTAATTTGGATTTGGCTGAGTCGTTGCTGCCTCGGCTAGAGAAGGTTGTCGGGCGGGAAGATAGCGAGGAGATATCGAGTTATCGCGCGATGCTCGGCATCTGTCGTGGTAGATCCCTCTCCGAAGTCGCCGCTCTACTAAACGACCTGGCCAGCCATGACAACCTAAACAATCTCGCGATTTTACTCTGGGCGCAGGGTCGCGACGCTGAATGCGCAGACCTGGTTGGCCGCATCTCAACCGAACCGCTCGGTTACCAAGGACGTGTCGAGCTTGACATATTGAAGCGTTTAATTGGCGGCGTTAAAGATTATGCCGATTTGGCCGGACAATTACTCGACCCAACCGGGCTTCGCGCTCTCGCAGCACATCCAGAGCTATCGGAGTCTCGGCGCCATCAATTGCACTTGGTTCTCGACGTTGTGAGCCCAGCGTGAGCACTCGTCCGGGCCGGACTGAGCGCCGCGGAACTCGACCGCTTCGCCGAGGCGCAAGAGCCCCTCTGTCAGGGACCGGTCGAGCGCACGTAGCCTTGCAGCACGTTCAAGAACGCGGGGTCGTGGCGCTCGTCCACGTGCTGCACGTTCCACAGACCCGATTCTCGTATCGCCGGGTGTGGCGAGAGTCTCCCCAACCATCCCGGTGACGGCGGATCGATCGGTTCACGTCGGCGGTTGGTCAACAGAGCGATAGCGTTAGCCTCGATGAGCTTTCGATCGCTCTTTGTGCCGGCATCGCCTGGGACACTGACCCACAGGACCGTCATAGCGCTGATGTACCTCGACACGGCCAGCTCGATCGGATATTCGGCTTGACGGACTGCCTTCGGTGCCGACGCGCCGACGCCCCATGTCGCGGCGGCTTGCTCATCGAAGCCACCCCGCGCCAACAACGCCTTGCCCACGTGCAGGCGGAAGATCGAGCCGCGGTGATTGCCACCTCCGGGCTGCGAGCCACCGACGGTACCGCGATGGGCGGATAGGCGGTTCCACAATGTGGTCTTCGACCCTACCGATACCGCGTGTGTACCCACGCGCACGATCCGGGGCCCACCCGCGTCGCGCTGTTCGCCGTGCTCGAAGAAGAAATAGACGCCGTGAGTGGGCCATCCCATCGCCTTCGAACAGTCGCCCAGAAGGCGGGCACCTCGCGTCGTACTCCGCAACCGGTCGATCAACTCGTAGAAGCGTCCCAGGTCATCGCTCCGGCTCATAAGCCCAGAGCCCTTTGGAATGTCGCCGGCGAATCGTCGGCCTTGACCTCGCCCAAGAGCTCGCGCCGCGAGGCGAGGGCTTCAGCGAAAAGCTCGAACATCTTTCCCTTCAGCGCGACACTGCCGGCCCTGTATTTGGTCGTCTCGGACTTTCCTGCCGGGACGGTGACAACGCCAACGCCAGCGAGTCGCGACGACTCGGACCGCTTCGCGAGGAAAATCAAGCGCTGGCCTTTGCGCGCGTCGATCGGCACGTCGATCGCGTCGAGGTATGAAGACCCGAGCAGGAAGATCGCCACCTCGACGCCTTCGAGAGCTGCTCGGACATCGCTGGGCACGCCGAGATGCCGCGCCCACTCCCGAGCCTTCACCTTGCCCATGTCGTTGAATGTCACGTCGTACGGACAGATCGGTCGGTCTGCTTTGATCAAGCCGTAGCCCGCAGAAACGATCCGCAAATCAAGGAAGTCGTGTCCGAACTCTCGACGCAACGTCTCGACGCCGTGCTTCAGGTGAACATGTTGCGGGCCGGTATACATATCGATCGCGGGCAGACGAACCCACGCCAGCTCGTGCTCTCTTTGCGCGAGGCGGTCGGGATCGGCGAAGTCATCCCGCGTCAATTTTGGCCCGTCCACCGCCTTTTTGCCGGTGCACTGCGAGATCACCAGGAGGCGCGAAAAGGCACGTCGATGAGCGGGCTGTGCAGCTTCCTCGTTGTAAAGGGTCATGCCGAGTTCACAGGGGCGCGCCGAGCGAAAGCTGACGTTTACGAACTGGTTTGGAACATTGCGTCCCAGTGCGGCCCGTTCAATTCTTGCTTCATCTTTTCGAAGAAATCCGTCTGACGGTCGGCCATATCCGTAAATCCCAGCTCGATGAGTTTGGATTGAGCCGCGACGATCTCGGTCATCATCTCCCCGCATGCCACTCGGGTTCGCATCAGCACCTCTTTTGTGTTCACCAGGGAGGCTTCGAGGTTGTAGATCATGGTCGCGAGTAACTCGGCGAGCTGCTCGTTCGCGCTGCCGCTGGAGAGCAAGTCAGGCAACATCTTCTGCAAGCGGGTGGTAACCGGGAAAAGTGGCTGTTCCAACTTGATGTCAAGGAATTGCTGAATACCTACTTCGCCCCGACGATCCGGATTCATCACTTCCCCATCTTGTGGCGACGGACGATGAGCGTCACGACGTAACCTCCGAGGCCGGCCCACGCGGCGAGCAATAACCCACCGACGACGCCGAAGCCAACGGCAACGCTGGTCGTGACGACCGACAGGATGAAACCCCCAAACACGAACAACACCAGCGATAACAGCGCCAGCTTGAGCAGTTGGGCGGCGATGTCCGGTTGCGCCGAAGCCGCGGGTGCCCGGCGCTGACTGCCGCCGACGATCCGGGTATCACGAATGCCCGTGCCCGGAATGCTCACCGTCCGCTGAACGCGGCCATCCGCCCGTCGCGTAACCCGCATGGGGCCGGAGCCGACGCTGTAGGAGATACCGCTACCGCTGGCCGTGATGCGGAAGGGACCGAACTTCTTGCTTTTTCGGTACTGAACCACTTGTCCTCCTCAGAGGCCGGGGCCCACCCCAGATACGGGATAAACGATAACCCGCCCGTCTGACATCCACCTAGCCCCGGGTGATGGACGATTCCGGTGGGGGGAACTGTCGCAACTGGGCTGCTGTTTGCTCCAGAAGCTGTTGCTGTTCCTGTGCCTGCGTCTGCGCGTGGTCATACAGTTGGTCCAGGTCACGCGTCCTCAGTTCGTCGTTCTTCTCACCCAGAAACGACTGGATCTCCTGCTCCGCGTACGCGATGAAGATTTTGCAGATGTCTATGAAGCTCTCGGTTTCGGCACGGGACGGTGCATCGTGGCGGGCGAGCATCGCGCCCACGCCATCCACACCACGCCGCAACGGTGGAGGAGTCAAGCCAGCGTGGAGTAACACTTGGTCGCGGTCGCTCGAACGGTGCGCAATGTGCTTGTTGGCCACGTTCCGAAAACCCTCGTGGGCTTGCTGTTGGGCGGCACTGAGCAGCTCCTCCCGCATGGCTCCCAGGTTGAAACGGGACTCTCCCGGATTGAAGCTCCGGCCGGTGGTGAACGCCCGCCGGTAGGAGATGAGCGCCGCGGACCACAGCGCACGGTTCAAGATCGTGCGTGTCTCGTCGCTCGGCGACTCAGTGCCGGCGAATGCGTTTCGGTAGTACACCACAGCGCAGTCGCGGGCGAATTCGAGGTCATCCTGCATCGAGTACAGGTCGGCGATGCTGCCGGGCAACTCGTCGCGGATATCAAGCATGATCAGCTGCACTGGTTGCCCGTGGGGTTCGGCCATCACGTGGTCTCCGGTCGCCCCGCTCTCGTCCGGCATGTCTTCGGTCCCCCCGCTCTCGTCCGGCATGACGATTGCGAACGATACGCCCCATCTGAATGCTCAACTGTCACTGGCGAAGCGGGGTGCTTGCACTCCTTCTTCTGGTCAGCAGTCGCCTGTCTCGGAATCTTATTCATTCACTCGGGTGGGACGCCGAGTATTTCGGCGACTGCCGCGAGCGAGAGCCCGTAGCCACCTTTGCGGTTGCCGTGGGCGAGCTTGCCGGTTTTCGAGTTGACGAGTTGATAGGTGCCGTAGTCGCGGGCGCGTGGGTCGCGGAGTTTCGATTTTTCGAGGCGGAGGCCTTGGCGGCGGGCGGCGCGGCGGAGACGTTGGTCTATGGATTTGTCTTCGACCATGGTTCTCCTTAATTGGGTGACGCTTGGATGTCGCTTGGCGGTCGCTGGGCGCGTATCCTGACGGGTGGTTTTTCCAGCGTAGGCGAATCGGAGGCGGCTTCATGGCAGCGACACACGGCGCGGTTTGCGCGTTGGCTTCGGTGTTCGCGGCGCTGCGCGGTGCCCATGATGATGCGAGCGCGGCGGCCGGCGCGCTCGCGGATGCCCGGGCGGCGCGAGCATCCGAGCTGGCGGCCATGATTGCCGATGCGGCCCGACTGACCGAACGCTTACTGTTCGCGTTGCGGGCTGATGAGCAGTCGGCGGCGCATGAACGGCGGCTACCGTGAACGACGACGACACCCAAGCGGACTTACCCGCGACGGGGATGGCGCCGTATGTGGCCGGCTCGGCGTGGTCGGATGAACCGGAGCCCGAACCGGACAACCCGGTGTTGGCGACGAACGCCAGCGCGGAGAACAGGGCTCATCGTTCGTGGTGGTTGGCCGCGCCGGTAGCGGTGGGCGCGGTTGTTGCGGGGGCCGCGGTCGCGCTGGCGGTCGTCGTGCTCGTGGTGGCGGTGATGTCCGGATGGCGGGCCGCGCACAATGACAACAACAACACGACCGCCAGCGCACCGCAGGTGGCTGCCCCGATACCCGCAGAAACCATCACCGCGGCGCCCCCCGAAACCACTGCACCGCCTATAACAGTGACCATCACAACAACGGCCGCCGCAGCGACACCAACCACTACGCGGAAAATCAAAACCGCCGACGACGACTATTTCGAACGCCTCGCCATGGCCCGTATTTATCCCACCGACCGCGGCGCCGCAATCGCGTTCGGGCATCGACTCTGCGATCTGCTGGCGCAAGCCCCGATTGCGGGGCGCACCACTTGGGTTACGGATCAGGTGATGGGCGGCGCGTTAGCAGGAACGGTGGAGCAGCGCGTCCAAACGGTCAATTACGAGGTGGCGGCGGAAGGTGCCTACTGCCCGCAGTACTAACGGGCTTCTTACAGCGGAACACCCGCACCGCCGGCCATCGCTGGGGGCGGTGTTGGTGATTGTGCGGTGGCGCCGGGCGTGACGTACGGGGCAACAGCTTGGCCGACTTGGGCCGGGTGCATGAGTCCGCTCGCGTCGATGTTGATTGTTGGGCCTGGTGTGACGCCGCGGGAGTTGCCCGGGCCGTCCACGTGGACCGGGGTGGCTGCGTTCATGGCTGCCGGGATCGCGGCGGGCGTCAGTTGCGCCAACGCGCGGGGCGCGTTTTGCAGCATGGCGCCGAGCGCGCCGACTATCCCCGCGCCGCCAAACCCGGCAGGTGTGTAGCTGGGCGCGGCGCCACCGGACGGCGGCGCCATACCCGACAGGATCGGCGGCACGTCGGTAGCCCAATGGACATGCGCGTCGGGGCCGTAATCATCATGGCCGGCCCAATCGTTGCTGAAATAGCCCGGCATATCGGTACCGGGACCGACAGGACGACCACCCGCAATACCCCAGTGCTGCCCCGTTTTCGAGTTCTCGTGGATCAGTTCAAGGGTTTGCGGCCCCAAATTGGTGGCGATCATTTGCGCGAAACGATCCATCGACCCGGCCGGATCGGAGTTGCCGGGTATCGGCGCGAAATCCATTGCATAGCCGCGCTGATGCAACGTGCCGCCTTCGGGGTATGTGGATGGGGCCAACCCGTACTG
>Ga0123519_10014844_pt1 | contig 11011 bp, 10 predicted proteins | sample YelNatPaOPRAMG02_FD_87396 | JGI IMG/M metagenome (GOLD analysis project Ga0123519, IMG submission 87396) | Hot spring microbial communities from Yellowstone National Park - Yellowstone National Park OP-RAMG-02 (version 2) | ecosystem: Environmental > Aquatic > Thermal springs > Hot (42-90C) ... | reverse complement strand
TGAAAGAGGAGGTGTTGCAGGCTGCTTAGGTTTAATGAAATTTAAAGGGAACTGAGAAAAATTATTAAGATTTTATTTTTGAATTCCGTTCCCTTTTCAGGGTAAATTGTAAATTCCCCTCTCAGCAGAAGCTTAAAAATTTATTCTGAAGGGAACGGAGGAAAATTATCGAGCACTTTTTCAGAAGTTTCAATAAAAATTCTTGACAATTTAAATTTTGTATCCCGCTCATTCAAAACATACAATCCCCTCTTCAACTTGATAATCAAACCTTTCTTTTGCCAACCAACCAATTGAGTTTTAAAAGTATTATTTTTTCAAAAGTTTTAGTTGACTTTTTTAAATTTTGGTTTATGTTTTAATGAAAATATAAAAAGGGGGCGAAATGGTTTCGACGGGTGGGTGGAAACTGTTCTGGCATGCCGGGGGTCCGTGCCCCGATAGTAAACGGAAAAACAAATAAGTGCGAACAGCACCAATTATGCTCTGGCTGCTTAATCCAGAGCCGTTCTTTCAGAATCTCTTCCGTCGGTTCTGAAAAGAACGCCGGTCAGACGGGATAGTTTTCAGGTAAGATTCCAGACCTGAAAGCGAAAATTTTAGTGGAATCTTTTTTCCGGACAGTTGCCGGCTTACTGTTCGGAAAGAAAACCAATGAGCCAGTGCTAAGCATGTAGAAGGAACAGTGGAAAGCATCCGGACCCGGGTTCGATTCCCGGCGCCTCCACAAACTTTAGATTTTTGAATTTTTGAAAAAACACTGCCCCTCTAAAAAATATGGGAAAAAATAATAAACATGAGGGGGAACTTCTCGCCGAAATTGACTATTTAAAAAATCGCATCAAGGAATTAGAAATATCAGAAACAAGGCGCCAGCTTGCGGAAAGAGCTCTGAGAGAAACTGAATCAAATTATCATGAACTTGTCCAGCTTTTACCAGATGCCATTTTAATTCATGATTCTGAAAAAATCATTTTTATAAATAACAGTTGTTTAAAATTTTTCGGAGCAAAATTTCAGGAAGAAATTATCGGGAAACCATTAATAAATTTCATTCATCCTGATTATCACAAAATTGCAAGGGAGCGGGAACGCTGGGTCCTTGAAAGAGGACTTGAAATACCTTTTATTCTCGAAAAATTCAAAAAAATTGATGGAAGTGAAAAATATGGAGAGGGAGGAGGCATTCCTTTTTCCTTTAACGGAAAACGCTGCGTGCTGAGAGTGATTAGAGATGTTTCTGAAAGACTCGAAATGGAAAAAGAACTTCTAAAATCTGAAAAAAAATATCGTTTGCTTGTACAGAATGCCTCTGAAGCAATCATCGTTGCACAAGAAGGAATGATTAAATTTGTTAATCCAAAAGGAGAAGAAATTCTCCAGCGCTCTGCAATTGATTTGCAATCAAAACCCTTTACTGAATTTATTCATCCAGAAGACCGCGATATGGTATTACAACGACACATCAGGAGAACTTCTGGCACAGATGAAAACATGCCAAACGAATATGAATTCAGAATTATAGACGGGAAAGGCAACACAAAATGGGTGGCAATTAAGGTAGTAAAGGCTGAATGGGAAGGAAGCCCCGCTACACTAAATCTTCTAATAGATATAACCGATCAAAAGAAAGCATTAGAAAACATTGCATATATCACAAATCATGATTCGCTCACTGGAATAGAAAACCTGATTTCATTTCAGCAAAAATTGTTAAAGACAAGACCTCCTGCAGGAATTATTCTGATAGACATTGACGGACTGCGATATATTAACAAAACTTTAGGAAGGGAATCGGGTGACAGAGTAATCGTAGCAATATCAAACATATTACAGAGTAATCTTAGAAGAAATGACATTCTTGCAAGAACTGGTGAAGATGAATTTGGTATTATCCTTACCATCGGAAATCAAGAAAAGGTAGATAAGATTTCAACAAGGATAAAGAAAGCCATAGAAAATAAACTTGAATCTGAACTCAAAACAACTGTTACAGTTTCAGTGGCATACTCCTGTTCATCAAATCCTGCAGATTCCAGCGAAAAAATTATGAGTGATGCCATCTCAACAATGAGAAGGCTAAAACTTTTAAAGAGCAGAGGTGCAGGAAAATTAATTATGGAATCATTCACAAAGATTCTCAGAGAAAAGAAGCTCTTTTCAGATGAAGATGCAACACTTATGCAAAAACTTGCAACGAGTTTTGGACAGTATGCAGGGCTTCCGCAACAAACAGTAGAAGAAATAACCCTGCTCTCTAAATTTCATTCACTGGGAATGATAGCAATTCCAATGGAAATACTTTTTAAAACAGAAAAACTTAATGACAGGGAAATGGAACTCATCAAAAAGCACTGCGAAATCGGTAAAGAAATTGCTTCAACCATAGAAGAACTCAAACCCATAGCAGATTTAATTTTGAAACATCATGAAAGATGGGATGGGTCAGGATATCCTATGGGACTGAGGGGCGAAAGTATCCCTCTTGAATGCAGAATAATAGCCATAGTAGAAGCATACTGTGCACTGAGGAAAGAAAGACCATACAGAAATGCAATGACCCATAAGGAAGCAATTGAAGAAATCCTTAGAGGTAGTGAAAAACAATTCGACCCAAAACTTGTACCGATTTTCACGAAAATTTTCGAACAACATCCCGAATGGGTTTAAGGTTATTGGACTGGAGTAAGTTTTAAATTCCGCAAAAATAGGTCTCCTGGAACACACTACTGCTAATAAGCACTGCTTGCGATAGTTTGTTAACGAGAAGCGGTCTTTAAGCAGAGCTGAAATGACCACAACATTAGCAGTCACTACCCCTGCTCGTGCAGGGGTAAACCTTGTTTCTGCGGAAGCAGGAATCCATATATTATAATTTTCATTCTTGGGGGTGGGCAAAACTTGCCCATGAGTGTTTACCATGTATCTGTTATACTGTTGCAAATCAAATGCAATAATTTTGCAAAAAATTTAAATTTTATGATAACATTAATTCATGATTCAAAATAGTTTTGAATTTCTTCTCAAAAATTACCTTGCCTATCTTAAGATAGAAAAAGGACTCAGTGAAAACTCCATAATTTCCTACGAAAGGGATCTTCTAAAATTCGGTAAATACCTGTCAGAAAATAATAAAGAGATAGAAAATTGTGATTCTTCTGATATTGCTTCTTTTCTGTCTGTTCAAAGTCGCGCTCAAATTTCACTTCGCTCCCAGGCAAGACTATTAAGCTCACTCAGAGGTTTTTTCAAATATCTGATTGCTGAGAAAGTAATTAAAAAGGACCCAACACAAACTATAATTTCTCCCTCTACGATAAGGTACCTTCCCTCCACTCTTTCATTATCAGAAACTATGAGACTCCTCGAAATGCCGGGGGAAAGGACTGCAAAAGGGATACGGGATACAGCAATGCTCTATTTACTTTATGCAACCGGAATGAGAGTATCTGAACTTGTCAATCTGAAAACAAGTGATTTTAATTTCCATACTGAAACAGTCTCACCCACAGGGAAAGGAAATAAAAAAAGAATTATACCCGTTGGAGCAAAGGCTGTAGAAAAAGTTGAGAAATATCTCAAAGAGGTCAGGGGAAAATGGACGAAGGGAACGGAAGCACTATTTATTACACATAGAGGAAAACCTATGACAAGGCAGGGTTTCTGGAAACTCCTTCGTCAGTATGGAAGGGCTGCAGGTATAACCAGACCATTTTCGCCCCATTCCCTCAGACATACATTTGCTTCACACCTTGTTGAAAGAGGGGCAGATTTAAGGGCTGTTCAGATGATGTTAGGGCACGCGGATATTTCAACTACACAAATATATACCCATCTTAGTATGAAACATCTGAGGGAAACGATAGAAAAATATCATCCAAGAGGATAAAAATAAGAAAATTTTCATTTAACTGTATTTTCCACATTTAATACTAAACGATTTGATTGCCACCCTTCACTTTTTTTATTAGTCCCTGTTTCTGCGTGAACGATTGTTGCAAGTTTTCACAAAACCCGTCTACAATATTTTTACCAACAGTCATTTACGTCCCCATTTCAGCGAGAATAAACTCCGGCGGGAATCCGTAACTGAAAGGCTAAGCACCTGTGAAAAAATGGATTCCTGCTTCCGCAGAAACAAAGTTTACTATTGTGAAAATAAGGGCAATCACGATATAAGCACCTGCAAAATTTTGAAGGGTGGCAAGGCGAAACAATTCAATATTGCCAAAATTTTTTTTATGGCTATAAATTCTTTAAGTAAAAACAAAAAGAAAAAAGAAAGGATAAAACATCATGAAAGTTTTTATTGATACAGCAAAAATCGAAGAAATCAGAGAAGCAAATCGACTCGGAATTATTGATGGTGTGACAACAAATCCATCTCTCATAGCAAAAACAGGAAAGACTTTCGAACAGGTTGCAAAAGAAATAGTTGAGGAAATCGATGGACCCATTAGTCTTGAAGCAGTTTCATCTGACTATGAAGGAATTTTAAAAGAAGCAAGAGCACTTCATAAAATCCATAAAAATGTTGTTACAAAGATTCCATGCACAACCGAGGGCCTCAAAGCAGTAAAAATTTGCAAGAAAGAAAATATTCCAACGAATGTAACTCTTGTATTTTCTCCTTCTCAGGCTCTGCTCGCTGCAAAGGCAGGAGCAACATACATAAGCCCCTTCGTTGGAAGAATAGATGATATCTCAGGCTATGGAATGGATTTAGTCAGGCAAATAATAGAAATATACAGAAATTACGATTTTGAAACACAGATTATTGTCGCATCAATAAGAAACCCTGTTCATTTTATTGACGCTGCAACTATGGGCGCAGATGTTGCTACAGTACCATACGATGTTCTTATGAAACTTCTCGGACACCCTCTTACTGACATTGGTGTGAAAAAATTTCTCGAAGACTGGGGAAAAATACCCAAAAAATGATTGAAAGTAGTAAAAAAACAAAAAATGAATTCTCCCTGAGTCTCTGGACCGACCTCTATCAGATAACTTCCGCTGCTGCATTTTTTATTAATGGTGTAAATCCACGGGTATCTTTCGAACTTTATGTTCCAAAATTACCTCGAAACAGAAATTATTTGATTGCGGTTGGTCTTGAACATGTGGTTGAATATCTTTCTGAATTCAGGTTTACAGATGATGATATTGAGTTTCTGCGCAGTCTTCCGCAATTTTGTTCAACACCAAAGGAATTTTTCTCTTACCTAAAAGAAATGCGGTTTGGAGGAGATTTATGGGCTCTACCTGAAGGAACCCCTTTTTTCCCGAGAGAACCAATTTTAAGGATAACTGCCCCTTTGATAGAAGCACAAATTGTCGAATCATACATATTAAATGCAATTAATTATCCAATTACAGTTGCCAGCAAAGCAGCAAGAATAGTTGAATCTGCAAATCACATAAATGTAATTGATTTTGGCTTTCGAAGGGCTCCAACCCCTCATGCAGCCCATTTCGCATCAAGAGCCGCATTCATTGCTGGTTTTGAAGCCACTTCAAACCTTGAAGGAGCAAGGAGATACGGCATTCCAGCAATAGGAATTATCCCCTATTCATTTGTCCTCCCCTTTGAATCTGAGCAGGAAGCATTAAAAAAGTATGCTCGAGCATTCCCAAATGGAGCACTTGTTCTTATCGATACTTTAAAACCTGCTGAAGCGACAAGAGAAGTAATAGCATGTGGTGAGAAACTTCGTGGAGTGAGAATTTCTTCAAAAGAATTGCTAAAATTAAGTCGCAATGTACGAGAAATGCTCAACAGTGCGGGTCATCAGGATACAAAAATAATTGCTTCAGGTGAACTGGATGAAGTAAAAATACACAAACTTGTTCAAGCTAATGCTCCAATTGATTATTTCGGCGTGGGTGCGGGACTTGTTTCACCTGCTGAATCAGAAACTGTTGAAGGAACCTACAAACTTGTTGAAATAGAAGACAATGGACGAATAAGATATCCAGAAAAATTCCTTTCGGGGAGAAAAATCCTTCCAGGGAAAAAACAGATACTGAGAAAAGTTGATGATAATGGCAAGTATTGCGGAGATTGTATCTCAAAAGCGGGTGAAGTTCCTCAAAATAACGAAATAGCATGCATTAGAAAAATAATGGAGAGAGGAAAACTCATTTCTCCACTTCCCTCAATAAAAGAAATCAGGAAGTACTGCCTTGAGGAAATCAGAAAATTACCGGAAGAACTTCGCAATATCTCAGGGCGCTACACATACCCTGTTAGAATAAGTCCTTCACTAAGAAAAATTCGTAAAACTATTTTTATAAAAAAGAAGCGATAAATTTTCCGAAAATCAAAAATTAAGTTATTCAGTTTTTTTAGGAATTTATTCAACTTTCACATTTACTGTTCGCCTCTGAACATCTGAACAACCATCAAACTTATCACATGACCTTGCACTTATCACATGAGCACCTGGTTCGTTAAAAGCATGTTTCACTTTAACTTTTTTCTGCGGTGGGTAATAAGCAGTAACATGTTCGAAAACACCATCATCATCCCAATCTATTTCATAACGAACTTTATCTGATTGTGCATCCCACGACCTAAGACTCATCGATACTTCATCACCAACACCTATCCTTTCAGTTGCCGTGGCAAACTCCACAATTTTGGGGGGGCAAAGAATTGACTTTATTTTAAACTTCAAAACAGAAGTACATAGCCCTTTTATGTCGCAAGCCCTGTATTTAATCCAGTATTCCCCTTCTGTATCAAATGTTCTTTTCAAAGTTACTACTTTCCCAGATTTTGTCTTTTTCTTGAAATCATCGAATTTATCATCTCCGTCAATATCCGCTGTTATCGTTACCCAATCCTCATCAGGATCAGTAACAAGGAAATTAATACTAACCACTACCCTTGTACATGTTCTCGGTTCATCAGTATCTATCTTAGGAAGGTTTCCTTCTTTCACAGGAAAGTCAACATTTATACTTTCAAATTTTGGTGGGTCATTTACCTCTGGTTTAGGGTTATATACTTCCTCTGGATGAGGTTTTGCAAATGTTCCATAGCCGATAAAAATAGTAAAAGCTATGAACACTGTAAAAAAGAAAAAATAGCAGTAATTTTTAATAAAAGACTTCATTGTTTTTCTTTCCTTTTAGATCTAAATATTTTTAATTTTTTATCTAAATCACTATTGATAGGACTTTATCAAAATTTTAGTATTCAATAAATATTAACTATGATAAAAGTTATTTTAATGTTTTTTAATATTTTAGAGCAGAAGGTTTACAAAAAAAATTCGATAATTCATTATAAAATGGTTATCTTGCTTTTATTAACAACACTTTTTGAAATAAATTGTCAGGGTAAAAAAAGTAATCATCCTTCAGTGAAAAAGGAACCTTCCGTTATAATAATTTTACCCGGTGAAAGATTTGTCAGAATCAAAGTTGAACTTGCACGAACTGAGAGTGAGCGTGCAAAAGGACTAATGTTCCGTGAAAAATTAGAAAAAGGTAGCGGTATGCTGTTTATATTTGAAAAGCCAGAAATTCAAACATTCTGGATGAAAAACACATACATCCCACTTGATATGATATTCATAGATAGCGATTTAAGGATAGCTGGTATTATTGAAAATGCAGAACCACTAACATTAACACCTCGCAAAATATCAAAAAAATCTCAATATGTTCTTGAAGTAGAAGGTGGTTTTTGTCAAAAATATAACATAGAATCGGGAATGAAAGTTATTATAGAGGGTTTAAATGAATTATGAAAACACATTGAAATCTTCGGGATGGTGGTGCTTCATGCCCCCCTCTTCACACCAACTCGCACGATTGCTCCCACCACCATCACCTTTCAGTTTCAGAAAATTGTGCTTCATGACCTCTCTCCCTCGACCACCCGCACGACTACGCCCACCACCTCCTCCTTTCAGTTTGGGCATGATAAACCACGCCCCTAAAAAAAATGGTGGTTCTTTGCCACTCTTTGACACTTATGTAAGGGTGAACGGTCGTTCACTCCTACTTTTGAATCATACCGGATATTTTATTAATTAAAATTCTATTGCTTAAAGGAGGTAAAAATGAAAACTAAAGGCAAAATAAAAAGGGCAAAAAAAATTATCCTAACCCTTGCATTTCTTTCATTTGCATTTTTTGTTTTTAGATGCAAAGGGAAAGGAGATAATGAAAAAGAAATTGAATCGGAAAAAATAATAAAGAAAGAGGAAATAATTGGCGCTGGAAAGGAACCTAAAAGACCTAACATGGAAGAAATCATGACCCCTCCTAAGTGTCCTCAACCCGATTCTCCAGATCCTCGTGGGGGGAAATTTACAATCGAAGAAGCACTCGAAGGGCTTGAAGGTGAAGGTAATCCAGAAGCAATCATAAAAACTACGATGGGGACTTTGACCTGCGAACTCTTTGCAGATAAAGTGCCAAACACTGTTGCGAATTTTGTAGGACTGGCAAGGGGAATAAGAGAATGGTGGAACCCGAGAACCTGCTCATGGGTAAAGAAACCTTTTTACGATGGACTTATATTTCACAGAGTTATTCCTCAATTTATGATTCAAGGCGGGTGCCCACTTAAAAATGGAACGGGGAGCCCTGGATATAGATTTGCTGACGAATTCCATCCAGATTTAAAACATGACAGAGTTGGAATTTTATCTATGGCAAATAGTGGCCCAAACACAAATGGCAGCCAGTTTTTCATACTTGACAAATGGGATGAATCAAAAGGTCCACCGAGCCATCTCGACGGAAAACATGCTGTTTTTGGAATATGTACACCTCCTGAGGTGGTGTTTAAAATAGCAAGAGTTCCCCAGACAGGAGCTCCATACAATAGACCGCTTGAGGATGTAGTTATCGAAAAAGTAGTCATAAAAAGAAAGGGGAAGTAAAATGGAGGAAAAGAGTGAAAACAAAAATACAGAGGAATACGAAAAAAGTGATTTAAAAGAAGGCAAACTTGATAACGAAGTAAATAGGACAACCAGAGAAAAAATAACGCGACTTATCGCAGACAGTTTTTTGCCAGAAATTATAAGAAAGGGCATTGAAAGCGCAACAGTTGCCCTTTTGAATCCGGAAAAAGGACTGAAGAAGGTACTACCAGACATAAAAATAAGACGCGAAATGGCTGATTACCTTATAAAGCAGGTAGAAGAAACAAAAAATCTTGCTCTTCGGGTGATAGCATCAGAAATCCGTTCTTTTCTCGAACATACTGACCTTGAAAATGCAATTCGCAATGTCCTTACTTCTCTTGCCTTCGAGGTTACAACCGTAGTAAGATTTAAGACGATAGACAAAGGTGGGGTAATTCCCGAAGTAAAAACCCGCGTTGTCAAAATCAAAAACAATTCTTCCATAAAAAACAGAAAAAAGAAAAATAAAGACACAACCTGAAGGCAAAGAAAAATAAAGGGGAAAAATTTATTCTTCCGTCGGTGCCTGAGCGGAACCGAATGCTATTTGAGCTAAAGGCGTGGAACTTTTCTCGGGACGAACAAACAGAGGCGTAGTTAAGGTCTGGTCTGTTAATAACCTTATTGAATTTATTTTTTATTCTAATTTATTTTTCATCATCATGTCTTATGTTATGTCTTATGTTCCAACAACTATTCCGCCATCCACTCTAAGAACAGCCCCGGTTATAAAACTTGCTTCATCGGAAGCGAGGAAGAGGTAAGCATTTGCAATATCCTTTGGTTCACCAAGTCTTCCAAGAGGAGTTTTTGATTTCATAGCTTCGATTACTTTTTCTGGCATCGTTTTGATAATATCCGTCATGGTAAAACCGGGAGCAACCGCATTTACTCTTATATTGAATTTACCAAGTTCGCGAGCCCAGACTTTTGTCATTCCTATAACTCCCGCTTTGGTCGCCACATAATTGGTCTGACCAAAGTTTCCGTCAAGGCCAACTATTGAAGAAGCATTCAAAATAACTCCACCACCCTGCTTTACCATTACTGGAGCAACTGCCTGAGTGCAGTTGAAAACACCTTTGAGATTGACTGAAATAACGATGTCAAAATCCTGCTCCGGCATCTGTTTTACAAGCTTCCCGTCTTGAATCTTAATGAGCTGTCCATCGCGAAGAATACCTGCATTGTTAACAAGAATATCTATACGACCATATTTTTCAGCGACATTGTCAACCCAATTCTGGACCTCGTTTCTTTTAGAAACATCAACTTTATAAAAAGAGGCAGCGGGGCCCAGGGAAGGCAATAGAGCTTTACCTGCGTCCTCCATGACATCACAAATTACAACTTTTGCTCCTTCTTCGGCAAAACGGATGGCTGTGGCTTTACCTATGCCTGCAGCTCCTCCAGTAATTAAAGCAACTTTGTCTTTTAGTCTCATGGTTAACCCTTCCTTTCTATTTTTATTTTTTGATTTTGTTAAAAACTAATTCTAATCTCTATAAAAAATTTTTAAAGCAGAAGAAGTTAATACAAAATATTTTATAAAAAGTAAACCAGTATTAAATATAAATTAAACAAATTTACCAATTGACCAAGCTAACCAGGGTGGTGTTTTCGACTCCGATTAAACAAAATACACCGGTGGTTGGTGAGCATAGTCGAAATATAGGTGAGCGGAATCGAAGCCAGCTTGGACGAAGGAAAGGTACGGAATATTATATTTTTCACCAAGATATTCGTCGAAAAGAGCCGTCAGGCACCTACAAACAAAGCGTGGATGCTATTTGCCTAATACCATTTCAAATGGGGCTAAATTGGGTGAGTATTTCCTATTGTTATTTTTCATTTGTCAGATTTCAGATTTCATTTTTCAGCTTTAATTTTTCAGCTTTAATTTTCCATGTTCAGTAATTTTAATAGATAGTTTCGAGATCGCCAAAAGAAATTAATTCATCAATCCCTGATAGGTAAGAGACTAATATCCATGTATCACTTCTTCTTTTATTTGAAATCCTTACCTCGTCTATTTTACCTTTAAAAAACCTCGGTTCGATTGATGAAGCATTAATATTACC
>Ga0123519_10014842_pt1 | contig 11012 bp, 7 predicted proteins | sample YelNatPaOPRAMG02_FD_87396 | JGI IMG/M metagenome (GOLD analysis project Ga0123519, IMG submission 87396) | Hot spring microbial communities from Yellowstone National Park - Yellowstone National Park OP-RAMG-02 (version 2) | ecosystem: Environmental > Aquatic > Thermal springs > Hot (42-90C) ... | reverse complement strand
CGGGGGCGGCCCGCGAAATGCTTCAGCGCGGCGATCTGGGCACTCCCTACTTCAACGGCAGGCCTTTCCTCCTGAAGCCGATTCTGACGTACTGGCTGATCGCGGGCGCGTTCCGGCTCTTCGGCGAGACAGAGTTCGCCGCGCGCGTCGCCTCTGCCTTTCTGGGAGCCACGGTCGTTCTTCTCACCTACTGGTTCGGTGCGCGCACTCTGGGCCGCCGAGCGGGGTTGCTCGCCGGCCTGGCGCTCGCGACGTGCTACCTGTGGATCGACCTGTTTCGGGAGGCGATGACTGACCCGCCTGTGACGGCCGCGCTCTCCGGCGCACTGTGCCTCATGTTCCTGGCGGCCCAGCCGGAGCAGGCCGGGCGGGGCCGACTGTACCTGTGGGCATCTGCGCTGCTCGGGATCGCGCTGCTGGCGAAGGGCATCATCCCGGTCGCGGTGGGGCTGCTGGGCTTCGCGGTCTACTTGCTGGGCGCGGGGCGGCTGCGCGCCTGCGTCACGCAGGCGCGCGCGTTCGCGGGCATCGGCGTTGCGCTGGCGGTTGCCGGGCCGTGGTATGCATACGAGGCCTTCCGCCACCCGGAGTTCTTGCGCGTCTTCTTCCTTGGCGAGCACATCGGTCACATCCACGGGACCCTGGCGCGCGGCGAGCCGTGGTGGGGCCATCTGAAGAACGTGCTTGTGTACTTCTACCCCTGGTCGGCCCTGCTGCCGGCCGCGCTTGTGCACGCGTTTCGCCAAAGCGAACGGGGGCACGTCCTGCGGTTCGCTGCGTGGTGGGGCATCGTGGTCGTCGTGGCGTTCTCGCTGGCTCGCTCGAAGCTGGCGCACTACCTGGCTATCGGCTTCCCTGCTTTGGCGCTGCTCGTCGGGGCGTGGCTCGACGCTTGGCTCGCGGGGCGCAGCGCAAAGACCCGCTGGGCGGCACTGGGGCTCACCCTGATCGGGGTTGTCGGCCTGGTGGCCGCCGTGGCTGCGCTTGTGGGGCCGGCTCTGCTGGCCCACGGCAAGATAGCCGCGGCGCAGCGGTGGCCGCAGGGGTGGTCTCCTGGCTGGCCGCCAGTGGTCATCCTGGGGGTGATTGCGGCCGGCTCGCTGGCTGCATTGCTGGGGGGCCTGTTGGGGGCACGAGGCATCGTCGTCCCGGCCCTCGCCGGCGCAGTGGTCGTCGCGGGCGTGGTGCATGCCGGATGGCTGGAGCCGCGGATCGCGCAGATGCAGGCCCAGCCGCGAAAGGAACTGGCCCGGCTGGCCGCCCGGACGCTTCCCGGCTCGGAACCGCTGGGTGTGTTCTACGCGAAGCGAAACGCCACCGTGTTCTACTTCGGGCGGCCCATCGTCGACCTCGGCGAGTGGGACCCGGCGGAGCTCACCAGCTTCCTGTCGTCCCCTACCGCGGCCGCCGCGATCACCCATGTCAAGTACCTGCCTCTCGTGAGGGATTCGGTCGCCGGCGTCAGGGTCGTGGCGCGGCGCGGAGACTACGTGCTGGTGTGCAACGAAGGGCGGCCGGCGGCCGTGCGCTAGCGGCCCCGGTCAGTGCAGCGGCGGGAAGCCGCACTGGCTGGACCAGTCCTCGCCCTCGGGCGTCGTTGTCGGCCCCCACGGCCAGAGGCCCTCGAACTCGCCGTAGACAACGCCGCCTCCGAAGTCCGGCTTGGCCCACTTCGGGCCGCGCTCGATGATGTGTTCGGCGGGGTACCACCTTGCGTGTCCGTCGAGAAATCCGAGGTTAGAGCCGCCGAGATGGCGGGCGAAGCGTTGGCGCAGGTCGGCATCGGTGAGGAAGGCCTTTGTCGGCCCGCAAGTCCGGGTCCATGGACAGGCCTGCCAATCGGCCGGAAAGCAGGCGGCGCATTCGAGGTGGCACAAGTCGGGGTACGCGATCATCGCGTAGCTGGAGTCATCCGTCTGCGCGCCCCCGTCCGCGCAGATGACGAAGTGGGAGGGATCGCGCACACAGCTCAGCTTCAGCCCCGGATGCCAGATGGTGCAGATCGACTGGACAAAGGCGCCCTCTCGGGCGGGCGATCCGAAGCCGGGGACGGCGAGCGTGCCCTGTGCGATGGAGTCGGTTATGACGCCTCCCCAGCCGCGGGGATAGCCTAGATAGCAGGGCCCGAACTCCCACGTTTGCTGGCCCCACATCCCCTCGGTGCGACGGCAGTAATCGAGCCAGTCCGGATCGGGGATGATCCATCGCGCGCCCGCGCTCAGCCGCGCGCTGGGACAGCGCCAGACATCCCGATTGCGCACATACGGGTCGAAGATGACGGCCCACCGCAGATAGGGGTTCGCCTGCCGCGCCCGGCTGCAATGGTCCATGAGCGCGCTGTTCCACTCTCCCCCGCCCGGCGCGGTGTCGAAGTAGGCGAGCGCGTTCGGGTCGTGCTCGGTCGGCGGCAAGACATCGTCGTAGTCAGCGAGGTAGAGCTGAACCGCGAGCGCGATGCTGCGGACGTTCGACAGGCAGACCGCCTTGCGCGCCGACTCCCGCGCCCGGGCAAAGACCGGAAAGACCATTGCGGCAAGGATGCCGATGACTGCGATCACGACCAACAGCTCGATCAGCGTGAAGCCCGCCCGCGTTCGCGTCGCCGCGTGCGCATCGCGGCGGCCCAATGTCGCCAACAGCGCCGACTCCCATCCCCCGACGGCCCTCACCGACTTCTCCCGCGGCCAGGCGTGAAGCTCCGCACCGCTACGATGGTACCACCGGGGCAGACGGGCGTAAAGCGCGAGCCGCGCGGCCGGGCCTGGGTGCGCTCGCGTCAGAGGGCTGACTGGGAGTCAGTCGCGCTTGACCGACTCGAGTGCGACGATGCGCTGGGCGATGGTCGAGAGTTTCTCGTTGTGGTGGCTGCTGGCGCGTTTCAGCCAGCGGTAGGCCTCCTGCTCGTTGACGCCCAGGTCTCGCATGAGGACTCCCTTCGCGCGCTCGATGGTCTTGCGCGCCTCGAGGGCCTCCTTGAGATCGCCCAGCTCTGAGCGCAGCACCTGGAGGTCGGCGAACCTCGCGCGCGCGGTGGCGATGGCGGCCACGAGACGCTCGCGAGTGATGGGCTTCACGAGGTAGCCGAAGGCGCCGGCCTCGGCGGCTCTCTGGATGAGGGCATCGTCGGCGTAGGCGGTGACGATGACGATGGGCAGCACCTTCCGCGCAGTGATGGCCTGCGCGGCCCGGAGGCCGTCGATCTTCGGCATGTAGATGTCGAGCAAGATCAGGTCGGGACAGCAGGACTCGGCGAGGGCGATGGCCTGCTCACCGTCGGCCGCCTGGGCCACAACGCGGTGCCCCAGCGACTCCGACATCTCGGTCAGAAGCGCTCGCACGACCTCCTCGTCGTCCGCAACCAGCAAGCGCAGCGATTCCACGCTCCCCCCTCCGACGCCCTCACCAGTCATCCCTGAGCGGTTATTCCACACCTGCGCGGCCCCTGTCGCGGCCGCCTCATCTCAGAAGCCGCGGGCGGATGTGGAATGAGACTCTGGCAGCGCGATACGCACCTGAGTCTCCACGCCCCAGAAACCCAGGCCCGGCGCAGGTACGGGCCCGGGCACCGCCCGAGCGCGCGGCCTTGTATGCGGACGCCCGACCCGTCGGAAGGGGCAGCGCTGCCCCTCCCGAGCGGGTTCGCGTCGTCCGGATCAGCGGAGGCACTAGAGAATGGCTAAGAGGGCGAGCGGGGCCGGGGCCGTGACCGCGCCTGGCACCACCCTGGACCGGCTCCACGGCATCGAGCGAGCAGAGCAGCGGCTGTGGGTCCTCGCGCTCCTGATCTTCCTGCTGCTCGCGATCAGCCTGTTCCTGCTGGACGCCAGCTCGACGGCGGCGCAGTTCTTCATCAGCGGCGTCACCCGGCGGTTCGTCGAGATCGTCAGCAGCGCCGAGACCTCCCTTGCCCTGATGCTCGTCGTCCTCCTGATCTGTGCCTACTTCTACGAGAAGCTCGGGCAGCTTCGGCGGGAGAACCGGGAGCTCATCTCTGCGCTCGATTCCAGCGCCGTCACGCTCTCCGAACAGCACCGGCAGTTGGAAACATGGGCGCAGCTCAGCCACACGCTCATCACAAACTTCAACCTGCCGCGGCTGCTGGACCTCATCGTCCGGACGGCGGCGGATGTGACGCGCTCGGACTGCGCCGCTGTGATGTTGGTCGAGCCAGGGTCGCGCAGCATGCGCCTCGCCGCGATCAGGGAGCGGGGCCTCCAGAATGAGCTGGCCCGCCGCGTGGCCGCCCGCGTGATCGAGTCGGGACATCCGCTGTACCTTCAGCCCGCGGCCCTGCCGGAGGAGTTCGACCGGCCAGAGCTGGCCTGGGGCGGCCTCACCGGGCTCGCTGCCGCTCCCCTCGTCACCGGAGGACAGCGCGTCGGCGCGCTGCTGGTGGGTCGCCTGCAGCCTAGAGAGCCCTTCTCCGAGAGCGTCATCCAGACGCTCCGGTCTTTTGCCAACCAGGCCTCCATCGCGCTCGAGAAGGCAGAGCTGTACGCGGAGAATCAGAGACAGCTTGATCGGCTGGGGAAGCTCCTCGAAGAGCTGCGGCAGACGCAGGCCCAGATTCCAGCGGGCGCGATCCCCCGGCGGAAGTCACTGGCAAGAACCATCTCGCACGCCATCAACGCGAACCTTGCCGACGTCCTCGCACGCACCGCCCGGCTGCTGGAGCAATCCAGCGGCAACGGGACCCGCGACGACATCGACGCTCTGCGGGTGCAGACAGCGCGTACTGTGGACGCCCTCGGAGTCGTGCTCTCCCATCTGCTGGAGCCCAGCAACGGGAAGCCGACGTCAGATGTCAACAGGTTGCTGCAGCAGGCGATCGCGCTCATGAAGCCAGACTGGCAACGGCGCGGCGCACAGGTAGCGGAGGCCTACGGCGACGTGCCTGCAGCGGCACTCCCGGCCTCTTGCCTGCAACAGGCTCTCGTTCGACTCCTCACGGCCGCATCCCAGGCCACCGCAGGGGAAGGCAAGGTGTCCGTTCGCACCTCCGCGCCACGCCCGGACCACCTTCTGATCGAGTTGGACTGGGACGCGGCCTGGGCCGGCCGCGACGCACACGGCGGCCTGGCTGCGGCGCGCTCCATCATCGAGAGACATGGGGGAAGCATGGACCTAGTAGACAACCCGCGCACGAGGATCGAGATTCGACTGCCGAGCGCCACCGGGGTCCGCTCGGCCGAGCCGCAGCCGGTCCATGGAGGCGCGAGGAACGCAGTCGGCGGCTGATAATCTCGGGCCCCGGTTGAGGTACCAAGCGGCAAGGGCGCCGACCGCCAAATCAGGAGCACGAGGTCATGAAGGGCCTCCGCGGAGGCCCTTTCTGTTTGGCCCGGCGGTGAGACGCTCGCTGCCCTCACGAGCGTCGCCGCCGGGCCACCGCGTCTGTCAGTCGCCCGAGGCGGGTTGGGGGCATCCGCGCTCTGCCAGCGGGAAGAGGATGCGGACGCACTTGACGGACGAGAGCGCGGTGTTTGCCCACTCCGGCAGCGGCGCCGTGGGATCGGCGGGCAGGCGCGCGAGCAGCATTGGTCGCCACTCATCGGTCTCCACGTCGACGAGAAACCGGGACAACAGGCGGGCCTGCCAGTCCGGCGCGTACAGGTCGTCCGGCACAAAGTCGGGTCGGATGTACCCGTACATTAGCGGGAGCAGCCCCGGCCCGAGGGCCGGGTCCTGCCAGGCTGGGCCCACAACCATCCACTGGGTCATCGTCCATGCCATCGCCATTTCCGGGCTGAGCGCATGCCGGAAGGGGATGATCTGGAAGCCGCCGAGGTCGCCGATGGGTGAAGTCGAGATGTCGATGACACCCGGGTGGTCGGCGCGAATGCGGCCCACCGACGCATACACCGAGCCGGCGAACCGCCCGATCCCCCGTACCGGCCGAACGACCCACCCGATCAACTGCCGGGATCCGTCCGGGTAGCACAGCGTCACCTCGCCCCCCTCTCGGTTCTCGAAGACCGCCGAGATCGGATAGCGACGAGGGCGATCAACCACGATCACCAGGACGTCGCCTCGCGCGGGCACATAGCCGGGCTCGAGTTGGATGAGCCCACCGTCTCGCTCCAGGTAGACCGGGCTGCCGACCATGGGGGCGTACCCACCGCCGAAGATGCCGCTGCCGGCCGGCATGTCGGTCTGGATGGAGGAGTCGGGGCTCAGGAAGGACCCGTAGACAGAGGGGGTGGTGGCGAACTCCCGGGGCAGCAGCGAAAACACGATTCCGCGGTCGTTCTCGGGGTTGACCCCGACGTTGATGTGAATCGCGTTGACGGCCGTGGCGACGACCCGGCCTGGGGCAATCCACTTGCTGGCCGTGAACCCGTCCCGGTTCACCTGTGTCGTATAACGCAGGACCTGCCCCACAGGGGTCCACGTCTGCCCGCCATCGCAGCTCGCCGAGATGGGGCCCCCACAGTCGTTGACGACGCGCAGGCGCAGAATCTCGACCTCACCCGCCTGCGTGGGGTGTGCGGTCACAAGCAAGCAGAGGGCCGCGGCGCACAAGAGAGGCGCGAGGGCGCGCCGCCGCGCGCGCGCTACCCTGTTCGCGCTTATCCGGCCCGCCGCGGTCACAGTTCAGCCGCGACCATGTCGCCGATCTCGCTGGTGGGAGGGCACTTGCCGGCGGCGAGGTCGGTGATTTTGCCGCTGCCCAGGACGGAGGCGATCGCGCGATCGACGCGGGCGGCTGCCTCCGAGGCCCCAACGTGCTCCAGCAGCATCTGCATGGCGGCGATGCACGCGATCGGGTTCGCCTTGTTCTGGCCGGCGTACTTGGGCGCGGACCCGTGGATGGGCTCGAACATCGAAGTTCCCTCGGGGTTGATGTTGCCCGATGCAGCCACACCCATGCCGCCCTGTATCATCGCGCCCAGATCGGTGATGATGTCGCCAAACATGTTCGTCGTGACGATGACGTCGAACCACTCCGGGTTCTTCACCATCCACATGCACGCCGCGTCGACATATGCGCGATCCTTGGCGATGTCCGGGTACTCCTCGCCGACCTCCGCGAAGACGCGCTGCCACAGGTCATGCCCGTAAGTCAAAACGTTGGACTTGTCGACGATGGTGAGCTTGCGCTTCTTATTGCGGGCCCGCGCCAGCTCGAACGCGTAGCGGATGATGCGCTCGGTCCCCTTCCGCGTGTAGACGGCCACCTGCGTCGCCACTTCGTCCGGCGTGCCGTAGTGGGCGAAGCCGCCGGTGCCGACATACAGGTCCTCCGTGTTCTCGCGAACAACGACGAAGTCGATCTCCTCCGGCCCCTTATCCTTGATGGGGGTCCAGACGCCCGGGTACAGCCTGATCGGTCGCAGGTTCACATACTGGTCGAGGCCGAACCGCACGTCGAGCAATATCTGCCGCTCAACCAGGCCTACGGGAACGTCCGGGTGGCCCACCGCGCCCAAGTAGATCGCGTCGAACCGCCGTAGCTGCTCGAGCGCGTCCGCGGGCCGCACTTCTCCGCACCTCAGGTAGCGCTCCCCGCCCCAATCGAACTCGGTCAGCTCGTACTCCAGCCCGGTGATCCGCGCCACCGCCGCGAGCACCTTGAGGCCCTCCCGTACCACCTCCGGCCCGATCCCGTCGCCTGGTATGACTGCGATCCTCAGCACACCTGTCACCTCCGTGGGGGATGCGAGGGATTCTAGCACAGCCGGTGCCGATGCGAAAGGGTCGGGCCGGGGCCACGCCGCCAGCGCGCTGAGCGCGCAGAGGCGAGCCCACCCAGCCCATGGCGCGACGTTGCGGGCTCGCGGGTGCGGAGTCAGCGACCGCGACGCGTCGGCTCTGTGGCCGGGGGCGGGTTCCAGAGGCGAAGGCCGCGCGCGGCGGCGAGCCGGTCGACGGCGGCGGCGAAGTCGGCCGGGCGGCCGCCTGAAGACTCCCTGAGCGCCTCGCCGAGGAAGGCGGGGCCCGCTCTCTCTTCCACCAGAAGGGCCAGGCCGAGGAAGTGGTCCATCGCCTCGGCGCCGCGGCCGGCGAGAAGGGCCGCGTCGAAACCGTGCCGGGCCGCGTTCCCAATGAGGCGAGACCGGCGCTCGGCTGCCTCGCGCTCCCAGGAGGCCACCGACCACGGCATCCACGAGGGAACACAGCCCTCGGTGAGCCACTTCGAGAACAGCAGCTCGCCGAGGTGGCCGTCCGCGCAGGGGTCGTCTGTGTCCGTGAAGCCCCCGATCCCCGGCAGGCAGATATGGCCGTACTCGTGTGCGATCTCTCGTACCCACTCCTCGGGCGGCCGGGGCGTGCGGATGGAGTAGAGGTACATTGCGGCCCCGAGGGCGCGTGCGCCCGGCTCGCCCTCGACCGTGAGCCACACGTCGACCGGTGCGCCTGACGCTTCGACCGGATCGCACGCGAGGCGGTGCCGCGCGGCGCAGTAAAGCGCGAGCGTGATCCGCAGCGCAGCCTGCGCAAGGCCGCGGTCGGCGTCGCTGTCCCAATGCACCCGTGCCTTGAGCATCCAGCGCCGCGGTTCCTGCTCCCACACGTATCCGTAGTCGGCCCGGGTGAATCGCCGGCGCTCCAGCGGGTCACCGCCTGCGGGACCCGGGAACGCCTCGGTCGTCACCAGAAGCTGGAAGACCTGCCAGCTCGCCGTGCCGCGGGCCCCCAGCGGCAGCTCGAGCAGTTCGCGCGCGAAGGGCGTCCAGTCCGACGCCTCGCGGGGGAGCCAGGCCGGCATTCGCTGCTCGACAAGCGCTCGCGCGGACCGGCGCGCGCCCTCGTCCGTCGGGTCGCGGCTCGCCACGGCCAGATACTGCTCCAGCGCATCCTCCAGCAGCCCGCGCGCCTCGTACTCGTGCGCGAGCTGCCGGCGCAAGCGGAGGTTGCCCGGGGCATGGTCGACCAGCCACTCGAGGTCGCGAAGCTCGCCTCCAACCCGAGCCTGAGCGCAGTTGCACGCCGCCAGCAAGATCATCGCGGCCGCGGCGGCGCGCCCCAGGCTTGCTCGTCCTCGCATGTGCATCAGACCACCTTGCGGATCGGGATCTGGAGGCGGCTCGCGCGTCTGCCGAGGCTGGCGGCCGGGCGGCGCTTGTCCCCGGCCATCAGTGGGCCATCACCGGCAGCGGGAAGCCGTCGCCAGCGGCAGCGATCAGCGCTCGCTTGGCCGGCCCGTCGGGGAGTTCTGCTATCTCCGCCCGGGCGGCAGCCAGCCACTCCGCGACTCGGCCCCACGCGTACTCGATGCCTCGCGTGGCCTGCGCGATCTCTCGCGCCAGCGCCAGCGAGTCGGCCGACAGATCCCCGCCTTTGAGGATAGCCTCCAACTGCGCGCGCACCCCCTCCCCGCCGCTTCGCGCGGCATGGATGAGCGGCAGCGTCAGCCTGCCGTGGCGCAGATCGCCTGCCTCCGGCTTCCCGGAACGGCCGTCGCTGCCGACCAGGTCGAGGATGTCGTCCGCAAGCTGGAAGGCCACCCCGAAGCGCTCCCCGAACGCGCCCAGCGATTCCGCAGCGCGCACCGGCGCTCCTGCGCTCATCGCGCCGGCCCTCCCACAGAAGCCGAAGAGGCTTCCGGTCTTGTTGCGCACGATGTCGAGGTACTCGCTCTCGCCTGTGTCCAGGCCTGCCATGCGAAGCTCGCACATCTGCCCGACGCACATCCGGCGGGCTGTCGCCATCAGGTCGGCCAGGTACGCTTCCAGCCCCTCGCTGGCCATGATTGCCAGGGAATGGGCCAGCAGGTAGTCGCCCAGGAGCACCGCCGTCTTGTTGCCCCACAGCGCGTTGGCCGACCGATCGCCCCGGCGGAAGGCGGCGCCGTCGAGCACGTCGTCGTGCACCAGGGACGCTGTGTGCACCAGTTCCACCATAGCTGCGAGCGAGATGCTGTGCCGCGTGGCGCCGCCGGCGCACTCGGCCGCAAGCAGAAGGACGCTGGGCCGGAGGCGCTTTCCGCGGCTGGCCGTGACCCGCCGTGCGGCGAGGCCCGCAAAGCCGTCCGCTGCGCCGGCCTCCTCGACGCGGGCGTCCACCTGGGCCAGCATGTCCTCCAACGCTGGATAAAGGTGTGTGAGATGCATCCCCTGCCCGGTCGGCTTCCCCGCGCTGCGCCGTCGGGTCCTCGCGCGCCCTCCGCGCCAGAGTGCCTGGCCTCGTCTGTCGGCCAGCGGGATTATAGGGGCGCACATGTGCGGTGTCAAACCAGGAAGCTGTTGTCTTGTACCCTTTGCGACTGCGGCCGTTGAAGAGGCCGATGAGCGCGAGCGCCGCGTTGCGGCGAGGGATGCCATCCTGCTGAGCGGTCTCGATTCGACGGTAGTCCGCAGGACTCTGAGGGGGATGCTGTCGCAGACCGTGTCACCTCAGTCGCAGGGGCAGCGGCATTCCCGGACGCCGGCCCTGTCTTCATGCCCCCGCGATGGCAAGCAAGCCGCCCCCCATTCCCTGCGCTCTGTTCCGACGCCGTGCCGGCGCGCGCCCGCAGGCAGGAAGGCAAGATCCCCTTGACGGCCGTTCGAGGGGGTGCTAGACTTATTGTAGACTCCAGGCGGACCGGTGTGACAGCGCATGGCGGGTGTCTGTTGCCAACCGGGTCGTTGGGGATTGGCCCTGAGGGGGCGGGTTGGGCCGCGCGCACGGCATTCGGGCGCGGCTGCGGACCGGGTGAGCCTCCTCGCGTCGATATCTTCGCATCAGAGCAGGGCGCCGCGGTGTTCGCGGCGCCTCGTGTTTTGGCCGCGCCGAAGGCGCGGCCCGTAGTGTGTGCAGACAGCGCCTAGGCGGCGTGCGCGGCCCCCGGTCCGATGTGCGGGGCGTTGGTGGGCCGGGAGTTCGGAAAGGAGGTGAGATCGGTAACTGGCGCCGCGCCGCGCCGCTTCCAGCCGTGAATTGGCGCACACCCTGGCTCAAGGAGATGTAAGGCTACATGAGTGCGAAGAGACGGACGGGGTTCACGCTGATTGAGCTGTTGGTGGTGATTGCGATCATCGGGATACTAGCCGCGATGGTGTTCCCGGTCTTCGCGCGAGCGCGCGAAT
>Ga0123519_10014837_pt1 | contig 11014 bp, 7 predicted proteins | sample YelNatPaOPRAMG02_FD_87396 | JGI IMG/M metagenome (GOLD analysis project Ga0123519, IMG submission 87396) | Hot spring microbial communities from Yellowstone National Park - Yellowstone National Park OP-RAMG-02 (version 2) | ecosystem: Environmental > Aquatic > Thermal springs > Hot (42-90C) ... | reverse complement strand
TCGTTTCGGCAGACCACAAAATGATCAGTGGTATTCTGGTGATAACCGAAAAAAGGAAAGAAAGGCGAAAGAGGGAATGGCAGAAAAATGATTGGCAGAAAAATGGGACGGTGAAAATTCGCCGTGCTCCTGCAGCGCGGTGGACAAAGCAATCGCGCCGGAAGCGCGCTCGTCCCCGGACGGTCAAGATCAGAGCAGCAAGAAAGGAGGGATATGACGATCGCGTTCTTTAGTCTTTTTCGTTTTTTCGGCTGACCGCATTGCTATATTGAGAAATCGATCATATTTGCGAAGATTTTCAGACCGCGAGTTTGCTCAGTTTGTCACCAGAGTGCGGCCTTTGGAGTAAAGTATAATACTGGATAATCTACGCTGTAATGGCAGATCAGCGCGTCGTTCGAGGTTTTTACCTTCGAACTTTTCGGCCACTGATCCCACTCGCATCTCCCCATTTGGCGACGAAGTCGCCCCTTTCAGCGCGGCGCGACACAGCGGTATTCGTGCAACCAGCGCAATGGTTACGTCTTTAGCGTTCGGTTGCGGCAGCGCCGCGCTGAGAGGTTGCGCGGTAACAATGCCGTGGAAATGCGCTCCCGAGTGTTAAGTTAAATATAGCGTTGACAATCTCGCCGTCCCGACATGATCCTGAATCCATGAACAACAACGAATCTGCACTTTCAACTCGAAGAGAATTTATTAAGAACACGACCAAGATCGCCGCGGCGTCTGCCCTCGCAGGAGTAGCAATCCCGCATGTGCACGCTGCCGGGTCGGACCTCATTCAAGTGGCTCTCATAGGCTGTGGCGGGCGCGGCACAGGCGCAGCCGCCCAGGCGCTCAGCACAAAAGGCGGACCGATCAAACTTGTTGCAATGGCTGACGTCTTTCAGGATCGGCTGGCCAGCAGTTACGAGAACCTGAAGAAGGGCAAGGGCGACAAGGTGGACGTGCCGCAGGACAGGCGGTTTGTCGGATTGGACGGATACAAGAAAGCCATGGATTGCTTGCGCCCGGGTGATATTGCCATTTTTGCAACACCACCTGCGTTCAGGTGGGTTCACTTCGCTTACGCTGTGAACAAGGGCCTCAATGTTTTCATGGAGAAACCTGTCACCGTTGACGGTCCGACAAGCAAACGGATGTTGCAAACCGCCGAAGAGTCGGTTCGCAAAAACCTCAAGGTGGGCGTCGGCTTGATGTCACGGCACAGCCGCGCGCTGCAAGAGCTCGCAAAACGCATTCAGGACGGCGAGCTCGGCGAGATCATCCTCCAGCGCGGTTACCGAATGCACGGGCCGGTAGGATACTTTTCGTCCCTGCCAAAGCCGGCAGATATCAGCGAGCTGATGTACCAGATCAGACGGTTCCACAGTTTCCTCTGGGCAAGCGGCGGCAATTACAGCGATTTCTACATCCACATCATCGATCATCTCGGTTGGATGAAGAACGCGTGGCCGGTGAAAGCGCAGGGCCTCGGCGCACGGCATTATCGCACAAGCCCGGAAGGCCAGATTTACGTTGACCAGAACATGGATGTGTACTCGGTCGAATACACCTATGCCGATGGCAGCAAGTTCATTTTCGATGGGCGTTGCATGACCGGGTGCGCGGAAATCTACTCGAGTTACATCCACGGAACGAAAGGCATGGCGATTGCGTCGCGCAGCGGCGATTGCGGGGGACCGTCAGCCATTTACAAGAGCCAGAACCCGCGTCGGGCCGATCTCGTATGGGAATCCAAGGTCCCGGCCGGCCAGGAAGACCCGTACCAAAACGAGTGGGACGATCTCATGGACGCCATTCGCAACGACAAACCTTACAACGAAGCAAAGCGCGGCATCGAAGCGAGCCTCGTGACTTCCATGGGCCGCATGGCGGCTCATACAGGGCAGGAAATCACATTCGAAGACATGTTGAACTGCCCGCATGAAATGGCCCCCGGCCTCGACACATTGACTGACGATTCACCAGCTCCGCTCAAAGCCGATGCCAACGGTCGTTACCCGGTGCCCATGCCCGGCATTACAAGAAAGACTGAGTACTGATCATCAGCACCAGCCATAATCTGTTTTGACACAGCAGGCGCGGACGTGTCCGCGCCTGTTTTGTTTTGTGTGAGCTATTTTACGAGTAGATTGAGAAATCGATCATATTTGCGAAGATTTTCAGACTGCGAGTTTGCCCGGTTTGTCAGTATCTGGTTCTCTGGCAGCGAGCAACGCGTTCACCGCAGCGCGGCCTTTGGAGTATAATATCGGGTAATCTGCGCGGAAATCGCAGATCAGCGTGTGGTTCGAAAATTTTGCCTTCGACCTGTTTGTCCGCTGATCCCAGTCGCATCTGCCCCCCAAGGCGACGAAGTCGCCCCGTTCAGCGCGGCGCGACACAGCGGTATTCCTGCAACCAGCACAGTTTTTACGCCTCGCGCATTTGGTTGCGGCTGCGCCGCGCTGAGGAATCTGTTTGCCAGCCCGGGCTGCATTCGAGATAAGGTTCCTGTGCACGTTATCGATATCGCGATCATCATAGCCTACATGATCCTGATGGTGGCCGTGGGGGCGTGGGTGACTAAAAAGGCCGCCAAAGATTCCGAGTCGTACTTCCTTGCAGGAAAGAGCCTGCCGTGGTGGATCATCGGTGTTGCACATGGGTCGAGCGGCGTGGACATCGGCGGCACGATGTGGTTTGTGACCATGCTTTACATTTACGGCGCAAAGGGACTGTTTCTGCTTTGGATATGGCCGCTGTTCAATGTCATATTCCGGATGGTTTATCTTGGGACATGGGTGCGCCGGTCGAATGTGCTTACTGGGGCCGAGTGGATGCGAACGCGGTTTGGGAAAGGGCTTGGCGGGGAGCTGGCGTACGTGAGCGTGGTTGTTTATGCGCTGGTGAGTGTTGTGGGTTTCCTGAGTTATGCGTTCAAGCCATTGGGCAAGTTTGCCGCGCCATTTTTCCCGTTCGGGTGGAGTCCGGACACGTACGCGCTAATCATAATGCTGGTTGCCGGTGCATACTGTGTGCTTGGCGGCATGTACTCGGTTGTTCTGAACGATTTGATCCAGTTTGGCCTCATCACATTGGCTGCGGTAATCATCGCGGTGGTTGCAATGATCAAGACGACTCCGGCTCAGGTTATGGCGGCGGTACCTGCGGGTTGGGACAATCTGTTTTTCGGATGGCGGCTGGACCTCGATTGGTCGGAGAAGATGCCTGCCCTCACAAAGGTGATCCATGATCAGGGCTACGAACTTTTCGGGTTCCTGATCCTGATGCTTTTCATCAAGGGCGTGCTTGTCAGCATGGCCGGGCCAACGCCGAATTACGCGATCCAACACGTGCTCTCGACGAGAAATCCGCGGGAAGCAGCGCTGGAGAATCTCGTGATGTGCATTGTGTCGCTTGCGCCGCGGTTTCTGCTGATAGCAGGCATAGGCGTGCTCGGCATGGTTTTCTTCAGTGACCAACTGCGCGGGATGGGCGCAAAGGTCGATTTCGAGCAGGTGCTGCCGGCAGTGGTGGCGCAGTATCTGCCGGTGGGATGCAAAGGGCTCATCCTTGCGGGTTTGATTGCGGCGTTCATGAGCACTTTTGTGTCAACGGTGAACTCGGGCGTTGCATACATTGTTAACGACATTTACCGGCGATACGTTCGATCAGACGCGCCGGCGCGACATTACGTGCGCTGGGGGTATGTGTGGTCAATTGTTGTGATTGCTGCCGGGATTGGCTTCGGATACACCACGCTCAACGTGCACTCGGTCACCAAGTGGGTGGCAAACGCGCTTGTGCCGGCTTTTGTTGTTCCAAACGTGCTCAAATGGCATTGGTGGCGGTTTAACGGCCATGGCTTTTGGGCCGGAATGGCCGCGGGAACTGCGAGTGCACTGGTCATCCCGGGACTGTGGCCAACTTTGAAAGATGTGAATTTGTTCATGTCAATAATCGCGATAAGCGCGATCGTTTCCGTTGTTGTTTGCCTTGCCACCGCCCCGGAGCCAGAGGATCTGCTCAAATCCTTTTACCGCACCGTCAGGCCATGGGGATTCTGGAAACCGATACTCGACAAATGCCGCGCTGAAACGCCCCGGCTCGAGCCAAATCGTGACTGTGCACGTGATTGGTTCAATGTGCTTGTCGGGATTGTGTGGCAAATCGCAATGGTATCTGCGCCTGTGTACATGATCCTCAAACAATGGGGGCGTCTTGGCGCTGCCTCCGCAGTGCTCGTGGTCGGCGCGGTAATCCTGAAATTCACGTGGTACGATCGGATCGCCAAGGGTGACGGTTACCTGCCGCAGGACCGGTAGCTCGGAAACCCCTCAGTGCGGCGCAGCCGCAACCAAATGCGCGAGACGTAAAAACTGCGCTGGTTGCATGAATACCGCTGTGTCGTGCCGCACTGAAAGGGCAACTTCGTCGCCTTGGGAGGAGATGCGACTGGGATCAGCGGACGAACAGTTCGAAGGCAAGATTTTCCAACCACACGCTGATCTGCGATTTCCGCGCAGATTATCCGATATCACACTCCAAAGGCCGCGCTGTCGTGACCGCACTGCCCGCTGCCAGAGAAGCCGATACTGACAAATTAAGCAAACTCGCAGTCTGAAAATCTCCGCAAATATGATCGATTTCTCACTGTAATGATACAGTTTGCGCGACGTGCCTCGCCCATGCCGCGTGTTCGATGCGCAGACACTTGAATTGCCCAACGAGTGACAACCCCCGGACATGACAGAGCTGCTCGCCATCGTTTGCGGAGAGTTTGCAATCGTTGCGCCAATTCTTTATGATAGCAGCATGAAGGAGTTCATGAACAAATCAGTCGGGGTAGGAATTCTGTTGATCGCAGTTTTTGCAGCGGGCTGCGTCGGGAACAAGACAGAGACAACAACCGCAGGTCCGCAAAGCGGGGCCGCGACTTCCAAGCCTGTCAGTACCGAGACCAAACCGACAGGTGCAGTTCCGTCAACCTCAAGTGTTGCGGAATCCGCCAAACCAACGGAATCGGCTGCGACCGAGCCTTATGCCGAGCTGCCGCCACTCGAAGGCGACAACTGGCAATTGCTGTTCGATGGGGTGTCTTTGGACGGCTGGAAAGTCACCGACTTCGCCGGCCACGGTGCTGTCGAGGTGAAGAATGGGCTGCTGGTGCTTGAAATGGGGGCGATGCTGACCGGGGTAAACCTTGTCAAAACGAATGATATACCGTGCTGGGATTACGAACTTGCGTTGGACGCCATGAAGCTGGCCGGGCAGGACTTTTTCTGTGGATTGACTTTCGTGGTTGGGGATTCGTGCTGCAGCTTCATTGTCGGAGGCTGGGGTGGCGGCCTTGTGGGAATCTCGAGCATCGACGGCAATGATGCATCAATGAACGAAACAACAAAGTACAAGGCTTTCGAGGCCAACAAATGGTACCGAATCCGGGTCCGCGTCACACGCAGCAAACTCGAAGCATGGATAGGCAAAGAAAAAATGGTAAATGTCGAACTGGAAGGAAAACGAATCACCGTGCGCCCGGGTGAAATCGAGGAAAACCAGCCCTTCGGAATTTGTACCTATCAGACCACAGGCGCGTTTCGGAACATTCAGTGGCGCAAACTCAAGTGATCCGTCGATGGTTCGCCCGCTTGCCGGTAGGAGCACGGACAATGAATCCGGATAACCGTCTCGCAGACCGAGTTGGTGTGGGTTCTTCCGTACACAGACGGAGTCGGACCTTGTCACGTGCGCGCCGCGCACTGACAACATGCGCTGCTCGATGTCGGGTAATGCTCGCATTCTGTTCGGTGATCGTTTCAGCAACTGATCAACCGCTCGCAGCGATTCCCATGAAAGCCGTTGAAAAGCAAATTACAAATGACCCCAAAGGACACATCCTCACCAATATCGGTGTTTGGTCGCCGGACAGTGAATGGATCGCGTACGACACCCGACCGGATCCTGCAGGGGAATCGTTCACCGGTGATTCAATCGAAATGGTAAACGTCCGGACCGGCGAAACGCGCGTATTGTACAGGAGCAAAAACGGCGCTCATTGCGGCGTTGTCACGTTTCATCCTCGAGAAAAAAAGGTCGTCTTTATTCTGGGCCCTGAAAATCCCACGCCCGATTGGTCGTACGGCCCCGCTCACAGGCAGGGTGTGATTGTGGATGTTTCGCGTCCCGGAGAAGCGATCAACCTTGACGCGAGAGACCTTACTCCGCCTTTCACTCCGGGTGCACTTCGTGGCGGGTCGCATGTCCACGTCTGGGATGCCGCCGGGGAATGGGTCAGTTTCACATACGAAGATCATCTGCTGAGCGTATTCAGTGATGAGACCGACGAGCACGAGATCAATTTGCGGAACGTGGGCGTGAGCATTCCCGGACGGCCTGTGCGTGTGGACCGCGATCATCCCCGCAATCATGATGGCGAGTATTACTCGGTATTGGTGACCCGCACAGTGGCAAAACCAAAGCCGGGTTCAGACCAGATCAAACGCGCTTTCGAGGAAGGCTGGGTCGGAACCAACGGTTACCTGCGCACGGACGGCACCCGCCAACGGCGTGCCTTGGCGTTCCAAGGGCATGTGGTCACTTCTACAGGACAAACCATCACCGAGGTGTTCATCGTTGATCTGCCCGAAAATCCCACTGTCCCCGGCAGCGGTCCTCTTGCCGGCACTCTGACAAAGCGACCTTGCCCGCCCATGGGAACAATACAGCGGCGTTTGACATTCACAGCCGACAGAAAACACCCCGGCGTTCAGGGCCCGCGCCATTGGCTGCGATCCTCGCCAGCCGGAACCAGAATCGCGTTCTTGATGAAAGACGACAACGGCGTGGTCCAGATTTGGACCGTTTCGCCAAATGGCGGGCAACCACGGCAACTGACGCAAAACCCACACTCGATTACCAGCGCTTTCAGCTGGAGCCCGGACGGCAAGTACATCGCTCATACAATGGACCGAAGCGTGTGTGTTACTGACACCGAATCCGGCGTCACTCATAGACTCACCGCACCAACCTCGGAAGAAACCGCTCCCCGACCTGAAGCCTGCGTGTTTTCTCCAGACGGCAGGAAGATCGCCTATGTGCGCAGGGTACCGAACAACCACCGCGCCGGCATGTGCGATTCAACAGGCGGAAACCTGGATTCGAACGCTTCGGTTTCTCAGTGGAACAACCAGGTCTTTGTGCTTTTCCTGGACTGAAGACCCTGAATCCAGTTCATATGCCCCGCAAATGAAAACATGCGGCATGGCCAATCGTTCGCACCCGAATGATCGCGGCGACATAAAAGCGTTCGTTGCAGACTCAGCGCTCTGTCACGCCGAACTGCGTTTACCGCATCTCAAGCAGCGCCATCAACAACTTCGCATTCCCATGACTCGAGCTTGCGCCCGAATGCCCTTTGGTACCCGGAAGCCATGCGCTGGCGGAACGCCTCAGCATGACCGCGTTTGACAAGGTTCAAAGTGGCCCCGCCGAAACCGCCGCCTGTCAGCCGGGCGCCAATGCAAGCCGGATCGGATTTTGCCTGTTGAACCAGCAAATCGAGTTCCGGGCAACTGTTTTCAAAGTTCTTTTGCGAGCTTTCGTGACTTTCGAACAAGAACCTGCCAAACAACTCGAGGTCATTCGCCCGAAGCGCCTGAGCGCCGCGTTGGACCCGGTCGTTTTCGCCCACCACGTGCATCGCGCGGCGGTATTGCAGGTCGGTAAGTTTACGGCGGCCCGCTTCAAGATCAGACGGCGACACAAATCGTAGTGATTGAACCCCGAGCGCACGCGCAGCTTCTTCACAGCAACGGCGCCGTTCGTTGTATTCTCCGGCTACAAGTGCGTGTTTCACCCCGGAATGACATACCACGACCGAGAGATCTCCAGGGAATGGCACCCAGTCCACAGTCAGATTCAGACAATCAATCAAGACAACCTTGTTCGCCCGGCCGTACAGCGAGGAAATGTAGTCGAGCAAACCGCAGTTCACGCCGACAAACTTGTTTTCGGCGGCCTGACAAATCTTGGATAGGATCATTTTTTCTGCAGTGCTCAGTTCAGGGAGGGAACCATCCGGCCTCCGAGATGGCGGGAGCCCGACACCAGTTTCAGTCAAGCTGTAAGGATAAAGGTCCCGAACAACAAGTGCGGTGCTGACCAACAGAGCTGCCGAGCTGCTCAAACCCGCGCCGAGCGGAATCGTGCTGTGTATTACCGCGCTGTAACCGCCCATGCGCACCCCGCGTTTTTGCAACTCGATCAGCAATCCCTTCGCATAGTCTGACCATGGCACGGTCGGGTCCTTCGCGATACTGTCTATCGAGAACTTTGCGGTCTGTCCAAACTCGGCCGACACAAGCTCGACAACGCCATCTGCACGTGGTGCTGCGACTTGAGTGATGCACTTGTCCACTGCAAGAGCCATCACAAAACCCTGATTGTAATCGGTGTGATTGCCCAACAATTCCACTCGGCCCGGAGCGCGGGCACTGCAAACCGGCTTTTGGCCGAACTTCTCGGTGTACAAGGATTCGACTTCGCTGGTCTTCACAGGCGTCGATCTATGCCAGATTCAGATCGTGCGGTCACCACCAAAATCCAGAAGACAATTGAAATCGCCAGAGAGAGCAGGTACGCTCGCGCCCAGGTTCAGGTTGTGCGAAGGCTCTTTGATTGTCCATGAATCCGGGGACAATTGCTCCGTGCAGCCGAAACATTTTTGAAGTCTCGATGCCTGACATTCTCAGACCTGCCATGAACAAAGACCGCATTGCCAACATCACCTGCCTTGCAGCATTGATGGGAATGATTGTTCCCGACATTGCGCTTGCCGCGGCGAACTCGAGTAATCCCATTGAAAACCCGCCGCGATTGATCGCGCGGACCTACAACTCGGGTTTCCCCCAGGCGCACGACACCTACAATGGCATGGGCACCGGCAGCGACGGGCGGATTTATTACGTGCTCAGCTCGGAAGCCTACGACGTCGGCGCGCAAATGTTCTGCTTCGATCCGCGCACCCGCCAAATCCGGCATCTTGGCGATGTCACCGAAGCATGCGGCGAGGCCGGAAAACGGACGATTGTTCAGGGCAAAAGCCATGTCCCATTCGCAGAGGCAAATGGGAAGCTATACTTCGCAACGCATATCGGCTATTACAGCATCATCGACGGCCAGGAAAAAATGGGCATTCCGCCGGCCGGATGGAAACCCTACCCCGGAGGCCATATCCTCGCCTATGACATGCGATCGGGCAAATTTGAAGACCTCGCCATTGCGCCGGAGGGCGAGGGCGTTTTGTCAATGAACATGGATACAGCACGCGGGCGAATATTCGCCCTCACGTGGCCAAGCGGAATATTCTTCCGATACGACCTCCCAACGCGCCAAATGCGGTCCTTCGGAAAAGTCTGCGCAGAAGGTGAAAACGGCAAGGGCCCCACCTACCGCACAATCTGCCGGTCCATTGCGGTGGATCCAACCACCGGTTCGGCCTATTTCACAACATCCGAAGGAACAATCATGCGCTATCGCCCCGACAATGACACTCTCGAACAGGTCAAAGGCGATGACCTTCGAAAGGATTACTTCGGACTTTACGACCCGACATCGCCCGGTCATATGGGCTACAATTGGCGGCAGACGGTCTGGTACAAACCCGAACGCGCAATCTACGGTGTCCACGGAAACTCGGGTTACCTATTCAAGTTCGATCCGGCCACAGAACGCGTCGAAGTCCTCGACAGACTAACTTCTACCCCGTCACAAAGGAGCGGGATGTTCGACCAATTCAGTTACGGTTATCTCGGGTTCACGCTTGGTCCTGACGGTCACACGCTCTACTACCTGACCGGCGGCCCAATCTACGTCAATGGCAAACGCCTCAAAGGCAAAGACAGCACCGCAATGGGCGAAGCAAAAGGCCTCGAGAACCTCCACCTCGTCACATACGACATCCCGCGGCGTAAATACACCGATCACGGGGCAATTTTCTATCCCAACGGCGACCGCCCACTCTATGTGAACTCGATCGCCATGGGCAAAGACGGCACAGTGTACTTCCTCGCACGCATAACCGAAAACAACCACACCAGAACCGATTTGTGCAGCGTGTCGCCGCCGTTCAAACCGGTGCGTGAAACAGTCAAGTGAACCGTTGGCGTTTATTTGCACGGCGGTGTCTGTGACAGCTTTGTTGCGTCGGGTCGAACCGACCTGATAGGGCGCGTGTTGGAGTTTGTCCGGCGGAATGGTTTGTTGGCGGGCGTTGCCGGGCACGACATTGCAGTGCCGATGAGTTGCGAAAAGGCCGGATTGGACCCCGACTTCTATCTCAAAACGCACAACGCCAAGAACTATTGGTCTGCCAGCCCAATGCCACGACATGACAGCGTCTGGGAAAAAACACCAGAACAAACACGCGCCTTCATGGCAACCGTGCGCAAACCATGGATTGCTTACAAGGTCCTCGGCGCCGGTGCAATTCATCCGCGCGAAGGGTTTGCTTATGCGTTCGAGAGCGGAGCCGATTTCATTTGTGTTGGCATGTTTGATTTTCAAGTCGAGAAGGACGTCGCACTTGCTCGGGAAGCAGTGGCTCCAGCAAACTCCCGGTAACGCCCGTGGTGCGGTTGACCGACGCCGGGCCGGCGCGGGCCGAACCTGTCCAGTTCAATCAAGACACAGTTCATCCACAGAACAAAAAGTGAGTTCCGGATTTTGACATGGCCACACTAGCCCGAATATTTCCCAGCCCGGCGTAGCCGGAACCAAAGTTCCCTGACGCGCAAAGACGCGGTGCCTGCGCCCCTTTGGTTAGAAAGCTCTGCCCCGCCGGGCTGGGAAATATCTGAGGCGACTTCGTCGCCCACGGAGGGGGGTGAGATTGGGATCGATGCCCGAACAGCTTCAAGACAACAGTCTCGAACCATCCCCTAAAATCAACTCCGTGCCTGTCCCCGCGGGAGAGGGAAAACATAATCCCGGTCCCAGATGCTCCCCGCTGTCGTCCATCTCACCGGGTCTG